>JAEEGI010001710.1_pt1 | contig 54405 bp, 36 predicted proteins | sample 8958751 | NCBI WGS metagenome assembly JAEEGI01 (sample SAMN16246545, study PRJNA631951) | gut metagenome | biome: gut microbiome; feature: rumen; material: KS-attached | host: Bos | place: Iran: Karaj | collected 2018-10
TGCCTAAGGCTCTGCAGGGTGCTGTGAAAATTAAGGAGGGTAAGGCTACCCAGAGTGTTGGTGACCAGGAAGAGATTAAGAAACTGTTCCCGAATACCTATGGTATGCCTATCGTAGAGTTTGAGCCTGCTACAGAGGCCAACACTAAGAAGATGAACGTAGGTATCATCCTGTCTGGTGGTCAGGCTCCTGGCGGACACAACGTGATTACCGGTCTTTTCGACCAGATTAAGAAATTGAACCCCGAGAACCGTCTTTACGGTTTCATCCTGGGTCCTGGCGGTTTGGTTGACCACAACTACATGGAACTGACTCCGGAGATCATCGACGATTATCGTAATACCGGTGGTTTCGATATGATCGGTTCTGGTCGTACGAAGCTGGAGAAGGTTGACCAGTTTGAGAAGGGTCTGGAGATTATCCGTAAGCTTGACATCAAGGCTATTGTAATTATCGGTGGTGACGACTCTAATACTAATGCCTGTGTGCTGGCTGAATACTATGCTGCCAAGAAATACGGTGTACAGGTGATCGGTTGCCCGAAGACCATCGACGGTGACCTGAAGAACGATCAGATTGAGACTTCATTCGGTTTCGATACCGCTTGTAAGACCTACTCAGAGCTGATTGGTAACATTGAGCGCGACTGTAACTCTGCACGTAAATACTGGCACTTCATCAAGGTGATGGGTCGCTCTGCTTCTCACATCGCTTTGGAGTGCGCCCTGCAGACACAGCCGAATATCTGTCTGATCTCTGAGGAGATTGAGCAGAAGGGTATGAGCCTTGACGATATCGTTGACTACATCGCTAACGCTGTAGTTGCTCGTGCTGCCGACGGTAACAACTTCGGTACCGTGATTATCCCTGAGGGTGTCATCGAGTTCATCCCTGCCATCAAGAAGCTCATTGCCCAGCTGAACGACGTATTGGCTATGCCTGAGGCAAAGAACCTTGATCGTCATGAGTCGATCGACTTCGTAAAGGCTCACCTCACCGACGAGAACCTTGCTGTATTCAACAGTCTGCCTACTGGTGTGGCTCGTCAGCTGGCCCTCGACCGCGATCCTCACGGCAACGTACAGGTATCTCTCATCGAGACTGAGAAGCTGCTCTCTACCATGGTGGCCCAGAAACTTGAGAAGATGAAGAAGGAAGGCAAGTATTCTGGCAAGTTCGGTACTCAGCACCACTTCTTCGGCTATGAGGGACGCTGCGCTGCGCCTTCAAACTTCGATGCCGACTACTGCTATGCCCTCGGTACTTCGGCTGCTCAGCTGATTGCCAACGGCAAGACCGGTTACATGGCAATCGTTAAGAACACAACCGCTCCTGCTGAACAGTGGATCGCCGGTGGTGTGCCCATCACCATGATGATGAATATGGAGAAGCGTGCAGGTGAGATGAAGCCTGTGATCCGTAAGGCTCTCGTTGAGCTCGACGGTGCTCCCTTCAAGACATTTGCTGCACAGCGTGATCGTTGGGCCCGCGAGACTGCATACGTTTATCCCGGTCCTATCCAGTACTGGGGTCCCACAGAGGTTTGCGACCAGCCGACGAAGACACTGGCTCTCGAACAGAGTAAGTAAATCATATTGATGGCACGGACTACTTGTGATGGTAGTCCGTGCTTTGTTTTTTATGCCACAACATAAACGCGCAACTGTCAGACGTAAGGGAGTCAATACAACCCACACTTATCATGGCCCAGGGAGGAGAAAACGTCCGGGGCTGTTGATTCGTCTCCTTCAGAAAGTGCCTTCCTGGGGTTGGTGGATAGGCGGCGGTGTGATTGTGGCACTTTATGTGTGGTTCTTCTATTATTTCTTTGTAGGACCCTTCGGCTTCCGCTGGCGAGCACTCTACGGTACGGTTAACTATCCTGAAGGCTATGAGATCCATGGTATAGATATCTCACATCACCAGGGCCGTATCGACTGGGATGAACTGAAGGATAATGGCAGTATTAACCAGTGTCCCATCCGTTTTGTGATGATTAAGGCTACAGAGGGATCCACGCAGACGGATGAGAATTTCCGTGATAACTTCTATCAGGCGCGCGAACATGGCTTTACGCGTGGTGCCTATCATTTCTATAGCGTTCATACACCAGCCTATCAGCAGGCTGCCCATTTCCTGAAGAATGTGAAATTGGAGAACGGTGATCTGCCACCTGTGCTTGACGTGGAGCATAAGCCCAAGAACCAGACAGATGAAGAATTTAAGAAATCTGTTAAGATCTGGCTTGAAACGGTGGAGAATCACTATAAGGTGAAGCCAATCATCTATACCTATTTCAAATTTAAGATGCGTTACCTGAACGACTCCATCTTCGACGAGTATCCCTATTGGATCGCACACTATTATGTGGATTCCCTCGAATATAAGGGTAAATGGAAATTCTGGCAGCACACCGATGTGGGGCGGCTGCCAGGAATTAAAGGCAATGTTGATTTCAATATCTATAATGGTTCTTATTACGATCTTCGCCAGATGACTATCGGCTCTCAGGAGACTATCGGCGAGAAGGCGTATAGTGAATAAGAACTATTGTTTCATCAGGTATTGTTTGAAATCGGCGAAATCTTTTGTCATGGGTACACTCTGCTTCTGTCCCTTCATGAAGTTGGCCAGACGCTCAGGAATCTCCACGTCAATACTCAGGATCTCATCGACTTTCTCCTTGAACTTCGCAGGGTGGGCTGTTTCGCAGAATACGCCTACCTCGCCGGGCTGCAGTCCATCAGTCAATGCCTGATAGCCACATGCACCATGGGGATCAAGGATATACTTTGTGTCCTCGTAACATGCACGCATGGTCTGACGAATCTGATCATCCGTATAGGTAGCACCACTGATGAGTGAGGTGATGCGTTCATGACTCTTTCCATAGAGATCATAGATACGGGCGAAGTTTGAGGGATCACCTACATCCATTGCATTTGCAAGGGTCTGCTTTGAGGGCTTAGGTTCGTATTTACCCGTCTGCAGGTATTTGTAGAAGATATCGTTGGCATTGTTGGCAGCGATAAAACGCTTGATAGGGAGTCCCATCTGATGTCCGAACAGTGCAGCACAGATATTACCGAAGTTACCTGAAGGAACACACATCACGAGATTATTAGCCTTGCCCTGTTCTTTCATGCGGGCATAGGCATTGAAATAGTAGAATGCCTGCGGCAGGAATCGGGCCACATTGATGCTATTGGCTGAGGTGAGTTTCATGTGCTGATTGAGTTCTGCATCCATGAAAGCACTCTTCACCAGTGCTTGACAATCGTCGAATACACCATCCACCTCGATGGCTGTGATATTCTTTCCCAGGGTAGTGAACTGACACTCCTGAATGGGCGACACCTTTCCTTTGGGATAGAGCACATACACGTGGATGCCATCAACACCAAGGAAACCGTTGGCTACAGCCGAACCAGTATCACCCGAAGTGGCTACCAATACGTTGACCTGCTGATTACCCTGCTCCTGACGGATAAAGTATTGCAGCAATCGGGCCATGAAACGGGCACCCACATCCTTGAAGGCGAGGGTAGGACCGTGAAAGAGTTCGAGGGTGTAGATGCTGTCTTTCACCTGAACCACAGGACAGTCGAATGACAGGGTATCATAGACGATATCGTGAAGGGCATCAGGATCCACATCCTCACCAAAGAATGCGCTGGCTACGGTGTAGGCAATCTCCTGAAAACTCATCTTCTCGATGTTGTCGAAGAATGCCTGAGGCAGTTTGTTGATACGCTCTGGCATGTAGAGTCCACGATCCTCTGCCAGTCCTTTTACCACTGCCTTGTGCAGGTCGGCTATCGGCGCTTTGCCGTTGGTACTGTAGTATTTCATATGAATGGGGATTTTAGAATTTAGAATTAAGAGATGGCCATCAGGGCTTGCATGAACTCATTAAGTTTGAGAAGTCCATAAGAGCCTGATACACAACTTACTTCGTCGTATTGCTCGACATTATCTGCCTCAATGCCTTGATACCAGATGAGGAAGGGAACGGGTTGTCCCACGTGAATGCGCTGCTCCACTGGTGTCAGGTGATCAGGCAACACGGCGATACATACGGGCTCGTCCCAACTCATCACCTTATTATATATAGGGGCAATGAGTCGCTGGTCCAGATACTCGATGGTCTTCAACTTGAGTTCCAAGTCCCCATCGTGTCCTGCTTCGTCGCTGGCTTCCACGTGTACAAACACGAAGTCGTCTTTCTCTAACGCCTCGATAGCTGCCTGTGCCTTCCCTTCGTAGTTGGTATCGGCGAGACCTGTCGCACCTTCCACCTCCACAATCTTCAGTCCTGCATAGTGACCTATGCCACGGATCAGATCAACGGCAGAGATAACGGTGCCAGATTTGATCTCAGGATACTGTTGTTGGAGGGTCTCCATCGAAGGACGATAGCCACCACTCCAGGGCCAGATGCTGTTAGCTTGGCGTTCACCACGCTCGGCTCTTGCGAGATTGAAGGGATGTTGGGAGAGTAACTCCTGTGATTTCAGGATCATCTCGTTCAGCAAGTCGGCTGTAGCTTGTGCACTGAGTCTTCCTGCCTCTACGGGTGCATTCTCTTCAGGTTTTACTAACAATTCGCGCCAGGGTTCGTTGGGATGGTCATGTGGTGGGGCACATACGATATGCTTGGAACCACCTTTGATCACCAGCAGATGGCGATACTGGATGCCAGTGATGAACTTCACGCGTTCGCAACCTTCCCGCTCATTGATGGGCTGAGCCAGTTGCTCATTCAGATATTTGATCAGGACATCGGCATCTTCAGTCTCCAGGTTACCGCCATTATGCGTGATAATCTTGCCATCAGCCAGTGTGATGATATTACAGCGGATAGCGAAGTCGTCATCTGCCATCTCATAGCCGATGCTGGCAGCCTCAAGGGGACCGCGTCCTTCATAAACCTTATTCAGATCATAACCCAGAATAGCGGTATTGGCTACTTCCGATCCTGGGGGGAATCCCTCTGGCACCGTGATTAGTCTGCCGCAACGTCCTTCACGAGCCAGTTGGTCCATCATGGGCTTATGGGCATATTGCAATAAGGTCTTCCCACCGAGTCGCTCGACGGGAAGATCTGCCATGCCATCACCAAGAATGATGATATGCTTCATAAGTTAAATGTTAGCGATTGACATGATGTTTGCGAAGACACCGGCTGCGGTGACGGCTGCACCGGCACCATAGCCCTGAATCAGCATCGGGTACTCCTTATAGCGCTCTGTGGTCAGCAGCACAATGTTGTTGGAGCCTTCCAATCCGTAGAAAGGATGTCCGTAGGGTACTTCCTTCAGTGCTACGCTGGTCTTGAAAGATGATGGATTCTGCTCGTCGGCTTCCATCGTAGCCACGAAGCGCCAACGCTTATTCTCTGCCTCGAGAACTTTACGACGGGCCTCGAAGTCTGCATCCAGATCTGGCAGTTTCTTCCAAAAATCATCGATGCTGCCCTCGAAATAACTGTCGGGCACAAAGAGATGCTTCTCAACATCGTCCTGTTCTACCTTATAACCTGCCTCACGTGTCAGGATGACCAGTTTACGGATCACATCCGTACCGCTGAGGTCAATACGTGGGTCAGGCTCAGAGTAACGCTGCTCCTTAGCACGACGAACCGTCTCAGAGAAGGGCACGTCGGCAGCAATCTCATTGAAGATAAAGTTCAGCGTACCAGAGAGGATGGCTTCGATCTTCAGGATCTTATCACCTGAGTTGCACAGGTCGTTGATGGTACCGATAATCGGCAGACCAGCACCTACGTTGGTCTCATAACGGAACCAGACGCCGCGGTCGCGAGCCGTCTGACGAAGTTTCAGGTAACTGTCATAGTCGCTTGAAGCGGCAATCTTATTGGCTGCAACCACTGATATGTTATGCTCTAAGAATGTCTGATAGAGTTGGGCAATCTGACGACTGGCGGTACAATCCACGAATACTGAGTTGAAGATGTTCATCTTTACAATCTCATCACGCATATGCTCTGTATTGGCAGGATAGCCAGCACGCAGGATCTTCTCGTATTCGTCGAGGTTGATGCCGTCGCGATCGAGTACAAAGTTATCTACATCCGAGATGCCTACCACATTCAACTTCAGTCGGCGTGACTGCATCAGGAATTGCTGCTGAGTGCGAATCTGTTCGAGCAACATACCACCCACCGTACCGATACCGCAGATAAAGAGGTTGAGCACCTTGTATTCTGACAGGAAGAACGAGTCGTGAAGTACGTTAAGTGACTTACGAAGGAACTTACCATCAACAACGAATGAGATATTCGTCTCTGAAGCACCCTGGGCACAGGCAATCACGGAGATACCTGAGCGACCGAGTGTACCAAACAGTTTACCAGCGATACCTGGTGTCTGCTTCATGTTCTCACCCACGATGGCAATGGTAGCCAGACCACTCTCTACCTGCATGGGGAACATGGCACCCGTCTCAATCTCTTTGGCAAACTCTGCATTCAGTACTTCTGCAGCAGCCTCGGCATCCTCATCACGTACACCGATAGAGGTAGAATTCTCTGATGAGGCCTGAGATACCATAAAGACAGAGATACCCTTGTTGGCCAATGTGGTGAAGATACGGCGGTTCACACCGATTACACCTACCATCGAAAGACCTGTCACTGTAATCAGTGAAGTTCCCTTGATGCTTGAGATACCCTTGATGGGCTTGTTGTCGTCTTCGATTTTTGCCTTAATCAGGGTTCCTGGGTGTTCTGGGTTGAAGGTGTTCTTCACCTTGATAGGTATATTCTTGACGCAGACGGGATAGATGGTCGGCGGATAAATCACCTTCGCACCGAAGTTACACAGTTCCATCGCCTCTACGTAAGAGAGTTCGTTAATGGTGTAGGCACTCTTGATCACCTTAGGATCGGCTGTCATGAAGCCATCCACATCGGTCCAAATCTCAAGTACCTCGGCATTGAGTACAGCAGCAATGATGGATGCAGTGTAGTCAGAACCACCACGACCCAGATTGGTCGTCTCATGGGTGTCACGGTCGCGAGCCACGAAACCTGGAACAACATAAATCTGATTGTTGTTCAGTTCCTTGAACGTCTCTTTCACCAGTTGGGTGGTCAGGTCAGCATCAATCACATGTTTGCCCTGTTTTTTCTCTGTGCGGATAAAGTCGCGTGAATTCATACGGACACCATTCTTTACCATGGCGGCAACGATGTGTGAACTCAGTCGCTCTCCATAAGAAACGATGGTGTCTTCCGTCTTCCTCGACAAGTCGTGAATCAGGTAAACACCATAGAAGATACTCTTCAACTGATCGAAGAGCTGATCTACATTATTAAATAAATCTACGCGCTTTTTGTCGTCAGTGATGATCGTGTCTATCATCTGGTGGTGGCGCTTTACCATCGCGTCGAATTCCTCACGATAGTGCTCATCACCCTGTTTGGCCATCTGCGACGTGGCAATCAGTTTGTCAGTGATGCCGTCGAGTGCGCTTACTACTACAATGACAGGTTGCGTCCGAGCCTCTGCCTCCACAATTTTTTTCAAGCTAAGAATGCTTTTTACGGAACCTACGGACGTTCCGCCGAATTTCATTACTTTCATATTTCTATGCAATTTATCTTGCCGCCGGTACCCCTTCACAATGGGGGACTTCTCCAACGGCGGTGCAAAGATAGTGCTTTTTTTTTATTCAGCCATCGTTTTTCTCAAAATTTCTTCGTACCTTTGCCAAAAATTGAGATATGACAGATGAATATCAGATACGTGTAGTGCCTGAAGTGGCAGCACAAGAAGATAGACTAAAAAGTTGGCTGGCAGATGAATACGGATTCGATGTGCGGACGATTCAGGGTGTGCGGATCCTGAAACGAAGCATCGATGCCCGCCAACGGCAGATCTATGTGAATCTGAAGGTGAGGGTGTATGTGAACGAACTCCCTCATGATGATGCATATGTCAGAACAGACTATCCGAATGTGGAAGGAAAACCTCAGGTGATTGTGGTGGGCGCAGGTCCCGGTGGTCTGTTTGCAGCCTTACGATTGATAGAACTTGGGTTAAGGCCTATCGTCTTGGAAAGAGGTAAGGATGTGCATGAACGCAAGAAAGATCTGGCTAATATCACTAAGACGCAGAAGGTAGATGCCGAGAGCAACTACTGTTTCGGTGAGGGTGGAGCTGGTGCATATTCAGACGGCAAACTCTATACCCGTAGTAAGAAACGCGGTAATACGGATAAGATTTTAAATGTCTTCTGTCAACACGGTGCCTCTACGGCTATCCTGGCAGATGCCCACCCGCATATCGGTACAGACAGGTTGCCTAAGGTGATTGAGGCGATGCGCCATACTATTATTAATAGTGGTGGTGAAGTGCATTTTCAGACCAAGATGACCCAATTGATTCTTGATGGTGATAAAGTTGTGGGTTGTATCGCTGACAAGGAGTACCGTGGTCCTGTGATTCTTGCCACAGGTCATTCTGCCAGAGATGTTTACAGATATCTGGCAGAGGCAAAGGTAGAGATTGAGGCGAAAGGCATTGCTGTCGGTGTAAGATTAGAGCATCCGTCGCATCTGATTGATCAGATCCAATACCACTCAAAACAAGGTAGGGGAAAATATCTGCCTGCAGCAGAGTATTCTATGGTGACTCAGGTAGATGGACGCGGTGTCTATTCTTTCTGTATGTGTCCTGGCGGCTTTGTGATTCCTGCGGCTACGGATAAGGAACAGATCGTGGTGAATGGTATGAGTCCTGCCAGCCGAGGTACGGCTTGGAGTAACTCAGGTATGGTGGTAGAGGTGCGTCCGGAAGATATCGAGGGCGATGACTCTTTGGCGATGATGAGGTTCCAGGAGGAACTGGAGCGGTTGTGTTGGCAGCAGGGAAACATGAAACAGACGGCACCTGCCCAACGGATGGCAGATTTCGTGAATGGTAAACTCAGTTATGATCTGCCCAAATCATCCTATGCGCCAGGATTGGTATCCAGTCCTTTGCATTTCTGGATGCCAAAGATGATCTCCAAGCGTCTGCAGGAAGGCTTTAAGGTGTTTGGACGTCAGGCACATGGTTTCCTGACAAATGAGGCCGAACTGATTGCTGTCGAGACTCGTACTAGTAGTCCTGTGAGAATTGTCAGAGATCGTGAAACATTGCAACATATACGTGTTCAGGGATTGTTCCCATGCGGTGAAGGGGCTGGTTATGCTGGTGGTATCGTTTCGGCAGGTGTTGATGGCGAACGGTGCGCCGAAGCCGCTGCTAATTATATTTTTAGCAACGGACAAAAGGACTAACAGGACTGATTCGAAATGAATAGATCCCAAAAGTCCTAAAGTCCTGTAGTCCGTTGCAAAAAAAAGTAGCAAAAAATTTGGAACTTCCAAATCTTTTTCGTATCTTTGTGGCATCAATGTTTAACTAATAGAAAGGGAGCACTATGAATAGAGAAGAACAATTCGTGATAACCATCAGCCGCCAGTTTGGTACGGGCGGACATGAGATTGGAGCTGAGTTGGCACGTCGCCTCAATGTCAAACTGCTCGATAAGCAAATCCTGAATGAAGTGGCCAAGCGCATTCCTGTCGTAGAGGATGCCATGGAGCGCATCGCCGCCCGCAATCCCTTGTGGCGCGATGATTTCACCAACTTCTATCGTACCTATATGAATAAGGCAGAGTATGATGGTCAGGAGCATGATGAAACCTCGCGTGCGCTGTTTGAGGCCCAGGCCATCGCTATCCGGAAGATAGCAGAACAGGAGTCGTGTGTGCTGGTAGGTCGTTGTGGTTTCCATATCTTTGAAGATCATCCCAATGCCTTGAAAATATTTATCCATTCTTCGGAAGACTGTCGTAAACGTAGAATCGCTGCAAAGTATGGGCTTGCCTTGAATGATGCGGCTGCCATGGTGGTGGACAACGATTATAGTCGAGAGCTTTATACTAAGACTTTCACGGGAAAGGACTGGACAGATGCCCGTAACTATGACATCTCTCTCGACGTCCGTCAATTCGGCATAAATGGGGCTGTAGATTTCTTAATGAACTGTATTGAGTAGTTTTCTCAAGAAAAATTTGTGTATATACCGATTTTTTAGTACCTTTGCACGCTGAAATTTCACAAGTTAGTAATTACTAAAAAATCGGTATAATGAATATTTCCTACAAATGGTTGAAGGAATACGTTGATTTCGACCTGACGGCTCAGCAGGTGTGTGACGCACTGACATCGACAGGTCTGGAGGTTGACGCATTGGAAGAAGTACAAAGTATTAAGGGTGGTCTGAAAGGTCTCTATGTGGGTAAGGTACTTACCTGTGAGCCTCATCCCAACAGTGATCACCTGCATGTGACAACAGTTGACTTAGGCAAGGGCGAGCCTTCACAGATCGTGTGCGGTGCGCCTAACGTAGCCGCAGGTCAGAAAGTGATTGTGGCTGATCTGGGTTGTGTGCTCTACGACGGTGACAAGGAGTTTGTCATCAAGAAGTCCAAACTCCGTGGTGTTGAGTCTAACGGTATGATCTGTGCAGAGGATGAGATTGGCATCGGTTCCAGCCACGATGGTATCATCGTACTGCCTGATGATGCAGTTGTCGGAACACCTGCTGCAGAGTATTATCATCTGGAGAGCGACTGGCTCATCGAGGTTGACATCACGGCAAACCGTGCCGATGGTCTGAGCCATTGGGGTGTAGCCCGTGACCTGTATGCCTGGCTGATGAGCAATGGCATCGAGACCAAGATGCATCGTCCTGACTGTTCAAAGTTCAAGGTTGATAACCACGATCTGCCTATTGAGGTGGTAATTGAGAACGATGAGGCCTGCAAGCGCTATGCCTGTGTCAGCATCACCGGCTGTGAGGTGAAGGAGTCGCCCGACTGGCTGAAGAACAAGCTGACAACCATCGGTCTGCGTCCGATCAACAATATCGTGGATATCACCAATTATATCATGATGGCCTATGGTCAGCCTCTGCATTGCTTTGATGCAGACATGGTAAAGGGTCATAAGATTGTGGTGAAGACCATGCCTGATGGCACACCGTTCCAGACGCTCGACGGTGTGGAGCATAAACTCTCAGATCACGACCTGGCTATCTGCAATGCCGAGGATCCTATGTGTATTGCCGGTGTGTTTGGCGGAAAGGGTAGTGGTACCTATGAGACCACGAAAAACGTGGTACTCGAGAGTGCCTACTTCCATCCTACATGGATCCGTAAGAGTGCCCGCCGCCATGGTCTGAGTACGGATGCCAGCTTCCGTTTCGAGCGTGGTATTGATCCCAATGGCACGATTTACGCGCTGCAGCAGGCTGCTATCCTCTGTCAGGAGCTGGCTGGTGGTAAGGTGTCGATGGATATCGTGGATGTCTATCCCAAGCCCATCAGGAACGCAGTCGTAGATCTCAGTTTTGATTATGTCAACCGTCTGATTGGTAAGGAACTCTCGTCTGGTGTCATCAAGTTCATCTGCCGAGCACTCGACATGGAGGTGAAGTACGAGAATGAGCAGAGTCTGACGCTTGAGATTCCTGCCTACCGTGTGGATGTGCAGCGTCCCTGTGATGTAGTAGAGGATATCCTGCGTATCTACGGATATAATAATGTGGAGATTCCGACTCAGTTGAAGAGCTCACTCGTGATCAAGGGTGACGAGGACCGCAAGCACAAGCTGGCTAATCTGGTCAGTGAGCAGCTGGTGGGCGAGGGCTTCAATGAGATTCTGAACAATTCGCTGACGAAGGCTGCCTATTATGAGGATGGGCAGAACGCTGATCCCACGCTGGTACGTATCATGAACCCGCTCTCCAGCGATCTGAACGTGATGCGTCAGACACTGCTGTTCGGTGGTCTTGAGAGCATCCAGCACAATGTGAACCGCAAGCGCCAGAACCTGCGTTTCTTCGAGTTCGGAAATGTCTATACTTTCGATCCTGAGAAGAAAAATGATGACGATCCGATGCAGGCCTACAAGGAGCAGTATCATGCTGCGCTTTGGGTAACGGGTAAGCGCGTCGAAGGCTCTTGGGCACACGCCAACGAGGACTCGACCTTCTATGAGCTGAGTGCCTATGTGGAGAACATCCTCCGCCGTATCGGTGTGAAGCCGGGCATGACGGTTCGTAAGAAGTCAGAGAACGTCATCTTCTCAAATGGTCTCACCATCGAGAACCGTGGTGGAAAGAAACTCGTAGAGATGGGTATCATCACGAAGAAGTTGCAGAAGCAGTTCGGCCTCGACAATCCTGTCTATTATGCAGAGCTGAACTGGACGGCGCTGATGAAGGTGATCAAGAAGAACGAGGTGCTCTATACAGAGATCTCCAAGTTCCCCGCCGTGAGCCGCGACCTGGCACTGTTGGTAGATAACAGTGTGGAGTTTGCACAGATTGAGCAGATCGCTCGTCAGACCGAGAAGAAGCTCTTGAAGAAGGTAGAACTTTTCGATGTCTATGAGGGTGACAAGCTGCCTGCTGGTAAGAAGTCATACGCCGTAAACTTCATTCTCCAGGATGAGGAGAAGACCATGGGCGACAAGCAGATCGATGCTATCATGCAGAAACTCATCGCCAACATCAAGAAACAGCTCAACGCTGAGCTTCGCTAAAAGTAAAAAGGTAAAAAAATCAAATAGTAAAATTAATCTATGGGAAGAGCATTTGAATATCGTAAGGCTACGAAGCTGAAGCGATGGGGCCACATGGCCAAGACGTTTACAAAGATCGGTAAGCAGATTGCCATTGCCGTGAAGGCTGGCGGTCCAGAGCCGGAGAACAACCCTGCATTGCGTGCTATCATTGCCAACGCTAAGCGTGAGAACATGCCGAAGGATAACATCGAGCGTGCCATCAAGAATGCAATGGGTAAGGACCAGAGTGATTACAAGGAGGTTACCTATGAGGGATATGGCCCTCATGGCATTGCTATCTTCGTGGAGACACTGACTGACAACACAACCCGTACGGTAGGTGACGTCCGTTCAGTATTCAACAAGTTCAATGGTAACCTGGGTACTCAGGGTTCACTTTCATTCCTGTTCGATCACAAGGCTGTGTTCACCTTCAAGAAGAAGGACGGACTGGATATGGACGAGATGATTCTCGACCTGATTGACTATGGTGTAGAGGATGAGTATGATGAGGACGAGGAGGAGAACAGCATCACTATCTATGCCGATCCTACCAGCTTTGGTGCTATCCAGAAGCATTTGGAGGAGAATGGTTTCGAGGTGACGGGTGCTGAGTTTACACGTATCCCCAACGACCTGAAGGATGTGACACCTGAGCAGCGTGAGTCCATCGATAAGATGGTTGAGAAGTTGGAAGACTTCGACGATGTTCAGACGGTTTACACCAACATGAAACCTGAAGAAATTGCAGAGTAAAAATTTAGCCCTCGCCAATCGGCGGGGGCTATTTGATTTTAATAATCTTTGTCTGTGAAAACCACTTGCAGCCTGATCTTCTTGGGATCCTTCTCCGAACGGTAGGTGTAGGCGAAGCGGTACTTGTTCTCCTTATAGACACGCAGGGTGGTAGAGTTCTTCAGGTCTTCCTTCAAAGCTCCCTTGGCATCCACCTCTTCCATCACACCGTCGCGGTCGGCAAACCCTGTCAGTGTGTAATAATAATGTAAAGTGTGCGTATCGCGCTCAAAAGCCATACTGTCCAGGATGATGTTCTTGTCCATTCGCGTCGGACAGTTTTTCTCGGTGTATTCTTTTGCCTCACGGGCACAACGGTCTTCCAAAGACTCACGGCATCCTGCCAGAAGGGTGCAAATTGCTGCTAATATCCAAAACTTTTTCATAACGAATGCTATTTTTGGGTGCAAAGATACAAAAAAAAGCAAAAATAGCTCTTTTTCCGGCAAAAAAATATTATCTTTGCAACTTAAAAGTACACGTATAAACTGATGGACCATATAAGAAACTTCTGTATCATTGCACATATCGACCACGGTAAGTCAACCCTGGCTGACCGTTTATTGGAATTTACTAAGACTATTCAGGTCACTGAAGGTCAGATGCTCGATGATATGGATCTGGAGCGTGAACGTGGCATTACCATTAAGAGTCATGCCATACAGATGGAATATACGTATCAGGGTGAGAAGTATATCCTGAATTTGATTGATACCCCAGGACATGTGGATTTCTCATATGAGGTGTCCCGTTCTATTGCTGCCTGTGAGGGTGCACTGTTGGTGGTCGATGCCACACAGGGTGTTCAGGCGCAGACTATCTCCAATCTGTATATGGCTATTGATCATGATCTGGAGATTATTCCCGTCATCAATAAGATAGATATGCCTTCGGCGATGCCTGATGAGGTGGAGGATGAGATTATCGACCTGATCGGATGTGATCGCTCTGACATCATCCGTGCTTCAGGAAAGACGGGCGAGGGTGTTGAGGATATCCTGAATGCCGTCGTGGAACGTATTCCTCATCCGGAAGGTGACGAGAAAGCACCTTTGCAGGCCTTGATCTTCGACTCTGTCTTTAATTCCTTCCGTGGTATCATCGCCTACTTTAAGATCGTGAATGGTTCCATTCATGCAGGTGATCATGTGAAGTTCTTTAATACGGGGATGGAATATGATGCCGACGAGATCGGTGTACTGAAGATGGATATGATCCCCCGTAAGGAACTGCGTACTGGCGATGTGGGCTATATCATCAGCGGTATCAAGAACTCCAAGGAAGTGAAAGTAGGTGACACGATCACGCAGGTGGCCAATCCTTGTGGTGCAGCCATTGAGGGCTTCCAAGAAGTGAAGCCGATGGTGTTTGCTGGTGTTTATCCCATTGATCCAACGGATTATGAGAATCTGCGTGCCTCGCTGGAGAAGTTGCAGTTGAATGATGCCTCGCTGACGTTTACACCAGAGAGTTCTGTAGCCTTAGGCTTTGGTTTCCGCTGTGGATTCCTCGGCCTGCTTCACATGGAGATCGTACAGGAACGTCTCGATCGTGAGTTTGATATGGATGTCATTACCACCGTACCAAACGTATCCTATATGTGTTACACCAAACAGGGTGAGGTGAAGGAGGTGCATAACCCCTCTGGTCTGCCTGATCTGACGATGATCGAACATATTGAGGAACCCTATATCCGTGCGTCTATCATCACGGCAGCCGACTATATCGGTCCTATTATGACGCTTTGTCTCGACAAGCGAGGTGAACTGATTGATCAGCAGTATGTGTCAGGTAACCGTGTGGAACTGCATTTCCATCTGCCGTTGGGTGAGATCGTGATCGACTTCTACGACAAGCTGAAGTCCATCTCTAAGGGATATGCCTCCTTTGATTATCATATCGACGGGTTCCGTCCATCGAAACTGGCAAAGTTGGATATCCTGTTGAACGGTGAGCCTGTGGATGCCCTTTCTACACTGACCCATCAGGACAATGCCGTCACTTTCGGAAGACGGATGTGTGAGAAACTGAAGGAGCTGATTCCCCGTCAGCAGTTTGATATCGCCATTCAGGCAGCAATCGGTGCCAAGATTATCGCCCGTGAGACGGTCAAGCAGGTACGTAAGGATGTGACTGCCAAGTGTTATGGCGGTGATGTGAGCCGTAAGCGTAAGTTGCTTGAGAAACAGAAGCGCGGTAAGAAACGTATGAAGCAGATCGGCAACGTGGAAGTGCCTCAGAAAGCCTTCCTTGCTGTGTTGAAACTCGATTAAGAAATCAATAACATATAAAAAAACTAAAGGTCCAATTAGGAATTATGCCGAATATTAGCATTACTACTAGAGACGTGGCACGTGAATTAGCCCGGCGTTACAGCACAATGACACACGAGGAGCTCGATATGCTTGAGAGCATCCTGGTGCCCATGAAGTTTGCGAAGAATGAGTTTATTCTTCGTGAAGGTGAGATCTGTACCAATATTTACTGGATCGTAAAAGGTCTGGTGCGTCAGTTCTATTTTAAGAATGACAAGGAACTGACGGAGTATATGGCTACCGAGAACAGTATTGTGATGTGTATTGAGAGCCTCTTCCGTGAGCAGCCCACGAAATTGCAGATCAAGGCTTTAGAGCCCACCATTCTCATTGCCTTGCCAAAGGCTGAACTTGAGGCTGTGGCCATGAAGAGTGTGAACATCCAGATCCTCTATCGTAAGATCCTTGAGGAGTCGCTGATCCTGAGTCAGCATCATGCCGATATGCTTCGCTTTGAGAGTGCCCAGGATCGTTATCAGAAACTTGTGAAGAATCAGCCTCAGTTGGTGCTTCGTGCGCCGTTGGTGTATATCGCCAGTTATCTGCAGATGACACCAGAGACGCTTTCTCGTGTCCGCACCGCTACGCTGTTGGAAGGTTAGTGACGCTCCAGAAACAGGGCGTGATCAATGCAATGAGGCAGTTCCTCCTGGTAGTGAGTCACGTAGATCAGCGTCACAGCTGGATTCTTGCAGTATTCATCCACCAGGTCCTTCACCATTCTCCTATTCAGATCATCCAGACCATGCAAGGGCTCGTCGAGAATCAACAGATCAGGTTCTTTGACGAATGCCCTTGCCAATAATACGAGTCGCTGTTCGCCACTCGACATCTCCATGAATCTTCTGTCAGCAAGATCACCTACGCCAAAGGTGGTCAGCCATTTACGGCATTGTTCCTTCTCAGCTTCTGTCGGACGTACATAGAGGCCCACCGAGTCTTTCAGTCCGCTGGCAACAATCTGAAGGGCTGGGATATTCTGTTTGTAGCTGCGATGCATCTCTGGCGACACATAGCCGATATGGCGCTTGATATCCCAGATGCTCTCTCCGGAACCACGTTTATGTCCAAAGAGCGAGATGTCACAGGCATAGCTCTGGGGATTGTCGGCACAGACCAGCGAGAGTAGGGTAGATTTGCCAGAACCGTTCTGTCCTGACAGCGACCAGTGCTCACCCTGATGCACCGTCCAGTCCAGATCCTTTAGGATCGTCCGCTCGCCATAGCGGATGCTCACTTTCCTGAATTCTATCACTGGGGACAGCCCCTGATCAGAAGCTTTGGGATAAGAGGGACTTGTGGCACCTTCTGCTGTCGTCGGCTTCCATTGTGATACATCCACCTTCGGCAAGACTTTCATATCCTTTACCTCAACGATATGCGTGATGAAGTCAGGAATCTCGTCTGTCTTTGCCAGCACGAGGATCATCTGCAGTCCTTGTTCCTTGGCTAACATTGTCATCAGTGCCTTCAACTGATCCCTGGTATTAGCATCGAGTCCGATAAATGGATTCTCCATGATCAGCACCTTCGGATTGGTGAAGAGCGATGAGGCCAGTTTATATTTTCTCAGCTCACCACTCGACAACAGGATGATATACTTGTCGAGCAACGGCTCCAGCTGGAACAGTTCATAGATATGTTGTTGCAGGGCGCGACGCTCTGGTGTGTCCTCGCCAGCCAGTTTGTAAGCCTCTTCAAGTTTACTGCCAACGGTGGGTGTCTCCTCGTCGATCTCCATCTGGTTCCAGCGCTGTTGCAGGAAGTAAGTTTTATCATTATCCCCTCCGTATGTATCACGGAAAGTAATGTGTTTCAGATTGTTATACGGCTCGTCGAAGCCATACTCCACCATATTGGGGAAGGCTGGGTGGCGACCTGTCAGGATATCCACAAACATTGATTTTCCTGAACCGTTTCGACCTATGATGGCGATATGCTCACCTTCCTCCAAAGTGAAGTTCACAGGCTCTGCCATACTCCACTCCGGCTTCCTCGCGCGCGCGTTCCTTATATTAATTGTACTCATTCTTAAAGTCCTTAAGTCCTGTAGTCCGTTACTAAAACTTTTTTTTCACTTTTCCTGGATTCTTGCTGACGAAATCTTTCCACCCGCGATATTTCACCTCACTTTCAGGCCGTCCCATCTGCAGGTAGTGACAATAGGCAGCAGCCAGCGCATCCGTCGCATCCATAAACTTTCCCATCTCCTCATTGGGAATCTTCAACAACCGTTGCAGCATGCCGGCCACCTGTTCCTTCGAAGCAGAACCAGTGCCAGTCAATGCCATCTTGATTTTCATGGGTGCATACTCATGGATGGGTACGCCGTGATGGATCGCTGCAGCGATGGCAGTACCCTGGGCCCGCCCCAACTTTAGCATCGACTGCACATTCTTGCCGAAGAAAGGAGCCTCGATAGCCATCTCGTCAGGCAGATAACCATCAATGATACCCGTTACACGTTCGAAGATATGGCCCAGTTTCATGTAGGCATCAGGAAATTTACGCAGGTCGATCACTCCCATCGTGATCATTTGCGCTTTTCCGTCCACCACCTTCAGCAGCCCATAGCCCATCAGGTTCGTTCCTGGGTCAATACCTAATATGATTTTCTCCATATCGTTTGCAAAGATAGTGCAAATCGAGAGAAATACCAAATTTATTTGGATATTTCCGAGATGCCGCCTATCTTAGAGCGAAGTTTAAAAGGTATGAGGCTCCCTAGTAAGCTAACAGATCCGTTACTTCCTTCTCGCATTCTTTCTCTTTTGATCCTTCTATAAAATTCTCTAGAGAATTTTGGAGTTACCATTAGTCTCCCTTCTTGCGAGAAGCCTATCAAGCCATCAAATTCTCTAGAGAATTTAGTAACTATCCTTAATGGAAAATCTTGCGAGGTCGTAATACTATCTTAGCTACCTCCTTTGTGAGTATTTATCAAATAAACAATCGGCCAATCTGGAAAACGAGGGCGGAGGCTATCCAGGCGACAGCTGTGGTATAGACGGCGGCAAAGGTGGCCCAGCGCCAGGAGCCAGTCTCGTTCTTGATGGCTGCAATGGTGGCGATACAGGGGAAGTAAAGCAATATAAATATAAGGTACGCGTAGGCAGCCAATGGTGTGATGCCTTCTTGTAGCATCAGCAGGCGTAGATGCGTGTATTTCTCTGTGTCATCACTGAATGTATCGTCATCGCCAAAGGAATCGTCACCGCTATAGAGAACGCCGATGGTAGAGGCCACAATCTCCTTGGCACCCACGCCTGCAATCAGACTCACGTCGAGTTTCCAGTTGAAACCCTGTGGTGTGAAGATGGGTTCGATGGTCTTACCCATGCGTCCTATATAGCTCTGCTCCTGCTGCTGGGGTACGTCGAGGGCATCGTTGTGGGGATAGTAGCCCAATGCCCAGACGATGATGGAGGCCACGAGGATGATGCCTCCCATCTTCTTCAGGTATTCCTTTCCTTTCTCCCAGGTATGACGCCAGATGGCCTTGGGTGTCGGCCAGCGATAAGGAGGCAGTTCCATCACAAATGGTGTGTCTTCACCCTTGATGACTAAGGATGAGAATATCTTGCTGACGATGATAGACATAGCGATACCAACAGCGTAGAGCGACAGCAGTACCCACGAACGATATTGCAACGAGAAGAAGGTGCCTGCTATCATAATATAAATAGGTAGGCGAGCCGAACAACTCATAAAGGGTAGGATCATCATGGTGATGATGCGAGAACGACGGCTCTCGATGGTACGTGTAGCCATCACAGCAGGCACGTTACAGCCGAAGCCCATAATCAGAGGAATGAACGACTTGCCATGCAGTCCCATCTTGTGCATCAGCTTATCCATGATGAAAGCGGCACGTGCCATATAGCCTGAGTCTTCCATTAGCGAGATGAAGAAGTAGAGGATGAGAATCTGAGGCAGGAAGACGATCACACTACCTACACCTCCGATGACACCATCGACGAGCATTGCCTTCAGCGGACCATCGGGCATTGTCTCCGTGAGTTTGTCGCCCAACCAAGCCACACCTTCCTCAATCCAGTCCATGGGATACTGACCTAAGGTGAAGGTGGTCTCAAACATGATGTAAAGCAACAGGAAGAAGATGGGGAAGCCCAGGTATTTATGCGAGAGCAGCCAATCGATCCTATGGGTTGTCTTATAGGTGTCTTCTTTTGTACCAGTCTTAAACTCCGCTTCCTTCAGGGCACCATGAATAAAACCGTATTTGGCATCCATGATGGCAGTCTCAGAGTCATTACCCGTCTCTTCCTTGACACGGGCGGAGGCTTTATCGCGCTCATTCGTCAGTGTTTGGAAATCTTTCATGCGCTGCTCTCCCTGCATGTGCTTACCTAAGTAGTCAAGCACCTGACTGTCGTGCTCCAAAAGTTTCAGCGACAGGTATCGGGTAGAGTAGTGCTGGGTGATATGCTCATCGGCTTTCAGGAATTTCTGGATACGACTGATACCATCTTCTATCTCATGTCCGTAGTTAATATGCAGGTGACGCGAGAACTTGCTGGCACCCTCATATACCTGAATCACTGCCTTGAAAAGTTCTTTGACTCCTGTCCCGTTCTTAAACGAGGTAGGAATCATGGGAATACCAAACAGGGTGCTGAGTGTATCGATGTTAACTTGATCTCCACGACGCTCAAACTCATCATACATATTCAGGGCACACACCATACGGATATTCATATCCACCAACTGGGTTGTCAGATAGAGATTCCGCTCCAGATTTGAGGCGTCTATCACATTGATGACGACATCAGGCATCTGTTCTGTCAGATGTTCACGCACATAAAGTTCCTCAGGCGAATAGCAGGAGAGGGAATAGGTGCCAGGCAGGTCTGTCAGGTTGAACTCATAACCGAACATGGAGGCGTGTGCCTCTGTGGCATCGACGGTCACACCAGAGTAGTTACCCACATGTCCATGGGCACCGGAGGCAAAATTAAAGAGTGAGGTCTTGCCGCAGTTTGGATTACCAACCAACGCTACGTTGATCGAACGACGTTCCTTCATGGCTTCATGATGGATATAGTCGTCCTCATGGCGATTTTCGTCAGGGTTGATGTTGAAGGTTGTTTCCTCTAGAGGCGTATCGGCCGACACCACCTCGATATTATCTGCTTCCTGATGGCGCAGTGACACTTCATAGCCCATCAGTTTGTATTTCACGGGATCCTGCAATGGCGCGTTGAGCAATACCTCAACCTCTGTTCCTTTGATGAATCCCATTTCGATGATACGTTTACGGAATCCACCATGTCCCTGTACCTTTACGATAACTCCTTTCTCACCAGTCTTAAGTTCTGACAGTTTCATTTGCTAATCATTTATTTCGAAGGCAAAGGTATATAAAATAATTTGCAACGCGGTTGCATTAAGCGGCATAGACCCTTAAAATACCTACTTTTGGGGATAGGTTACTCTACATCCTGATCGAAGTAGTTCTCCAATTCAGCTCTTGCACTGCCGTTTTCGTTAGACATGTCTTTGATGATATGACCTTTTTCCAGCAAGGTGATACGTGTGGAGATGTCAACGGTGTGCTGCAGGTTATGACTGGAAATGAGTATTGTAGCCCTCGTCTCGCGATTGTATTCCGTGAGTTCATGCTTCAGGATGTTCTGCGACGAGGGATCGAGGAAGTTGAAGGGCTCGTCGAGGATCACCAGCTTCGGACGATTGAAGAGGGCAGACATGATACCTACCTTCTGCTTGTTACCTGCTGAGAGGTTACGGATGAGTTTCTTCTGACCGAAGATCTCGCCACCAGCCAATTTCTCAAAGTCCTTGAGGCGTTCATCGACTGCCTCCTGTGTCATGTTGGTAATTTTGCCGATGAAGGCAAAGTATTCCTCTGGTATGAGGAAGTCGATGAGGAACCCCTCGTCGATGTAAGCACCCGTTGAGGCTTTCCAGTCTTCTGATTCTGCAGGGTTCACACCATCGAGTGCCACCTCGCCCGCATCTGGCTTTAACAGATCGAGCATCATGCGGAAGAGGGTAGTCTTACCAGCACCGTTATTACCTACTAAACCAAGGATATCCCCATCGTTGATGGTCAACGAGGGGATATCACATGCAATGGTCTCACCAAATGATTTCTTAAGATCAGCTATGGTAATCATACTATTCCTTTTCCGTGACAGTTTTTGAATTTCTTTCCGCTTCCACAAGGACAGGGATCATTACGGCCAGGTAACTTGTCCTTAGTGATTGGTGTGCGAGGCTGCTGGGCACGGGTGTCGTGCTGAGCTGCTGCCTGCTGGTTCTTATCTACCAGCTGCTCTTCACCAATCTGCTGCTTGCTCTCTGTATATTGCTGACGCTGGGTGCGCTGCTCAGGAGCTGCCTCCTGTACCTGCTGCTGCATCTCTGGAATCTGGGCACGAGTAAGGATCGAACAGATGCGGTTATACATCTCGTTAATCATATCATCCCACACCTTGGCACTTTCCAGTTTGAAGATCAGTAACGGGTCTTTCTGCTCGTAACTGGCATTCTGTACAGAGTGCTTCAGTTCATCGAGCTGGCGGAGATTCTCCTTCCAAGAGTCATCGATGATGTGAAGCAGGATGCTCTTCTCGAACTCTTTCACGACAGACTTTGAATCTGTCTCGTAGGCCTCTTTCAGGTTACAGGGAATATTGAACATACGGCGTCCATCAGTGAGAGGTACCATGATGCGCTCATACATCTGGCCCTGATTCTCATAGACCTGCTTGATAATCGGATTGGCTACCGTCTGAATACGTTCTGTGCGACGGTTGAAATTGCCGATGGCAGCCTGGAAGGCATTCTCCGTAAGCACCTCACGAGGCTGATTGATATATTCCTCGCTGGTGAAAGGTACCTCCATAGCGAGAATATGTAGGAACTCTTCCTTACAACCCTGATAGTCGCCAGAGTTTTCGATGATATTCACTACACGATCCCAGATGATATTAGCGATATCCATACCGATACGCTCACCCATCAGGGCGTGACGACGCTTCTCGTAGATCACAGTACGCTGCTTGTTCATCACATCATCGTACTCAATCAGACGCTTACGGATACCGAAATTGTTCTCCTCAACCTTCTTCTGGGCGCGCTCAATACTTTTCGAGATCATCGGACTCTCAATCATCTCGCCCTCCTTGAAGCCCAGACGGTCCATCACTGAAGCAATACGCTCAGAAGCAAACAGACGCATCAGCTTGTCTTCGAGAGATACGTAGAAGACAGAAGAACCTGGGTCTCCCTGACGTCCGGCACGACCACGCAACTGACGATCGACGCGACGGCTCTCGTGACGCTCTTTACCGATAATGGCCAGACCACCTGCAGCCTTTACCTCAGGAGACAGTTTAATATCGGTACCACGACCTGCCATGTTGGTAGCGATGGTGACAGCACCTAATCCGTTGGTTGACTGACCTGCAAGGGCTACGATATCTGCCTCCTTCTGGTGAAGTTTGGCATTCAGCACCTGATGAGGGATTTTACGCATTGAGAGCATCTTCGACAGCAACTCAGAGATTTCTACAGAGGTGGTACCTACCAGCGTAGGACGACCGCTCTCGCGCATCTTCACAATCTCATCAATTACAGCGTTATATTTCTCACGAGCCGTCTTATAGACACGGTCATCCTGATCATTGCGGATCACAGGACGATTGGTAGGAATCTCTACCACATCAAGTTTGTAGATATCCCAGAACTCACCAGCCTCTGTGATGGCAGTACCTGTCATACCTGCCAACTTGTGATACATACGGAAGTAGTTCTGCAGGGTGATGGTGGCAAAAGTTTGAGTAGCTGCTTCAACTTTCACGTGCTCCTTAGCCTCTACAGCCTGATGCAGACCATCGCTCCAACGACGCCCCTCCATGATACGGCCTGTCTGCTCATCCACAATCTTCACTTCACCATTGATCACCACATATTCGTCATCCTTATTAAACATGCAGTAAGCCTTCAGCAACTGCTGCAGGGTATGTACACGCTCACTCTGGATGGCATAGTGGTTCAGCAATTCATCTTTCTTGTCGAGGCGTGCCTCGTCTGACAGCCCTGTCTCTGCCTCAAGGGCTGAAAGTTCAGAAGTGATATCTGGCAAGACGAATAGCTCGGCGTCGTTCACCATCTTAGCCAACCAGGCCGTACCCTTATCTGTCAGGTCGCATGAATTGAGTTTCTCATCTACCACAAAGTAGAGGGGCTCCACACATTCTGGCATACGACGGTTGTTGTTCTCCATATAAATCTCCTCAGTCTTCAGCATGCCAGCCTTGATACCTTCTTCAGAGAGGTATTTGATGAGAGGCTTGTTCTTTGGCAGTGCCTTATGAGAACGGTATAGCGAAAGGAAGCCTGCATCGAGTTTCTCTTGTCCTTCCTTCTTATTGCCTGCATCAATCAGTTTGTTACCTTCACTAATCAGGTTCTTTGCCTCTGCCAGATACTGAGTGGCCAACTGACGCTGAACACCCACAAGGCGCTCCACTAAAGGCTGGTACTCTTCATACATCTGATCATCGCCCTTAGGCACAGGACCAGAGATAATCAATGGTGTACGGGCATCATCGATCAACACGGAGTCAACCTCATCGACGATGGCGTAGTTATGAGAACGCTGTACGAGGTCGGCAGGTGATACTGCCATGTTATCACGCAGATAGTCGAAACCAAATTCGTTGTTGGTTCCGAAGGTGATGTCTGCCTGATATGCCTTACGACGGGCCTCAGAGTTGGGCTGGTGCTTGTCGATACAATCTACAGAGAGACCATGGAACATATAAAGCGGCCCCATCCATTCAGAGTCACGCTTTGCCAGATAATCGTTCACTGTAACGACGTGAACACCATTACCTGTCAGTGCGTTCAGGAAAACAGGGAGGGTTGCCACGAGGGTCTTACCTTCACCTGTCGCCATCTCGGCAATCTTACCCTGATGGAGTACGGTACCACCAAAGAGCTGCACATCATAGTGGATCATTTCCCACTTCAGATCGTTACCACCAGCAGTCCAGTGGTTATGATAGATGGCCTTGTCGTCATCAATCGTGATAAAGTCCTTCTTTGGGTCGGCAGCCAACTCGCGGTCGAAATCCGTAGCTGTCACGATGGTCTCTTCGTTCTCTGCAAAACGACGGGCTGTCTCTTTCACGATGGCAAAGACCTCAGGCATTACCTCATCAAGTGCTTTCTCATAGATGTCGAGCACCTCTTTCTCAATCTTATCGATCTGTGCGAAGATATCGGCACGCTCGTCAATAGGGGTGTTCTCGATAGTTGCCTTCAGTTCTGCGATACGGGCCTTCTGGGCACTTGCAGAATCTTGAACCTGCTTCTGCAACTCCTTCGTCCGCTGGCGGAGAGCATTGTTATCCAGTGATTCTACCTTTGCTGCAGCGGCTTTTGCCTGCTCCACAAATGGCTGAATCAGTTTCATGTCGCGCGAAGATTTGTCTCCAAACAGCGACTTCAAAATCTTGGTGAAATTCATCTTTTTATCTTATTTTTATTGTTTACTACGTAAAAACGGGTGCAAAGGTAGCACAAAATCAGCGAAAAACCAAATAAATGATTCAGTTTTTCCTAAAACAATGATTCTGATGTGCAGGCATTGGGAGCCCTGATACGGATAGCCTTGGAAATAGTAGGGGCTATTCTGTCGGTGGTGACAGGTGTTTGGACGCGGGTTGCCTTGATGCCTGCGCCATAGAAAATAATGGGGAAGGATGGGGTTGAGAGTTGTGACAATTTGTCATAACCTGTATCCTCATGTTGGATATGCCAGCCAGGAGCCACTTCTATCAGAAGATCACCGCAACGCTGCGGATGATAGCTGTTACGCACCTTCTGTTGGTCGCTATTGATGCTGTTGATGAGTTGCAGACCGCTAAAGACCCGTTTGACACCAGCCAACTGACATAGGAATTCCTGTGAACGTTGGATGATATCGGTCATGCTGATGCGCTTTGACTCTAATAGCTGATGATTATAGAAAAGCTGGTTCTTGTAGCTGGCCTCTATATACTGACCTTGGCCCCAGAGCGCACCCAAGTACATATTGAGGAGATTTGCAGTACGCTTAATGTCGAACTGGCCCGAAGGAATATGATAGCGGGCATAATCAATCTTTTCTGAAGTGTAACTGCCTGTACTAGTAAGTACCACCAATAGCCGTTCTTTGCCGATCCTTTCTTCCAGAGTCGAGATCAGTGTACCGATGGCCTGATCTAATTGCGTGTAAGAATCTGATGATCTCCCAGCATCGTAACTTAGACAGAGCAGATCTGGGGTGTCGTCAGCACCAAGTTTCTGCTCACTCACACAAGCAAGTGCTTTGGCTGTGATGTCTTGATTTATCGGGGTCTTATTCTTCTTGCTTGGTGTAATCCATTCTGTTCCGTCAGATGCGTGACTGGCAGAGAGAAAAGCCAAGTCTTGAGTATGTGCAAAAGCAAAGACTTTCGCAGAACCGTTTGTCGCTATTTTTAGTTCGTCTCCAATAGTCGTCACTGCCAGTTGGTCGTCTGTGCAGTTGACTGGGCGCAGACTGCTTCTGTCGAGCCATTGCTGTCCTGTGATACTATGGTAAAATGGCGTTGTACCAGTCACGACTGTAGCAATGGCTGAGGCTCTGTCTGGATCAATAAAGGGGTAGGAGGCATTTTCAAAGACGGCTCCCTCTTCCAGTATCCGTTTAAAGCCTTCAGCACTGTAATTTGTGGCGAAGGTCTCCAGATAATCACTACGGAGCTGGTCGATGGTGATGCTGACCACGAGTTTAGGTGCCTGTCGGGTGCCGACTTGCGCTTGTGCTCCTGCATGCCATCCCAGCACTGCCAGTAGCGTTATCGAGAGATAGAGATGATTCCTCACGCCTTCAATTTGAAATGTATCGCTGATCTAAGCAGCAAACATAGTGCCACAATATGCATTCCCTCTGCATAATGCTGGAAGAAACTGCCAATCATGAACAAAACAAACAATACAGATTGAATGAGCCACCAACGGGTGGAACGCCCTCTTGCCACAGCTGGCAGGAAGAAGAAGGGCAGAGGATTGAACATCAAAATCTGCAGATTGGTACTCGTTGTAGGGTGTTGGGAGAATATCATCACGAATAGTAACAGTCCCACCAGTCCTTGTGCCACCATCAACAGCCCGTCCCAAAGTCGGAACGTCTTCCTTCTCCGCCATTCAAATGCCAAGATGGCTATTGAAAGGATCAGCAGGGCGCAGGCACATTCCATTGGTGAGAACAGGAAATCCTGTTCGATCACCTGTACGCCAGCAGGAACAAGTGTCCGACGCGCTTTCACCAGCTGACGGTAATCGCCATTGGCATAGATCCGGGCACGATCGAAGTCGTAAAGCAGGAATTGAGGAAGGAACTCCTGCTGTCGTCTTGTGGTAGCTTGATCAGCTTTCACACCCAACAGGACATTATTGCCGAAAGTAGCCCAAGGGTGATGGCTGGTGCAAGAGCTGATCATCTTCCTATAAGATTGGTTAAATTCTTCACTGTCAGCATATTCTAGTTTCCCGTTAACGCATTGCTCAATAAGATCTCTTGGCCTTGTTGAGCAATTGTCATAGAAGTAATTATAACGGTAGATTCTGTTCTCTGGTTGCAGGTTTGTAATCAGTGCCTGGAAGAGTCGTTGCTTCTCTTCTGCCGTCAGATCGAGCACCTGTTCTGTCACGCTGCTACCTACGCTGCGATACTCTTCCATAAAGTATTTCATGGGAATGGCTCCTAACTCATAGTCTGTCAGTCCAAACACAAAGCGCAGGACGAAATAGGGCTTTTGGAAGTTGAAGATACCCCAATTGAAGGCTAAATCTTCACCGTTTCTGAGATCATGCCACCTGAGAGCAGTATGGCCATAAAGACTATAGATTTCCTCATGAGGTGAGCATGTCAACAGACTAACCTCCACAGAATCCATCGCATTCGTTTGGATTGAATCCTGAGCCACCGCTCTTAGCGGTAGTATCATCAAAATGATGCCTAAAAATGTACAAAAATCCTTTTTTAAATGTTTCACGATGCAAAAATAGCTTATATTTTGCAGTAAAAAGCATTTTATTCCAATTTTTTTCAATAATTTTGCAGGCTGAAATGATTTTCTATAGAAATAAAGCGCAAAATATGAATAAATCTCTCTGTTGTCTTGCCCTGATGGCACTGACAACTATGGGTGCCTCAGCACAGAGTGGCACGAATTCGCCCTATAGTCAGTTCGGTCTAGGTGACCTGGCTGGACAGAGTGTGGGTTTCAATAAAGGTATGGGTGGAGTAGGTTATGGTTTCCGTAAAGGAAATGAAGTCAATCCGATGAACCCTGCTTCTTATTCTTCTATTGATTCACTTACATTTATCTTTGATGCCGGTCTTTCCGGACAGATAACCCAGTATCGTGAATATCAGGAGAAAGTTACTGGAAAGAGTGGTGGCTTCGACTATGTCGTAGGCTCTTTCCGTCTGATCAAGAATGTGGGTGTATCTTTTGGTTTCCTGCCTTATTCTAATATTGGTTTCAACTATTATACAAAGGAAAGACTTGACGAAGTGGATGCTATAATCAAGACTACTCATACAGGATCCGGTGGTCTGAATCTAGCCTTCATCGGTGCAGGATGGCAGATTATCAAACCACTCTCCGTCGGTTTCAACTTTGCTTATCTCTGGGGTACTAACGAGACAGGTGTGGCAACCAGCAGTTCAAGTGATGTGAATACCTTGTCGAAGATATATCGCACATCGGTCAGCAACTATAAACTCGATCTCGGCATGCAGTTTACACAGCCGTTGAGCATGAAAGATATGCTGACACTTGGTGTGGTTGTCAGCCTAGGACATAACACAAATGCCGATCCTGAGTGTATTATTACCAATAAGAAGTCAACAACAGGCAAGTCCGACTCCTTGTATTATAGGCTCGATAATGCTATCGAATTGCCTTGGACCTATGGTGTCGGACTGGCATACCAGCATGGCACCTCATTCCGTATGGGAGTCGATTACCAGTTGCAGAAATGGGGTAGTCTCGTTATGCCACAGTTTGTTGACGAGGGCAATGGTAAGAGCGATTATCAGTTGAAATCAGGCTTGTTGAAGGATATGCACCGTGTAAATATTGGTGCAGAGTGGTTACCTAATGCCAACAGCGTAAAGTTCTTCAGTCGTATTCGCTATCGTATCGGTGCCGGTTATGCTACACCTTATTATTATATAAATAATGGTGATGGTCCCAAAGAGTATCATGTTAGTCTTGGTTTCGGCATACCTATCATGAACAATTATAACCACCGCTCTATTCTTAATATCAGTGCAGAATGGTGTCGTCGTTCGGCTGTTAATCTAGTTAAGGAGAATACATTCCGCCTCAACATCGGACTTACCTTCAACGAGAGATGGTTCGCAAAATGGAAGGTCGATTAATCCTTGCAGCAATCATTCTGACGGTGTTTACAGCCTGCAGCAGTGAGGTGCAAGAGCATACGGCTCCTGCCATTCACGACCGTGACTCTGTTTCGATGATGACATCTTATGGCGTCAATACGCTGATCAGCGATTCTGGCGTCATTAAGTACCGCATCGTGACGGAGCGTTGGGATGTGAATACTGTACGTAATCCGTCGCGCTGGACTTTCGAAAAAGGCATCTTCTTTGAACAATTCGACGAGAAGTTTCATGTGCAGGCGTATATTCAGGCTGATACTGCCTGGTATTATGATCAGAAGAAATTGTGGCATCTACGTGGCAGGGTTCGTGTTCGCAATATCAACGGACTGATATATACCAGTGAAGAACTGTATTGGGACGGCATGTCGCATGAGCTCTATTCCAATGTGTTCTCGAAGGTTGTCACACCAGAACGCTCAATGGAGGGCTCTTACTTCCGTAGTGATGAACAGATGCGTCATTATTTGGTCAGCAATTCAAAGGGATCCTTTGAACGTGAGGACATGACGGGCGAGAATAAGGCAGAGGAACAGCCTCAGGATCCTACAGATACCACGACGGTGGAGGAGCCCGTTCTTCGTCCTGCAACACAAAAACATAGGAGGAGTGCTCAATGACAACACTCATTATCTGGCTTATCATTTCAATGTTGGCTTCTGCTTTCTTCTCAGGCATGGAGATCGCTTTTGTATCCAGTAACCGTCTGTTGGCTGAGATGGATAAGGAGAAGAATGGCCTGTCTCAGAAGGCCATCAGTCTTTTCTATCAGCATCCTAATAACTTTGTCTCTACGATGCTGGTGGGCAATAATATTGCCTTGGTGGTCTATGGCATCCTCTTTGCGAAGATTTTCGACGAGACGCTCTTCTATCCGTTGAGCGACGGCATGCGTGTGACTTGTGACACATTGCTCTCTACACTTGTTGTGCTTTTCACAGGCGAATTTCTTCCCAAATCTATCTTTAAGAACAATCCGAATACACTTCTTACCGTGTTTGCCATACCTGCTTATCTGTTTTATGTGGTGCTCTATCCCATTTCGCGTTTTGCGACTCTGCTGTCGAAAGGCTTGCTCCGTCTGATAGGGATCCGCATGAATAAAGATGCCAATGAACATGAGTTTACCAAGGTTGATCTTGATTATCTTGTTCAGAGCAGTATTGATAATGCCGCTCATGATGATGAGATAGGCGAAGAGGTGAAGATCTTCCAGAATGCTCTCGACTTCTCTGAGACGAAGGTCCGCGATTGTATGGTACCTCGAACGGAGATTGATGCTGTTGAGGATACGACTACGATCAGCGGTCTTCAGCAGGTGTTTGTTGAGAGTGGTCACAGCAAGATCCTTGTCTATCATGAGGATATCGACCACATCACGGGTTATGTTCACTCCAGTGATATGTTTCGTCTGACGGCGGCTCAGGCTGATGCTACCCTGAATAGTCTTAGTACGACGCTTGTGCGTAGCATCTCATTTGTGCCAGAGACGATGCTGGCTTCCAAACTGATGCGAATGCTTATGCAGCAGAAACGTTCGTTGGCAGTTGTAGTGGATGAATTTGGTGGCACCAGCGGCTTGGTCTCATTGGAGGATGTCATGGAGGAGATTACAGGTGAGATTGAAGATGAACACGACAACTCTAATCATGTGGCTAAGCAGATCAGTGAAAATGAATACGTACTCTCTGCCCGACTTGAGATTGAGAAGATCAATGAGATGTTTGAACTCGATCTGCCGGAGAGTGATGAATATATGACACTTGGAGGTCTGATCCTTCATGAATATCAGGCATTCCCCAAACTCAATGAAGTGGTCACAATCGACGGTTATGAGTTCAAAATTATCAAGAATACTGCGACAAAAATCGAATTGGTGCGATTAAAGGTAGTCGAATGAGTGGTTTTTTGCCGAAAAATTTCTTCGTTTGCATTTAATTTTGTAATTTTGTGCCCGATTTGTGCGCATTCACGTGCGCACGTGTCAATCAAAAGCGAATAATTCAATAAAAAATAATAGTCAAAAATGGCAGCATTAGGAAAAATCAGAAAGAGAGGCGTTGCGCTGGTGATCATCATCGGCCTTGGCCTTTTCGCCTTCATTGCTGAGGAGGCTTTCCGTTCTTGTGAAGCAACCAAGAACCAGCAGCGTCAGCAGGTAGGCGAGGTGTTAGGTAACAAAATCAATGTACAGGAATTCCAGGCTCTGGTAGATGAGTATCAGGAAGTGCTGAAGATGACCCAGGGTGTGGATAACTTCTCTGAGGAGCAGCTCAACAGCATCAAGGACGAGGTATGGAACGAGTATGTCAACGAGCAGATTATTGCCAACGAGACAGACAAGATCGGTCTGACAGTGACTGACGAGGAGATGCAGAACATCATGAAGGAAGGAACTAATCCCATCCTTCTGCGTTCACCGTTCGTTAATCAGGAGACAGGGCGTTTCGATGCCACCATGCTTACTAAGTTCCTCGCTGACTACAAGCGTAATCTGTCAAACTCTCAGCTCGCAGAGTCTTATGAGAAGGTTTATAAGTACTGGCAGTTCATCGAGAAGCAACTCCGTCAGCAGACACTTGCCCAGAAGTATCAGGCACTGATTGCCAACAGCTTGATCTCTAACCCCATTTCAGCTAAGATGGCTTTCGAGGGTCAGAATCAGGAGAGCGACATTCAACTAGCTTCTTTCGCTTATTCTTCTATCAATGACAACGATGTGAAGATTGACGATAAGGACCTGAAAGCTAAGTATGAAGAGGACAAGGAGATGTTCAAACAGACTGTTGAGACGCGCGACATTAAGTACGTCAGCTTCCAGGTGGTGGCTTCTGCAGCTGACCGCAAGGCGCTGATGACCACTATGCTCGAAGCTTCACAGAAGCTCCAGAGCGGTGCAAACCCAGCAGAGGTTGTTCGCAAGGCTCAGTCACAGTTCCCCTATACAGGGCTTGCAGCTACTAAGCGTGCCTATCCTTATGACATCGCAGCTAAGCTCGATTCTATCTCTGTAGGTCAGACTACAGCTCCTTTCGAGACAAAGGGTGACAATACGCTGAATGTGGTGAAGCTTATCTCTAAGACGATGATGCCTGATAGCATCGAGTATCGTCAGATCCAGATCGGTGGTGCTACTGCAGAGGCTGCTCACAAGACTGCTGATAGTGTTTATAACGCACTGAAGGCTGGTGCTAACTTCGAGGAGCTTGCTAAGAAATACGGTCAGACTGGCGAGAACATGTGGCTCACCTCTGCTATGTATGAGAACAGCAACTCTATGGACGAGGAGTCAAAGAATTACTTGAATGCCATTAACGCGTTGGCAGTGAACGACGTGAAGAATCTCGAGTTCACTCAGGGTAATATCATCCTTCAGGTTGTCAACCGTAAGGCGATGGTCGAGAAGTATGATGTGGCTGTGATCAAGCACACCATTGATTTCTCAAAGAGCACCTATTCCGATGCTTATAATAAGTTCAGCCAGTATGTGAGCGAGAACAAGACCCTTGCCGATCTTGAGAAGAATGCCGCTAAGTTCGGTTTCAATGTTCAGGAGCGTAAGGATCTCTTCAACTCTGAGCACACCGTAGCAGGTTTGCGTGCTACCCGTGAGGCTATGAAGTGGATCTTTGATGCCAAGGAGGGTGAGGTAAGTCCTCTCTACGAGTGTGGTAACAATGATAATCTGCTGGTTGTTGCACTGACCGGTATTCATCCTGTAGGTTATCGTTCATTCGAATCTGCGAAGGATGTTCTTCGTCAGCTGGTGCTTCGTGATAAGAAGTTCGAGCAGATCAAGGCAAAGTTGGCTGGTGTTGCTGATATCGCTGCAGCCAAGGCTAAGGGTGCCCGCATCGACTCTGTCAATCAGGTGACATTCACTGCTCCTGTCTTCGTTCAGGCAACAGGTGCTAGTGAGCCCGCTCTCGCTGGTGCAGTGGCAGCCAGCAAGCAGGGTGCCTTCAGCAAGGCCGTCGTAAAGGGTAACGGTGGTGCTTACCTCTTCCAGGTTCTGAAGAAGGCAGAGCGTCAAGGTGCGAAGTTCGACGAGAAGCTGGTTGAGCAGCAGCTCCAGCAGCAGGCTATGCAGGCTGCAGGTCGCTTCCTCCAGGAGCTCTACCAGAAGGCCGATGTTGTTGACAACCGCTACTTGTTCTTCTAAGTCAATACACATTATTATATAAGAGAAGAGGCGTTCCAATCGGGACGCCTCTTTTTCTTGTGATGTGATACTGTTTACTTAACCACCACCTTCTTGCCGTCAATGATATACATACCGGAAGGAAGATTGTCGGATGATGTAGCATTCACGCGTTCACCGTTGAACTTGTAGATTCCCTTTATGGCGTCATTGGTTTTCTCGGTCTTCACCTTACCAATGCCTGTGCTAGCTTCTCCGCCTAAGCCTTTCACGAAACCTGCATAGACATGCTTGCGGTAGAGATCGAGGTCCCAGATGCCTACAGGCTCATTTGCGCGCCAGCCACTGTATTCAGGTGCATCGGTAGGACACCACTGACAGATACTCCATTGCTGCTCTGTAGGTACGATACGCAGATACTCTTTGATAATCCACTCATAGAAATCAGCCATTTGCTTGTGCTGTTCTTCTGTCAGCTGAGAAGTAGAAAGGCCTTTGTCCTTTCCATTGGGAACATAACCCATATCCATCTCGCTGACGCGAACAAGTTTTCCCGATTTTGCCATTACTTCAAACATACCTGTAATGGCTTTCTTCAGGTTGTTTTGCGAGGTGCTGTTCTCGTAATATGAAATGTGCATCTGAGTGCCGATACCATCGATCTTGGTAACGCCATCTTTCTCCCATTTCTTAATCCAATTAACCATTGACCAAACCTTCTTACTGGCGCTGATACCATCCTTGGTGGTAATATCCCAAACACCCTCGAGGTTATAATCGTTGATGAAGAGCTTCACATCACTTGGACCGTACTTGCGAGCCAGACGACATGCCTCACGCACGTAGTTGAGGTCACCCAGATAGTCCTGCCAGTAGAAATTGTCACCGCCTACGTCCCACGTAGCATCGGGATTACCACTGGGGTTGTAAGCTGTGGAGTGCTGCAGCGCGTAGTTACCCTCGCCATCGTCGCCACCGCCACCGATAGCCTCGTTGACGAGATCCCAGCCTTTCACCTTGCCGTCGCAGGCTTCCATCATACCACTGATCCATTGATCCATTGCGCCGACGAGCGCATCATACATCTCTTGCTTGGTCTGAGGAATCATCTTACCCTTATAACCCTCGAACTTGATGGACTTGATGTAAACGTCGCCAGTGAAGTCGGTGGTGTTAACCTGAAGCAGCACGAAGTTTCCGTCGATGGTGGGCTTCACGTCGATAGTGATATCCTGCCAATCAGTTGTGAAATCATAACTGAGATTAACGCCTGTTGCGTCATCTCCGTCGTTGTTGGTGTTCCAGTCGCCTAAGTGACCAGTCATCTTTCCTGCCTTTGAACCCTTCACGGTGATAGTCATCTTGTAGGTCTTACCGGCAGTGAGCGCGATATCGGTCATAGCCTGGAACTGCACATCCCATGCGTTGGTGTTCTGCTGACTACACTTAACGTCAAGACCGTTGGTGCCGTCAAAGTTGATCGAGAAACCATATTGTGTCTTATCTGATGTCCAGCCCACGCTCTTATCTTTGGTGAAGTCCTTGCTGGCCACAACTTGATAAGTTTCTTCGCTGCTGGGGTCTGGCTTGTCGCCAATCAGCTTGAGCAACCAGGACTTAGGCTGCTGCGAATGCCAGGCGAGGGTATGACCATAAACGCTAAGTCCGGCCTCGGTGGCTGCATTCACGTATTTCTTCACGGTCTCGAAATTCATGTTGCCATTACCATCAACACAACTGGCCATTTTCATAGCGTTACCTGCAACAGTCTCACTGAAGTTCTTATTGATCAGGTTCTTAAACGTGTTGTTAGTCAGATAGTCATTGACGGTTGTACCGGCACCGAGTTTGAAATTGGGATACTTTGAATTGTCAATGTACTCTTTCAGAGCCTTGTACTCATCGAGGTATCGATAGTTGGCATCGTTAGGCTTACCTAACTCAAAATTCTCTTGTGCTACAGCAGGGGATAAAAGACTGGCTGTAAGCAAACACAATAATACTTTTTTCATAATGATATAAACGTTGATAAACTATTCATTAAGTGATATGTCTGATTCAAGGTGCAAAATTACGAAAAAAACGAGAGATATGCAAGCATAAGAATAAAATTTGCTGGATTTAATTCTAGAACTTTTTACATTTAAATGTAGCAAGTACTAGATTTAATTCCAGCAAATGATGGAGTATCTACCTCGGAATCTTTATTCCTCCTGTTTCTTGGGGGTGACCTTCATGAAGACGGGATAGTGGTCGGAGTAGCTCAGCTCTTTTTTATAATAGGTGAGGCCTTTGAGGACAGGGTCGTGGAAGATGTAGTCGATACGTACCTGCTTGTTGCCTCGGAAGGTGCTCATCCATCCGTTACCACACTCCTTAAAGCCATCTACCTTGTCGCCCAGCATCGTGTTATAGACGTAGGAGTAGGGCACATCGTTGAAGTCACCGCAGACGATGATGGGTAATTCCGACTCGCGCATGTCCATCGCCAGCATGTTGGCCTGACCTGAACGGGCAATCATACCTACGGCATAGTTGCCGTAAAGTGCATCCAACACGGCGTTGCTCTTGATATCGCTGCCTCGCATCTGGGCCTTGGCGGCTCTGTGGAGTGTGCCGTTAATGCCTGTAGTTTCGAGGTGGGCGTTATACACGCGATAGGTGTTGCCTTTTATCTCGATATCTGCCCACATGGCGCTGTTGTTGGTCATCTCGAAGGGGAAGTTCTTGGTCTGCTTGATGGGATAGCGGCTGTAGATAATCATATCGTCCTTACCACGGGCGCTATAAGGGAAGTAATCCTTGTAAGAGTCGGAGTTCTTCTTGTCACCGGCATAGTCGTTGTACTCTTGGAAGCAGACAATATCCACTTTCTGACGCTTCATCTCAGCGAGGATGTCTTGGGCCATGAAACCTGTGGTCTCTCGGCTGAACATCGCCACGTTGTAGGTAGCAATCTTGAAGCCTGGCTGCTTGTCGGCTTCCTCATCAAAGGAACCGAACTTATACATCGTGCTAATGTAGGGGATGCAGCAGAGCAGCGTGATCAATGGCATGAGCATCCAGTGGAAACGGCGCATCACCAGCCAGTAGAGGAGGAAGAACGCGTTGCCTATAATCAACATCGGCAGGGCATAGACCAACATGGCGCGGGCCGTATTACCTGCGGGCTGGACATCACCTCCGAAGAGACCGACGAGGGTAAACACCATGAGCAGGAAGGTGATGATCAGCATCATAAACGAGAAATATTTCTGTACTGCAAGCTTTCCCATAAGAATAAGTTTTTAGGTATGATAAAGGGGAATGGATTTACTCATCAAGATATTTCTTGACCATCTCAATCAGGTTCTCCACCTTGAAAGGCTTTGCCATAAAGTCATCGCAGCCAGCTGCCTTGGCATCGCGAATGTTCTCCTCGAAGGCATAGGCACTGAGAGCGACAACAGGCGTGTCGCTGGATACCTCCTTAATGATGCGGGTGGCATCGAGACCATTCATCTCCGGCATACGGATATCCATCAGGATCATGTCAGGATGCTCGTCTTCATTCAAGGTCACTGCCTCGATACCATTATGGGCACGAATGAGCTTATAGCGCTTCTGAAGTACGATCTTTACTAACTCGTAGTTACTATCCTCATCTTCCGCTACAAGGATCTTCTTCATATTACGTTCATCGGAACGGCCGCTGATGCGGATGGTGCGCATGTTGTTCTGAGTAGTGGTGGATTTCTGGGTGTCCTTACCGCCGATGGTGCCTTCGAACGGCATGTTGAATCGGAAGGTGGAACCCTTGCCTTGTTCTGACTCTACGGAAATGGTGCCACCCAACTTCTCGACGATAATTTTACAGAGAGGCAATCCAAGACCATAGCCGTTCTTGGTGGTCTCTGCATCACGAGACACATAGGTCTCGAAGATACGGTCGAGGTCTTCCTTGGCGATACCGGAACCAGTATCCTTGACGAAGAACTCAATTCTGGAGCCCTCATCGAGTATCTGATAGCCGTAGGTAATGCTACCCGTGGGGGTATGCTTCAGGGCATTGCTGATCAGATTGGAGAATACCTGAGTCAAGCGGTTGGCATCGGTATTGAAGGTGACGCTCATCAAGGGTTTTTTCCATACCAACTGCACGGAATCAGGGCAACGGAACTTAAAGAGGTTCTTGATGCTCGAACAAAGTTCATTCAGGTCGGTGGTCGCTTTCTTCATCACAATTTCTCCAGACTCCACACGTGAAAGGTCGAGGATCTCGTTAACAAGACTCTGCAGACGGTTGTTGTTACTCTCGATAATCTCGTAGAACTTCATACGGTCTTCCTGAGAGTCGGTTTCTACCAAAACACGCGAGAAACCTTCGATAGCATTCAGCGGAGTACGGATCTCATGGCTCATGTTGGCGAGGAAGAGCGACTTCATCTTACTGGCATTCACTGCCTTCTGAGCCTTCTCCTCGTATTCCTTTAGCTTCTGATTGGCTATCGCAAGTTGTTCGTTCGCAAGAATCAACCTGCGATTGCATTCAGCGTACTTCTGTAAAAGTATCTCTTTTTCGTTCTTTTCCATGAGTGTGTGATTCCGAAAATTCACTAATTGGTGGCAAAATTACGAAAAATTCCTGAAAGGACAAAGGGAATTAAGATTTTTTTTAACTTCTGCGTGCTTTTTCCCATGCACCGCTAGTGTGGTGGCTCTTCAGATATACCATGCCACGGAATACGTTGAGATTCATAAATACGAAGTAATAGGCCGTGTAAAGCAGTTTGTTGCGACGACCTGAACGGCTGAGAAGCCAGCCTGCAGCTGCCATCAGATAGAAAAGTGCCTGAAAAAGCAGCGTGACTGTAAAGATAATGTCTGCACCTAAGACGACGAGGGCGATGTTGACAAGCAACAGAAGAACCATCGCTATTGGGGTGATGCTCCAGCGGAGCACTCGATGGCTGATGTACTGGAAGGCTACTAAGGGCTGACGGAAGGGATTGAGCATGCTGCGCAACCACCAGATGCTCTGCAAACCGCCTGCTGCGATGCGGCGTTTGCGCTTGGACTCTTCAGACAAGTCGGCAGAACCGTATTCCTGGGCATAAGCGTCAGGCGTGTAGGCGATGCGTTTACCGTCGGCAACGATCAGCATCGACATCATGAAGTCGTCGAGCAGGGCTTCGTTAGGCACCTCATGGACAAGGGTGGGGTCGATGGCGTAGAGTTCGCCTGCAGCTCCCATCGCCGAGTATAGTTCACTGTCCCAGCGCTTGAGCGTACTCTCATAGCGCCAATAGATGCCTTCGCCTTCAGCAGCCATCTCACCAACAGTTTTGGCAGCTACACGTTTCTCACCAGAGACACAGCCGACGGTGGGATCCATAAACAGTCGGGCAATCTCGCGCATAGCCTGTGGATTGAGCATTGTGTTGGCATCGGTGAAGGCAACGTAACGGGTCTTCAGCTCCTGCAGTCCGTGTTTCAGGGCTGCGGTCTTGCCGCGTCGCTCAGGACTGAACACGATATCCACTTGAGGATAGGCGGCGAGCAGCTCGTTGGTGCGGTCGTTGCTGCCGTCAGTGACCCACATGATGCGGAACTTGTCTCTCGGATAATCGAGTGCCAGCGTGTTTTCCATCTTCTCTGCCACGACGTCTTCCTCATTGTAGGCACAGATCATGAGGGTCATCGTGGGGAGCTGATCGTCAGCCGGTAGAACGGTCTTCTGTGGTTTTCCGCAGAAGAGCCGTTTCACTCGGATGATGATATAAAGGAGTATCCCATAACCTATGTAGGTATAGAATACGATGAATAAGCAGACCCAGAACAGGATTTTCAGTGTGAGCATAGCGTTAAAATTTTTTAGATGTGCTTATTTCGTTTCTATCTCTTCCTGCATGTCGATGAACTGACGGTTGTCGTCGTAGAACTCATACTGCAGGAAAGCGAGTTTCTGAGAGGGTATCACATGGACGCCAAGTCCATATTTCATTTGCCATTGGCGCTTCAGGCTGAAAACGCCCTTGTTGATGTAGGCAGCCACGTAAGGATGTACGTGCAGGTAAAACCTGCGGACTCCGATCTTATTGACGAGGTTGTCAATTTTATTCTCCAACGTATCGGTGAAGAGGATGCTTGATTTGATGGTGCCCTTACCGAAGCAGGTAGGACAGACCTCTTCTACATTCACGCTCATGGCGGGGCGCACGCGCTGACGGGTAATCTGCATCAGGCCGAACTTCGAGAGGGGCAGGATGTTGTGCTTGGCTCTGTCTTTCTGCATGTTCTTGCACATGCGCTCGTAGAGCAGCTGACGATCCTCTGGCAGCTTCATGTCGATGAAATCCACGATGATGATGCCTCCCATGTCCCTGAGGCGCAACTGGCGGGCCAGCTCGTCGGCGGCTCCCAGATTGGTTTCGAGGGCGTTGGTCTCCTGATTATTCTCCTTTTTAATGCGTGTTCCGCTGTTCACATCCACCACATGCATTGCCTCTGTGTGTTCGATGATGAGGTAGGCGCCGTGTTTGTAATTGACCGTCTTTCCAAAGCCTGACTTCAGCTGTTTGGTGACACTGAAGTTGTCGAAGATAGGTACTGTACCATTATATAGCTTGACTATCTCCTTCTTCTCCGGAGCAATGAGCCCCAGGTAGTTCTTGATTTCGTCGTAGATACTGCTGTCGTTGACGTGGATGCCGTCGTAAGAGGGATTGAACAGATCACGAAGCAGTGCAACGGCCCGTGTTTCCTCCTCAAAACATAATTGTGGGCGTTCAGTTGTTTTCTGCACCTTCGTGATGGTGTCTTCCCAACGTTTCAGCAGGATCTTCAACTCTGCATCGAGTTCGGCTGCCCGTTTACCTTCTGCTACCGTACGTACGATGACACCGAAGTTCTTGGGCTTGATGCTTTGGATGAGCTGTTTCAAGCGGCTGCGCTCCTCGCCACGTTTGATTTTGGTAGAGACGGATACACCGTTATCGAAGGGTATCAGTACCAGATAGCGGCCTGCGAAGCTGAGCTCGCATGTAAGGCGCGGTCCCTTGGTGTTGATGGGTTCCTTGACAATTTGTACCAGTATTTCCTGTCCTACCTTCAAAGTGTTGGCGATACTGCCGTCTTTCTTCAGTTCGGGTTGGATGTGAGCTTTCTGAATAGGGAAGAGTTTCTTGCGGTCACTCACCACTTGTTTCAGATACTTCTCGTAGGAGTTGAATTGAGTTCCCAGGTCAAGATAATGCAGGAAGGCCACACGTTCGGCACCGACATCGACGAAGCAGGCATTGAGTCCGGGCATCAGTTTTTTCACCTTTGCCACGTAGATGTTACCCACCGAGAAGGACACTGTACGTTGCTCCTGCTGGTATTCCACCAGCTGCTTGTCTTCGAGCAACGCAATAGAGATGTCTTTCGGTTGAACATCAATGATTACTTCACTTGTCATTAGCTTCTTGCTTTTCTTGTAGGGTTGTCTGTTTAACTCAAAAGGGTGTGTCGCTATCCTTTAATGGATTAGCCGGCACACTCCTTTCATTCTGTTTCTCATGTCACGTAAGCTTACTTGCTCTTATGACGGTTCTTGCGCAGTCTCTTCTTACGCTTGTGAGTAGCCATCTTGTGGCCCTTCTTTTTCTTTCCGTTTGGCATAATTCTAGAATTTATTTAAGTTGTTAATTACTTCATCTTCTCAATAAAGCTCTTTGAGGGCTTGAATGAGGGAAAATCGTGTGCGTCGATAACGATCGTCGTATTCTTCGAGATGTTACGGGCGGTCTTCTGAGCGCGACGCTTCACAAGGAAGGTACCGAAACCACGGAGATAGACATTCTCTTTGTTGTCGGCGAGGCTCACGCGGATCTCTTCCATAAAAGCTTCGACAGTGGTGGCCACATCTTTCTTGGCAACACCTGTCTCGTCAGCAATTTTGTTGATGATTTCTGCCTTGGTCATTTTTATTTCTTCTATATATTAATAATGTGAAAATCTGATTTTTCTCGATTTCGGACTGCAAAGTTACTAATTTTCAGTAGATTACCGAAATTTTTCCCGAAATTTTTTCAAAAAAAGGCAAAAATAGGCATTCTTTGGGCGCTTTTTTGTACCTTTGCACCACAAAATCAAGGAAATATTGTATGAAACAGACAAAAATAGTAGCTAGCATTAGTGATCGTCGTTGTGAGGTGGATTTCATCCGCCATCTTTTCGAGGCGGGTATGAATATCGTGAGAATGAACACCGCCCATGCTGATGAGGAAGGCATCAAGAAGATTATTAGAAATGTGCGTACGGTGAGTCGTCATATCGGTATCCTTATTGATACGAAGGGGCCTGAGGTGCGTACCACTGGTTGTGTAGCGCCGATTGCTTATAAAGAAGGTGATGTTGTGAAAATCTTCGGACGTCCGGAGATGGATACAACCCACGACATGATTAACCTCTCTTATACCAACTTCGCCGCCGACGTGCATGAGGGGTGTCATATCCTTTTCGATGACGGTGCCTTGGATATGGTGGTAATCGGCATCAATGGCCCTGCTGTGATTGCACAAGTGCAGAACGATGGTGTGCTAGGTGCCCATAAGAGTGTGAATGTGCCTGGTGTGCATATCGCCCTGCCCACACTGACGGAGAAAGATCGAAAGAACATCATGCTGGCTATTGATCAGGATATCGAGTTTATAGCCCATAGCTTTGTACGCTCGGCTGCCGACGTGAGGGCGGTACAGGCGATACTCGATGCCTTCAATTCAGACATCAAGATTATCTCGAAGATTGAGAATCAGGAGGGTGTGGATAATATCGATGAAATCATCGAGGCTTCTTATGGTATCATGATTGCACGTGGTGATTTAGGTATTGAGGTGCCTATCGAAAGGATTCCCGGTATCCAGCGTCAGATCATCCGTAAGTGTATCATGGCGAAGAAGCCTGTGATTGTGGCAACACAGATGTTACATACAATGATTAATAACCCGCGTCCGACCCGTGCGGAGGTGACGGATATCGCCAATGCAATCTATTCACATACCGATGCCCTGATGCTTTCAGGCGAAACTGCCAGCGGAAAGTATCCTGTGGAGGCGGTGCAGACGATGGCGGCTATAGCCGAACAAGCGGAGAAAGATTTGAGTCTGCGTGGTGTCATCGACGTGCCCTTGTCGGAAAACTGTGACATTCGTGAGTTTATGGCCTTCGGTGCGATTCAGGCTACAGAGAAACTGGGTGTGAAGGGTATCATTACCGATAATGTGACAGGTAACACAGCCCGTATGCTGGCTGCCTTCCGTGGTCCACATCCTGTGTTGGCAATCTGTTATAACGACAAACTGCAGCGTCTTCTGAATCTCAGCTACGGTGTGATTCCTGTTTATCAGAAAGAGCATATCGACAACGAGAAGTTGTTCCTTGCTGCTGTCAGGATGTTGCGCCAGAAAGGGTATGTGGGACTTGATGACCGTATAGCCTACCTGAGTGGAAACATCGGAGGCGGCGGGGGCACGAAGTTCCTTGAAATCAATACAGTAAAGGAAGTGTTTGATCACAAATACCAGTTTCATCTGCCAAAGGTGTAGATGAAACTGGTATTTATGCTATTTAGAGATTCTTGATAATCAGGGTGGAGTTCGTGCCACCGAATCCGAATGAGTTACTGAGGAACAGATCGAAATGCTGTTCCTTCCTCTCTGGCAGCACGTTGATGACGGTTGTCTCCTCATCAGGGTTCTCGAAATTCAGGTTGCCTGCCATGAAATCGTTCTTCATCATCAGGATGGAGTAGATCACCTCACTGGCGCCTGCCATCCACATCTCATGACCCGTGAGACTCTTGGTGGAGCTGACAGGTACCTTGTAGTCGCCGAAGACACGGGCTATCACCTGTGCCTCGCGCTGGTCGCCGATGAGTGAACTTGTGGCGTGGGCATTCACATAACCAATCTTCTGCGGTGTGACTCCTGCATTTTTCAGGGCATTGAGCATACTCTTCGAGGGGCCTTCAATATTAGGTGTGGAGATATGGTCGCCATTGCCTGAGAAACCCCATCCCAATACTTCTGCCAGAATCGGCGCACCTCGCTGGATGGCGTGATCGTAGCTCTCTAAGATGAGAGTGGCACCTCCACCGCTGGGCACGAGACCGTCTCTGTCCTTATCAAAGGGACGACTGGCTTTCGTAGGAGCGTCCTCGCGTACGGAGAACGACTGCAGGCCATCGAACGACACCACACCTAAGTGGTTCACTTCCTCAGCACCGCCACAAATGATGCAGTCCTGCAGGCCATTGGCTATCAGGGTGGCTGCCATGCCGATACTCTGGGAACCTGAGGCACAAGCGGCAGAGATAGTCTGGTTGATGCCCTTCAGCTTGAAGATACAAGCCAGGTTCATCGAGATGGTGGAGTTCAGACACTGGAAGAGTGAACCGCTGCCACAGGCCAGACTGGTGTGCATCTGGTGGAACTTATCTACTGCCTTGCTGCAGGCCTCTACGGCAGAGTCGTTGCCATAGACGATACCCACCTCGTGCTGTTCCAGATAGTCCATATCGATTCCTGCCTGCTTCAAAGCCTGCAGGGTGGCCAGATAGGCATACTGGCTCTCTTCGTGCATATAACTTCTCGTATTGCGGGGAAGCAGGGCTTTCAGGTCAGCCTTTGGCACATTTCCTACCAGACCCGAACGGAAGCCAGCCTCCTTACGTATGGGATCGAGGATGATACCACTCTTTCCTGCATAAAGGGCGTCTCTTACTTCGTCGAGGCTGGTACCGATGCTAGACCAGATTCCCATGCCTGTAATCACAACTCTATTCATTCGATTTTTCGTCTGTTTTCTCAATTTGGCTGCGAAATTACAAATAAAATATGAGATATGTATTAGATTTCGGCTTTTTTTTGTATTTTTGCACAAAATCTGAAATTTACTCAATAGTATGGCAACAGTTGACGACAAGAAAGTGATTTTCTCGATGGTCGGAGTGAGCAAGACCATTCAGCAGAACCAGAAACAAGTGCTCAAAAACATTTATCTCAGTTTTTTCTATGGGGCGAAGATCGGTATCATCGGTCTGAACGGTGCCGGTAAATCCACACTGATGAAGATCATTGCAGGCTTGGATCAGCAGTATCAGGGTAATGTGGTGTGGAGTCCAGGTTACTCGGTGGGTTATCTGCCTCAGGATCCGCCTCTTGATGAGACGAAGACGGTGAAGGAGAATGTGATGGAGGGTGTACAGCATGTGTATGATGCACTGGCGGAGTACGACGAAATCAACGTGAAGTTCGGTCTGCCCGAATATTACGAGGATCCCGATAAGATGGAGAAGCTGATGGCGCGTCAGGCAGAGCTGCAGGATGTCATCGACTCGACGGATGCCTGGAATATGGACTCGAAACTGGATCGTGCGATGGCAGCCCTGAACTGTCCTCCAGGTGATTGGAGCGTGACGACACTCTCGGGTGGTGAGCGCCGTCGTGTGGCACTTTGTCGGCTGTTGCTCCAGAAACCTGATGTGCTGTTGCTCGATGAGCCTACCAACCACTTGGATGCAGAGAGTATCGACTGGTTGGAACAGCATCTGCAGCAGTATGAGGGTACGGTGATTGCCGTAACCCACGACCGCTATTTCCTTGATGATGTGGCAGAGTGGATTCTGGAACTGGACCGCGGTGAGGGTATCCCCTGGAAGGGAAACTATTCTTCTTGGCTCGAACAGAAGAGTCAGCGTCTGGCACAGGAGGAGAAATCGGCTTCGAAGCGACGTAAGACCCTTGAAAGAGAGTTGGAGTGGGTGAGGATGGCACCGAAGGCCCGTCATGCGAAAGGAAAGGCCCGTCTGAACTCGTATGATAAGATGTTGAACGAGGAACAGAAGGAACGTGAGGAGAAGCTGGAGCTCTTCATCCCCAATGGTCCGCGCCTTGGTAATAAGGTGATTGTGGCAGAGCATGTGGCGAAGTCGTTCCCAGAGAAGCAGCTCTTCAACGACCTGAACTTCATCCTCCCGCCGAATGGTATCGTGGGTGTGATTGGTCCTAACGGAGCAGGTAAGACAACCCTCTTCCGACTGATTATGGGGCTTGATACCCCAGATGCAGGTACCTTCGATGTGGGCGAGACGGTGAAGCTCTCGTATGTGGATCAGCAGCATAAGGACATCGATCCAGAGAAAAGTGTCTATCAGGTGGTGAGTGGCGGCAACGAGACGATCCGTATGGGTGGTAAGGATGTGAACGTACGTGCCTATCTCTCACGTTTCAACTTCAGTGGTGCGGATCAGGAGAAGAAATGCGGGGTGCTCTCAGGTGGTGAGAGAAACCGTCTGCATCTGGCTATAGCCTTGAAACAGGAGGGTAATGTGTTACTTTTAGATGAGCCTACTAACGATATAGATGTCAATACGTTACGTGCGCTCGAAGAAGGTCTGGAAGCCTTCGCGGGATGTGCAGTGATTATCAGTCACGATCGCTGGTTCCTGGATCGTATCTGTACGCATATCCTGGCGTTTGAAGGTGAAGGAAACGTGTTCTATTTCGAAGGCAATTACTCTGAATATGAAGCCAACAAAGCCCAGCGCTTAGGACTGGAAGAACCCAAACGTGCCCGTTATCGTAAGCTCATGGAAGAGTAATCGGTTAGCGACACAGCATCTGATAGGGGCAGGTGCGACAGCGTTCCTGATCCTCTGTCGGCGAGAAAGCGAGGTCCTGACAGAAGATCTCGCTCATCTTTTCTGTCAGCAGCCGCATAAACTCATCCGAGGCAGTAGCGATATCTCTCACGGGATCCTTACCCAGTTTCAGGGTGGGGTCGTAGCCTTCACCGCCTGCATATTGGATAAAAAGTAGAACAGGGGAGACTGGCAGATTGGTATTCTTACGCACGATATGACTATAGAGGAACGTCTGTAGGTAGTAGTCGCTGTGATCCTTCACGTTGGCTGGATCGAAGATCGCTGCCACATCAGGCAGATCCTTCTGTTTCTTAGCACCCGTCTTATAGTCGATCACACGAATCCTCTCCTCACCAGTCTCGGGATCTGTAATCTTGTCTAAACGGTCTATATATCCTCTGACCATCGTCCACTCCATTGGCATCTTCACAGGTAGCTCCAAACCTAAGATACTAAAGGGCGTGAGTTTCCTGTCAGTCTCCAACAGTTGACGGATATATTTGATGATGACCTCTCTGTTGATGAGTTGCAGACCGTCGTAGGCTGGTACCTTGCGGTGGGGGTCACTGATCTGGAAAAGTTCGGTTCTGAAGGCATCATCCACAGCTTGCTCAATCTCTACTGCACTCTTCAGGAGATCGTCGATAACTAAGGAGGTGATATGGTTACCCGTTAACTCCTTCAGCCGTTCATAGAGCGTCTGGGCTGCCTTGTGGAAAATGTTGCCGAAGATGCGGTTGTCGATCATGTCTTCATCATTATCCTCTGGCTCTATCAGGTTACCCACATAATGGTAGAAGAACCGCAGCTGACAGCGCAGATAGGTGCTGATGGCAGTCGGACTGATGCCGCCGTTCTCTTTTGCAAAGAGGTGCTTCATGATATCCATCACCTTGTCGGTCTTGAGGATCTCTTTCGGATGTCTGGGTGCCGTGAGCTGTCCTGCCTGAAGCGTACGGTATAGGATAGGCTTTTCTCGTTCCACCATCTGTTGCAGCATGAAACGTGACATCTCGCCAGTCTGTCCGTCGTTAGTGGCGTTGTTATAGACCAACGTCACATCCTTAGCCCTTTGCAGCAGGCGATGGAAGTAGTGTTCATAGATGGCAACCTTGTGATCCACCGTTGTCAGCCCGTAGGCCTTTCTGATGCTATAGGGGATGAATGAGGTGTCGCTCACGCCACGTGGCATGTTGCCTTCGTTGCACGAGAGCATCAGCACGTGATCGAAGTCGAGGTTTCGGGTCTCGAGCACACCCATAACCTGGATGCCTTCTGCGGGTTCACCGTGGAAGGGAATCGTGGTGGATTGTATTACCTGTGTCACGAGTCGCTGCAGGGTGATGATATCCACCTTCAGCACACCGCTATCCACAAGATCCGTCAAACGATTCAAGACCGTATAGACTCTGAACAGACTCTCGGTAGCCAACTGATCCTTCGGACTGGGATCCTTTGCCACATGGCGGATGATACCTAAGAGGGCGTGTAGCAGTGCGCTGTTGTCGGTATAGTGGGTATTGGCGTAGTCCGCTGGCATCATCTTCGCATAAGGATGACGTTTCATCAGGTCGAGCCAGTGTCGTCTGAATGCATTTGTCTTCAGCGAGAAACCATTGATCTGCAGATTAAAGAACTGACTCACGAGGGTAGCGGCAGCAGTCTGATTCAGGGGGTAGCCTGTGGTGACGTTTATCTTCTCCACAGCCTTTGGCAGACAATGGATAACCGTTTGCAACAGTTTCTCGTCGCAGAGCACAATCGCTGTTTTCCTTCCTGCGGCAATGCGTTCTGGGGTGAGCCACTGACTCACGTAGCGTGCCTGGATATTCTCCGTAGGAGCGGATATGTAAGTCAGCGTTTCTGGTGGTAGTTCATCCGTATCCTGATAGAAGACAGCCTTGCCTTCCTGTTCCAGTCGCTTGAAGAGAGTCTTCTCCACCTCTTGCAGATGGTTAAAGCCCACGAAGGCATAGGTGTCGTAACGGAAGTCGATATCTGGATTCTCCACCACCTGACGGTAGAGGGCTCCCTCATAACAGAGCTGCTGACTGGCGAGCCGTTCGTTGAAGAGATGATAGATCGTGCCAATACGGCTCCATAGTCTCAGGAACCGCTGTTTCAACTCACTGTTATGATCCTCGGAGAAGTTGCTGAAGAAGCGTCTGATCATCTCGCGCTGTTCGTCGGTGAGATAGGAGATATCATCAAGCTCATGGATATCCCGTAGGTTCTTGAACACCTGATCTGCAGGGCCCATGTTCTTGTCCAGATCGTCGAAGTCGGCCAGGAGCAGTTGTCCCCAGCCGTAGAAATGATCCAGGGTTTCATCCATTCCTGTGGCCTCGATGAAGACCTTATGCAGTTCACAGACCAGTAGGATAGGGTCAGCCACCTTCAACTCGGAGTGACTGCGGAAGAGGTCGCTGATGGTGATATAGGCAGGACTCCAGAGGGGCTTGCCAGCCAGACGTGCCAGATACTCATTAAGAAAGAGCGACGCACGTTTATTGGGGAACACCACGGCGACTCGGGAGAGATCCTGATCAAACCTCTTCAGCAAATCCGCCGCAACCTTTTCGAGAAAACTGCTCATACCACTTCTTCAATTTTGTTACTATACACGAACCAAAGATATCCTTTAATAGTGGAGAGTGGAGAGTGGTGAGAGGAGAGAGAGTTAATCAGCTCCATATACTCTCGCACCTGATCGTAATATTCAGGTTTGGGAGAACCGAACTTGAAATCGACAACGACCCAATTACTCCCGTCTGTCATCACACGGTCCGGTCTTCGCTCCTTCACCTCACCATCTTCCATCGTGAGGATGGTACACTCGTTGAAGAGGGTCCATTGGGGCGAGAACCAGTCTGCTACGCGGGGATCCTGCAACCGCTTTCTCAGCATCGCCGTGATACGCTCGGGGGTGATCTGCTCATCGTAGAGCACACCCTCGAACTGCAACTGCTTCAGGGCATCCTCGATATCATCCGTCGTGCGGATCATCGAGAAGATCTGATGTAACACGCTACCTGTCTGGATATAGTTCAGACGCTCTATCTCGTCACTCTCGTCTGCCTCGATAAACGCCTGACTGCGGTTACTTTGACGGAAGTTTACCTGACTCTCCATATAGCGGAAATCAACTGCGATAGGCTCTGCTGGTTGCAAGAAAGGATTTTCGCTTGTCAATCTAGAATCTCTAGAATTTCTAGAATTTCTATAATCTCCAGCCAAAGAGAATCGCAATTCCACCTTCTCATCCTCTACGCCTGAAAGTATCGCCTCAGGCATCTCCTGCGCCACAAGGGGCAGACACTGTTCGATAAGTCCGGAGCGCGAAGCTTTTGCTCCCCGTTTGCCAAAGACATAGAGTCCTTTCTTCGCACGGGTAAACGCCACATAGAGCAGGTTCAGATTATCCACCGTGTTCTGCAGATGTTCATGCAGATAGTCTGGCTCATAGATAGTGCCCATCATCTGTCCTTTGCTGTAATCCACTGGTGCGATGGGCAGGTCGCTGAATGGCTGTTCCTGAGGCTGACACCACAGGATGTTGCCACTCTGTTTTTCTAACTGCCAGTCGCAGAACGGACAGATCACATAGTTATATTCCAGACCTTTCGACTTGTGGATGGAGAGGATTCTCACACCATTAGTCTCTTCACTCTGGATGGTTTTGCCACAGATACTCTCATCCCACGCTGCGAGGAAGGAATCGATATCAGCGGTATTGTCATTCACATAACTGGCAAGCTGATCATAGAAAGCAAACACGTAGGCACTCTGTTCGTTGAGTCGCTCCAGTTCGAAGATGGCATGCAGACGCTCCGCCAGTTCGTAGAGCGGCATCGTGAGCAGCATCTCCCGTTGGGTTAAGAGAGCCTCAGGCAACAGCAGGTCCAGATCGTTCGTACGCAGCAGGAGTTCATTGTCTTCCGTCTGTTCTTTCAGCACATCGATATGATAGCATTTCACGATGGCAGCCTTCGTCAACAGGTCATCAGGGTGGGTGAGTAGCCTGAGGGCTGACACCAGGAGGTTTACTGCCACTGAGGCGTCGAGTCTGAAAGCTTCATCCGATACAATCGTTACCTCAGGCATCTGCTCCAAGAAGTATTGGGCGATCATCGGTATCTGGTTATTCACACGCACCAGAATGGCGATTTCCTGCTGGGGCACCCCTCGTTTCGTCAGGGTGCTGATGGTGTCTGCCACCTGTTGGAGGGTTGTTTCTTGATAGTCTTCTGCAGGCAGAAGCGTCACGCTGACTTCTCCAGCAGCCTCGCGCCCTTCAGGTATCTCCTGCACCACGTCGGCATAGGCTCTCTTCAACTGTTCCGCCTCTTTTGGGTTCAGTTCCTGCTGCTCCTGATACTCCAACTCTGCCGCATGACTGAAGAAGTAGTTGTTGAAAGTGATGACGTTCCGCTCCGAACGATAGTTCTTCTTCAGGGAGATGGTCTCTATCTGCTGCTGACGGAACTGTTGTTCGATATCATTCAGCAGGCGCCAGTCTCCAGCGCGCCAACGGTAGATGCTCTGCTTTACGTCACCCACAATGAGGTTGGAGCCGTCTTCATGACTCATCGCCTCGTCGAGCAGCACGCGGAAATTCTGCCACTGCACCGTACTCGTGTCCTGGAACTCGTCAATCATCACGTGTTCCAGCTGGGTACCGATCTTCTCAAAGATAAAGGGTGAGTCGCTGCCTTCTATCAGGGCATGTAACAGCTGCTGGGTATCACTCAGCAGGAAGCGGTTGTTGTTCTCATTGAGTTCTCTCACCTTCTTCTCGATGCTGCCCAACAGCCGGAGCTGGTTCAGATGGCGCAGAGTGAGGTCTGCCGATTTATAGAGCTTCCATTGACGGGGACGTTCCTCTACCGCATAGCGCAGGATGTCGCCTAAGGTTCCCTCTGCCAGTGATATGATAAAGTCGCGCTGTGGGTGGGTCTTCGCACACCACTTCTCGGGATTGCTGAGACAGTTGGCTACCGTCGCATTCTCGATACTGGGATCAAACACCCCCTTCTGCAACTTCAGGAAGAATCCTGCGATGCCTCTGTTCTTATTCGCCAGATCGTCGATGCTGAGACCCTCGCCCTCCAGGGTGTCGAAGAAGCTCTCGCCGATCAGGATCATCCGTTCCTCTGCTGCTTTCTTCATCTCACGGAGTTGGGTGGTATAGCGTTCAAAGAAGCCTTTCTCTTCCATCTTCTGCTCCAGTGCCTTGCTCACCTCCTTGTATTCGTCCTTGAAGATGGTACGCCCGAAGCGTTTGATCTGACTGATGACGTTCCATGACTTATCGTCGGAAATACTCTCCATGATGTATTTCAGGATCCACTGCAGCATCACGTCGGTAGTGCTCAGGTCAGCAATCAACTGGTCCACTGCCAGTTCCTCCACTTGCACATCGTTGAGACCGATCTTCAGATTGGTGGTCAGGTCGAGTTCACGAGCCATATTCCTCAACACACTCTGGAAGAAGGTGTCGATGGTCTCCACGCGGAAGTAGTTGTAGTTATGCAACAGGTTCGACAGGCCTTGTCCTGCCCGCTCTCTGATGAGCTTCGGGGCATACCCCGTCTTCTCCTCAATTACCTGAAGATAGTTGTCCGACTCCGGCAGTCCCTTCCAGATACCATATAGCTGACTGAGTATTCGCATCTTCATCTCCTCAGTGGCTTTGTTGGTGAAGGTCACTGCCAGAATGTTCCTGTAGCTCGTGGGATTCTCCACGAGTAGTCGGATGTATTCGGTGGCGAGGGTAAATGTCTTTCCGCTTCCTGCACTCGCCTTATAGACAGTCAGGGGTTTTACCATCGCTTGAAGAGTTCGAAGTCAAAGGTGATACCGGCCTTCTGGAACTTGGTGTTATAGAAGCTGGCGAACAAGCCGATAGAGACGTAACGGTTGGTGAGACCATAGCCCAACTCAAAGTAGGGACGGGCATGCTGCACGATCACACTACTGAAATACAGACGCTCCTTCTCGATATATTTGCCTACATACGGCAGCCATGTGGCGAAGAGCAATGGTGACTCATACGATATGTTTTGGCGGAAGTAGAAGTTGGATTCATTATAGACTCTACCGTCGAGCAACTGGAAGTTACCGCTCCAGTGATCTTCCCAGCCTTCAGGCAGGTTGTTGTCGCAGAAGTTGGTGTAGTCCATGAAGTAGTTGTCGCTTCTGTCGGTATAGAAGCCGTAGCCCATTCTCATGTTCAGATAACGCAGTCCTACAATCTTCTTCTTCCACTGGGCATCAAACTCCCAACGCTCATACTGGAGATTCGATTGCAGCACATTCTTGATACTCCGCTCGTAATCCACTGTGATCACAGGTCCTCTGTCATACCAGGGGCGGAACTTCAGTTCGATGGCTGGTGCAAAGCTTCGATATTGGGTGGGCTTGTCGTATTTCGTCATCACCTCTTCGTTCACCGGGGTGCGCTTGTGGTAGATCAGACGCGTTTCCACGTCAAACCAGTCGAATAGCATGATGTTGTTCTTCAGCTCAACATAGTTATCAATAAACTGGTCGGCATCCGGCTCATTAAAAGAGAGAGTGTCTCCGTGCTCGTGATTGATCTGGTCGAGCACCGTAGAGTTACTGATACGGTTGTTACCCCACGTAACCTGTGCATAACCGTTACGTTTCGGGTTATAGGTTATTCTCAGGGGCGCATTAAAGTAGAACTGCTTCTGCTTGAAGTTATAACCGAACATAGGTTCCAGCGTCAGATAGCGGTATTGATTGAAACTATACCGGAATGAGAGGTTCATTTTATACGAGATACCCTTGCTGCCGCTATATCTCACGTTCAGTGGATTGATGATTGGCGACAAGCGGAACTCTGCACCTTTATCTTTCGACTCTGCTGCCAATGGTGTCACGAGGTTATCACCCACGATGTCCCACCAGAAGTGCTTCCACTTCTTCGATTTATGCTCAATGGTGTCAGCGGCGGCGGCTTCTTCTGCCTCCCGTTGCCGTTGTGCCTCTGCCTCATAGATGCGTTTATCGCTCTCTGACAATGGTATGGGACGCAGCGAGTCTATCAGTTCCTTCGCCCGTTGATCGCTGATGCTGTCGGGCAGTGTATAGGGCTGATGATACATGGAGTTGAAGACCGACGACACCCTGTTGCCCATAAACTTAAAGGTTGTTGCCGTTGTACATTGTGTGGGCATCAGTTCTACAGGTCCGCCATCACCTTGATTCACTTCCGAGTAGAACGACAACATGTCAAACTCACCACACAGCACCGTCTTGATAATGCGCCCCGTCTCTGTTTCCACGATGGCGTAACCGTTCACGAGCTGGGTGTTATAGAGCTTCGGTCTGAACTCCAGTCTGGTGGTACCGTCGCTCTGGCGGTATTCCTTGAAGCGATAGTACATTCGGTTGATGCGGTTGAAGGGCGACAGCATATAATCGTCGTAGAGGGCGATTTCATAGAGTTTCGGGGTGTTAAAGTCAACGATGACCGACATCACCCTGCGGTTTCCGCGGATGGTGCCTGTTACGGCCTGTTGGTTCACGATGAAATCTTTATCATTCAGATAGGTTATATCACTATATGACTCGCGGATATACTCTCTCGGGTCTTTGGCCAGCACATACATCGAGGGAATGAGCCAGAGGATGGCGTTGCGTTTCTCCACATTAAAGCGGATTTTTGCATACACGTTATCCTGTAGACTGTCGATCTCCGTCTTGTGTGTCAGTTGGAATTCGTAGATTTTATTCAGTATCAGCGAGTCTTTCTTGGCACCACTCATGGCTGTCGGCATACTGAGCAGTAGGCAGATCAATAAGATTTTGGTAATGATGAATAGTTGACGTTGTTTCAATGTTCTATAGGTTTAATTTTGTTTTCAGATATTTGCCAGTGAGACTCTCGGGGCATCGGATTATCTCCTCTGGAGTGCCCTTCGCCACGAGTGCGCCTCCTTTGTCGCCACCGTCAGGACCTAAGTCTATCACGTAGTCGGCACATTTGATGATCTCCATGTTATGTTCGATGATGAGGATGGAGTGTCCGCGTGCTATCAGGGCGTTGAAAGCCTCCAGCAGCTTGTGGATATCATGGAAGTGCAGACCCGTTGTCGGCTCGTCGAAGATGAAGAGTGTGGGCTCCTGTTTCTCCTGTCCGATGAAGTAGGCGAGTTTCACGCGCTGGTTCTCACCGCCTGAGAGGGTCGAAGAACTTTGTCCGAGTTTGATATAGCCCAATCCCACGTCCTCCAGACTCTTCAGACGCTTCACGATGGTATCCTGCTTATATTGGCTGAAGAACTCCAGTGCTTCCGAGATCGTCATGTTCAGTACATCATCGATAT
>JAEEGI010001711.1_pt1 | contig 54394 bp, 48 predicted proteins | sample 8958751 | NCBI WGS metagenome assembly JAEEGI01 (sample SAMN16246545, study PRJNA631951) | gut metagenome | biome: gut microbiome; feature: rumen; material: KS-attached | host: Bos | place: Iran: Karaj | collected 2018-10
CGCGCAAGGAACGGCGAAAAAGTCGCTTGCATATATCAAAAATAGTTCCGAACTTTGCACCGTCGAAACTGATGTACTTGGCACTAACTCCGAGAGAACGGCGCGCAAACTTGAAGAGAACAGGCAACTAGCTCAAAGCTACCCTGCCGCCAGCACTAAGAATTAGACCAAAATTAACATTATGTCAAACTAATTGTAAAATTCATTATGGCAAAAAATCAAATTCAAGTGCACAGCGGAACCGTCCCTTCTGTGCACTTAAACAAACCAATAAGGCGCCTACCACACCAGTTCGTCGTCGTAGCTGTCGTAGACCGGATTGGCTGTCCAGCCACAGTCGCGGCAGGCTTGAAGGATGGTTTGCTCAATGTCGGGAGTGATAGGGCGCACACCGTTGCGGTATTGGTAATATACTACACGGGAATAGCGCTCGATGATACAAACTTTTTACCAAACAGCAAAATTTTAGCTGCCTTTTTACATTTGCCAACGTCGTATCACGATTGTAGACTTTTATTACCTAAGGGTCATGGGGACGGTTCTGCGTGGAAATATAATAGGAAAGAAATTTCCGTAATAACCATAATTTGCCCATAATTGTCATCATCAGTCATTGTTATTACGGATAAAATTACGATCATTATGGCAATTTCTTTCTTATAACCCATTTGGCTTTAATTTCCGGCTAATTTCTGGTCATTTCTTTCCCCCTAAAAAAAATATTTTCTGGTCATTTCTTTCTCCTCAAAAAAATAATTTCTGTTAACGATTAACGCTAAGTGGTTTTTTTTTCGTATATTTGCACCATCAATGACGCGAGAACGGGCTACACCGAATACCGATGTTGTCGCCAGTATCGTTATAACGTTAAATTTACATCGTTATTACTATTAGTAATGTGGACAAAACCTTGGACTTATAAAGAAGGCTTCCTCATGGGGGGAGGCCTTATCTTTGCAGGACTGGCGCTGCAGCTGAGCGTCGGCCCCGTGGCGTGGGAGGCGTTTGCATGGCCTGCCAATGGCATCGTGCTGGCGGGCTTCTTTGTGATGTTAACAGCAATGGTCTGCTTGCGCAAGAAAGTATATGCCTTCCAATGGATGACGACGTATCAGGCTGCCATCCCTGCGATGGTGTATGCTGTAGTGCTGACGATCATTATGGGACTGACGCGGCAGCAGGTCGGCGGCACGTGGCTGAACAACATGCTGTCGTTCTGGCCCTTTGTACTCATCTATGTCTATATCACTGTCATCCTTGGACTTACCATCCACCGTAGATTACGCAAAATGTTCAATGGTCATTGTTCAATGGTCAATGGTCAATGGTCAATGGTCAATGGTCAATGGTCAATGGTCAATGACTTCGTTTTCCTGCTGAATCACCTCGGTCTCTTTATCGCCCTTACTACCGCCACCCTCGGCAGTGCCGATATCCAGCGTGTGAAAATGATTTGTGGTGTAGGCGAACCTGAGTGGCGGGCACTGACTCAGAAGGGAACGGTCAAAGAGATGCCGATAGCCATCGAACTGAAGAAATTCATCATGGAGACCTACGAGGATGGTAAGCCCAAGCGCTTTGCCTCGGAGATTCAGATATTGACAAAGACGGGCAAAAACATTGAGACCACCGTGGATGTGAACAAGCCCTACGAGGTGGACGGCTGGAAAATCTATCAGTACGGCTACGACACGCAGATGGGTGCCCAAAGCCAGATGTCGATACTGGAACTGGTCAGCGACCCATGGCTGCCACTGGTCTATGCGGGTTTCTATATGATGCTGGCTGGCGCGGTACTCATGGCGCTGACGGTACTGTGGCGCAGATTGAAGAACGCTACGCGCAAGGCGCTTTGGGTGTACCTTGCCCTCGCCGTCTTCGCATCCCTCTTTGCCTACTTCTTCTTTGACAGCTACAACACCAAGACGCTGGTGCCTGCCCTGCAGAGTCCGTGGTTTGCGCCCCACGTCTTTGTCTATATCTTCGCCTACGCCCTGCTTGGCGTAGCGGTCATCATCGCTATTTATGCATTCCTCAAAAAGAATTCTCAATTCTCAATTGTCAATTGTCAATTAGATTCCATCGTATATATCAGCCTCGCCTTCCTCACCATCGGCATGCTCTTCGGTGCACTCTGGGCCAAGGAGGCTTGGGGACATTACTGGTCGTGGGATCCCAAGGAAACGTGGGCCGCCATCACCTGGATAGCCTATCTCGTCTACATCCACTATCGCCTGACGCCAAAAGCCAAAAGCCAATGTTCAATGGTCAATGGTCAATGTTCAATGGTCAATGGTCAATGTTCAAAGGTCGAAGGTCTGGCTCTCTGGATGCTCATCATCTCCTTCGTTCTCCTGCAAATGTGCTGGTGGGGCATTAATTACCTGCCTTCCGCCCAAGGTTCGAGTGTACATACTTATTAAAATAATCAGATAGGACATGAAAAAGTATATGATGATTTCAGCCCTTGTGCTGACAGGCGTACTGCTCACTGCCTGTGGAAAAAAGCAGCAGACTGAAGTGCCAACATCGAATAACCTCTTCTCGACGCTTCTTGGCAAGAGCGAGGCAGAGGTGCAGGCACGTATTGATAGCATGTGGACGCACTTCTTCACACCTGGCGACATCAGCAAGTATGATGCCGACGGTGAGAAAAGCGTGTACTACGAAGTGGGCGACTCGATGGGCATCATCGTAGATACCGGCAGTAATGACGTTCGTACCGAAGGTATGTCATACGGCATGATGATCAGTGTGCAGCTCGACAAGCGCGAGGTGTTCGACAAGCTATGGCGATGGGCCAAGACCTACATGGCCTATCCTGCCGACAGTCCATGGGACGGCTATTTCTGCTGGCAATGCGGTCTTGACGGTACGAAGATAGGACAAAGCAACGCCTCCGACGGTGAGATCTATTTCGTCACAGCCCTCTTCCTCGCTGCCGAGAAATGGGGCGAGCCGCAGTATGCAGCCGATGCCAACGAGATTCTTCACAAGGTGACATCAAAGGACGGCAAGGCATCGGGCGTCTATAACCTCTACGACGACTCCACACGTCTGGTCACCTTCGTTCCCAACGAGGAAGTGCATTGGTACAGCGACCCGTCCTATTGCCTGCCAGCCTTCCTCGACCTATGGGCAGAGAAGGCTGATGCCAAGAACGACTTCTGGCGCGAGGCTGCCGACAAGGCCCGCTGGCTGCTGGAGGTTTCGCAAGACTCCGTGACTGGTCTCTATCCCGACTACTGTCTCTTCGACGGGAAGCCCTATCGCCGTCCAGGCTTTGCATACAATACCGACCGCTATCAATATGATGCCATCCGCTGTCCGATGAACGTCGGCATGGACTATTATCTCACTGGCAAGGTCAAGGCTGCGAGTAAGCGAGAGCAGAGTGATGCTCGCATCGACTCTGCCGAGCGTGAGCAGGCTCGACTGAAGGTCAAGGATGCCCAGCGCTCGATGATGCGCCGGATACTGACTTTCTTCAAGAATGATGGATTCAATGGTGGACAGTTCAATCTCGATGGCACAGAGCCTACAGACAACTACACTGAGGGCATGGCCGGAGCCAATGCCGTTGGAGCCTTTGCGCTGGCCGACAGCGACAGTGAAGAGGATCGTGCCTTAGCCCGCGAATATGTGCAGCGGCTTTGGGATGTACAGCCGCCAACAGGCAAATGGCGCTACTATGTCGGCATGGTCTATTTCCTCTCCATGCTCCACGTTTCTGGTCATTTTGCTTTATAATTAAAGGGTCCCTTTGGTGGATGGCAGCTCGTAGTGATAGATGTCACGGCGGACTGCCATGCGGAGACTGCGGGCAAGGGCCTTGAAGATGCCTTCAATTTTATGGTGCTCGTTCTGACCCTCAGCACGGATGTTGAGATTCATGCGGGCAGCATCGCTGAGCGACTTGAAGAAGTGGAGAAACATCTCAGTGGGCATCTCGCCAATGCGCTCGCGATGGAACTCGGCATCCCACACCAGCCAGGGACGGCCTCCAAAGTCGAGACAGACGGAGCAGAGACAGTCATCCATGGGCAGACAGTAGCCATAGCGCTCAATGCCACGCTTGTCGCCAAGGGCACGTAGCAGACATTCGCCCAGAACAAGGGCGGTGTCCTCTATGGTGTGGTGCTCGTCGACGTGTAAATCACCCTTGCAATGTATGGTGAGGTCCATCATACCGTGCTTGCCGATTTGTTCGAGCATGTGGTCGAAGAATCCCAGTCCGGTCTGGATATCGCAATGGCCGTGACCGTCGAGGTCCAGGCGGACAAGGATGTCGGTCTCTTTAGTAATACGGCGTACCTCGGCGGTGCGCTCGCCTCCGAATGCAATGGCCGCAGCACGATCCCAAGAATCACCCTCGGCGGCAGAACCGCTGAACGCGCCATCAGTGGGAGTGGCGGTGGCGCTATCGATTTTGAGGAAGCGACAGCCGATGTTCTCGGCAAAGCGACGGTCGGTGTCACGGTCGCCAATGACGTAGCTGTTGGCAATGTCGTAGTCGGGGTTGTTCATATACTTTGCCACCAGTCCTGTATTGGGTTTTCGCGTGGGGGCGTTATCCTCAGGGAAGTGGGGGTCGATGAGCATGTCGTCGAACTCGACGCCCTCGCCCTTCAACGTGTTGAGAATGAAGTTGTGAACAGGCCAGAAGGTGTCTTCCGGGAATGCGGGAGTACCCAGTCCGTCCTGGTTGCTGACCATGACGAAGAGGTAGTCGGTATGCTGTCGGAGGAATACGAGGTTGGATATGGCACGTGGTACGAACTGCAGTTTTTCGAAAGCGTCAATCTGCTCGTCCTCTGGTTCTCGGATAATCGTTCCGTCGCGGTCGATGAAAAGTATTTTCTTCATTGTCTGTTCATTTTTGTTTTGGCGACAAAGGTACAAAAAGTTCATAGTTCACAGTTCATCGTTCACAGTTTTTTTTGATTTATTAGTAATAAAAGATGTTAAACGGCTGTAACAATGGACAATGAACTATGAACTATGAACTGAAAAATGTGTATCTTTGCACGCATAAAAGTATGAAAATCATCAAATGGGGCTTCATCGGATGCGGTGAGGTGACAGAGAAGAAGAGCGGTCCGGCCTTCTCGGAAGTAGAGGGTTCGGGCGTTGTTGCGGTGATGAGTCGCGACGAACGCAGGGCGCGCAGCTATGCCGAGCGTCACGGTGTGCCACGCTGGTACACCGATGCTCAGGAACTGATAGACGACCCTGACGTGAATGCCGTATACATTGCCACGCCACCGTCGAGTCATGCCACGTTTGCCATCATGGCCATGAAGGCTGGCAAGCCCGTGTATGTGGAGAAACCTCTGGCTTCGACGTATGAAGACTGTGCCCGCATCAACCGCATTTCGGAACAAACCGGCGTCCCTTGTTTCGTGGCTTACTACCGTCGCTATCTGCCCTACTTCGAGAAGGTGAAGGAGATTGTCGACCGAGGCATCATCGGCAAGGTGGTGAATGTCCAGGTGCGCTTTGCCGTACCTCCCCGTGAGTTGGACTACGAGAAGGGTGCCGAACTGCCTTGGCGTCTGCAGCCAGACATCTCGGGCGGTGGCTACTTCTACGACCTGGCTCCCCACCAGCTGGACTTTTTGCAGCATCTGTTTGGTGTCATCATCGAGGCTCGCGGCATCTGTGCCAATCGTGGCGGACTGTACGAGGCCGAGGACTCGGTGAGTGCCTGCTTTGAGTTTGAGAACGGTCTGCCCGGTTCAGGGTCGTGGTGCTTCGTAGCCCACGAGTCGGCCCGTGAAGACCGTATTGATTTGGTGGGTGACCGTGGCTCGGTGTCGTTCTCAGTCTTCGACTACCAGCCCATCCGTCTGCATACGCTCTATGGTGAGGAGAACATTGCCGTACCTAATCCGCCGTACGTCCAGTTTCCACTCATCAAGAACGTGATAGAACATCTGCAGGGCATCAGTGTCTGCGAATGTACGAGTGTGTCGGCCACGCCTGTCAACTGGGCGTTGGACCGTATCTTAGGAAAATTCTGAAAACAATGAGAACGTGGTTGGTGACAATGATGCTGATGATGACGTTGGGAAGCTGGGGTAGCGACTCGTTGAGTGTCGATACGCTCAAACGGGAGAATTGGTTCTCGCGTACGATCAGGAAATTCACTGAGATTGACACCACCTACGTCGAACCCCAGCACTACAACTGGGCCTTCATGCTCCAGTCCATTAATTCCTTTGACTTCTACCGGCTGAGTACCACTGGCGACAACAGCCAGTCCATTTCCTTTGCTCCTACCCTGGGTGTTAGGGTCGGTCCGTACTTCGGCTGGCGCTGGATATTCTTGGGATACACCGTCGACCTGCGCAAGTTAAACGTCTTCGACGGTGTCAAGAAACTGGAAATCGACGCCAGTTTCTATAGTGCGCAGATTGGTGCCGACATCTACTACCGCCGTTCCGTGAACGACTACAAGATACGTAGTGTCGACTTGGGTAAGGACATTGACACGTCACCACTGAAAGGCGTGTCGTTTGACGGACTGAACGTCAGCATCACGGGTCTGACCCTGTACTATATCTTCAACCACAAGCGATTCTCCTATCCGGCAGCCTTTGCCCAAAGCACCTGCCAGAAGGTTAGCTGCGGCTCGTGGATGGCGGGTATCGGCTATACGAACAACAGCATCGACTTCGATTACGACAAGATGCAGGAAATCGTCAAGGAACGCATCGGACGCGAGGTAGTGCTCGACAGCGGTCTGAGCTTCAATAGCATTCAATTTACCGACATCAGCCTGTCGGCAGGCTATGCCTACAACTGGGTGTTTGCCCGCAACTGGCTGTTCTGTGCCAGTGCGTCGCTGGCCGTGGGCTACAAGAAGGCCAAGGGTGAAACCTCTGAGAATCCCGATCGTATTGTGGCAATAACGGAACCTAAACGGGGTTTCGACCTCAACAACTTCAATCTCGACGGCGTGGGACGTTTCGGGCTGGTGTGGAACAATACCCGTTGGTATGCCGGTGCTTCGGCCATTGTCAAGGCCTACAACTATAGGAAGGAGCAGTTTGGAGCTACCAATGTCTTCGGCGACGTCTGTGTCTATGTGGGACTGAACTTCGGCAAGCGCAAAGAATATAGGAAATGTAAGGAATAAATAGTATGAAAGATAAAATAGGAATAAAGGGTTTATTATTGGCACTTCTCTTGTCACATTTTTCATGTTTCATCTGTGAAGCGCAAGTCACCTACCAGAAGGCTGACAGCATCAAGATTTGCCAGGTGCTGAAGGCGGCCAACCGCCAGACTACCGTGCTCACGCTGGCCCGTCAGTTTATGGACGTGCCGTACGTCGGCCAGACTTTGGAGGTCAACGACAACGAACAACTGGTGGTGAACACCCGTCAGCTGGACTGTACCACCTTGGTAGAGACAGTGGCGGCCTTGAAGCTTTGTGCTCAGGCAGACAAGCACCAGTGGAGCGACTATCTGGCAGCACTGCGCAGCCTGCGCTACCGTCAGGGTGTGCTGGACGGCTATACCTCGCGTCTGCACTACTTCTCAGACTGGATCCGTGACAATGTACAGATGCAGCTGGTAAAGGACATACATCAGCCCAATCCGCCGTTCAGCGCCCTTCAGCGTCTGAACATCAACTTCATGAGCACACATCCTGAGTCGTACCGTTCACTCAAGGAACATCCTGAGCAGGTGCTGGTCATCCGTCAGCAGGAAAAAGACCTGACGGGACGCAGCTACCAATATATTCCCAAATCAGCCATCAAGAATACCCAGCTGTTGCGACAGACCATCAAGGATGGCGACATTCTGGCCATTACCTGTAACAAGAAAGGGCTCGACATTGCTCACCTGGGCTTTGCCGTATGGCGCAAGGACGGACTTCACCTGCTGAACGCCTCGCAGCTGCACAAGAAGGTGGTCGAGGAACCGATGACGCTCTACCAGTACATGCTGCAGCACAAGACGTTCACTGGCATCCGGGTTGTGAGAATAAAAGAATAAAAAAACAAAAGAATAAAAAGATGGAATTACCTGATTTTATGAACTACGCCAACAAGTTCTCGAAGCGAGACTTTGTTGAGAAGATTGCACGCATTGCCAAGGGTGCAGGTGCCAAACTGGTCTATGCCGCACTGATACTTTATTATACGCTGCAGAGCAATAAGGTCAGTGCCACCAACAAGGCCATGATTATCGGTGCGTTAGGATATCTGATCAGTCCTCTTGACGTCGTACCCGATGCCATACCCATTGCCGGACTGGCCGACGATCTGGGTGTGCTGGTATTTGTGATGAAGAAGGTGTGGACGGACGTTGACCCTGACATCCAGTTGAAGGCCCGTCAGCGACTGTCCAAATGGTTCGACGAGGACGAGATAGAGGAAATCAACGAACTCTTTGAGGACAACAAGGCAAAGGGAGAAGGTTAAAGGTTAAAGGTCGAAGGTCGAAGGTCAAAGGTCAAAGGTTAAAGGTGATTAGCGAGTACCAGATACGCGTCCAGCCCCACGTGGCGGCCAACGAACGAATGCTGCGAGAATATGTAGCCAACGAGTACGGTTTCGACGTCCGTACTCTGACGGCCATGCGTATCCTGAAACGTAGCATTGATGCCCGTCAGCGTACCATTTTCGTCAACCTGAAGGTGCGTTGTTACATCAACGAACAGCCTGCTCACGACGAATACGTGGTAACCCACTATCCTGACGTGTCCGAGGCTCCACAGGTCATTGTGGTCGGTGCCGGACCAGGCGGTTTGTTTGCTGCCTTGCGACTCATTGAACTCGGTCTGCGCCCCATTGTGCTGGAACGTGGCAAAGACGTCCGTGAGCGTAAGAAAGACCTGGCACTTATTGCCAGGACACAGCAGGTGGACGGCGAAAGCAACTACTGCTTTGGCGAGGGTGGTGCTGGTGCCTATTCTGACGGCAAGCTCTATACCCGTTCAAAGAAACGCGGTTCGATAGAGAAAATCCTGAACGTGTTCTGCCAGCATGGTGCCTCGACGAATATCCTGTCCGACGCCCATCCTCACATTGGTACCGACCGTCTCCCACGCGTCATTGAGAACATACGCAACACCATCCTGAAATGTGGTGGCGAGGTGCATTTCCAAACCAAGATGACGCAACTTCTTCTTGATGGGGATAGAGTGGTCGGCTGTTCTGCAGCCGACACAGAATACAGAGGTCCCGTCATCCTCGCTACGGGCCACTCAGCTCGCGACATCTACCGCTATCTGGCCAATGCCAAGATAGAGATTCAGGCCAAAGGCATTGCCGTGGGTGTGCGTCTGGAACATCCTGCAGAGCTGATAGACCAGATACAATACCACAGCAAGCAAGGACGTGGCAAATATCTGCCTGCTGCCGAATATTCATTTGTCACCCAGGTCGACGGACGGGGCGTCTACTCGTTCTGCATGTGTCCTGGCGGCTTTGTGATACCTGCTGCGACAGGTCCTGAGCAGATTGTGGTCAACGGCATGAGTCCATCGAACCGTGGCGGACAGTGGTCGAACAGCGGTATGGTGGTGGAGATAAGTCCAGAGGACTTAGACATGGAACATGGAACATGGAACATGGAACATTCTGCTGCGCAAAGGGAGGCGAATGCCAATAATGTTCAATCTTCCTCGCAACGCCACACTCTCTCTGAGAGAATGTTCAATGCTCAATTAAAAGTGATGGCCTTCCAAGAACAGTTGGAGCGTTGCTGTTGGCAGCAGGGCAACATGAAGCAGACGGCACCGGCACAGCGCATGGCCGACTTTGTGAACAAACGCCTGAGCTACGACCTGCCCAAGAGTTCTTATGCGCCAGGCCTGATTTCGTCACCTTTACACTTCTGGCTGCCACAGGCCATCAGTCACCGTCTATGCGAGGGCTTTAAAACCTTCGGACGCATGAGTCACGGTTTCCTAACCAACGAAGCTGTGATGATTGGCGTCGAGACACGTACCAGCAGTCCTGTACGCATTCTTCGTGACGCAGAAACATTGATGCATGTTCGCCTGCAGGGTCTTTTCCCCTGTGGCGAAGGTGCCGGATATGCCGGAGGCATTGTCTCAGCAGCCATCGATGGGGAACGCTGCGCAGAACAATGCCTCCAGTATATGAAAAATTAGAAATTAGAAATTAAAAATTAAGAATTAAAAATTATGATTACCTTTATCCCTACATTTGAGGATTCAAGCATATCACAATTTTTAATTCTTAATTCTTAATTGATAATCGGCTGAAAGCCGACATTGCATCGCCACACTTAGCTTGCAAAGAACTCTTAATTCCTAATTGTCAATTATCAATTCTCAATTATCAATTGGAATCAGTCTTCCTGATACTCAGGACGCAACTTGCGGACGGTCTCACCGGCACGCCACATCTCCTGATTGCGCATAGCCTCCAGCTCCTTCTCCAAACCGGCACGATAGTCGGGCTTCGAGTTGGCGTCGATGGTGATCTGAGCCTCGTTACCGGTCTTCACTGAGTAGTACAGCCACTCCATGACGGGCTTGATGGCATCGTGGAAGCGGGGAGCCCAGTCCAGAGCACCACGCTGAGCGGTGGTCGAACAGTTGGCATACATCCAGTCCATACCCTTGGCACCAAACAACGGGCCAAGGCTCTGAGTCAGCTCCTCAACGGTCTCGTTGAAAGCCTCAGAAGGTGTGTGGCCATTCTCGCGCAGCACCTCATACTGTGCCAGCAGCAAGCCCTGGATGGCACCCATCAGCGAGCCGCGCTCACCAGTCAGGTCGCTGGTAGCCTCACGCTGGAAGGTCGTCTCAAACAGATAGCCGGCACCGATACCGATACCAAAGGCCAGCGTCTTCTCCTTAGCCTTGCCGGTATAGTCCTGATAGACGGCATACGAGCAGTTCAGGCCGCGGCCCTCGCAGAACATGGTACGAAGGGATGTTCCGCTTCCCTTAGGAGCCACCATGATGACGTCGACATTATTCGGGGGAATCACACCCGTGCGGTCACTCCAGTTGATAGCGAAGCCGTGGCTGTAGTACAGCGTCTTGCCGGGCTTCAGATATTTCTTGATGGTCGGCCACTGCTGCATCTGACCAGCATCAGACAGTAGCATGCAGAGGATGGTACCCTTCTCAGCAGCCTCTTCGATGCTGAACAGCGTCTTGCCAGGCACCCAACCGTCAGCAACAGCCTTGTCGTAGGTTTTACCCTGACGCTGTCCGACGATGACGTTGAAACCGTTGTCGCGCAGGTTACAAGCCTGGCCAGGTCCCTGAACACCATAACCGATGACGGCGATGACCTCATCCTTCAATACTTCACGTGCTTTCTCAAGTGAGAACTCCTTGCTGGTGACTACAGTTTCAATAACGCCACCAAAATTCATTTCTGCCATAATAGCTTAAAATTTAAATGTTATACTTATCCATCTGAGCCTTGCCCGTCCTACTCGAGAACAGTCGTTTTACTGGCCTCACTCCCACCCTGCCCGAGGGTACGACAATGGGTTAACTAATAAAATCGGCCACAAAGTTACAAATAAGTGAGCAAAATACCAAAGAAAATCTCGTTTTCTTTGGTATTTTCGAACGAGAGTAATTAAAAATTAAGAATTAAAAATTATGATATGCCTGAATCCTCATATGCAGCGGACAAAGGTAATCACAATTTTTAATTTTTAATTCTTAATTATTTATTCCTAATTCCTAATTTTCCTATAAGTTTACTCTACTACAACGTCTGCATAGGTGTTGGGATAGTTGTCGCGCATGATTTCCGGAACAATCTCGCTGTCGCCAATGCCGCTGACCCCTGCCACAACAATCTTGTAGAAGTTGTTACGGACCACACCATAATTCATCGACGCCATAGGTTCGGTGCTGGTATTACGGTGCCGTATCCAATAGGTGTAATAGGTCTCGTAGACACCCATGTTGAACTCACATTTCTTGATGCCATAGGGCTTCAGTTGGGCATCGGTATAGGTCTCTAACTCGTCAAGATGGAGACCACTGGCCACATTGACGGCCTGAATGGAACCATAGAAATTGTAGTTGTACATGTAGATGGTATGCGACCAGTATTCAGCCCTGTGTTCCTCGACTAACTGACGAGTCTTGTCATCGTAAAGATAGACGAATACCGGACTGACAGCTCCCTTGAAGACGATGCCTGGTGAATAGCCGTTCTTCTGGTTCGTTCGGAACGCCGTGTTCTCGAGGACATACGCATAGCCGAAATTGCCTACTGCAGGTATAGAGGCGAAATTCTCCGTATTGAACGATCCATACCACGATTCATAGTAGTCCTTGAACTTGGCAGCGTCGCTCTGTTTTGACGTCTTACTGTAGAAATAAGGGTCGACAACATATTGTCCGTCCTCTTCCTGGCAATCGCTATAGTTGTCGGGCAACTGGAAAACGGGCTGCTGTCCGAGTTCATCCATCACATCCTTATGCTGGAACAGATAGAATTTCTTGTTGAGATTGACCAGCTTATAGTTGGTGATGTTGATGTCGGCATATTTCTTGCCGTCGTGCTTCAACTCGAAGTCGTGCTTTGCGACACCTATCTGCAACTTAGCCAGTACGCGCTCCAGGTTGATGGCAAGCACATAGTTCTTGTTGACCCACGGTATCAGGTTGACGTTCAACAGCTCCGTTGCACGATTGGTCATCACGCAACCCTTGTAAGGAATGTTCGGCTCAATGCCCGCCTGGTAAGTGATGGCATCCGTCAGGTTCAGGAATTCATCCTGGTCAGTGATGTCATCGGGGATGCGGTCGTAGTTGGCAATGGCGAAGATGTTGTAGGTGCCCACATGGAGTCTTAATGACTCTATGATATAGGTCACATCGTACGTCTGATCCAGAGGGTCGTCATCCTTCGTCAGGTTTTCGATAACTGCCTTGGTATAGAACTTCTTTGTTTCAGCATCAAAGAAAAATATCTCAACATGGCTGACGGCATACTCGTTCTGAAAGAAATGATCATCTCCATTCCCTGCTGCCGCCGACACTTTCAGGCGAAATGACAGGTTGACCATGTCAGTTCTGGAAGCTTCCATCTGTAGCACATTCTGCAAGACGGTATCGAACGCAGCAAAATCGGTTAGAGGGGAATCGGTGAAAACAGCCTGCACAACGCCATCGCCGTCGACAATATACGTCAGGGGAATACCCTTGTCAGCAAACCGGTAATAGAGGTCCTTGTCCTGCGGAGCATAGAACGGCATCGTCAGCGATTCCTTGTTCCAATATTCACGGACCTCGCTGGCCGTCTGGCTTCGTGGTACGTTGATGACAGCAACCGATTCGTGATACTTGTTGTAGATTTGCTGAATGACGGGCAGTTCCTTTTGACAGTCGCGGCAACCGGTATCGAAGAAACTGAGCACGTAGACCTGTCCCTTCAGCGATGCTGTTGACAGCGTTTTTCCGTCAGCATCGGCCACGATGAATTCAGGGACCTCATCCCCCACCCTCACCTTAGTGACACGACCAACGCTGTCGGCTTCGTCACTTTGGCAACCAGCCAGCATGACGACTGCCAAGACTTGCAGGAGCAGTGGTAAGTATGATGTGGTAAACCGTTTCACGCCTCTTAAAGCTTTATGTGATTATTGACTCTCAGCCGCCAGCTGTTTACCTCTAAGCGGATAAGTGTACTGAAGTCTTCTGACAGGAAGAACACGATGTGATAGAAGTCCTGCCGGTCAAGATATTCCTGCATGGTCAGCGGACGGCCCAGATTGGTGTAGAACGCCCCTATCATACCGATGTATTCGGGCAACGAGATGTTGAAGAGCGTTTCCCCTGTGTCAGCCTTCTGAAAGACCAGACGACAGTCGAGGTCTTCCATCAGTCGCAGGGTTGACAGACTGAACCCTATGCCGTTCAACTTGCCGTATTCAGCATCGTCTATCGTCACGGCTGTGCGCTCATAGGGCAGGTAGGTGATGGGAACGTCAGAAACGGGCATATTCATAACGTCCATCGTTCCGTTAGCCGAAACCAGCATCATGTTATAGTCGTCAGCCGATAAAGCCGTATCCTCTGACAGCGGTACGAAGAGACACACCAGCTGGTTGACATCTTTCATCATCCAGACGTCGTGGGTGGCATACGTATCGTCGTAGTGAACAGTCTCCAGATAGCCGTAGAACAGGTCAGGCAGCGGGGCGGCAACCATCGCGGAGGAACCAGCCAGCGACAGGCTGTACTCGTCCATCGTGCTTTTGTCACCCGACACAGCGTACTGGTTGTTGGCAATACCACTCCACACCACAAACTGATAGTCTCCCTCAGGGAGTCCTTTTATCCTGACCTTATACTGGTTGTCTGCCAGCTCGGTCTGAGGCACGTCAATCCGTGACACGTAGTTGCCTATTGAATCATAGACGTAGACCGACACTTCCTTCACGTATTCCGGTGCAGCCTCCACATCCAGTATATTATAGGTATAGTGCAGGTTCAGCCAGAATCCGACACGGCAGTCGTCATATTCGTCCTTTACCCAGGTACAGGACGTCAGGAACAGAATGCAGAGTATGGAGCACAGCTGTTTCAAAGTACAATATTTGTGAGATCTCTTACTATCCATGGTTTAACGTTTAGCACAACCTTCAGTTGAGTTTCTCCCTCGTCAGGAGTGTCAGGCCAAATAGTAGTGTCACCGTCGCCAAGGTCTGAAACGCCAGTGATTAGCATACGATAAAGGTTATTACGGACGACACCGAATTCCATGACACCCATCACGTTGGGATTATTGTTGTCGAGGTGACGAATCCAATACTTGTAATAGCAACGGTAGCCGTCATCGGTCTTGTCGAATTTACGAGCCTCATACTGTCCTGTCGTCGACCCTGCTGCAGCCACGGCAACAGCCAATGCATCAGCTGAGGCGTAGAAATTCTGCATGAAGTAGTACAACGTCTCAGGATAGTTCTGTGCGGTGACCAGCACCAATTCACCGGCAGCGTTCAGCGTATAGACGTTGTTATTGGGTTCCATCTTTGCCCTGAACATCACAGCCGTGGTATAGCCGTTCTTCTGTGCCGGAGCCAGCATACAGTTCTCCAGACAGTATGCAGTCTTGTAGTTTGGTGTCTGAGCGACGGCATTAAAGGTCTTCCACGTCACATACTCTGGTTTGCTGTAGTCACCCACGAAGTTCTCGTAGTATTTGTCGGCATTCGTGAAATTGCTGGCATTGATGGACTTCTGGAAGAAATACGGGTCAATGACATAACCGTCGACCTCTGACACATCTCCGAAATTAGTGGTGACGTTCCACTCAGGTTCGTCCAGCGTCGTGAGCACGGCCGTATGGCGGAAAGTATAGAAATATTTGGGCAAGTTGACAATGAAGTAACCGTCGAGCGTCACCGAGGCATATTTGACACCCTTGCTGTCAGTCAATTCGAACTTTTCCGAGGCTTTCGCCACGTCGAGTCGTGCCAAGACACGCTCCAGGGTAATGTTGATGCTGTTGACTTGATCATTATTCTTCTTTGTAATGACGGTGGCAAGATTTGCCGAGCCACGGTTGACCATCATGATACCTCCTGACACATCCTCAATCAGTGCCTTGGTGTAAGACACGCTGTCAATGTCGGCCAGGAATTCGTCTTCCTTGTCTTTCTTGAACTGTCTGTCAGTGTTGGCAATGACGAAGATGTCGTAAGTACCTGCTGCCACAGAAATCGGCTCTGCCTCGTACACGACGTTACCATTGGTTGTCGTACCACTATATGTGATACCTGTAAGGGGTACTTTCTTTGACAGCAGCTTGGACCTACTGTCGAAGAAATACACCGTAGCGACATTGACCTTGTACTCCTCGGTCTTTCCCTGGACATAGTTATAGCTGTCTTCAACACCACGGGTCATAGAAGAAGCATTACTCTGCAACCGTAACACAACATTGCATTGCTCATGAGTCTTTCCTTCACCGACGGCCACGTCTTCATCAGTCTGGCTGCAACTGGAAAGACAAGCTATCGCCATGAATAGGGGCAAAACATTTTTACTGAAATGGAACATAATTCTCACGTATTTGTTATTACTTTTTTCTTAATTTACTTTTTTGCCTTTTTAATTTTTCCAAATTCTATCAGCTGCTGTGAGGCCTCTGCCAACCCTTGGCTCTTGGCCAGTTCCGTCAACCGTATAGCCTCGTCAAAGTTGCCCTTCAGATAGGCCACAATACCCTCGTTCAGCGTTTTCTCAGGACAATCCTTCACCTTAGCCAGATACTCTGCAGCCTGGTCGGCCTCGCCCTTCTTGATAGAGAGATAAGCCATCGTCAGGTTGATGTACGAGTCCTGCGGATAGAGCAGATAGGCCTTGCGGATGATGGAGTAATACTTCTGCTCGTCCTGGGCATATTTGTCGGCCAACTTGTATATCTCATTGAGATTCAGGTTGATGGGACGTGTCTCGAACACCACTTCCGATTCGTCAACAGTGAAGGGCCTTACGGTGTAGATCACGTTATAATTGGTACAGCGCAATTCTGGGAATACGTTTTTCAGCACGTACTGATAACCTTCGGCAGCCTCCGTACGCATGCGTCTTTCCTTCACGTCGGGCTCTGCACTACTCGTAGCGATGCTGAGCAGCTTGTCGTGCTGGGGGACGGCATCATGGCTCTTCAGGTATTTCACGAAACCATCCCAGTTCTCACCCTTGCCACTGGCTTCCAGCCTGATGCCCTTCACCTTGCCTGTACGTTCCAGATAAAGCTGCAGCGCCTCAGTACGCTTCTCACTGAGCATGATGTTATGGCTGTTGGAACCCTCTGGCGAAGCATAACCCTCGATAACCATCTTACGGATGCTGACGTTAGAGTCGTTCTTGACGACATTCACGGAATTATGTATTTTCTGCAACTCGGCAGGATTGTTCAGGTAGTCGGGCAGAATGTCCCACTTGTTGACCCTGAAGCAAAGATAGGCAGAACCTTTCTCCTCACGCACCTTGACACTTTTGTCGGCAGGAGGCAGGAGGTAAACGGGATAAAGCTCTATGACGGGCTCCTCCTTCTTAAATGTAGCCAGAATCTCCTCGCCCCTGTCCTTGAAGTCCTTGCAGGCACAACTCAGCTTCTTCACCCTCAGTACGGCATTGTCCATCCAAGGTTCGTACTTGATACTGCGGAGATAGGTGATATGCAAATCCTCACCATTCTTCTTTCGCAAGGCAAGGGCATCAGGGAAGTCGTTCTTCAGTTCACGCTCAAAGTAAATCTGCTGATTACGGCTATTGATGAAAATCAGCGGGAACTCAGCTTTTCGCAGGGTGATGCTGTCGTCTGCCAACTCAGGAGCAATAATGACCGACTGGGTCATGGGGACATCCTGAATGGCTGTCAGCTGCAACGAAACGACCACGTTGCCGTCTACCACGGCCATAGCCGAACGGTCGACCTTCATCACATAGTCGTACTTTTTATTCTTTGCGTCCCCCTTGTCTTTGTCAGGTAGGGCAGATGCTGCAATGCTCAGGGGCATCAGTAACAGTAATATGTAGGATCGTATTCTCATTGTCTTGATAGTGTTCTAAAGTTAAAAGACGTAGATGATGCTTAAACCCAATCGCGAAATGCCTATATAGTGATAGTCGTTATCATCCATTTGGGCACCACACTTCTCGCACGCGTACTTCTTATAATTAATATAAGTGTAGCCTGCGCCAATCTCAGCACCAACGTTCCAGTGCCTGGCCAGCGCATATTCGTAACCCACTCCCAAGCCGCCGCCGAGAAACCATCCCTCATAGCGATTGGGCTTCAGACCCTTCAGCAGGCCGAACAATACGTCCTTGTTGCCGAGGTTGAACTGACCGCCGTGGGCATAGGGTCCCCAGAAGAATCCGTTCATCACCTGACAAGGCCAGATACGGAACTGGGCCTGTGCCGTCCAATGTTTATGAACACTCTCATCCTCTCGCTTCCAAGGACGTATGCTACCATACAGTTCCAGTGTGTTGCTTTTGGATAATGGAATTTCGACACCAGCCGAGAAAGTTCCTGCCAAATCAAACAGCAGGTTGTTGTTAATGGCTATATGCTGTGCCCTTACAGAAAGGCTTCCTACAACAATCAGAAGCACAATAAATATGTTTGTTTTCTTTAGCATCAATATATTAGGTTTGTTAATTTTGACGCAAAGCTAATAAAAAATTTGTAAACGACAAAGAAAAAAGACACTTTTTTTTGCACATTTGTATAAAAAAAAAGAAAAAAAAGAGCAATATAGCTTTCGCATGCTTAAAACGACCGCGGATTAAACGGATAATTGACTCGTCTGCACGGAGCGAGTGACCTTCTGCACGGAGCGAGTGACCTGCCTGCACGGAGCAAGCTATAGGTTTACACGGCATAAACTATAGGTTTGCACGGCATAAACTCATGCAGGGCGCCCGCCCCGCAAACGCAGAACGCCCGCCCAACATTTGCTGGGCAGGCGCTCGGTATATGCGGAGCGAAGGGTCTGCATGTGTTTCGGATGTGAAATAATCTGGATCGCGAAAACAGGAACACAATCCTTTCTTGTTGCAAAGATACAAAAAAAAGAGCGAAAATGCAAGGATTTCCGCACTTTTTTTTACTTTTATACCTTTATTACAGTCCCCAATTGTCGTACATGACATCGAAGCCTCCCAGCAGGAACCAGTTAGAGAGCTCGCGCTCGTAGTAGCGCATCAGATAGAGGGGAGCTTCCAAGCTTTCTTCCATACCAAGGACATCAGTGTTCTCAGGCGCATCCGACGACTTCAGATAGAGGTAGGCTTGCAGCAGGTCAACCATGGTGATGCCGGAGTCGGTGAGCATCTCTTCAAGGTCGTCGGGGGTCAGGTCAACCTTGGACAGTATGTCGGCCAGTCCTGGAACGAGGTCTAAGATGCCTCTGTTAGAGCCGCCAATCGGCTGAGCGACACTACCATTGGGGTCGATGGTGCCGTCTTCAAAGCCTTCGCTCAGCAGGACGTCCAACTGTGGGGCACTGTTATCGTTAATCATCTTGCGCAGGTTGATACCCCACTTCTCAAGGGTCTTGATGACTTTCATGAGGTTCAGGTCCTTGACGATGTCGTGATAGTAACGGTTCTGGGCGCCTTCGTAATAGACCACAGGCCACACCTGGATGGCTGCAACGGTCTGAATGAGCCAGACGATGGCAGAAAGGGTGTGGTTGAGCTTGAAAACGAGGGTATTGGTCTGCAGATTGGTCTTGCCTGGCACTAAGCTGGGCGTAAAGCCTTTCTCCGTCATCCAGGGAATGATGGCACGTACACACTGGATGGGGACATAGTTGTCGTGACGGCTGTGTTCGATGAAGTAACGCTGTGTGAGGTCGATGTCCCAGTCTTTCATGAGGTTGATCTTCTCCAGTTCAGCGATGAACGCCTTGGCCTTGTCGCTCTCCAAATCCATATAGGCTGGCTGTATCAGGTCGCTGAGATTACCGTCGATGGTGACGCCGAGGTCGCCGAGTGTCGACTTCGACTTGGTTCTGATAAACTCGCCAACACCGGATGCCAACGGCTCCTTGAACAGGTCGTGGTAGTCGATGTTCATGTGGCAGTTCTCGACACAGGAAATCATCATCATGATGACGTCCTTACGGTCTTCACAATAGTCTTTCTTCACATATTCCCTATAGGCGACGGCATAGTCGGTAGGACCGCCGCCGGCAAAGGTCTTGGTGAAGGTGACTCCCTTGTCCTTGTACTCCATATCGCGCAACTTGGCCACATAGAGGCTCTCAGAACCTCCCTGCGAGAAACCCAAATTGAAGAGGTACTTACCCATGGGGATCTGTTTGTCGGTGAGCAACTGACGGGCTGCCAGCAGACCGTCTAAAGAGTTACGGGCATTGACGTCACCACTATGATAGAACATGAAACGGTCTATGGAAGAGCCGTAGCCGATGAAGTCGCTCATGATCAGTATGTAGTTGGGCTTCAACGGATTGGCTATCAGGCCGTTCAGCAACTGGGCCTTACCCGTCGAGGGAGCCTCTTCAGGACTGCTCAGTGTGGCACGGTTGAAGAGCATGATGCCGTCACACGGTGTCGTGCCGTTGGCTATCTCGGCAGGGATGATGATAACGCCGCTGATGGTGACGGGCTGGCCGTCAACATCCTTCGAGGGATACTCGTACACGTAGCGTCGTACATCACGGGAATAGAGCGTCACATCGCCGGCACGCGTCTTGATAGTAGTGTCGGCTTCTGCCAGAATAGTATATGTCGGATTCTGGGCCATCGCTGTCAGCACACAGCTGACGAGCGCCAATAGGGTGATTATAGTCTTTTTCATTTTTTCCCTTTTATTTATTCACTCTTCACTTTTCACTTTATGATTCGCTTGCTTGTCTTGTCTCCCTGACGTTCAATATACAGTCCTGTAGAAGGCCGCGTCACCTGCTGACCGTTCATGTTCCAGAAGCTGGATGGTGAGGAGTCGTTGACACCCTCGCTCTCCGCTTCGGCAATGGCTGCACTGGAGGGATCGATTTGGAAGACTACCGACAAGGGATAGTGGTCGCCAAGGGGTTTGCCATCATACTGATAGCCCTCCTGGTCGACGGCAAAGGATATGGGTCTGAGCTTCGAGCCGTTAACAGGATTGATATAGAGAATCTTGTCGAGCGTCTCACCTGCCAGAACTTCAAGGTCTTCGTCCTTGAGCTTGATGTCAGGAGTGTAGGTGGGATACACATTGTTCTTCTGCAACTCGATGAACACATCGGAAACGGTGGCACGGCCTGTGCTCCGAATGGCATCAATGAACTGGCCCTTGACGTTGTCGCGCTTGTAAAGACTGTTGACGTCGCCGACGATAATCACCGGACGGTTGTCAAGACGGCTCATGATGTCGTCCTTCAACTGGGTCCATTGGGCCATACGGGCGTTCTTGTCCTCAGTGTCCAAGCCGTCATCCACATCGGCATCGTCGCTGGCATCCATGTGCATATTGTACACCACGATGCGTGAGCCGCCACGCAGGGTAACCTCATAGCGACGATAGCCTTTGGTGACCATCTCGTCCATAGCATGACTGAACTTGCCAAAGTTCTGAGTCCACGCTACAGGACTGCCTGGCGTCACTGTCAAATCGTTTTTCCAACAACCCATCAGACCGTCACATTCGAAACGGTGGTTCTGAAGGTGCAGGAAATCAATGGAATGGTCTACTACATCGACATCACCCGTCCACGTGTCAAACTTATAGTCATCCTCCATCAGCACAGTGATTACCCTGTGATAATTGAAGTCTTCCTGCATAAACACCAGGTCGTAGCCTTTTTTCTGGAAATACTTGCCAATGCGCGCCGACCCGTCATCACCAGGACCGTCAGCATTGACCTTAAAAACAAGAATTCGCTTGGGGAGCCCATCGACATTCAGGGTGGACACACTGAACTGCTCAGCAGTCTGAGCCGTAGCAGTAGTGCCAGCCACCGCAAAGAAAAGAAGGGCAGTCATCCACGTTTTAATTGTATTCATACTAGTAAACTTTAAAAACATAAACTTTTTTAGAACATTGAACATTGAAATCTTACCTCTCAATTCTCACATCTTTCATCACGACCTTACTGCGACAGCACTCGGTGCCGTCGGTGCGGACAATGCGAATATTATAAGCAGTCAGAGGTGAGGGGGCAGCGGTCTGGGAATTGTCTTCCTTTTCCATATAGAACGACAGCTGATCGCCGGCATGAGCCTCAGCGACATAGGCAATCTCGAAACGCTTGATGCTGTGCTCGCGATACCAGTCGAGGGGCCACAGGTCGAGCACGTGCTCAATATACTTCACGCTGTTGATGTGGCCGTTGATGTCGACATCGTTGTAGTGAGTGTCGATGGTGCGCACCAGCTCAGCCGTGTCGCCCATCTTCACTCGCCCACCCTTGTCGATGGGACACTCCTTGTCCTTGACAATCCAGTTGTTGATGGCACCATTGTCGATGCTGAAAATGTCCGTTGGCTGACGGCTCTCGGTATCTATCATAGCCCAGATGCTGCGACCGTAGCCGTAAACTTTGGGCTGTTGGCCATTGGCTGTTGGCTGTTGGCCGACGACGGCAAAATTGCGGCTGGTAAAATAGCGCATGGCCGACTCCACCCACGTCTCGACGTTGAACTTGGTGTACTGCTGGGGCATCTCAGTCATCTCGATGGCCAGGCGCGACAGCACCCACGAGCGGTTGATGCTCATGAGGTATTTCATGCCAAAGCCACGTGCCGACGAGTGGAAGTCGGCAGCATTGAGCATGTGGTTGCCCAAATGGCCCATAAACAGTCGTCCGCTGAAGTCGCAGTGGAACGGCTCGGCCATAAATTCGTATCGTCCTATTTTATCCATTCTGAAGCAAAATCAAAGTTATTACATGCGGTAGCAAATTTTTCACTTTTCACTCTTCACTTTTCACTTTATTCTCGCGTTCAGCGAGGAAATCACTCACCTGCTCCTGCATGCCACGGGTCACGGCAATGCGACCACTGCGGGTGTACTGCAACACACAGCCGAACTCATTCAGAGCACGATAGAGGGAGATGATGTCCTCGGTGATGCCATGCTTCATGACGATGGTATAGGTGGGGTTCACCTCAATGATGCTGGCCTCGTGGCGGCGGATGGTGCGCGAGATTTCCGGAGTCTCCAGCACTTTGTCCGTAGCCAGTTTGTACAGTCCTGACTCACGGATAAACAGCTGGTCGTCGGTGAAGTAGTTGGCCTTCACCACATCAATTTTCTTTTCAATCTGCTTGGTAATCTTGATAATCTGGTCTTCGTCGCTCCAGGCGGTGATGGTGTATTTGTGCACACCCTCGATGCTGCTGGCCGACACGTTCAGGCTCTCGATATTCACCTGTCTCCGTGTAAAAACGGCAGTAATCTGGTTCAGAATACCCGCGATATTCTCTGAGTACACCAGCAGGGTATATAATTTCTTCTTTTCTTCCATTATAATTATCAATTGTCAATTATCAATTGTCAATTATCTAAATTTCCAGCATCATATCGTTGACATTCATGCCCGGCGGTGTCATGGGCAGCACGTCGTCGTCTTCCTTGATGGCACACTCCAGAATGAACGGGCCCTTCGTGGCCAGCATTTTTTCAACGGCTGCGCAGAGATCCTTGCGGTCGGTGACAGCCTCGTAAGGAATGCCATAACCCTTGGCGATAAACTCGTAACAGGGGTTGAGCATCTTCGTGAACGACTTGCGGCGCAGCCAGAACATGTCCTGCCACTGGCGCACATTACCCAAATAGTGGTTGTTCATCAGAATCATCTTCACGGGAGCCTGCTGCTCCATGATGGTGCCAAGCTCTTCGATACACATCTGGAAGCCGCCGTCTCCCATGAAACAGCAAACGGTGCGGTCGGTGGCAAACGTGGCTCCGATGGCTGCCGGCATGCCGTAACCCATCGTTCCCAAGCCACCACTGGTACAAATGCTGCGCTTCTCGGGATACTTGAAGTAACGCGTTGCAAATAGCTGGTTTTGACCAACATCCGTCACCAAAACAGTCCCCTTAGGAGCCTGCTCAGCCACAGTATTGACCACCTCGCCCATCAGCAACGGACCGTCCTTGGGATGGATGGCTGGCTCGATGACCTTTTCACGTTCCTTGTCATCCAGCTCCTTGAACGTCTCGCGCCACTCTGCATGATTATTCTTATTGAGCAAATCCGTCAGGGCGGGTAACGACTCCTTGCAGTCGGCCACAATGGCGACATCGGTCTTCACGTTCTTGTCTATCTCTGAGCGGTCGATATCCAGATGGATGACCTTGGCCTGCTTGGCGTAGGTCTTCGTATTGCCCGTCACGCGGTCGGAGAAACGCATTCCGATGGCAATGAGCACGTCGCACTCCTGTTCCTTCAGGTTGACGGCATAGTTGCCATGCATGCCCAGCATGCCGACGTTCAGCGGATGGTCTGAAGGCAGCGCCGAGAGTCCTAGCATGGTACGGCCTGCAGGGATGTCGGCCTTCTCAAGGAATGCCTTCAACTCGTCCTGGGCATTACCCAGCTCTACACCCTGCCCCACCAGCGCCAAAGGACGTTTGGCATTGTTGATGAGCTCAGCAGCCTCACGGACAGCATCCATGTTCAGTTTCGGACGGTCCACATAGCTGCGAATAAAGTCTACCTTCTTCGGTTCCCAGTCAATCTCCTCGACCTGTGCATTACGCGGGAAGTCGAGCACGACAGGACCGGGACGGCCACTACGGGCAATATAGAATGCACGGCTGACGGCCCAGGCAATATCCTCGGCATGGCGTATCTGATACGACCACTTGCTGATAGGCTGAGCCACACCCACGAGGTCTACCTCCTGGAAGGCATCGGTACCCAGCGCACCAATGGCCACCTGTCCGGCAATGACCACGATAGGTGTAGAATCAAGCATGGCATCGGCCACACCCGTCAACGTATTCGTGGCACCCGGTCCACTGGTCACCAAGGCTACGCCCACTTCACCGCTGACGCGGGCATAGCCCTCAGCAGCATGGACGGCACCCTGCTCATGACGCACTAAGATATGGTCGAAGCATTTCTTCTCACCTCGCGTGTAGTCGAACAGCGCGTCATAGGTAGGCATGATGCTGCCACCAGGGTAGCCGAAAATGGTCTTCACCCCTTCGGCCTGCAACGCCCTCATCAGCGCTTTCGAACCAGTTATTCTGTCTCTCATAATCTTTCCTTTTTTCTATAGTTCCTATAGTTACTATAGTATCTATAGTGACTATTCTATAATTCTCACGCCTCCCTTGTCGGCACTGCTAACACTCTGGGCATAAGCGCGCAAAGCCTTGCTAACCGCACGGTTACGCTTCAGCGGTTGCTGTGGACGGGCTGCCAGCTCTTCGTCGCTCAGCTTCACATTGATGCTGCGGTTTGGGATGTCGATGACGATGATGTCACCATCCTTGATCTTGCCGATATTACCGCCATTGGCAGCTTCAGGCGAGATATGGCCAATGGAGAGGCCACTGGTGCCACCCGAGAAACGGCCATCGGTAATCAGCGCACACTCCTTACCCATGTGCATCGACTTGATATAGCTCGTGGGATAGAGCATCTCCTGCATGCCAGGACCGCCCTTAGGACCTTCGTGGGTGATGACCACACAGTCGCCCTTCTTCACCTTACCACCCAGAATGCCCTCGCAGGCATCTTCCTGAGAGTCGAAGCAAACGGCAGGACCCTCGAAGTGCCACAGGCTCTCGTCGACGCCGGCAGTCTTCACCACACAGCCATCCTGAGCGATGTTGCCAAAGAGCACAGCCAGTCCACCGTCCTTGGTATAGGCATGCTCCAGGTCGCGGATGCAGCCATTCTCGCGGTCAGTATCAAGACTATCCCACTCTTCCGACTGCGAACCCATCTTGGTGGAGAAACGATTGCCAGGAGCGGAATAATAAATTCTTGATTCTCTAGAATCTCTAGTAATATCGTATTTCTCCATGACCTCCGCCAACGTCATGCCGTCAACACGGATAGCCGAGCCGTCAATGAGGCCGCCCTTGTTCAGTTCGTTCAAAATACCTAAAATACCACCGGCACGGTTGCACTCCTGAACAGAGTATTTCTGCGTGTTGGGAGCCAGCTTGCACAGACAAGGGGTCTTTCGGCTCAGGGCGTCAATGTCCTTCATCGTGAAGTCTACCCCAGCCTCCTGAGCTACTGCCAGCAGGTGCAGGACGGTATTGGTAGAGCCACCCATGGCGATATCGAGTGTCATGGCATTGAGGAACGCCTGACGGGTAGCGATGCTGCGAGGCAAAACGCTCTCGTTGCCGTCCTCATAGTAGGCCAGCGCATTCTTGACGATTTGACGGGCAGCCTGCATGAAGAGTTCGACACGATTGGTATGGGTAGCCAGAATGGTGCCGTTGCCTGGCAGCGAGAGTCCGATAGCTTCCGTCAGGGAGTTCATGCTGTTGGCGGTAAACATGCCTGAGCACGAGCCGCAACCAGGACAAGCACACTGTTCTATCTCCTTCATCTCTTCGTCAGAGACACTGGGGTCGGCACCCTTCACCATGGCCGTAATCAGGTCGGCATTCTCGCCACGCCAGCGACCGGCCTCCATAGGGCCACCACTGACGAAGACGGCAGGAATATTCAGACGCATGGCAGCCATCAGCATGCCTGGGGTCACCTTGTCACAGTTCGAAATGCAGATCATGGCGTCGGCCTTGTGGGCGTTGACCATGTATTCTACCGAGTCGGCAATGATGTCACGCGAGGGCAGCGAGTAAAGCATGCCGTCGTGTCCCATGGCAATACCGTCGTCGATGGCGATGGTGTTGAACTCAGCAGCATAGCAGCCAAGCTTCTCAATCTCCTCGCGAACTATCTGTCCGATTTCGTGCAGATGGGTATGGCCGGGCACAAACTGCGTAAACGAGTTGACAATGGCAATAATGGGTTTGCCGAACTGCTCGTGTTTCATACCAGTAGCCACCCATAAAGCACGGGCGCCAGCCATGCGTCTGCCTTCAGTACAAATACTGCTTCTCAGTTGATGTTTCATTTGTATCTTCGTTTTATACCTATTTTAGCTTGCAAAGGTACACCTTTTTATTATAAACGCCAACAAAAAAACGGAAATTCTTCATTTCTACTGTCTTTTTGCACCATCATCGACAGGACAACAATACAAAAAAGTCCGCACCCTCATGTCGGAAGGTACGGACTATTTATGTTCTCTTTCTATTTTTAGAAGCGACAGCGCAGACCGGCGAGGAAAAGACCCTGCTCACCAAAACCACCCTCGACAAAGCCACGGAACTCACGGCTACCGAACTCAACACCAAAACCGGTCAGCTGCCAGTTGAAGTGGACGCTGTTGTCGGTGTAGTCGTTTCTTTGTCCTTTATAGTCTATCTTCTCGGTGCGATAGGTGATACCAGCAGCAATCTTCGAATACATGGCAACATGCTCACGACGGAACCAGTCGAGCTTCATGGCCGGCATAAACGTGTAATAGTTGTGTTTCAAATCACCATCGTAGGCACCATGAACGTCCTCCTTGGACAGACCGAAAGCCACGATGGCACCGACGTTAACAAGGGGATTGTTGAGACGATAGAAATACTCGACAGAGATAGGACCAATGAACGTTTCGTTGTCAGCCCTGCTACCCACTATAGCTTCGCTGAAGTTCTCGAAGGCGTCAATCCAGTTCGAGTTCGACATGTAACCATAGGAGATAGCAATCTGGTTTCTGGGTTCATCGTCAACGTTCTGAGCATTAACACTTACTGTAGTCATCATGGCGACTACTGTCATAACTAAAAATTTTACCCGATTCATACTAATAATATATTTACCTTTATTTGACGCTGCAAAGTTAGGTAATTAGTCTGGCAGATTAAGTAATTTTTGATTAAATAACGTTAAATTCACGTTGCTCACCTATATTACTTAATATAAATCAAGCATGTTTGCTGTTTTTCTCGTATCTTTGCAGCAAAAATTACAACTATTAATCTGTGCAGAATAAAATATACCATCTGCTGATGATGCTCCTGATGCTGACCACAGGGACATTGCACGCATTGGCTGAAGAGGCATTGCCACCGAAGCTCCAGAGTCTGACCGACGAGGCATATCGCGCCTATAGTGCACGTGAGACGGACAACTATTTCGAGGCTGTGAAGAAAGTGAAGGACGCCACCGAGTTCTCCGACTATCAGGAGACCTACTACCGGGCATGCAGCTATGAGGCCATCTATATGTTCGAATATGTGGACCGTTCGAAGGGTGTGCAGATGGCTCACGATATCTACCATCATGCCAAAGCCAATAAGAGCAATGTGGGCATGTATTTCGCCACGTTTGCACTGGGTACAATCCGCGAGCAGTCGGGTAACATTGGACTGGCCGAGAAGAGTTTCCAGCAGGCGCTGAAACTGAAGAAGAAATACCTGCCCGAGGAGAGTGCGGCACCCTGCTACCTGGGACTGTGTGAGACGGCCTTTCACCGCAAGGACTACGAAGAGGTGAAGGAGTATGCCCACAAGGCGCTTGAAGAGCCGGGCATCATTCCCATGAACCAAATTACGGCGTGGTCGTACAAGTGTCTGGCCCGCTATAACCAGGGCGACAGCATCGGTTTCGAGGAGGCTTATAAGGAACGTGCCCAGCTGATGGCTGAGCACGGTGGACAGGGCGGCTTGTTCGGTGAGCTCATCAACGTCTATCAGGCCAAAAACCGCAAACAGTGGAACCTCGCCCTGCAGCGTACCGAGAAACTGATACACCAGCAGAACAAATGTGCCCAAAAGGCTTCGATATACGAACACATGGGCGACTACCAGCAGGCCCTGTACTGGCAGAAGCGCACCCGCGCGGTGATTGACTCCATCCAGTCGTCGGAAGCCCGTTCGCAGACGAACGAGTTCGACACGGAACTGGCCATCACCTACGCAGAAAACGAGACAAAGGAGCAGGAGCTGGCCAAGGACCAGACGATGCTTGCAGCCGGCGGTATTCTGGCTGCCTTCATCATTGCGTTCCTCTCCGTCTACCTGTATCGCAGCAAGCGGCATGCGAAGGAGATGAAGCACAAGAACAGCGAACTGCTGAAGGCCTACGACAAGCTGGAGGAGACGACGAAGGCGAAGGAGCGCATAGAGAGTGAGCTGCGCATTGCCCGCGACATTCAGAAGCGTATGCTGCCGCACGTATTCCCACGTCGCAGGGATGTGGACCTCTATGCCATGATGACCCCTGCCAAGGAGGTGGGCGGCGACCTGTACGGCTATGCGCTGTTGGACAACCTGCTGTACTTCTGCGTAGGCGACGTCAGCGGCAAAGGTGTGCCGGCAGCCCTGTATATGGCGGAGGTGACACGTATGTTCCGTACGCTGGTGGACGGCAAGCTACAGCCGGATACCATTGCCACACGCCTGAACCATGCACTGGCTGAGGACAACGACCAGGGCATGTTCGTCACGATGTTCATCGGACTCATCGACCTGAAGTCGGGTCATATGGAATACTGTAACGCCGGCCACAACCCTCCCCTACTCAACGGTCAGTTCATGAAGATGGAGTCGAACGCACCCATCGGCCTGTGGCCCGAGGTGGAGTTTGCCGGCGAGAAGGTGGACGACATGCACGGCAAGACGCTCTTCGTCTATACCGACGGCATTAACGAGGCTGAGAATATTCATCAGGAACAGTTTGGCGACGAACGCCTGAAGGCCCTGCTGCAAAAAGACCTGGGCGATGCCCGCCAAACATCAGAGGCCATCCACAAAGCCGTCGAGGACTTTGTCGGTAGTGCCGAACCCAGCGACGACCTCACGAAGATGTGTATCAAAATGAGGTAGTATTTCCGTATTTTCTATCAATAAGGTAGCTGCTTCCGAGTTGTCTGTCAAAATGAGGAAGCTGCTTCCGTAAAAGCATCCATGATAGCCGTGGGGCGGTTGTTCTGGAATGCTCCCAGTTTGTAGTAACGGTCGGTTTCGGGTGCCCAATAGAACACCCCCTGACAATGGCCGCCACAATGGTTACGGGCCATATCGATAATGGCTGCTATGATGTCCTTGCCTTCAACAGGTTTGGCAGCTTCAGTGCCCGTCTCGACAACCATCAGGGGTTTGTGGTACTTCTGCCACAAGCGGTTGATGTTCTGCGTAGCCTTCTCTACTGTTTCCTGCCACGACTGGGTGTGTCCGCCCTTCATATCCCAATAGGGATAGACGCTCAGGCCGATCATATCGTAGCGGGCATAATACTTCGCAAGACCGTCGAAGATGAAATCATAGCGATAAGGATCGCAGGCACAGTCGAGATGCACAATGACCTGCGCCTGTGGAAACACCTGCTTAACGGCCTGATAGCCGGCATCGGTCAGTCCGGCATATTGGCGCATATTCTCCTGGGCACGACCCATAGGCCACAGGAAGCCGTTGGTCGTTTCGTTGCCAACCTGCACCCAGCGCACCTCTACCCCAGCCTCCTTGATGGCTGTCAGCACATTACGGGTGTGGTCAGCCAGGGCCTGCTTCATCTGTTCGTAGTCCATCTCCTTCCATGCTGTAGGGATATTCTGTTGAGCAGGATCTGCCCACCAGTCGCTGTAGTGGAAGTCAATCATCACAGCCATGCCCCAGTCCTTGGCACGCAAGGCCATTCGCACCACATCTGCCTTGTCGCAAAAGCCACCATGCTCCTTAGGGTCTACCCATACACGCAGCCTCACGGCATTCAGCCCTAACTCGCGCATCAAAGCCGTACACTCACGCGGCTCACCTTGTGCATTGCGCAGCTGCACGCCTCGATGCTCCAAGTCGGTGGTGCCACTGATGTCGGCTCCGAGCCAGAAGCGCTGTCCCTGCACCGTCAAACTACCCAGCAGCAGGGCAACGACAATAGTCAATAGCTTGTTCATCTTGTTCTAAGAGTTTGTTTCCGCTGCGAAGTTACAAAAAAACAAGTAAAGCACCAAAGGAACAGACAAAAAAAATCCCGCAGACTTTCATCTGCGGGATTCTTTATTGATTAATAAGTGAATTACTTCGTGGTGTCGATGAACATAGCAACACGGTTGAAGTCGTTCTCCTCAGAAATCTTATCGGTTGCACCCAGACCCTCAGTAGAGATGCGGTCAGCAGCAATCTTATACTTCTTGATGAGAGCGTTCTTCACAGAAGCGGCACGAGCCTCAGACAGCTTCTGGTTCAGCTCAGCGTTGCCCTCAGGAGAAGCGAAACCGCGAACGATAACCTTAGCGTCCTTGTGGTTGCGCATGTACTTAGCAACCATCTCGATGCTAGCATACTGAGCAGCGTCGATAGTGCTCTTACCCTGACGGAAGATAACCATGGGCTGCAGGATGTTCTCCTTCTTCTCCTCAACGATAGTCTGTACGGGACGAGCCTCGCAAGCAGCAAGCTTAGCCTTCAGGTCAGCAATCTCACGAGCGTTAGCAGCGAGCTTGCCATCCTTAGAGTTAACGTCAGCACGCAGCTCGTTGATCTTAGCGTTCAGACCGTCGATCTCAGCCTGGTCGCGGAGCTCCTCAATCTTGTAGTTGTGAGTACCGTTGCTGTTCATGAACTTGTAGTTAAGACCAGCGGTCAGCTGGAACAGACCGTTGTACTTCTTCTTGCCGTCAACGGGATCAACTTCTCTCTTGAAGGGGTTAGCCCAGTTAGCAGCCAGACCACCGAAGACCACAGCGGGCTCCAGATAAACCTGAACAGCCTTGGCAGCACCGAGGTTCAGAGCGAAGTCAAGACCAGCCTTTACATTGATACCGCTAGACTTGCAGTTTGAGCCTTTGTAGACGTCGTCAGCACTCCACTTACCGAGTGAACGAGTATAACCAGCACCGGCTAATGCGATAACCTCGAAAGGACGGGGCTCGCCTTTATAACCAGCGAAGAAGTTGTTCAGGTTCATGGTAGCGATAGCGTCAACAGTGAAACCATCAATAAAAGTAGAACGCTTCATCAGTGACTTGTTAGAGCCCTCGAAGTAAGCGCTAGCATCAACTGCCAAACCGAAAACGGTAGTCAGATTCTTACCGATGCGCACACCTACAGTAGGAACAACGCCCTTCATGAAACCATAATCCTCAGTACCAGTCAGGAGACCAGTCGCAGAAGCAGTAGGAATCTTAAACTTGTTCATAGCAGTGGCAACACCACCGTTGATGCCAATGTACCAGTTGTCCTGTGCCTTATTAGCAGTAATAGTAGTACGCTGGGCACTTGCACTTGCTGTCAGCATAGCTGCAGCCATGATTAAAAATAACTTTTTCATTGTTACTAAATTAATTAGTTTAAAAAATAAAAATAATCTGTTTCTTTCTAAATTTTCTGCAAAATAAATAAAAAAAAATATAACTTCCAAAAAAAACGACAGAAAAGTGCATTTTTAGGGCTATTTTTTGACCTAATTCAAGTATTTTGCTCTAAAATGCACTGTTTTTTTAGGAAAAACGCTAAATTTTTTCAATTATCTTGCCGCCCTCCTCAATGGCCTGCATATTGAGTGGAATCAGACTATGATGACGCTCAGGCAGCGTCTTCTTCAACGCCTTCTCCACACCGGCAGTACCCACCACAGGACAAACCTTCAGCAGTCCGCCGAGGACAATCATGTTAAAAACTTTACCATTCTTCATCTCGGCAGCTTTGTCCATCGCATTGATCTCATAAACGGTGATGTCCTTGCGCGTCGGTTTGTTGATGATGCCGAAGCCGTCGTAGATGAGTATGCCGCCAGGCTTGATTTTCGGCTCGAACTTGTCCAGTGAAGGTTGGTTGAGCACGATGGCAACGTCATACTTGCTGAGGATGGGCGACGAAATACGATCGTCGCTGACAATGACCGTCACGTTGGCTGTACCGCCACGCTGTTCAGGACCGTAGGCAGGCATCCAAGTCACTTCCTTGTCCTCCATCAGTCCGCTATAAGCCAGAATCTTACCCATCGAGAGCACACCCTGACCTCCGAAACCTGAAATAATTATCTCTTTTTTCATACTTCTTGCTATTATTTGACAACGAACAACACAGATAATTACGTCATAATAAATCCGCTAAATCCGTGTAATCCGTTGTTATATTTATTCATTCGTAGTGTCCTTGAGGTCTCCTTTGGGATAGAAGGGGAACATGTTCTCCTTCATCCATTCGTTAGCCTTGGCGGGAGTAAGTTTCCAACCGCTGTTACAAGTAGAAACAAACTCAACGAGTGAACTTCCCTTGCCAGCCATCGAAGCCTCAAATGCCTTGCGCAAAGCTTTCTTAGCCTTCAGAATAGCACCAACACTTTCCACACTCTGACGAGTGACATAGCAGGTACCTTCCAAACCGGCAGCGATATCTGCCATCTTCAGGGGATAACCGTGCAACTGAGGGTCACGGCCATAAGGACAGGTCGAAGTCTTCTGACCAATGAGCGTCGTGGGAGCCATCTGGCCTCCCGTCATACCATAAATGGCATTGTTGACGAAGATGATGACGATGTTCTCGCCACGGTTCAGGGCGTGGATGGTCTCGCAGGTACCAATACAAGCCAGGTCACCATCACCCTGATAGGTGAATACCAGACGATCGGGCCAGCAACGCTTGATGCCAGTAGCAATAGCGGGAGCACGACCATGGGCAGCCTCCTGCCAGTCAATGTCTATATAGTTGTACGCAAAGACAGCACAGCCTACGGGTGAAACACCCACAGCCTTGTCTTCCATTCCCATCTCTTCGATGACTTCGGCAATGAGCTTATGCACTACACCATGACTACAGCCTGGGCAATAGTGCATATTGTTGTCGTTCATCAGCGTCGGCTTCTTGCAGACGATGTTCTCGGGTTGAACTATTTGATTTCTATCCATTTTCTTACATTACCTTTTTAAGTGCTTCCACAATTTCTTCTGGATCGGGAACAATACCACCCAGACGGCCGAACTGCTCAACAGGAATGGCACCGTTCACAGCCAGGCGAACGTCCTGTACCATCTGTCCGGCATTGATCTCGGCGACGAGGATGCCCTTCACTTTCTTCGACAACTCAGTAATCTGCTTCTCAGGGAATGGGAACAGGGTGATGGGACGGAACAGACCGACCTTGATGCCCTGCTCACGGGCAATCTCTACACTCTTCTCAGCAATACGGGCAGCAGAGCCGAAGGCCACGATGGCATACTCGGCATCGTCCATCAGCTGCTCCTCGTAGCGCACCTCGTTCTCCTGAATCTTGGCATATTTCTCCTGCAGGGCGATGTTGCGCTGCTCCATAATCTCGGGCTTCAGCTCCAAAGAGGTAATGACCACACGCTCACGGTTCTTGGGTTTACCAGTCGAGGCCCATGGGCATTGCTTGATAACCTCCTCGTCCGTACGACGGGGCTTGAACGGGGGCAGCACCACCTTCTCCATCATCTGACCGATGACACCATCGCTCAGAATCATAGCGGGATTGCGATACTTGAAAGCCAGCTCAAAGGCGAGGTCCACGAAGTCGGCCATCTCCTGTACTGACGACGGAGCCAGCACGATGACCTTATAGTCACCATTACCACCACCACGGGTTGCCTGGAAATAGTCACCCTGCGAAGGCTGGATAGTTCCCAGGCCAGGACCGCCACGCTGCACGTTGACAAATACACCCGGCACCTCGGCACCAGCCATGTAAGTGATACCCTCCTGCATCAAAGCGATACCAGGAGATGAACTAGAAGTCATGGCACGCTTACCGGCCCCGGCAGCACCATAGACCATGTAAATCGATGCCAGCTCGCTCTCAGCCTGTACCACTTTCATACCAGTGGTCTCCCAAGGCTTCAACTCAGCCAGCGTCTCAATCACTTCACTCTGCGGAGTAATAGGATAGCCGAAATAGCCGTCGCATCCGCAACGAATAGCAGCATGGGCGATAGCCTCATTGCCTTTCATCAACACAACTTCTCTTTCTTCTGCCATAGCTTACTCCTCCATCTTTTTACGATACACGGTGATACACCCGTCTGGGCAGACAATGCCACACGAAGCACAGCCCACACAGGCCTCCTCGTTGACAGCCTCCACGTAGGGATAGCCGTGCAGATTCACTTTGTTAGCCAGGGCGATAACTTTCTGGGGGCAAGCGATGATGCACAATTGGCATCCCTTGCACCTTTCAGTATCCACCACAATGGCGCCTTTCATTTTTGCCATAATTATAGAGTTTAATGCATTAAAATCTCGAATTCAATGTGCAAAGGTACGAATAAGTGAGGAAAAAGCAAAAGAAAAAACTCATTTTCTTTTATTTTTTTATTGCAGCCAACAAATCCTGCTGGATGATGCCATTCGTAGCAACAACACTGTCACCCTGCGTAAAATGGGCAGACCCCTCATAGTCGGTCACCACACCGCCAGCCTCCTTCACAATCAGACTGCCAGCCATAAAGTCCCACCGGCCGAGATACTTCTCTGCATAGCCGTCGAGCCGGCCTGCAGCAACATAACTCAATGCCATAGCAGCAGAACCTATCATGCGGATGCTGCCCACATGACCATAGAAATGGGCGATAAGACGAGTAATGACGGGCTTGTAGGCATCGCTATTGTAAGGCAACTGCAGACATAGCAGGGCATCGTTGATGGCACTCGTACCAACATGTAGCCGTTCCTTTTGCAGTTCTCCTTTCGCAGTTCTCCTTTCGCAGTAAGCTCCACCACCCAGCCAGGCATAATAGCACTCGTCGGCACATATTTCATAGACAACACCTATCAGCTGTTCCTGACCTTGAATGAGCGCTATCGACACAGCATAGGGAGCATAGGCATGAATGAAATTCGTCGTGCCGTCAAGGGGGTCAACCACCCAAGTCAAGGACGGCTGGGCAGAAGCAGGTTGTTCACTGCTCATTTCCCCCTTTTCACATTCTGTCGTCCCTTCCTCAGTGATGAATCCTGCTTCAGGCAGCAATTCACGCAACGCTTTCACGATACACTCTTCCGACCCTTTGTCGACATACGACACATAGTCATGGGCATGTTTACGCTCCACACTGTCCAAAGAGAACTTCTGACGTTCCTCTCTGATATATTTGCCAGCCTGTCTTGCTATAGCGCAAACAGCCAGCGTATACTGTTCAAGATTCATCTGGTTCATCATCCTTTTTACGCGTACCTTATAGTATATAATGTACTAGATAGGAATATGCATACCCTATGGGTTGTACAAATCCTTGCAGTAGTAAGCCATAATGTCGTCAAGCATACGCTTGGCCTCAACAGCAGGACTGTCAGGGTCGAGGTCTATGGCACGGATATAGTTGTTGATGGCTTCGTGCCATTGGCCACGTTTACGAGCCGCATTGCCTTTCTGGTAATATTCTTCTGCTGTCACAACGATGAGCTAAAAACTAAACATAGTACTCTTTCTTGCCAGCAGCAAGGGTGTTCTTCATCAGCGAACAAATAGTCATGGGACCTACTCCACCAGGAACTGGGGTGATGAATGAACACTTGGGACTGACCTCGTCGAACTTGACGTCGCCGTTCAGACGGAAACCACTCTTGCGCGTAGCATCTGGAACACGGGTGGTACCAACGTCGATGATGACAGCACCAGGCTTCACCATGTCAGCGGTCACGAAGTTGGGCTGTCCGATAGCAGCAATAATGATGTCGGCCTCACGGCACTCTTCCTTAAGAGTCTTCGAACGCGAATGACAAACGGTGACAGTAGCATCGCCATACTGCTTCTGCATCATGAGCTGTGCCATCGGTTTACCGACAATGTTCGAACGCCCCAAAATGACGCATTTCTTGCCACTGGTCTCAATGTTATAGCGTTTCAATAACGTAATGATACCCAGTGGAGTAGCAGAAATGAAACAAGGTAAACCTATAGCCATGCGACCCACATTGATTGGATGGAATCCATCGACGTCCTTTCGATAGTCAATGGCCTCAATAATCTTCTGTTCGTCGATATGTTTGGGTAAAGGCAGCTGAACGATAAAACCGTCAACATCACCATTACGGTTCAAACGGTCCACACATTCAAGCAATTCCTCTTCTGTGATGTCATCCTCGTAGCGAATGAGCGTAGACTTAAAACCACAGGCCTCGCATGCGAGTACCTTATTCTTAACGTATGTCTCTGAACCACCGTCGTGACCTACCAGTACGGCAGCCAGATGGGGCTGCTTGCCACCGGCGGCAACGATTCTTTCTACTTCTTGTTTGATTTCTGCCTTAATGGTGGCGGCAGTAGCCTTTCCGTCAATTAACTGCATATTTCTTAGAATGGTTTGTTTCCACGCATCTTCATCGCAGCAGCCATTTGTGCCATCTTTGAATTGCCGGCACCAGCCACCATGCGCATTACTTTACGCGTCTGGTCAAACTGTTTCATCAGACGGTTCACCTCTTCAATCTTCGTACCAGAGCCCTTGGCTATACGCAACTTGCGGCTCTGATTGATGATGTCAGGATTGGCACGCTCCTTGGGTGTCATAGACTGGATGATGGCCTCGATGCTCTTAAAGGCGTTATCGTCAATATCAAGGTCCTTGATTTGCTTGCCAACACCAGGAATCATCGAAGCAAGGTCCTTGATGTTACCCATCTTCTTAATTTGCTGAATCTGACCCATGAAGTCGTCGAAGTCGAACTTATTCTTACGAATCTTCTTCTCCAGACGCTTTGCCTCTTCCTCATCAAACTGCTGCTGGGCACGCTCAACAAGAGAGACCACATCGCCCATGCCAAGAATGCGGTCGGCCATACGTTCAGGGTGAAATACGTCAAGGGCCTCCATCTTCTCACCAGTACCCACAAACTTAATGGGCTTGGTGACCACAGTACGAATACTCAGGGCAGCACCACCACGGGTATCACCGTCGAGCTTGGTCAGCACCACACCATCGAAATCCAGACGGTCGTTGAACTCCTTGGCAGTATTGACGGCATCTTGACCCGTCATCGAGTCAACTACAAACAGCGTCTCATCAGGCTGGACGGCCTCCTTCAGCGTAGCTATCTCGTTCATCATCTCCTCGTCAACAGCCAGACGACCGGCAGTATCGATGATGACAACGTTGTAATTCTTCTGCTTGGCCTCACGGATAGCATTCTGGGCTATCTCAACTACATTCTTGTTGTCAGGCTCTGAATAGACGGGCACACCCACACTCTCGCCAACCACATGCAACTGCTGGATAGCGGCAGGACGATATACGTCGCAGGCTACGAGCAAGGGATTCTTGTGCTGACGGGTCTTCAGCAGATTGGCCAACTTACCACTGAACGTCGTCTTACCTGAACCTTGCAGACCAGACATCAGCACAATGGCCGGACGACCTTCGAGTTTCAGCTCCACAGCCTTGCCACCCATCAGTTCAGCCAGCTCATCATGAACAATCTTCACCATCAACTGACTGGGTTTAATGGCTGTCAGCACGTTCATACCCATGGCCTTCTGCTTCACAGTATCAGTAAAGCTCTTGGCCACCTTGTAGTTGACGTCGGCATCCAACAAGGCCTTACGCACGTCTTTCAGGGTTTCTGCAACATTGATTTCGGTGATTTTTCCTTCACCCTTCAGTATCTTGAACGACCGTTCAAGTCTTTCACTTAGATTTTCAAACACAACTTATTTCTTTTTAAGTACCACTAATTACATAAATATCACGCAAAACTCTCATTCAGAGGGTGCAAAGGTAATAATAAAAAATGAAAAGACGACGTTTTTTCATGTAATTTCTTCGCAAAAGTGTGCAAAATGCACTTTGAAAACTTTTGCAAACGATTTTTCTTGGAAGAATGACAAATTATTCGTAATTTTGCATCATCGAAAACAAAATAGTTAATCATCAATCGTCAAATAGTAATTGATTATGGTACTGACTGATCGCGAACTGTTCCTGCTCATCATCTGCACGGTATTCTATATTACCTTATTTATAGTGGTGATACAAAGCAACCGACGTAAGATACAACTGCTGCAAAGCCGACTGGATAATATCCATGCCATGCAGAAAATGGCAGTTATAGAGCACCATTCGCAGAATGTAGGCACGTTGTTCTCCACACCAGTAGTGCTGCGAGCCAAGCAGTATCTGAACGACGGACGCAGCATGACAGAGGGTGACTGGGCAGAACTGGCAGAGGCGGTTAATAGCGTGTACACAGGATTTACCGAGAAGCTGTACAGCCTGTACAACATGAGTGAACAGGACTATCGCGTGAGCTTGCTGATTAAGATTCGCATGCAACCCAAAGATATCGCCACACTGACGGCCCACTCAAAGGAGAGCGTAGCCTCGACCCGCAGCCGACTCTACCAGAAGGTGTTTGGCAAGAAGGGCTCGACAAAGGACTGGGATGACTTTGTACTCTCTATATAAGGGAGTTAAGGAGATATGAAGTTAAGAAGTTACAACATTTAATATATTGAGTTATGATTGAGTATTTTATTGCAAACATGTGGCAGATATGGGCCATTGTTGCCATCATCTGCCTGATTTTGGAGCTCTCGTCAGGTGACTTTTTCATCATCTGCTTCTCCATTGGAGGTGTATTCGCGCTGATTGGTGCTGCACTGGGAATCAACGTATACTGGCAACTGTTCATCTTTGCCATCTTCTCGCTGCTGAGTATCTTTTTTGTAAGACCTGTGGCACTAAAGTGGCTGCACAAAAACGAGCCTAACAAGGCTAGCAATGCCGACGCCCTGCTGGGACGGACTGGACGTGTGACAGAAGCCATCAAAGCCGATGCCAGCGGTTACGTACAGATAGACGGTGACATGTGGAAGGCCGTTAGCACCACTGACATTCCCGTAGGCGAGACCGTTCGCGTAATTGGTCGCGAAAGCACAATCATTACTGTAGAAACATTATGATACAATAAACAATAAACATTAAACAATAAACATTAAACAATAAACATTAAAACTATGGACATTATGAGCTATGTATTAATTGCCATCGTCGTTTTGGTGGTCATCTTCGCCAAAATGGCACTTGTGATCATTCCACAGTCGGAAACAAAGATTATTGAGCGTCTGGGACGCTACTATGCCACACTGAATCCGGGTATCAACCTGATTATCCCCTTCATCGACCGTGCCAAGGACATCGTGGTGCTGACACGTGGACGCTATGCCTACTCAAACAGCATCGACCTGAGGGAACAGGTGTACGACTTCCCGTCACAGAACGTGATTACAAAGGATAACATCCAGATGGAAATCAACGCCCTGCTGTACTTCCAGATTGTGGACCCGTTCAAGGCCGTGTATGAGATTTCAAATTTGCCCAACGCCATTGAGAAGCTGACACAGACGACGTTGCGTAACATCATTGGCGAACTGGAACTAGACGAGACGCTGACCTCGCGCGACACCATCAACACCAAGCTGCGCGCCGTGCTGGACGACGCCACGGACAAGTGGGGTGTGAAAGTTAATCGCGTGGAACTGCAGGACATCGTCCCCCCAGCTACCGTGCTGAACGCCATGGAGAAGCAGATGCAGGCCGAGCGTAACAAGCGTGCCCAGATTCTGACGTCAGAGGGTGAAAAGGCTGCCGAAATTCTGGCTTCTGAAGGTGAAAAGACGGCTATGGTTAACCGTGCCGAGGCCCAAAAGCAGCAGGCTATCCTGCATGCTGAAGGTGAGGCTCAGGCCCGTATTCGCAAGGCAGAAGCCGAAGCCAAGGCCATTGAGCTGATTACAGAAGCTGTAGGCAAGTCGACCAATCCTGCCAACTACCTGCTGGCACAGAAGTACATCCAGATGATGCAAGAACTGGCACAGGGCGACAAGACCAAGACCGTCTACCTGCCCTACGAAGCCACAAACCTGCTGGGCAGCATCGGAGGCATCAAGGACCTGTTCAAGAGTGAATAGACCGAAATGAAGAATTAAAAATGAAGAATTAAAAATTATGATTAGCTTTGCGGCTGTAACTTCTGCCTACAAGCTAATCATAATTTTTAATTCTTAATTTTATTCTTCCTTTTTCAGCGGTATCGTGAAGCTGAACGTTGAGCCTTCGCCCTCGACAGACTCCACATAGGCATCGCCACCATTCTTACGGGCAAAGTCCTGACAAAGCTGAAGACCCAGTCCAGAGCCTTCCTCACCACCCGTACCATAAGTCGTCTCACCCTTATGGAAGATGCTGTCAATACGGTCGGCAGCAATACCGACACCGTGGTCCTGAACACAGATGCGGACAAAGTCACCTTCATGCTTGTAAAAGACGTCAATGCCCTTACCCTCTGGTGTAAACTTGATAGCGTTGGAGATAAAGTTACGGATAACTGTTTTCACCATATCATTGTCGGCATGTACCATAAGCTTTTCGTCGGAAGGAATATACCTCAATGAAATCTTCTTCATCTCGGCAATCATCGAGAAGATGTCAACGACACCTGGTACCACCTCGTCGAGGTAGAAGTCTTGATAGACCACGTTCAGACGTCCGGTCTGGCTCTTCGTCCACTTCAGCAGGTTGTCGAGCAGGTCGTGTGTTTCCTCTGACTCACGATTAGCTTTGTCGAGAAGTTCGAAAATCTCCTGACCGACGAGATCGGGGGACACCACATTGACAGCCAAGTTGAGCACCATACGGATGCTGGCCATGGGTGAGCGCAGGTCATGGGCAATAACAGAGTACATCTTGTCGCGGTTGTTGATAGTACGGCGCAATTCCTCATTCTGGCGCACAATGATACGCTTGGCGGCCACAAGTTGTATCTGGTGCATGACACGCATGACGAGTTCTTCCTTGTTGAAGGGTTTGGTCAGGAAGTCGTTGGCACCAACCTGGAAACCTTTTACCAAATCTTGTGGACTATTCAAAGCCGTTAGGAAAATGATGGGTATATCAACCGTTTCAGGGTCTTTCTTCAGGATGACGGCAGCATCGAAGCCACTGATGTCAGGCATCATGACGTCGAGTAATATCAAGTCGGGATGTTCTTTTTTAGCCTGTTCGATACAGGCATTGCCACAATTGGCCGTACATACCTGAAACTTCTCGTTGGTCAGCAATATCTTCAACAACAACACGTTGCTGATGACATCGTCGACAATCAAAATCTTATAATCACTACGGTTTATTTGTGATTCAAAGGTTTCGTTCAACTCCATTAGTTAACAGGTTTAATTATTTCACGTGCAAAAATAGTTATTATTTAGCATTTCGCCAAATATTTACACATTTTTTTAGTTTTCGCAGTTCACTTTTTTCTTCTTGTTGTTCGTTTTCTTACTTTTTGCTATACATTTTTCATTTCTTACTCCACAGTAACCGATTTTGCCAGATTTCTGGGCTGGTCAACATTCTTCCCTTTGCAGACAGCCACATGATAGGCCAGCAACTGAAGGGGGATAGTAGCCACGAGGGGTTCCAGACACTCCAGTACGTCGGGCAGTTCAATAACCTCGTCGGCCAAACGGGCAATGGTGTTATCGCCTTTGGTCACCAGCGCAATGACACGCCCCTGACGGGCCTTGATTTCCTGAATGTTCGACAACACCTTTTCGTACATGGCATTGTGCGTGGCAATGACCACAACGGGCATATCACTGTCGATAAGGGCAATAGGTCCGTGCTTCATCTCAGCAGCAGGATAACCTTCAGCATGGATATAGGATATCTCCTTCAGCTTCAAGGCACCCTCCAAAGCCACAGGATAGGAGAAGCCACGACCCAGGTAGAGGAAGTTGTGGGCGTAAGTAAAGATACGCGCAAGGTCGGCCACATGGTCGTTGGTCTTCAGCACCTCACGAATCTTATCGGGAATCTCGCTCAGTCCACGGACAATCTTCAGATATTCGTTACGGTCGATGGTACCTTTGGCTTCGCCCATGGCCAGTGCTATCATGGTGAGTACGGTGACTTGTCCCGTGAAGGCCTTCGTGGAAGCCACACCAATCTCAGGACCAACATGGATGTACGTACCAGTATCGGTAGCACGGGGAATGCTGCTGCCGATGGCGTTGCACACACCATAGATAAAAGCACCACGCTCCTTGGCCAGTTGAACGGCAGCGAGGGTATCGGCAGTCTCACCGCTCTGACTGATGGCAATAACCACGTCGCCCTTGCCGACAACAGGATTACGATAACGAAACTCCGAGGCGTACTCCACCTCACACGGTGTGCGACAGATGGTCTCGATAAGCTGTTTGCCAATAAGTCCTGCATGCCACGACGTACCACAGGCCACGATGATCACGCGCTTGACTCCAAGCATCTGACGGCGGAAGTCGATGAGTGCAGAAAGCGTGACGTGGTCGGCCTCCATGTTGATTCGGCCACGCATGCAGTTGGTCAGGCACTCTGGCTGCTCGAAGATTTCTTTCAGCATGAAATGCGGATAGCCACCTTTCTCAATCTGTCCGAGGTCAATGTCGACGGTCTTGACAGCCAGTTCCTGCTCTTCACCAAGAATACTAACCACCTTAAGTTCCTCGCCTAAACGGATGACGGCGATGTTGCCATCCTCAAGATAAACCACCTTGTCGGTATATTCGATGATGGGACTGGCGTCGCTGCCTAAAAAGAACTCGCCTTCGCCAATACCCACCACCAGTGGACTCTGTTTTCGGGCAGCAATAATCTGCGAGGGGTCGCGCTTGTCAATGATGGCAATGGCATAGGCGCCGATAACCTGATAGAGAGCCACCTGAACGGACTCCAACAGCGACAGATGTTTCTTGTTCATGATATACTCGACGAGCTGTACCAGCACCTCTGTATCGGTATCGCTCTTGAATTCGACGCCCTTGTCAATGAGTTTGGCCTTGATGTCGGCATAGTTCTCAATGATACCATTGTGGATGATGGCCAAATTATGGCTCTGGGAATAGTGCGGGTGGGCATTACGCGACGACGGCTCACCATGCGTAGCCCAACGGGTATGGGCAATACCGATAGTACCGCTCACGTCCTTGTCCTGACAGAATTCCGTCAGATTATCTACTTTACCTTTAGTCTTATAAACGTTCAGCTCCGAATTGCCATTTATCAAAGCGACACCTGCTGAGTCATAACCACGATATTCCAGACGGCGAAGGCCCTTTATCAGAATGGGATAAGCCTCCTTCTTTCCAATATAACCTACAATTCCACACATAATTTGTTAAATCTATTAGTTAATTTATTCGATGTCTTTACTTCTTCACTTTCACTTTTGCCAATTTACTTTCGTTCTGCACGCGGTTGAGCGCTGTGACGACATAGACACAAGGCACCTGTTCGGTATCAGGCAATTCATAGTAGGTATCGGTAGTCAGCGTCACCAGATGCGAGGCATCGTCGGTATTGACCGTCTCACCCTTGTCAAAGCGGTAGACGGCATACTGACGGACTTCGGTCTGCCAGTCCTTACTCTTCGGCGGCAGCCACATGATGACACGCTGGCCGTCGAAATTGAAGGCCTTCACCTTACGCGGCTTCTTAGGCATATTCTTGCCCATTTCCTTACTGACAGGCTGCAAGGCTGGTGTACGCCAATAGTTAGTGCGCAATGCCGTACCATAATAGCCGATATCGTCGACGGTAGCCTTGGCATACCACAGCACGGTACCCCCGATGCGTGGCAGCTGACGGTGCAAAGTCATCTTGGCTGCCTGCTGATGACGATTGCTGTCGTGCAGGTCGGCATTCTTAACGGTACGTTCCACATCCTCGCCAATATACAGATTGGTATGTGTCAGATTGGCACTCCACCAATGAATCAACTCGTCGTAGTCAGCAGCCTTATGGCCTATCTCCCAATAGAGCTGCGGCACACAATAGTCCATCCAGCCATTGCGGTCCCACAGCAGGACGTCGGCATAGAGGTCGTCGTAGTTCTGCAGACCGTTGGTACGGCTTCCCTTGGGGTCGCTCTTCTGGTTACGGTAGATGCCGAAAGGCGAGACGCCCACTTTGACCCAGGGCTTCGTGTCGTGAACGGTCTTGTAGAGCTGTTCGATAAAGAGGTTGACATTCTGACGGCGCCAATCACCGAGATTGCTGATACCGTAGTTGTTGGCGGCAAAGTCGGCAGCATCGGGAATAGGTACGCCAGCCACGGGATAAGGATAGAAATAGTCGTCGATATGCAGGCCGTCAACGTCGTAGCGTCTGACAATATCGCGGACAACATCGCAGATGTAGTCACGGCACGCCTTCAGGGCCGGATTGAGCAGCGTCAGACCGTCGTAATCGAAGGTCCATTCAGGATGTTGCACGACGACGTGGTTCGTGGCATTGCGATGAGCCACCTTGGTCTTGGCACGATAGGGATTAATCCACGCATGCAGTTCCATTCCACGTTTGTGGCACTCGTTGACCATCCACGCCAGCGGGTCCCAGTAGGGATAGGGACAAGTGCCTTGTTCACCCGTGAGATAGTAGCTCCACGGTTCCAGCGCACTCTCGTAGAGGGCATCACACTCAGGGCGTACCTGGAAGATGATGGCGTTACAGCCGTCTTTCTTCAGCACATCGAGCTGGTAGCTTAGGGTACGCTGCATCTGCTCCGTACCCACACCCTTGAACTGTCCGTTTACAGACTGAATCCAAGCACCTCTAAACTCACGCTTCTGCTGTGCCGACAAAAGCATTGCGGACAACAACAATACGATGGTCAATATTCGTCTCATAATCCTCTATCTTCTTCTAACTCCTTCTATCCTCTTCTAACTCCTTACTTATAAACTTTCATCGCACGATCCATTTCCCGACGGTCCTCCTTCTCTTTCAGCGTCTGACGCTTGTCGAACTCCTTCTTACCCTTACACAAGGCGATGTCCATTTTGGCGCGGCCGTTCTGGTCGATGAAGATCAAAAGGGGTACGATAGTATAGCCCGTCTGCTTCGTAGCCGATGCAAGACGTTGTATCTCACGACGGGTCAACAACAGCTTGCGGTCGCGTTTCGTCTCGTGGTTGTTGTACGAACCATAAAAGTAGGTCGAGACATTCATACCCTTCACCCACATCTCACCATTGATAATAGTGCAGTAGGTGTCGACCAGCGAAGCCTTGCCCAGACGGATGCTCTTAATCTCCGTACCCGTGAGTACGATGCCAGCGGTAAAGGTCTCGATGAAAAAATACTCGAACGAGGCCTTTTTATTCTTGATGTTCACAGGACTTTTCTTCCTGATCAGTTCTTCTTCCTTATTCATGACAACTACTCAATCATTCAATAACTTCTGCAAATCGTTCAATATGCTCGTCAATGTAGTGCGCTATGTCGTTTGTCCAGTTTTCTTCTTCCTCGACAAACGTGTCGTCAAGATCATCGAACTCAGGATACTGCTCAAAGAGCGCCATGAATTCCTCATCGCTGCAGTCACGCTCCAGCTGAGCACCATATTTCACGTAGAGCGAATGCGCATCATAGATGAGTTTCGACAGCGGGCGCATCCCCCAAAGTTTGAGGGCCTTGGCCAACGGATTCTTGAAGATGAACGGACCATAGCCGTTGTGAATCAGCTGTATGAAGCCTCCATCCATCACTTCCTCGTGCAGCACGTCCCACGCCAACAGCGTCACCTGGTCGCTGGTCAGCTGGGGTAGCGTTTCAGATGTCAGTTCGCCGCCAATAGCCTCCTTGATGGCCTTTACGAAACAGTCGACAAAGGCATCCATCCCCTCGCCTACTGCTTGCCGTAATGCTACGTCTTGAACTTTAACTTCTATCATAACGCCTGCAAAGGTACGAATAAGTGAGCAAAAAACCAAATACATTTGAGTTTTTTCGAACGTGAGTACCTTCTCGCATAGGGAAAAAGGTACGAATAAGTGAGCAAAAAACCAAATACATTTGAGTTTTTTCGAACGTGAGTACCCTCTCGCATAGCGAAAAGGTACGAATAAGTGAGAACAATACAAAATATTTTATTTGCTTTTTCGATTGAGCCTTGAAAAAAACCGCCCAAGAGGATGGCCTCCTGAGCGGTTTATGATGCAAAAAAAAGTTGTACTCGTTAATAGAATTGGAAGTAGCGACGGGCATTGTTGTAGGAGATGTCCTCAACCATCTTACCCAGCAGTTCGCGGTCGTCGGGCAGCAGTCCCTTCTCAACGTCGTTACCCAGAAGGTTGCAGAGAATGCGACGGAAATACTCGTGACGGGGATAAGAAAGGAACGAGCGGCTGTCGGTAAGCATTCCCACGAAGCGTGATAGCAGACCAAGCACGCTAAGGGCATTCATCTGGCGAATCATGCCGTCCATCTGGTCGTTGAACCACCAGCCTGATCCAAACTGAATCTTGCCAGGCTCGCCACCCTGGAAGTTGCCGAGCATAGTAGCGATGACCTCGTTGGCACAGGGGTTCAATGTATATAATATGGTACGCGTAAGCCTGCCTTCCATATTCAGCTTGTTCAAGAACTTCGACATAGCCTTGGCGGTATTGAACTCGCCAATGGAGTCAAAACCTGTATCAGGACCGAGCTGATTGTACATAGCGGTATTGTTGTCGCGGATGGCACCATAGTGGAACTGCTGTGTCCAGCCAGCATCGGCGTCCATCTCTGCCATACGGGTGAGGAAGCAGTTCTTGTACTGGCGAATCTCCAAGTTCGACAGCTGCTGACCACGCATAGCCTTCTCGAAAATAGTCTCTATCTGCGAGTCAGTATACTCCTCGTCATAGAACTCCTCGATGCCGTGGTCGGAAAGCTTTGAGCCCTGAGCGGCAAAGAAGTCGTGACGTTTCTGCAGGGCGTCGACCATATCGGCAAAACGGGTAATGGTAACCCCACTGACATTCTCCAGCTGATGGACGTAGTCAGGGAATTCGGGCTTCTCGATATTCATGGCCTTGTCAGGACGCCAGGCGGGAATCATCATGGGGTCGTCCTGAGCCTTGTGCTTAGCATACTCGATGTGGTTGTGCAGGTCGTCGACGGGATCGTCGGTGGTACATACACACTCGACATTATAGTGCTTCATCAATCCACGTGCCGAGAACTCAGGCTGCTTCAGCTTCTCGTTACACTCGTCGAAAATCTCGCGGGCAGTCTTGGGGCTCAGCAGTTTCTCGATACCGAAGGCGGTCTTCAGCTCCAAGTGAGTCCAATGGTACAGGGGGTTGCGCAGGGTGTAGGGTACTGTCTCAGCCCACTTCTCAAACTTCTCCCAATCGCTGGTATCCTTGCCTGTACAGTAGCGCTCGTCAACACCATTGGTACGCATAGCGCGCCACTTGTAGTGGTCGCCACCCAGCCACAGTTCTGTGATGCTCTTGAAGCGATGGTCGTTAGCCACCATTTCAGGAATGAGATGGCAATGATAATCGATGATGGGCATCTTGGCTGCATGATTGTGATACAGGTCCTGGGCGACTTCAGTTTCCAGGACGAAATTCTTGTCATTGAATTGTTTCATAGCTTTGTTATTTTGTTTGTTTTAGATATGTTCGTTTATTCGAGTTGCAAAAATAGTGAATATTTCCGATATTTACGAATAACGGAGCATTTTTTATGGAAAAAAGTACGTAAACGATGACGGAAATTTCAACTCTCCAACAATTCGGCAACGGTCATAGCAGGGTGTTCTTTCATCTGCTGGTCGGCATGGTCGACAAAGGTATTAGAGAATACGGTGCGGTTCATCACCTGATTGACCACCCATTGTATCTTACCCATATGGCGGTCACGGCTCTCCTGCGACTGTTCCTCGGGCGACAACGGATAGAGGCTGAGCAGATAGAATGCCACGCAGTCGGGAACTATCATCTCACGGGTCATCAAAGAGCGCTGACGGGCATCATAATGTTCCTGATAGAAGGAATAGTCGGCACCAAGATACTTGTCGAGACTGATACCTAGCGTATGGTTGCCGATGATGACACTCTGGTCAAAACTGCCTACTTGGGTATAAATCCGAGGAATCTCCAAAGTGGGGATATTATACTTCAGGCGACTGAATGCCGAGGAAAGCTCCTCATTCAGGTCTTCAACGTCGGCATAGAACTTTTGGACGTCGTCGAGCATGACCTGCAGGGTGGAGTCCTGGAAGAAATGCAGGAATTTGGAGTTGATGTCTGGGTCATCTACTTTACCGATGTGCAGCACGTTTTCTATCAGCATGCGGGTCTGCATGGGATAGCTCGTGTTCATCTGCTGCAGGGCAGAATAGTCGCCTGTGGTGAGATAAAGGGTCTCAATACGGTCATAGCGCTCAATGCTGATTTGAGTGCTGTCCACCTCGTCGGTATTGGGCTTCAAACGCCATTCGCAACCAATGCAAACCAACAAGATGGTAAAAAATATGCCGTATACTTTGACCACTTAAAAGTGCTAAATTGTTAAAATCCGATGCAAAATTACTAAAAAATATTGTAAAAGCCAAATTTTAACCTAAAAAAGATAAAAAAAAGTGCAATTTTTACGTCTTTCACGTCTATTTTGTGAAATTTGCATAAACAAATCCTACAGAAACGTGCTATGAAACAAACTTTTTTAACAATGCTAACGGCTGTCATCGTCCTATCAGCATCAGCTCAGACCACCATTCGTGTGACTGTCAGCAATCCTATTAACAAAGTGCGCGCCGACGAACCTGTCATCATACCATTGTCTGGATATGGCGACGTCAGGTCAGCATTAGTCACAATGAACGGACAGGAAATCCCCTGCCAACTGGACGACATGAATCAGGACGAACAGTTCGACGAGCTTTGTTTCCTGGCTGATTTGGATAAAAAAGAAACCAAGCAATATGCCGTCACGCTCTACGAAACGGGTGAGCCACGTCCCTACCCTGCCCGTGTCTATGCCGAGATGGTGATGGCCAACACGAAAGACAAGACACTGAAGAAACACCAGCAGAACAACTTCATAGAATCCATCACGGCCAGGGGCGATGCTGCCTATACCTACAACCTACAGCACCATCACGGCGTGGACTTCGAAAGCGAGCTCAACGGTATCCGCATCTACTTTGATGCCCGTCAGACGCTGGACTTGTATGGTAAGTATAACAAACGACTGGAACTAAAAGAGACACAGTTCTATACCACCGACGAGCAGAAGGCCAACGGATATGGTGACGACGTGCTTTGGGTGGGTCAGACCTTCGGACTGGGAGCCTTTCGCGGATGGGACGGACAGAAGCCCACACTCGTGGAACCCGTTCGTTCAAGAACCCAGCGCATCATCAGCTACGGCCCCCTGCGTTCCATCGTAGAGATTGTGGACAGAGGCTGGCAAGTAGCCGATACCCATCAGCCCTCACCCATCACCCTCAACATGACTCTGCGCTATACGCAATATGCCGGACATCGTGATACGGATGTCGACGTATTCTTCAACAAGGACGTCAGCGCCCTCCGTTTCTCAACGGGCATCATCAACGTGAAAGGCTCTGAGGAATTCAGCGACAAGCAGGGACTGCGTGCTTGCTGGGGTACGGACTATCCTGCTACCGACACCACGAAATGGCAGCGTGAGACCGTAGGACTGGCCGTGCTGGTACCCTACAGGAACATCGCCAGCGAAGAGCCTGCCAACAAGGACAACTATGCCTATGTGCTGAAAGTCGATGGTCAGCACATGGCATATAAGGTCTGCTACACGTCAGACAAGGAAACATTCGGATACCATACTGCCAAAGACTGGTTCGAATACCTGACAGCATGGAAGAAAGAGGTGGAAAGCCCCGTCGTCGTGACCTTTAATTAGTCTTCTTGACGGTCTTTTTCTTCACCTGAACCTTGGGAATCTTGATGACTTGCCCAACCTTTACCGTAGGATTCTTCGGCAGGTCGTTGAACACCTCGACATAGCACTCCATATCAGGCCCCAGATAGGCCTTGCAGATGCTGCGGAAGGTCTGTCCAGGCTGTACTTTCACTTCTGTCTCAAGACCAACGATACGATAGGCACCCAAACGGACACGATCATCCTTCGCTGCATATTTGTCAACAGCAGGTTCTGCAGGCTTTGTCACAACAGGCTTCGTTTCAACAGGCTTTGGCTGTGCAGGCTGTTCCACAACCGGCTTATCTACTTTCTCGGGCTGTTCTACAGTTTTTGTTTCTGCAGGCTGTTCTGGCTGTTCTACGGTATCCGTCTTGACAGGAACGGTATCGGAGGGAGCAACGGCAATCGTGTCGTGTACAACGATGGTATCCGGCTCGATGACAGGCAGAATCTGCTGTCTGCTGCCATAATAGTAGCCGCCAAAGGCCGACAACGCCATCAAGGCCAGCACACCTAAGCCACACAACAGCCATCTTCCCCAAGGACGTTCTTCCTCTTCAGTTTCTTCGTCAACAGGTTCGGTTTCCTGACCAGAGTCTTCCGTATCGTCAGCAGGCTCTTCCACTTCCACTACAGGCTGTTCAGTCTCAACAACGGGCTGCTGCTCTTCTTCAACGACGGGCTGCTGTTCTTCTTCCACGACGGGCTGTTCCACAAGCGGTGATATTACAGCCTCAACGACGGGCTGCTGTTCTTCTTCAACGACAGGCTGCTGCCCTTCTTCCACAACAGGCTGCTGCTCTTCTTCCACAACAGGCTGCTGCTCTTCTTCCACAACAGGCTGCTGCTCTTCTTCCTCACTTTCGACTTCAACCTTCATATCCTCAAACTCTACGCCATCGTTCAGAATGACGGTCTCAAACTGCGAGAAAGGCTTGTTGACCAGTTCCTTCATCGTGGCATCTGGCGTGAAAGTAATCTTCGAATGCCCACTAATGACAAAACGCTCACCAGTACGCACACTCACGCTCTCGCGGGCTTCGACTCCAACCAACTTGAACGTGCCAAGACCCTTCACCTTCACAATCTGTTCAGACTCCAGACGCTCCTGAATCAGGGTGAACATCGTCGAAACAAATTTGCCGGCCTCACGTTTGTCTATGCCGTTTTTCTTAACAAGAACGGCTGCTATATCCTGTATTGTCAGTCTACCCATAATTATTGTCCTCCTTTCAGTTTATCCTTCCACGTCTGGTTGGGTTTGAAGTTCAAGACCAGTTTCGGCGGAACCAGCATACGCTGCTGCGTGGCAGGGTTGATAATGACTCGTTCCATCTTCTTCTTGGCTTCGAAGACACCGAAATACGGCACCATCACGGCGTTATCCTCTTGGAAGGCATCGCCCATCGCGTTGATGACATTATTCACCAATTTCTGCGTATCCTTGGCACTATAGCCCATACGCTCGGCCAGTTCGGCAATAAATTCCTTGTTATTCATAGATTGTAGTGGCGTATAAATCAAACTCTTCAGCATCTGTAATGCGTACATCATAGAAGGCTCCGATGGTCAGCTGCTCTTCAATGGGAATGAGCACTTCAGGATCTACTTCCGGCGAACAAAACTCAGAACGTACTACATACCAGTCGCCTTCCTCTCGGTCAATGATAACGCGCAGCGTCTGCCCTATCTTCGCGGCTTCCAACTCTGCGCTGATGTTCTGCTGAATGCGCATCAGCTTGTCCAGTCGCGCCTGTTTCACATCGGCAGGGACGTCGTCCTCATAGTGTTCAGCAGAATAGGTTCCCTCCTCCTCGGAATAGGCAAAGGCTCCCATGCGTTCGAAGCGGGCCCACTTCGTAAACTCCAGCAAATCGCGGAAATCTTCATCAGTCTCACCAGGGAAGCCCACCATCAGCGTGGTACGCAAGCAGATGCCAGGTACCTCGCGACGCACGCGCTCTACGAAGTCATAGGTTTCCTGCTTGGTCACATGCCGACGCATACGCTCCAGCATGTGGTCACTGATGTGCTGCAAGGCAATATCCAGATAGTTGCACACATTCTTCTTCTCGCGCATCACCCGCAGCAGGTCCCACGGGAAATGAGCCGGATAGGCGTAGTGCAGGCGAATCCACTCCACGCCCTCAACGTCGGCCATCTGCTCTATAAGCTCGGCTATATGCTGCTGGCCGTCTATATCGACACCATAATAGGTCAGCTCCTGGGCAATGACCTGAAACTCCTTCGTGCCCTGACTGACCAGCCAGCGGACCTCGTCGAGTATCTCCTGCATGGGACGGCTCTGATGATGTCCCGTAATGAGCGGAATGGCACAGTAGGCACAATGGCGGTCACAACCCTCGCTAATCTTCAGGTAGGCATAATGCCTGGGCGTGGTCAAGACCCTCTCCCAACCTCTCCCTATAGGGCGAGGAGAATACGGCTTGGAGTAATCACCCCCCTCCATAAAGGGAGGGGTCTGGGGGTGGGTCTCCAAATCACTCAGTAGCTGCCGATAGTTGAACTTCCCATACCAGCCGTCAACTTCAGGAATCTCGGCTTCCAGTTCGGCCAGATAGCGCTCCGACAGACAGCCCATGACGTAGAGGCGCTCGATGCGTCCTTCGGTCTTGGCCTGCGCAAACTCCAGAATGGTATTGATACTTTCCTCTTTTGCATCGGCAATGAAGCCACAAGTGTTGATGACGACGATTTCACCCTGAGGGTCATCGGAATCATGGGTCACATGATAGCCATGAGCCTCGAAGAGTCCCATCAGGTTCTCCGAGTCTACCAGATTCTTCGAGCATCCGAGTGATATAAAGTCAATCGTCTTCATCATATATTACAACAAGAAGAACAGACATGCAGCAAAAGCGCCACAGGCCAATCCAATAACCAAGCCTTCAATAAAAGTCTTTTTCATGACTTCAATTCTTCAAGAACTTCAATTCTTCAATTCTTCAATTTTTCAATTTTTCAATTCTTCAATTCTTAAATTCTTAAATTCTTCAATTCTTAAACAGGCTGTCCACAAACTCCTTACGGTCAAACAGCTGCAGGTCTTTCATACCCTCGCCCAGTCCGATGTACTTCACAGGCACCTTCAGCTGGTCGCTGATGCCGATAACGACACCACCCTTGGCCGTACCGTCGAGTTTGGTGATGGCCAGCGACGTAATCTGCGTGACGGCAGCAAACTGCTTGGCCTGCTCAAAGGCATTCTGTCCCGTCGAGCCGTCAAGCACCAGCAGCACTTCGTCGGGAGCATCGGGCAACACCTTCTTCATCACGTCCTTGATTTTCTTCAGCTCGTTCATCAAGCCAACCTTGTTGTGCAGACGGCCTGCCGTATCAATCAGCACCACATCGGCACCGTTGGCCTTGGCACTCTGCAGGGTGTCGAAAGCCACAGAAGCAGGGTCGCTGCCCATCTGCTGCTTGATGACGGGCACTCCCACGCGCTCGCCCCAGATGCAGAGCTGCTCGACGGCAGCGGCACGGAACGTATCGGCAGCACCCAAATAGACCTTCTTGCCGGCCTCTTTGAACTGCCAGGCCAGTTTTCCTATTGTCGTGGTCTTACCCACACCGTTGACTCCCACAACCAGTATGACGTATGGCTTGTGGTCGCCCGGCAGGTCCCAGTTGTCGTTGTCATCGGTATTGTTCTCTGCCAGCAGCGAGGCTATCTCGTCGCGCAGAATCGCATTCAGTTCACTCGTCGACACATACTTGTCACGTGCCACACGCTCCTCAATGCGCTCAATGACCTTCAACGTCGTTTCAACACCCACGTCAGAGGTTATCAGCACCTCCTCCAGGTTGTCAAGCACGTCGTCATCCACCTTCGACTTACCGGCCACAGCACGGGCCAGTTTGTCGAACACACTGGTCTTGGTCTTCTCAAGACCCTTGTCCAGCGTCTCCTTTTTTTCCTTATTGAAAAATCCAAATATTCCCATAATAACGTTATTTGTCGGCAAAGGTAATAAAAAAAGCTGAAACCACATTCGATTTCAGCTTTTTTCTATCTGATTTAAATACAATTAATTCTTAAAGAAGTCCTTAACGGCCTCGTTAGGAACCATCTGCTCGTCGAAGATGTAAGCACCCGTCTTCGGGCTCTTCACCATCTTGATAACCTTTGTGTAAGCGCGACCATCCTTTGAGCCTTCGTGGAGGGTA
>JAEEGI010001712.1_pt1 | contig 54382 bp, 44 predicted proteins | sample 8958751 | NCBI WGS metagenome assembly JAEEGI01 (sample SAMN16246545, study PRJNA631951) | gut metagenome | biome: gut microbiome; feature: rumen; material: KS-attached | host: Bos | place: Iran: Karaj | collected 2018-10
CGTTATGCTGTGCAAACGCGATGACGTAGGTCGGCTTCACGTCAAATTTCCACTCTTGGCCGGGCTCCGCCTGGTTTGCCACCAATTCGCTCGCATAGAAAGCGAGACGCTTACGAAAATTTCTCAATTTGCGGATCTGCACCTCTATTTCGATGAGATTTCCCATGTCATCCTTGCAATGAAGGTCAAAAATCGCCGTGCGCGACACCTTACTTCCGCTCAAATTTTTCGCCACGTTGCGAGTCCACACGTTCTTGATGGGCCGCTTGAGCTGAGGTTCCAGCAGGTCGTTCAGCAGGTTCACTAGGTTTTCACGGCTTGAAGGTTTATCCGGGTCGAAGGCCTTCTTGAAGGCCAAATCCACCAGCAAATTTGCAAACGGGCTCTTTTCGCCCGGCTTCACGATACAGTCCTTAAGCGGCTTGCGCTTGGCCATTGTACATTCCCCTGTCGATATTGTCAATCAATATTTCAAACAAGGACAATATAAACCGGCAAGAAGCACAAGTCAAGACAAAATAATTTTGCAAAAATAGGCCGACAAAAATTCTGTTTAAAACGTCTATAATTAAAGAGAAACCAGTTTGCATTTCGAAGACATTTTCCTAAAATTTTTCCACACATCTTTCACTTGACAATCGCATAATGCGAGTATAGATTAATCAAATGACTTACTTTTTTGTCAGCGACTTGCACGTCGATTTCTACGTGCCAATGACCCGCACAGTAGCGGTACTGCGCAAGCATTTCGAAGACTTCTTCGAGCGCAACTTTCTACCGGCGGACGCTTGCTGCATCGCGGGCGATATCGCGAACAACTATTTCACCTACGTAGAATTTTTGAAGTTCATCGCCGAAAAATACAGCACGGTCTACGTGTGCCTCGGGAACCACGACATCATCACAGAATACATGGGACGTTTCGAGACGGACCGAGAATTCACCACCTCCGAAAGCAAGATAAAATACTTCCTTGCCGAAGCAGAAAAAATCCCGAATATCCAACTGCTTGAGAACCGCATCGCAGGCGATGTCGCCGGTTGCATGGGCATGTGCGATTTCAAGTACATGCATACACCCGGCGCATCTGAAATATCAAACAAAATTTTGTGGGCGACACGATGGTTCGACGGAATCCACTGGAGATACATGCAGAACAACACCGACAAGCTCTGGCGACATTACGACAGAGCCTTCCGCAAGCTCACCGCACAACGCCCGAAAATCATGATGTCGCACTTTCTGCCGCTGGAATTCGACATGGCTGAACGTTACAAACACGACCCCTGCTCGAACTTTTTCTATTTCCACGGAGCCAAATACCTCGAGAACCTGGACGACGGAAGCATCTGGCAAGCGGGACACACCCACACCGCCATCAAACGCGAGTACACCGACACGCTCGGCAAAAAGCACCTGTTGCTCTGCAATCCCGTAGGCTACCCCGACGAAGAACCCTATGCGGAACATGGGCTAAAAAGGGAAGATTTTCTGGTGGAAGTGGAGTGAAAAAAAACGGAGACAAGTAAAGATATTTTCCCAAAAGTCACTTTTTTTATGAGATTTGGGAAATTACCCCTCTTTTTTATGTACAAATCTACTACATTTTTGTATATTTGTAGTAGATTTATACATATGTACGAGAAGAACTTCATAACCGCGGGCATGGTTTGCGAGCAAGGACGAGCGCAATACTACGCCACTCTCCAAAAGGCGAAACAGGGCGAACTGGTTCGTGTTAAACGCGGTGTTTATGCAGAAGAGATTGCCCTAGCCGATATAATGGTCGATGTTGAGTCTCTGATTCCCGGTGGAATCCTCTGCATGTTCTCGGCATGGGAACATTACGAACTCACGACGCAAGTTCCGCAGCAATATGATATTGCAATAAAAAGGGGCCGCAAAGTCGTTGTGCCCCAGTATCCGAACTTTAAGCTCCATAACCTGTCTGACAAAGCTCTGAGCATAGGCGTTACCACAGAAATTATTTCCGGCTACAGAGTCAAAATTTTTGACATCGAAAAATGCGTCTGCGACGCTGTAAAATTCCGCAACAAAATCGGCATCGACGTCTGCACAGAAATAGTCAAGAACTATCTCAAGCGCAGCGACAGGAATATCGCGAAACTCATGAAATACGCAAAGATTCTGCGGGTTGCGAAGACACTCGAAATGTACCTGGCAATGGGGGTGTAGGATGGAAATGGATTTTTTCAATGAAATACGGAATATCTAAACATTTTCCGTATTTTGTTGAAATTTTGCCGTTAAAAAAGTATATTTCTGGCATGGCACAAAAGAATGTTCTATCCGGCCAAAAACTTGTCTTTTCGAGCGATGAACTCCAAAAGCAGGGGTTTTCGTATTACCAGATAACGAAAATGGTCGAACAGGGCAAACTCATCCGTCTCAATAAATCTTATTACGAAAATGCGAGCTTTATCGGCGACCTGAATGATTTCTACTACGTTCAAGCTTTTGTATCCCAAGGCGTGGTGTGCCTTATGAGCGCTGCCGTTTATTACGGCCTTACAACCTTTCGGCCAGACTCTATCGATGTCGCAGTTCCGCCAAAGACAAAACTTTCCTCGCAGCCAGAATCGCAAAGGCTTGCTCTGCACTACTTTTCAAATGAACGTCACACCCTTGGCGTGCGCACAATCAGCGAAAACAAAAACACCTTTAAAATTTACGATATAGAGAAGACTGTCGTTGACGTTGTCTCTAACCGGAACAAGGTCGGAATTGAAGAGACTAAAGAAATCTTGACCAATTACCTCGCAAGGCAAGAAAGAAACATCAACAAACTCTACCGCTATGCAGAAAAACTTTCATGTCTGAAAATCCTGAAGACTTACCTGGAGGTTCTCGTATGAACGTGATGTTGGATTTGTCGCATGTATCTCCACCCTGTTCTTTTGTGTCATTGCGAGGCCCTGTAATGGGCCGAAGCAATCTCTAACAGGCTTATTTATATATATTTCCTCCCGATATAGGAGTTCCCATGACCGACGTTGAACTTAAGAACTTGAAAGACCGTCTTTGGCATTCTGCCGATATGCTCCGCGCGGGTGCACATCTCGCTGCAAACAAGTACGGTCAACCGATTCTAGGCCTCATCTTTTTGCGTTATGCCGACATTTTGTACAAACAGCACAAAGACGAAATCAACGCCGAGTTCGAAAAGCTCAAGGGCACGCGCCGCGCCCGCACCCTGAAAGACATCTCCATCGAAAAGTGCGGCTTCTATCTGCCGGAATGCGCCTATTTCGATACAATCAATGACGCTCCGGACGACGCCAAGAAGGCAACCCTTGTAAAGAAGGCGATGAAGGCCATCGAAGAAGAAAACGAAAAGATGGAAGGCGTTCTCCCCAAGGATGTCTATGCGCAGCTCGTTCCCGAAGAAGAACCTGAACTGCTTTCGAAAATCGTGCGCGTATTCAAGGACATTCCCGAAGACATCAGCATCGACCTGTTCGGCGAAATCTACGAATACTTCCTGGGCAATTTTGCATTGGCCGAAGGCAAGGACGGCGGAACATTCTATACGCCAGCAACGGTCGTGCGCTACATGGTGAATGTGTTGCAGCCACACGGCATCAACAAGAAATTCCTGGACCCTGCTTGCGGTTCGGGCGGTATGTTCGTGCAGGCGGCTCGCTATATGCACCGCCACAATGCAAGTGCCGAAAACGACACGACGATGAATTTTCGCTGCTATGGTGTGGAAAAGGAACCCGACACCGTAAAGCTCGCGAAGATGAACCTGCTTTTGAACAATGTACGTGGAGACATTACCGAGGCGAACTCCTTCTACAGCGACCCTTACAATGCAGTGGGCCAGTTCGATTACGTGATGGCAAATCCGCCGTTCAACGTAGACGAAGTTGTCGTTGAAAAAGTCCAGAAAGACGAACGCTTCAGCACTTACGGCGTGCCGCGCAACGCGACAAAGTCCGCAAAGAAGGGCTCCGACAAAAAGGAAACCGTGCCGAACGCGAACTACCTTTGGATCGGCTACTTCGCGACCGCGCTGAACGAAAACGGCAAGGCCGCTCTCGTCATGGCGAATTCCGCAAGCGACGCGGGCAAGAGCGAATACGAAATCCGCAAGAAGATGGTTGAAGAAGGAATCATCAGCCAGATGGTGACGCTGCCTTCGAACATGTTCAACTCGGTGACGCTCCCGGCGACGCTCTGGTTCTTCGACAAGCAAAAGGCAAACAGCAAAAAGAAAGACGAAATCCTTTTCATTGACGCGCGCAACGTGTTTACGCAGGTGGACAGGGCACACCGCAAGTTCAGCGACGAACAGATAAAGAACCTCGCCGTCATCAGCCGACTCTACGAAGGCGATACGCAATCGTTCAAGGACCTGCTCAAGGAATACAAGGATAGCCTCAAGAACGCCCCCGCAAGCAGCGACGACAAGGAAGTCAAAACCAAGGATTACTGGCAGGCGCAAATCGACTGGCTCACCGAACGGTTCCCCGACGGCAAATACCAGGACGTAATCGGACTCTGCAAGGTCGCGAAAATCGACGGCGAAGACGGAATCAAGGACCAAGATTACTCACTGAACGCCGGCCGCTACGTGGGCGTGGTGATTGAAGACGACGGCATGACCGCCGATGAATTCAAGCAAACCATGCTTGGGTTGAACGATGACTTCACGAAGTTAAGCGCCGAAGCGAAGAAATTGGAAAAGGAAATAGCCGAGAATTTGAAGGGATTGTTTAAATAGTAGGAAGTGTCATCCTGAGCGAAGTCGAAAGATCCAAGGAATCATGTTATGGAATATACTACGTATAAATTGAGTGATATCTTGAAAATTGGGAATGGAAAAGACCATTCTTCCTTGGATGATGGCGAATATCCTGTTTTAGGCAGTGGCGGAGTAATGCGCTACGCAAATCAGTATTTGTATGATGGTGAAAGTGTTCTTTTGCCACGAAAAGGCACGCTTAATAACATTCAGTATATTAAGGGCAAATTTTGGACTGTTGACACGTGTTATTATACGATAATTAATCAAGAAAAAGTCGTTCCGTATTATTTATATAGAATGTTAAGATATCTTGATTTGAGTGGTTTAGATTCTGGTGCTAGTATTCCAAGTATGACATCAAAATGTTATTATGGAATAAAAATAAAGCTACCATCAATTTCGACTCAACGCCGCATCGCCTCCATTCTCTCCGCTTACGACAACCTGATAGAAAACAACAACAAGCGAATCAAGATTTTGGAACAGATGGCGGAGGACCTTTACAAGGAATGGTTCGTTCGCTTCCGCTTCCCCGGCCACGAAACCACCCCCCTCGAAAACGGAATCCCTAAAGGCTGGGAAATAAAACGTGTTGACGAATTAGCGAAAATTAAAGCAGGTGGAGATCGTCCTGATATTTGTGAAGACGTAATTACCGATAAATGCAAAGTTCCTGTTTATTCAAATGGCATTGAAAATGAAGGATTGTACGGCTTTACGGATGTTGCCGAAATAAATAAAGCTAGTGTGACTATTTCAGCAAGAGGAACTATTGGCTATGTATGTTTACGAAGGGTTCCCTTTGTTCCCATTGTTCGATTGTTATCGGTTACTCCGAATATGAGTGGAATTTCTGTCTATTATTTATATTATATGTTGAAAAACGATGCTGTCATAGGGAATGGAACATCGCAACAACAGATTACTGTTCCAATGTTAGGTAGAAAAAAAATATTAGTTCCGGAAAATAGCCTGATAGATAGTTTTACTGCTAAAGCGGAAAATATCTGGAATGAAATTGATTTGCTGAAAAAAGCAACCGCGAACCTTATCAAACAGCGTGACCTGTTCTTACCCCGCCTCATGAGCGGCAAACTCGCGGTATAACCATCGTAGGATTATAACAAATCTGCCAAACTTCTCTAAATTTTGGCAAAAATATTGTAAATTAGTGAATGCACCGACTGCGGAAACGGCTTGTTTTAAAATTCATAAATATAATAAAAATGCCTAATAACTTGATTTTTAGGCAAAATTATTATATATTGTAGATGATGACTATTTATTCGCTGATAAAAGACTTTGCTTCCGTAAATAAGGGTTGCTTCCGATTGAAGCATTTTCTTTCTTATTTGTCAAAAATGGGTCTTGCTTATTCTCAATTCGCTATCAGGAACGCAGTAAAAAAATTGGTTGATGAGGGTTCCCTCGAAAGGGATGGTCGCGGAATTTACAGGATAACCCAAACGACAAAAAGAGTTTTTTTGCCAGACATTCCAGAAGATGTTTCAGATCTTTATAAAAAATTAAAGCCGTTCTATCCGTTTGCGGATATATGTATCTGGAAATTTGACAACATGGCGTATTTTACTCGACATGTACCGGCAGTCAATTTTTTTATTGTTGAGGTCGAGAAAGATGTCGTCGATGCTATTTCCGATAAAATCCAGGCGCTTAAGGACGACTATATTGTCTTGAAAAATCCGTCAAAGAAAGAAATGATGCAATTTGTTTCTTTTAGGAACTTGGTTGTTGTCAAGACTCTTGTAAGTCGGTCGCCTGTTATCAAGACGGAACAGAACGTGTTTCCTTTGCTGGAAAAAATATTGGTTGATGTCCTTTGCGACGACACATTCTACATGTTGCATGGAATCGAAAGTTTATATATATATCAAAAAGCGTTCGATTTGTACAATATTGACGAAGTGAAACTCCTGAGCTATGCAAGGCGTAGGAATAAGCAAAAAGAGGTAAAGTTGTTGTTGGAGGATAAAGAATATGATTTCTCCTGAAAGCCGTTCAAGGGAATGGCTCTTTTCGGTTTGTGAAAGATTCAATACGCCTGATGCGGCGTTAGTCGATAAGGTCATTAGGGCCTTTTCTCTATTGGAGGCGTTAGCCCGTAGTGGTTGCCCGTTTATATTCAAGGGTGGCTCGTGCCTGATGTTGCATTTCAACACCGAAAAACGATTGTCCATCGATATCGATATCATTTGCCCGCCTGGAACAAGAATAGAAGACTATTGGGATAAGTATGTGACAGAGTATGGCTTTAGCAAACCAGAGCCACTTCACCGTGAATCAAGGACAAATGTCCCCAAGGAACATGCTAAATTCAACTATCAGGTTGCCTATTCTGACAGTAAGCCTGATTCGATCCTTTTGGATGTTCTTCTGGAAGATTCACCTTATGAAAAGGTAGAAGAAAAACCGATTGTCAGCCCGTTGCTGAAAACGGAAGGTAAAAACATTTTGGTGCGAGTTCCGTCAAAAATTGATATACTTGCGGACAAACTGACTGCGTATGCTCCGAACACGACCGGCATTCCTTTTGTCAAGAAAAATGCGAAAGGTCAGGTGAAGATTTGTTCGCTAGAAATAGCAAAGCAGATGTTCGATGTCGCGAGCCTGTTTGATGCTGTGGATGATTTTAATGATGTTTTGGAAATTTATAAGAAGATTGCCGCTGTTGAGTTGGATTATAGAAAAATGACAGGGGTGGACTATAAAGAGGTTTTATGGGACTCTATCAATACGTCTCTGTGTTTAGGAACCCGTGGTGCAACTGACAAGGAAAAATTTGCCTTGTTAACGGACGGGATTTCCAAATTGCGGGGTTATATTTATAATGATAAATATTCCGTTGACAGAGCCATTACTGATTCTGCTAAAGTTGCGTATTTGGCGGCGTGTTTGCAAAAAGGGCAATTTGCCCCCTCAAAATATCATATGGGAATGGTTGATGCGGCGAAAAAAGCAGAAATTGACAGCTCTTTAGACACCGATTTGGCCAAGTGGACCAAGCTAAACAAGCTGAAAAAATCAAATATCGAGGCTTTTTACTACTGGTTCCGTGCGTTTGAGCTGCTAAAGAATTAATTTTATGGCATGAAGTCATTTATTTCCGAAGACGATATCGAGCAGGCGATTCTCCAGATGCTGGAATCGCCGGAGTTCGGTTATGATGTGGTCCATTGCGACCCGTCTCCGGAAAAGATGGAAGTGCTGCCCGATGGCACGGGGCGTTCCAGCAAAAAGCAGTGCGTATTGCCTGTTGTTTTGCGCGAGTCGCTCACGAGGCTCAATCCCGAAATTCCCGCAAACAAACTAGACGAAATTGCGCAGGATTTGGTCCGCGACTATTCCGGCACCGACATGACGGCGACAAACTACGCACTCTACAAGAAAATCCGTGACGGTGTGCGCGTTCCGTTTGTCAAGGACGGCAAGCCGGATTTTGGCGATGTTTCGCTTATCGATTTTGCCAACCCCGAGAACAACACGTTTACTGCCGTTTCGCAAATGTGGATCCAGGGGCACTATCATTTTCGCCGTCCCGATGTTCTGGTGTTTATCAACGGATTGCCGCTAGTCTTTATCGAACTCAAGAACAGCACCGTCAAGATTGAAGAAGCCTACAACAAGAACCTCCAGGATTACCGGAAAGAAATCCCGAATCTGTTCGCTCTGAACCAGGTGTGCGTTCTTTCGAACGGCTTTGAAACCAAGCTGGGCGCGTTCAACGCGAGCTACGACTACTTCTTCGAATGGCTCAAGAAAAGCGAAGACGACAAGATTGACCGCAAGCATATCCGTGGCGAAGGCGTAAGCGCGCAATACATGGTCAGGAGTTTGCTCGACAAGGCAACCCTTATTGACTACATCGAAAACTTCATCCTGTTCCAGAACGGGTCCATAAAGATTATCGCCAAGAACCACCAGTTCATGGGTGTGAACAACTTGTGCCGCGCCGTAGAGAACCGTAAGAAACTGGACGGCAAGTTGGGCGTATTCTGGCATACGCAAGGGAGCGGCAAGAGTTACTCGATGGCGATGTTTGCCCGTAAGGTCAAGCGTAAGTTCAGTGGCAACTTCACGTTCCTTATTATCACCGACCGCGAAGACCTTGATACGCAGATATACAAGAACTTCTTGCGGACAGAAATCATCGGCCCGCAAGATGAATGCCAGCCCAAGAACGGCGAACAGCTTCGCGAATACTTGCAAGGGAACAAACCTTTTATATTCACGCTGATTCACAAGTTCGGTTACGACAAGGGTAAAAAATACCCTGTCCTTTCTACCCGCGATGATATTTTCGTGCTGGTAGATGAAGCGCACCGCACGCAATACAAGACTCTTGCCGAAAATATGCGCACGGCGTTGCCGAATGCGAACTTCGTTGCGTTTACGGGGACTCCGCTTTTGGGCAGCAAGCGCCTCACCAACCAGTGGTTCGGCGACTATGTTTCGGAATACAACTTCGCACAGTCTGTGGAAGATGGCTCGACGGTGCCGCTGTTCTATAGCCGTCGCGTTCCTGAAGTGGGACTGCAAAATAACTTCCTCGATGACGATGTCGTGACGATTATCGAAGACGAAAATCTGAACGACGCCGAAGCCAGGTTGCTTGAAAACTCCAGTTCCCGCATTTTAGAAGTCATCAAGCGCGAAGACCGCCTGGATAAAATTGCTAGGGATATTGCACATCATTTCCCACGTCGTGGGTTCCTCGGCAAGGGAATGGTCGTTTCGGTGGACAAGTTTACCGCCGTAAAGATGTACGACAAGGTTCAGTATTACTGGAAAAAAGAAAAGACTGCGCTGACCATCGAGCGGAATAACGTTGTCAGGGATAGCGAGGATTACAAGCGCCTAACCGCCATTTTGAACTACATGGACAAAGTGGAGATGGCTGTCATTGTTTCGGAAGAAGCGGACGAAAACGAAAAATTCAAGGCACAGGGGCTCGACATCACGGCTCATCGCAAAAAGATGAGCGAGATTACGCCTGAGGGCAAAGATATCGAGGACCGCTACAAGGATCCTGAAGATAACTTGCAACTTGTGTTTGTGTGCGCCATGTGGCTAACGGGTTTCGACGTTCCGAACCTTTCTACGCTTTACCTTGACAAGCCGATGAAGAACCACACGCTGATGCAGGCCATCGCAAGGGCGAACCGTGTGTATCCGGGAAAACCGTGCGGTATCATCGTCGATTACGTGAACGTATTCAAGTTCATGAAGCAGGCGTTGGCCGCATACGCTATTGGCGACGATGGCGCTGAATTCCCGGCCAAGGACATTGACGAATTGATTGGCTATATTGATGCTTGCATTGACGAAGCCGATAAATTCCTGTTGGAACGGAATATCAATATCGAGAAAATTCTGGACGGGGCATCCACATTCGATAAGCTAGATGAATTCCGCAACGCTTACGACACCATCATTTCTGTTGATGAGGATGTCAACAAGTTCAAGGTCATTCTGAACACGCTGATGAATCTTTACGAAGCGTCCAAGCCGGAAATTTTCGAACGCAACTGGAACAACCCGAAGTTCAGCCCACTTGTTTACTTGCATGGATTATTCTTCAGGCTCATTGATGATGAAAAGATTGAAAAGGCCCGCAAACGCATGGGCGATTTGCTGGATAGTAGCGTTTCGTCGGAAAGCGTGAAGATTGATGACGCAACCGAAATTCGTGATGTATCGGCAGCTGGGTCGTACATGCGCGGCTCCAAACTGATAGACCTCTCTAAAATTGATGCTGAAGGATTGCGTAAGGAAATCAAGCAGGCAAAATACAAGGCCATCGAAATTAACGACTTGAAAGAGTTTATCGAGAAGGCCTTACGGCAAATGATAAACCGCAACGTCACGCGCATCAAGTTCTCGGAACGGTTCCGCAATATCATTAACCGCTACAATGCGGGCGGCACCGAGAATGAAGATTACTACGAGCAGCTGGTAAAACTCGTTGAAGAATTGAAAAAGGAAGATTCCCGCTCGGCGACAATGGGCCTGAGTGACGAAGAACTCGAAATATTCGACCTTCTAGTGATGGGAAAAAAACTGACGAAGGCTCAGGAACAGGAAGTCCTGCTGACTTCCAAGGCTCTGTTCCAGAAATTGCAGGAAAACCGTCAGAAGATTCTTGTGGTGGACTGGTACAAAGACGAACAGACCCGCGCTAAAGTCAAGAGTACAATCGAAGAAGTTCTTGATGCACAGAACCCACCGCATTTGCCCGATTGCTACGACATCGACCTATTCAACGTCAAAAGCAACCTGCTCCTGAACCACTTCATTGATATGGCCGTGCAGGGCTATGGCTGGGCAAGAGGCGGAGTCGGATAAATTTTTATCGCCGACAAAATTCAAAAAGTGGCGATAAAAAACGGCGATAAGCATCAAAAGTGGCGACAAATCGGCGATAAATTAAAATTTCGGCGATAAATCGGCGATAAATTTAAAAGACGGCGATAAAATGACGGCGAAAATGTCCCGATAAATGTCCCTATAAATGTCCCTGTAAAAACCAGGCGATTGCCCATGTTGTCGCCGGCAAAAATTCCCGAAATCGCAAAATCTTTTTGGTCACTTTTTCCCGAAAATGCAAAATCTTTTTACCCGTTTTTTCCCGAAAATGCAAAATCTTTTCATCATCCAAAGCACAAAAAAGGCGATTTCATTGAAAAATCGCCATTTCTGCTAAAATTGGGATTTTTTTCCGTCTACTCTTCGTGGGCGTTGACTTCTTCGGGGTTGAGGACGCGGATTTCGATTCTGCGGTTGGCCATGCGGCCCGCCTCGGTGGAGTTGTCGGCCTTGGGGCGGGAATAGCCGTAACCAGTTGCTGTCACGAGGTCTTCGGGGATGCCCTTGCTTATCATGTACAGGCGCACGCTGTAGGCGCGTTCCGCCGAGAGCACCTGGTTGAAATCTTCGCCGCCTTCGCTGCTGGTGTGGCCCTCGACTTCTATTTTCGCCTTGGGGTTGCGCTTGAGCCCGGCGATGGCCGCGTCAAGCGTCTTGAGAGAGCTCGGGATGAGTTCTGCGCTGCCTGCCTTGAAGGTGACTCCGGTGAGTTCTGCGCGCGTGTCGTCGAACACGACGGTGATGCCGCCGGTGCTTGCCGTCAGCGACACGTACGGTGTCTCGCCGCACTCGAACGGTCCGGTCAGGCTTTCGCAAAAGATGGTGTACTTGTCTTCGCGGGGGATCATGAAGCTTGCTTCGCCCTCGGCATCCGTGGTCACGGATATTTTGTTCTTGGGCTGGGCCTGGCCGACAAAGATTAGTTTCTTGCGGGCGTGGGGCGAATCGTTGTCATCTACATAGGAAACATTCAGTACTGCATGCGTCTTGTTCGGCGCGAGGGCATAAGACAAATTGAACGCAATCGACACGGCGATAACGAACTTGGGAAAAAACATTTGTACTCCATTCATAAAGACACCTCCCCAAATGGAGGAAATCTGGCACAAAGATACATTTAGAGGGGTAAAAATGGACAAAATGTATTTGCAATATAAGATGTTTTTTTTAAATTTACGTCACCTTTAAAATAGGAGACTTCCATGAAGTTCACCAGAATCGCAAGCATGCTCCTGATTGCGGGCATGGCCAGCTCCGTTTTCGCTGCCGATGACAGTTTCAGCCTCAAGGGCAACGTCCAGACCCAGCTCACCAAGTCCATCGCCGACGACGAGCACAACTTCAGCAGCGGCTGGATCCGCGCCAACGTGGGCGGGCAGTACAAGAGCGAGAACCTCGACGGACTTATCATGCTCCGTATCTTCGCCCCGGAATTCGGCAACAAGATCGAGGGCAAGAACTACGACAAGATTCTTGCCGACCTCTACTGGGCCAACTACAAGTGGAATCTCGGAGATAAGGACAAGCTGAACTTGAAAGTGGGCCGCTGGAAGACTGACTGGTCGCAGTCCACCCACTTCGGTACTTACCTGGACAAGGACCTCACCAAACGCGGTCTATGGATGCGCGATTACAGCCACAACGCTATTGAACTGGGCTGGATTCACGGTCTCAGCACCCTCAACATCATGTTCGCTACGCAAGACGCCTACGCAAACAAGGGCTACGTCCGTATCGAAGAAGACATGAAGTTCACCTTCCCTCTCGAAGTCAAGGTCGGCTACCGCGCCAACCATGGCGACCCGATTCAATATACGGCCTACACAACTCACAGGGTAGCCACCTACGCAAGCTATAACATTATCCCGGCCTTCCGTGTTTACGGTGAATATGCCTGCATCTACACGCAAGATGAAGATCTCAGCGCAACGGCACCGAACTACCTCGCTCCCGAATCCAATTACTTCAAGCCGGGCATCTACTTCCAGCCGTTCTACCTGGGTATGGATTTCGCCCCGAAGAGCGGCATCCTGAACACGCTCATGAGCAACCTCATGGTTGAATGGGAATACATCAACAAGCGCGACAACCTCTACCCGATTGCAGAGCACACTTACGACGATTGGGCATGGACGGTCGCCTACGTGAAAAAGATTGCCTCTTCCAAGCTCCAGTTCAGCGTCTACAGCGAAAACGAACTGAGCGACGTCGGCCTCGCCTTCCGCCTCACGACGACGTTCAAGTAATCGGAGAAATATTTATCGATTGGACCATCGGCTAATGCCGATGGTTTTTTATTTGAGGTCGATAACGCAGCGCACGTAGAGGCCTTTCTGTACGCTCTCGTCGGAACGGTTGATGCTATGCGCCTGGCGGCGGAACTCCCATGCGCGGCCGGTGCTTTTTTCCACCGAGGTGCTTGACCAGTAATGCCCCGTGTACGTCTCGTCGCAATATTCGTCCCAGTCGCGGCACCCGCCGCGGCCCAGGTTATCCCAATCCAGCTTGGACTGGTCCTTTTGATAGTCTCGCCATTCGCCGTCGTTCGGGAGGTGCCAGCCCTTCGGGCAGACACGCTGCGCCTCGTCGTAGGTATAGAAGCGCCCGTGCCGCTTGCAGAACACGGAATCTTCCAAGAAGCACTGCTTCGCGCTCGTGAGGTTGTACTGGAGGTTCTGCTTCATCCACACTTTGGTGCTATCGCGGATTTCCACCTTGTACTTTTTCCCGTCGCGGGGGTCCGTGAACACCATCTTGTCGCGGGAGATGCCCATTTCTTCGAGAGGGTCGTAATCACCAATGCAGCGCACGGGCAAGGCCATGCTGTCGGTGACGGCTATTTCGCTGAACATTCCGCGGTTGAGGTCGAGCATGATGCCGCGCTTCTGTTCACCGGCCACGGCAAAGTAGCCGACTTCCGGACCGACCTGCTTGTTCTCGTTTCCGCCAATTTCGTAAAAGCCGGCCGGAGCACCGACAAAGCTACGCATGTTCTGCTTTTTGCGTGCACCGATAAACTGGTCGCGGGCAAGCATTTCCCATTCCTGCCAAGACGGGACTCGCGTCTTTTCGGGGCAAACCTTGTCCCAGACCTTCGGGGTGTAATACGCCCTGTTCCTTACGACGAGCGAAGCCCCCTCTTTGTATGAAAGATTTCCTGTAAACCAGTTGAGAGTCCCGGAGCGATATACTCTGTAGACACGATTGTCGCGCGAATCGCTATAGTCGTTCGCGGCAAACGATACTCCCGCCACCATTGATAAGGCCACAACCAAACGGCCTAAATAACCTAACATTTTTCACCTCTACAAAACAGGTACAAACTATGGTCTCTCTAAAAGAGCACTTTCAGGGGAGACCCTATCCTGAATATACCGGATTTGCAGAGGAAAACACGTAAAAAAATTTTTAGGGTAAACAATCTCACACCCGCAAATTATGCCTAGAACGAAAAAACGGCACCAAAGTTCCCGGGTCCGACCCAAAGCGAGACATTCTTCGCAGATTCCCGATGGGATTCCAGGACCAGAAGGCTCACTCCCGTGCCCACCAGGGCACCAACGACCACATCCGACGGGTAGTGCTTGCCGGCGGCAATCCGGAGCGCTCCGACAAATCCGGCAAGCGAAAGTGAGCTAGCCCACACCACACTCCTGTACGGGGACGACGGATACATTTCCGAGAAATACGATGCCGTGAACACGGCTGCCGTAAAAGCGGCAGAACTGTGACCGCTGAAAAAGCTGCCGTAGGCCTCGCCCTCGGCCTTTTCCGCCGCCTCTCTACCCTCCCCTTCCTCGGCATACATGTAGGGGCGCGGCCAAATTTTCAGGGAGCGTGTAGCAAGGTTCAGCCCGCTCTGGATGGCAAGAGCCTGCGCATACATGAGCGTGTGTCCCCAAAAAACGGAGGCGGTCCCGCCGCTATACCAGGAATACCCGGCAAGCGCAAGAGGTGCTACGGCAATAGGTGCCGCCCAGTCGCTCCACTTGTCCGGCCACTCCTCATAACGTCCGGCAACGGGCCTGTCCCAGGGCAGCAGTTCCGACTTGGGCTTCACGTCGGCATCGTCAGGTTTTTCCATGTCGGAGTAGCGCATGTTGCCGTAAATAGAGACCATGGCGGCACCAATAGTAAGCGGAACATCCCAAAGCGTGAGGACATACTCCGCAGCCACGGGAGAAAGCGCCCCCGAAACGAGAAACCAGGAAAAAAACAGCGCTTTCGGCAAAAAAGATTTCATTGACCTATAAACTAAAAAATTATATTCAACCTGAATATTATCAGGAGCTTCCGTGTCCAACCAAGAAAATATAAAAGAACCTATCCGCCCCGACATGGGCCTGTTCTCCGCCATTTCCGACGAAATGCGTCTCAAGATCCTGTTGCTCCTCGACCAGGCCGAATTCACGGTCAACGAAATCAAGGACATCCTGGACATCCACCAGAGCAACGCGAGCCGCCACCTGGCCAAGCTTTCGGCATGCAACTTGCTGAAAGACCGTCGCGACGGAATCAAGGCCTACTACGGCTTAAGCGACGACCTCTACTTGAGCCGCCGGGTGCTTTCGGTCATCCGGGACGCTTGCGAAGCCCTGCCGGACAAAGATATCATCAAGTGCCGTGCCGCCCAGATTCTGGAAGACCGCACCGACAAGACCAAGGGGCAAATCCACAAGCTCGACCAGGCGGGCGGAAGCCTCAAGGCGCAGATAAGCCTGTTCGCCAAACTCATGTACCCCTTCGAGAACGTCGTGGATATCGGCTGCGGCGAAGGCGGCGACCTCACGCTCATGATGGCCGGGCGCTGCAAGCACGTGACCTCCATCGACTGCGACCCCAAGGTGATTAGCGGGCTGCAAACGACACTCGCCCAAAAAGGCATTACCAACGTGAGCCCGAAAGTTGCCGAAATGACGCAGACCGGGCTCCCCGAGAATTTTGCCGACCTCGTGCTGATGAGCCAAGTGCTCCACCACGCGACCGACCCGCATCTTGCCCTCAAGGAAGCGGTCCGCATCCTCAAACCGCACGGTACACTCGCGTTGTTGGACCTCGCCCAGCACAAGGAAGAATCCTTCCGCACGACGCACGGACACATCTGGCTCGGCTTCGACAAGAACCAGATAGAATTTCTGCTCAAGGAGCTGAACTGCAAGACGATCGTTTCCGAAATCATCCCCAGCGAGAACGAGGTCGACAAGAAACTCCCCGTCATTTGCATGATTCTCGAAAAACAGTAACTATTTTTTAACCAACCTCTTGCTTTTTCAGAGAAAATCGAATAGATTAGAAAAAAACAGCTAAGGAGTCCCGCATGGCAAAACTGATCAAGTTCATCGTCTTCGCCGCAGTTTGCATCATTACGGCATTCGGAATCTATAACCTCATCAAGACCACCAGGATTGATGAGAACACCCTCGACTAGCCCGGTGCACCCCTAGCGCACATCTGGCACAAGCAAGCTTGTCACGAAGCCCGTCCCCGACGGGCTTTTTTCTTTTTTTTATTTTATACTCTATGAACTTTTTGCAAAAGAAACCCGTATTCTTCACGGCAGCCGCCGTGCTCTTCCTCGTAGTCCTCATGATCATCTTCAGGGACTTCGCATTTGACCCGAACAAGCTCATGCTCAACAGCGACCAGCTGAACAGCATCGGCAGCCGAATCCTCCGCGCCGAGAACGTCGTGCTCACGGAATGGGACGACAGCCGCCTAGGCGGTGTCCCCACCATCGACGCCCTGTTCGGCGATGCCTACCACCCCCTGGTATGGGTGCAGTTCCTCACGGACCCGGCTCGCGCCGTCGGCATCAAGTTTATCCTGACGGTCTGGGTCGCCTTCATGAGCGCCATGCTCCTCGCCTGGAACCTCACCGGGAACCGCTGGTGGGGCGCCCTGCTCGGGTTCCTCTACGCACTCTCTCCTGAATTTTTCACATACATCTACGGCGGCCATGACGGCAAGATGATGGTGTTCGCCATCGCGCCGCTTGCGCTGCTTGCCATCCGCAAAGTCGTGCGCAACGGGAGCCTCCCCTACGTGGCTGTGCTCGCGCTTTCCATCACCTGGATGATTCTCGGTAGCCACTTGCAACTCACCTACCTGTTCCTGTGGGGTGCGGGTCTCTACACGCTTTACGAAGTGGCGTTCCATTGCGACGGGCTCTCGACGCGTGGCAAGCGCATGGGGCTTGCAGCAATCGGTCTTGCATTTGGCCTTGCGCTCAGTTGCTTCCAGCTTGTGCCGCCCTACATGTACACCACCACGCAGTCCGTGCGTGGCGAAGGTGACCACACCAATTACGGCCACGCCGTCAGCTGGTCCTTGCACCAAGAAGAAATGGCCCAGATGCTCCTGCCCGGTTTCGTGGGCGTCGACGTCTATGAGCAAGACCCCAACACAAGTGACCTGAACGGCAGTTCGTTCGTGAATGTCACCATGCAGGAATACCGCCAGATGGCCGAAGCGGGCAGCCAAGGTTCGCCCTTCTACTGGGGCCACAACAGCTTCAAGCTCGACCATAACAACGCGGGCGCACTTCTCACCTTCCTCGGGTTCCTCTGCCTGTTCCTCCCGGGCAAGCGCCGCTGGGCGGCCTTCTGGGGGCTCGGTGCCGTTGTCGCGCTCAGCTATGGCATGGGTGACCACTCTCCGTTATTCAAGCTCTGGTACAACGTTCTCCCGGGTGTCAAGAATTTCCGCGCGCCGGGTATGGCATTGTTCTGGCTTCCGCTTCTGCTCGTGATGATGGCGGGTCCGGTCGTCAAAGCGCTCGCCGGCGACGATGAAAAATCTGCTGCCGATCGCAAGGCACTCCTGCACGGCACGGTCATGTACATCATTCTCCTCACGCTCGCCGTAATCGCCCGCTTCTACTGGACGACGTTCATCGGCCCAGTGGGCTTCGCCGTCCTCCTCGTCTACGCATTCGCATGCCTCGGTGTCATGAGCCTCGACGATCAGGGCAAGGCATTCTCCTTTGCAAACTTCACCGCCGCATTCAAGTCTGGCCTCCCGGGCACGCACCGCGCTGTCCAAGTATGCGTCCTCGTCGGCTTCGCCATCATCGGCGTATTCATGATGAGCGCACAGAACCTGCTGAACGATCCTGTCACGGCACCATACTTCAAGCCGCTGAACGAGACCGTGATGAACATGACTGCAAGCAAGGTGATTCCCGGGTTCATCCTGATACTCGTCATCATCGGTGTCACGTGGGCACTCACCAAATGGAAGGGCTCGACGCCAGCCAAGGCAGCCGTCCTCGCCATTGCCGCGGGCATCGAACTATTCTTCATCGACGGTGCGTTCATACAGAATGTCCAGGCAAACGAATACCTGCAACCGGACAACGGTGTCGTCAAGGCTCTCAAAGCGCCGTACCGAGCAGATTCCCTCAACACGCCGCGCGTCCTTTCGCTTTCGCGTAGCAGGGCATTAAGCGGCAACGCCTTCCCGCAATACCACATGCGTAACGCCGACGGGTTCCACGACAACGAACTCGCGAGCTACCGCGCCTTCCGTGGCGGGCAGGGCAACTCGAACTACTTGATGAACATCAACGATCCCACGGCGCCGCACCCGTTCCTCGATCTCATGAACATCGCGGCCATCGTCTTTGATACCCGCCAGGGCACATCGTACATGCCGATTGCAACGGCGATGGGCGAAGCTTACCTCTATGGTGAAGCAGTCACGATGAGCGATGAAGACGCCATCAAGACGTTGCAGACACAGGCATCCATCCGCAAGCCCAAGGCCAAAACAGAGCAACCAGCTGAAAACGCAGACGAAGCCGCCGCGGCCGTGACCGCGGACAGCGCGGCCACGGACAGTTCCGTCGCTACGACGGAACCGGACGCTCCCGCCTTTGCAGACGAAGCCGGAAAGTTCTTCTACCGCGAAAAAGTCATCCTCTCCGAGAAGCCCGATTACGACGGCAAGGGGAGCGTCGCGGCGGAAGGCCCCATCCAGGGATCCGCCAAGCTTGTCGAAAGTCCCAAGATGGACACGCAGGTGTTCAAGGTCAACGCGAGCCGCAAGGGCTTCATGGTCGTCGCAGGCAACTACCACCCCTACTGGAAGGCCTACGTGAACGGGAAGGAAGCCAAGGTCTACAAGGCGTTCGGCACGCTCCGCGCCGTGGAAGTTCCCGAAGGAGCTTCCGAAGTGCGCATGGAATACCGCAGCGTTCCGTTCCACACCTGCCTCAAGGTAAGTCTCGTCTTCGCCCTCCTCCTCGTGGCACTGGCCGCAGGGCTTATCGTGAAGGCGAAGGTCCTTACAAAAAAATAGAAGCCAGGAAAGTCATTTTCCTGGACACCTTTTAAAAATATTTGAAGCAGCCGCCCTACCATTTTGGGCGGCGTTTCTTTTTTAGAAGGTTCGCATAGCCCCCACTACGAACTTGACTGCGGCACGGGCAATATCGTCAGCCAAAGCATCGTCTTCGCCCGCCTGCATCCTGGGGAGGATTTTCTTTTCTTCTTGCATGTCGAGCACAAGACGCTTGATGCAGTAGATGTCGTAATCCACAGCTTCGGAATACTTGTCAAAAACAAATGTAGGATCAGGATTCCTGTCGCTTTGGTAATCGCCAAAGGCATCATTGCAATCATCCTCATCATAAGCGGTGCGGAGCTCGAACTTGATGTTGCAGGAGTTTCCGTCGTAGCCCAGCGTGATGGTTCCCGAACTCTTGGTAAAGTTGTTCATACCGATGGTAACGTCCCCATCGTACATGGTCAACTTGTTGCACTTGGGTGCACGCAAGTCGTCCATCATCCGTTCCGCATTGAAAGTTCTCTCACTTTCTGGCTGGAACATCATGTAAAACTTAGCCAAAGCGGAATCGGCCTGCTCAATAGCTTCGTTCTTCTTCATCAACTGGTGTAACAGGGACGAAGCAAAGCAGTCGCCTTCGTAACGGAATATAGACTCGACAACGTCGTTTTTCTTGAACCGCTTGCCGTTCATAATATTCTGGTTAACCGCCTTGGGCTCGGACCATATGCCAACAGGGAAAGACTTACCGCCATCGTAATCGTACTTGCTCCACTTGTTCTCGTGCAAGAGGCGAATCGAAGCAACGTCCCCATTGCCATAAGCCTTCATCGTGTCGGCTTTTTCGCCTTCTTCTTTCCATACAACATAGCCAAGCGTACTAGCCTTACACTCCGGAGGCGTAATCACGAGCAGCGAATCCTTGGAATGGTAGTAGTAATTGGCCTTGCTCAATATCATTTCGAAATCGTCTTCGAAATCGATATGCGACGAAGAATCGTCACCACAAGCGGATAACGTCGTCATTCCGACTGCACAAGCCGAAATAGACAATATTTTCAACAATGGTTTCATCTGATACACCTCGGCTTAATGTTAGTTACTTTTTATAAATGTGTTTTTTTGTCGGGTCTGCTTGGGCCTTTTTCAAGCGTTCAGCCGCAATATCACTGTAAACGGCTACAATGGCCATCAAATTGTTAATAAAGTTGTATTCAAGGATATCCAGGGCAAGGACCTTCACACCAAGTTCCTTTGAAATCGCATCCTTTGCTTTTTGGCTAAAATCAGGCGGGACAATAAGCATGCTCACATTCGTTTTGCGACCGGTCTCGATAATATTCTTCAATTCATCCGGTGTCGGTTCATTTCCGGCAACATTCACTGGCACCTGCGTCACAGAGTAATCTCGAGAAAAATAACGATACTGCGGACGAGTCACAACAATCGTCCGGTATTCCTTCGGCAACCGGACCACAGCCCTTATCAATTCATCGTTTAAACGATTCAACCGATTCAAAAGCATGGTAAGATTAAATGTAAAGCTCTCTGTTTTTTCAGGACGGTATTTTGACAAAGCCAAACGTACATTCGAGGCAAAACAGGAGAACGACTTCGGAGAGGTCCACACAAATGGATCTGGTTCTTGTTTTTCACCGGCAACCCAGGAAACACCCTCAGAGATGTCAACGACATCCATATTCTTCTTGAGTTCTTTAAAACGCGGAAGCCACGCCCTATCCACGCCGGAACCATCCGTAAAATAGACATCTGCCCTAGAAAATTCCAAGAGTTCTGCCGGGTTCGGCTTATAATTGTACGGGTCAGTCCCAGGAGGGAGCAATGTCACCACCTCGACATCTTTGCCGCCAATGGCATCAATCAAGTACGCATACGGAGCAAACGAAACAGCGACGACCAATTTGTCCGTGGCCATGACGAAGCATGACATAACGAAAACCAAGACGAGCGCCACCTTTGCAACAGATGACAGACGGAACATTTTCTCAAAAATAGTCAACATCAAATATTTCCTTTAAAAAATTTGTCGAAATCTATTTCACTTACATTATCTACAACAAATTCAGGTTTACATTCCAAGGCATCGACATCGGCACGTTTGGTCTCTCCGCACAATGGCAACACAAAGCGACAACCAGCGCGCTTGGCCAGTTCAAAATCCGTATAGAGCCGGTCACCGACAAAAAGAATTTCTTCCGGGGCATAATGCTTAAGCACACCTGCGAGCATAGCCGGGCTTGGTTTGCCAAAACTGCGTTCCGGTTCCTTGCCGTAGGCAGCCTTCAAAAGAGCCATGAAACTCCCGATATCCGGGACAGGGCCTTTCTCATCGGGGCAGACAAAATCCGAATGAGTCACCCAGAACGGTACACCGCGCTGCACTCGGAAAGAAAGTTCGCACAATTCGCGGTAGTCAAAGGAATTATGGTAAGCAATCAAGACAAGCTCTGTTTCCTCGACAGAGGGATTCAGGTTCAAAGACGGATCCTGTGCCGCAAACCATTCGAACACTTCCGGGTTCGCAAAGAAGAACACGTTTTTTATGCCCTTCGCATGGATGGCATCGAGCGAAAGATAGAGCGCCGAAATGATGGCACCATCGCGCAGCGGGAGCCCCATACAATTGAGCCGGTTCTCGTAAAAGACCGGAGACTTGCTCGTATTGTTGCTCAAGTAATAGACTGGCACCGATTGGGCCACACGACAGACCGTCTCGACCGCTCCGGGATAGGGACGCCCGCTCAAATAGAGCGTTCCGTCCAAATCAAAAACAACCGTCTTAACAGGCTTGTGCAACATGCGTAAAAAATAACTAATTTCAATGAGCAAGACCACAAAGTTTTTCTACCTTAAGGGCATGAAATCACCTGACAGCCATTTTTACTGTTCCACCATCGTCAAAGGCCGCACCACCCTCGACGAGAACGAAAGTAGCCACGCCATCCGCGTATGCCGCGCCACCGAAGGCGACACGTTGCAGCTTTGCGACGGGCTCGGGCATTTTGCCAATGCAACCATTGTTCACGCCGACCCGAAGGCATGCGAAGTGGAGATTCCCGAAGTCATCACGGCATCGACCGAACGCCCCAAAGTATCGCTGGGCATTGCCTGCCTCAAAGATGACGCCCTGGAAGAGGTAGTTTTCCATGCAGCACAGACCGAAATCGACAAGATTGTGTTCCTCCGTACGGATTTTTCGCAGGAACCCAAGAATTCCGACCTTCACAAGACCGTCCACAGAGCCGAATTGAAGAGCCTTGTCAGCCTGAAACAGTCGAAAAAGCCCTGGCTTACACAAATTGAAGGGCCCATAACACTGGATGAATGGCTAAAAAAATATACTGGCGACATTATTCTCTGCGACGAAAAGGGTTCACCCCTCCCCGAAAGCGTTGAGAACGAGACAATGTTGCTAATCGGCCCAGAAGGAGGTTTTTCTCCACGGGAAATAGCCTTGATTACATCCCGCGAAGGCAAAACGCGGCTCCTCGGCCTTGGAAAAACACGGCTCCGGGCGCGCACAGCGGCAATTATCGCTCTCGGAAAAATCGTTTGCACATAAACGAACGTTTCTACCCGAAAATTAAGTTTCCCCAACGGGAAACTTATTTTTTTATGCACTGAAAAAAAATAGACCTTTTTTCAAAAATTTAAGTATAGATTCAAAACGTAAAAATCGATAAACATGAGAGAGAGATATTAAATTGACGAACCCATTGATTGTCTATGTCGGAATTACTGTTGTATTGTCTCTGATCAACACTATTTCCCTGATAAAGGTATACCCGCGAAGTGCAAACACTTTCTACCCGTCCTCCTTTTACATTGCGACAATTACCAACTTTGGATTCCTTTTCCAAATTCTGTCGTCCAATATCGAAGAAGCCTTACTTGCGAACAAAATTGTGCTTACCGGCGGTATTTTCCTGCCACCGTTCCTGTTGATGGCTCTTTTGAACCTCTGCCATATCAAGATTCCCGTATTCTACCGCATGGCGCTATTTTTCTTCAGCAGCGGAGTGTACCTTTTCGCCATCACAAGCGGCTATACTGACATTTTCTACAGCAACGCCGAACTCGTCACCGTCAACGGTATCAGCAAGATCAAGGCAGATTTCGGGCCAGGATATTACCTATTCTGCATGCAACTGGCCGCCTACGGAGTGACCTATCTAGGCATCATTATCTTCTTCTTGTTCCACAGGAAAAACGTCTCGTTCCAAAACCTGTGCAGTCTGGCATTCATTGGAGCGGTCACACTCGCCTCTTTTGCCATATCCAAGAAGATGGGAATGGAATCTCTCGTGATACCCGCCGTATTCCTGATGGACGAATACATCTTGCTCATTCTCGTCCACCGCATGGGAAAATACGATATCGAGACAACCGTCCTGAACTCCCTGGTACAATCGAACACCAGCGCCTACGTGACATTTTCCAAGAGCAAGCGCTACATCGGCTGTAACGAAATTGCCCGCAGCTTTTTCCCAGAAATGCAAGCACTCCGCGTAGACTACCCGCTCAGCAACAAGACGGAAATCGAAAAGACATTCTCCAAACTCCTGGACCAGTTCAGCCCCGACGATTTGAACAAAACCATGTATTTCCAAATCGGGCGACGCCACTACAAGTGCCTCATCAAGCACCTTTTCCACGGCAACAGTGACTGCGGCTACATGATGCGCATCGAAGACGACACACGGACGCAGCGTTACATCCGCTTCCTCGACAAGTACAACAAGGAACTCGTGAACGACGTGCAAGACAAGGATTCACACATTCAGGCCATGCAGGAACAGATGATTGTGGGCATGGCCAACATGGTTGAAAACCGCGACAGCAACACGGGCGGGCATATCAAGCGCACAAGCCAGGTCATCCGTATTCTCATTTCCGAGATGCGCAAGGATACAAGGCTTGGGCTCAGCAGCAAGTTCTGCCGCGCCGTCGTCAAGACAGCCCCGATGCACGACCTCGGTAAAATAGCCGTCGACGACATTATTCTCCGCAAGCCAGGCAAGTTTACCAACGACGAATACCAGATTATGAAAACCCACGCCGAAAAGGGTGCGGCCATCGTAGAAAACCTGTTACGCGACATCGAAGACCCGGAACTCGTGACCATCGCGAAAAACATCGCGAACTACCACCACGAACTTTGGAACGGCGATGGGTACCCAGAACACCTCAAAGGTACGCAAATCCCGCTGGAAGCGCGCATTATGGCCATTGCCGATGTGTACGACGCCTTGGTGAGCCAGCGTTGCTACAAGGAGAAATTCTCGTACAACGAGGCTTACGATACCATCATCAATTCCATGGGTACACAGTTCGACCCGAGTCTCAAGCCCTACTTTGTCAACTGCCGCGAAGAACTCGAAGCCTACTACGACTCCGCCCTCGTCAGCTAACAAGCGCAAAACAACAGACAAAGAAAAATTTCTGACAAACAAAAAAGGCCTAGATTTGATGTGAACCCCGAAAGTTGGACACAACTTTCGGGATTTTCATATATGAAATACACAAAAGAAGAATGGGATAAAGTCCTTGAACTCTATCAAAAAGGGAATGGATCCATCCTCATCTCAAAGATTACGGGCATAAACAAGGATATCATCCGACATAGATGTCGGCAATATGACCTTACCGGCACCTGGTACACGAAAAGGAAAACGAATGTTCGCTCAAATGCGGAACTAAAAAAGTCCGTTATAGAAGCCGTTGAACAACAATCGCTATCTTTGGACGAAGTTACCGTAAATTACGGAATCAGCCTCTACTGTCTCAAGTCTTGGCTGAAAAAGTTCCGTCATGGCGGATACGAGGAACTACTAGCCACCAAGCCAAGAGGGAGGCCTCCCAAGATGCCCAAGCCAAAGCGGACAAAAGGAATGAGCGAACTGGAACGTCTCAGGGAAGAGAACGAATATCTCAAGGCGGAGAACGCATACCTAAAAAAATTAAAGGCCCTAGACCAGAAAGAAAATGCCGAGATGTTCGGTATAGGGCCCAGGTCATCCGAGAACTGAGCGGCAAGCACGCTCTGAAGCATCTCCTGAAGGCAGGCGGACTATCCCGCTCCACATACTACTACAACCTCCACAAGAGGCCAGACCGCTACGCCGACGAGCGTAGCCGAGTCAAGGCCGTGCATGCGCAGAACAGGGGTCGTTACGGCTACCGTCGCATCATGGCCCAGCTCCGAAACGAGGGCTTCTTAATCAACCACAAGACCGTCTACCGACTAATGAAAGAAGAAAACCTGAAAAACGTGCGCAGGCGCAATAAGTACCGCTCGTACAAGGGTGAAGTCGGCAAGACTGCGCCCAACATCCTGGACAGGGACTTCGGCACGACGGCACCGAACAGGAAGTGGACAACCGATGTGACCCAGATAAACATCGGCATGGACAAGTGCTACCTGTCGCCGATACTCGATATGTACAACGGGGAAATCGTCAGCTACACGATATCGGACCACCCGGACCTGAAGATGGTCATGGACATGCTGGAAAAGGCCTTCGTCGCAAGAGAGGTCGGAGTTGGGCTGATGTTGCACTCGGATCAGGGGTGGCATTACCAGCACCGCAGCTATCAGAAATCGCTGCAGGACCATAAAATTGTCCAAAGCATGAGTCGCAAGGGGAACTGCCTGGACAACGCCATGATGGAGAACTTTTTCGGGATAATGAAGTCAGAACTTCTTTACCCGAATACGTTCCGCGACATGGAACACTTCAAACAGGAATTGAGGAAATATATCAGCTACTACAACAACGACCGGATAAAACTGCGCCTAAAAGGAATGAGCCCGGTACAATACCGGACTCATTACGCTGTTTTATCCTAACTTTAAACTGTCCAACTTTTGGGGGTCAGTTCAAAATCGGCCGCTTTTTTTTTGCCAGTGCGTCAGAAGCCGAAAATAATGCCAAAATGCACAAAATGGTCGCCATCCTCGCATTTGATTACGGCGAATAAAGATTCCACTATCGTATTCCATATTTTCTAAATTTGTTTAATCATGCTCTTTGAACAAGCCATTGCACACCAAATTCCGAACTATACCCGCGAAGCCGACTCCGCCCACGGCGAATCGCTCGCCATGCTCGACTATAAGGACGAGCTCCACGTCAAAGACCTCGCCATCCAGGAATTCTGGGACGTGAACCGACTCGCCGGCAACCCGCAGAAGGTGATCGCAAGCCCGCTCTCCCGAGGCTACCGTACCACGAGCAAGCGCCGCGTGTTCATGGAGCCGGGGAACCTCCAGTTCGACCGCCAGGAATCGATGCTCGAACCCGAGGAGCACAACAAGATTTACGATTTCCTGTTCGACAAGCTCATCTCGCCTGCGTACAAGCCGCTCGCCTACGCGCTCAACTGGATTATCATCCGCGGCACGTACAAATACCGCATCGTCATTTTCAACATCAAGAAGATTGACGCGAGCATCGTGCGCAAGCTCAAGCTGATTTCGGACGCGCTGAAGGATTCCCCCTTCCACGTGACGGCGGCGCATGCCTACGTGGACACCACCGAATCCGCATACTACCTGGAAGCGAAACGCCCGGCAGACGGTCTCAACTTCAAACAGCTCTACGGCCCGCGCGAACTGAGCCTCAACCTCGGGAAATTCAGCCTCAAGTACCCGGTCACGGGATTCAGCCAGATTAACGAGAGCCAGATTCACAACCTTATCAAGGCTGCAAGCCGCATGCTCTCGCTCGGCAAAGAAGACCACTTCTTGGATTTGTACTGCGGTTACGGCCTATTCAGCTTTGCACTCGGCGAAGCGGCCAAGTCCGTACTCGGCGTGGAATGGGAAGGGCTCTCCATCGAAAGCGCGAAGGCATCGGCCAAGTATCTCAAGAAAAACTACCGCTTTGTCGCGGGCAAGATCGACGAAGACTTTGTCCAAACCAGGCTCCCGCGCCCCATCCCGAACGAACCGGAAAAAATCCTGCTGGACCCGCCGCGCAAGGGTTGCGAACCCGGCGTGATTCATGCGCTCGCCATGCGCAAGCCCGTCCGCGTGGCCCACGTGTTCTGCGGCACCGACGAGATTCCCGCCTCGCTCAAGGAATGGGAACGTTACGGCTACCGCGTGCGCGAAGTGCAGCCGCTCGACCTGTTCCCGGGAACTCCGCACCTCGAAACCATCGTGATGCTGGAAAAGAAGTAGGCAGTAGGAAGTAGACAGTAGGAAGGGAGATAATGATCTCCGAACAATTAGTAAATACAAAGCCAGCTTTATGGACCCGCAACTTTACGACTTGCGCTGCGGCGAATTTTTTGTTGTTCTTCAGTTTCTACCAGCTGTTGCCCATCCTCCCGATGTTCATCATCGACAAATTCCAGACCGACAACGCGACCGCGGGCATCATCATTTCGCTGTATACCATCGGCGCACTGGCCTGTAGGCCCTTCGCCGGGTTCCTAGTCGATACCCTCAGCCGCAAGCCCCTGTACTTTTGGACGTTCTTCGCGTTCACGCTTTGCTTTATCGGCTACAAAACACTCGGCCTGATTCCCCTGCTAGCCTTGTTACGCTTTATGCACGGATTGTGCTTCGGCATTTCGACAACGGCGAGTAACACGGTCGCCATCGATGCACTCCCTTCGAGCCGCCGTGGCGAGGGTATCGGCTATTTCGGCATCAGCGTAAACCTTGCATTCGCAACAGGCCCCATGACAGGCATGTTTCTGTACGAAGCCTTCGGCGACAACATCGTTTTCGCGATTTCAATTATCTTGTGCGTAATCGGACTTGTTCTAGTGCAGACTCTCAAGGTCGCCCCGAAAGAGAAAAAAACGCACGCACCGCTTTCACTTGACCGTTTTTTCCTCACGCGAGCTATTCCGCAGTTCGTCAATTTCATTTTTGTGGGTTTTGCCTACGGCCCCGTCACGAACTACATCGCGCTTTATGCCAAGGAACTCGGCATCGGAGGCTCCGGCTGGTTCTACGCGCTCATCGCGGCTGGGCTTATCATCAACCGCATCACGACAGGTCGCCTAATCGACAAAGGCTACCTTATCCATCTCGTGGGCACGGGCATGACATTGAACATTATCGCCTACTTCATGCTCGCCTTCTGCCATACGCCAATCACGTTCTTTGCTTCGGCATTCCTCATCGGCACAAGCCTCGGGCTTATCTTCCCGGGCTACCAAACCATGTGCGTGAACCTCGCCCGCCACGACCAACGCGGCACGGCAAACAGTACTTACTTGAGCGGCTGGGATATCGGAATCGGAATCGGAATTCTTGCGGGCGGTTCAATGGCGGAACATTTCGGCATGCACCAGCAGGTATTTTTCACCTGCGGCGTAGCGCTCATCATCGCCGACATTCTGTACTTTACGTGGACCGCAAGGCACTACTTGAGAAACAAACTCGAAGGGTAGCCGTACAATCTTTTCTTAACGGACAACAATCTTCGACGTTCTTTTGCCGCATCGAACAATGTAAATTCCCGGGTTTGCAATCGGAATCGAAAGCGTTTTTGCCTGCGCTCGGCCTGTCCACACCTTGGAACCCCGAACATCAAAAATTGCTACATTCCTGCCAGACAGTTCACCCTGCAACACGATGTTCCGATTCAAGACGATAACGGCAAAGTTGAGTTTATCGCTCTTTTGCACTTTTGGTTTCACAGCCGTAGCTGTATCTTCCGGGGGTATCGGCAGGGGCAATTCCTTCCCCGACAAAATCGGGAAACCATCATTCACGCCAAGAGAATCATAAGCAAAGGCTTCACCGAGTCTTTTGGTAAACTTCCTAGATTTCATTTCTTTGGCAGAGAATCCCGTTGAATCCTTCTCGCTCCACTTCAAATGATAGATGTTGGCATCCGAGCAGTCGGCACATTGATAGTATTCTAGGCTGTCCGTGGTATAAAGGTTTTGGCGCACCAGAAGCGGAGATGAACCAGAATAACCATAATATTCATATCTATGATTCGAATAGTTCCCAACCAATTTTCCACGATGGAAACTATTCAGGATGTAGGATCTTTCTTCGATGCTCAAGTGTCCGACCAACCCCGCCACATTAGATTCGCCATCAATGGTACCGGTATTAAAGGACCTGTCAAGAAGTATGGACGAGCTTGCATAACCGACAAGCCCCCCAGCTATTGATTCACCATAGATATTCGAGCGATCGTTCCAACAATTGAGAATCTTTACATCAACCGCATTCGCCACAATCGCCGCAGAATACGCCCCCTTGATATTGGCGTTCTTGATACCCAAATTTTTGACGGTCGCTCCCGATGCATTGGCTATAAACGCCGCCATTGATTCAAAGTATGGCCCTGAAGGATCCAAATTGACAACCAGATTGGAAATAACATGGCCATCTCCGTCAAAGACGCCCTTAAACGAATCGATTTTCCAACCACTTATCGGCATCCAGGTTTCCGAGGAATCAAAAACAACATCCTGCGTCAACCTATAATTTTTATCCGTGTAAAATGCATACCGGTTTGAATCAAGGGACAACTGAGACAACTTCACCAAATCATCCTTCCCCTTGATAAGGAATGGTTTTTCGGCAGTACCCTCGCCATCAAACTCATATGCAATAACGGGATAGCCTTCATTGACATCATTTTCGTCTGCCCTAAAAGTTCCTCCCATCCCCTTGACGGTTTTCTTGTCTATGAACTCCTTATGAGTATAGCTCGCCGTATCCCTTAATGCTTTTCCTGAAGCGATTTTACCCGCAAAAGGGAACCCGTCTTTTTGATGATAGGCATACTGGATGTCGGTTTTTCCCGATTCCTGCGCTCCATAATACTCTTCGATTTCTCCAAAAACAGCTCCGACAACTTCAGGATAATCCGTCACAATTCGCCCCGCATTATAGACACCATATGCGAATTCAATGGATCCTGCAACGCCCCCGACAACACCCTCACCTTTAACCTCCCCGCGGTTAAAGGAATTCGAAATCGCTGTCGCGATGCCCGATATTCCACCGACATGCCAGTCCGCAGAGACTCTCCCGTAATTTTCAGCGTTCATGATGACGCCACCCTTTCCGGTAATTCCGCCAGCATTTAACGTCGTCCGGATAGTCCCCCTGTTGACGACATTGCAAATAATCGGTTTATCGCCGTCGTAACGGGTACGCCCCATAATCCCACCCGCCATTCCAGTCGGAAGCTCAGCAGACACATCGGCCTCGTTCACGACATTAATAATGGACCCATACCACATGAAGGCAATGACTCCACCGGCGTTCCCGACTCGTTCCATGGCGGCAATGCTACCCGAAATTTTAATGTTTGATGCATACAGCGGCCCGGAACACAAGACACCGGCAGCCATAGTCCCGCCCCTGATATCAACATCCTCAAGAACAAGGTTGTCCACATATGCAGGTTGATCGGTCGCATCTAAAAACGCAGCGCAACCACCCTCTGAATAGGAACGCAGTTTAGAAATCTTGTGACCATCGCCATCATAATGGATTTCTTGTACCGAAACTGGGGCCCAGTTTTCTTGCGCATTCCATTCGATGTCTGCAGTCTGCTTATAATACTTTTTATCCTTATAGCGATTGGCCGTTGAATGCTTGTTAAAGAGCAAGAGGTCGTCAAAAGACGTTATCAGGAACGGGTCGTTTTTTGTTCCGCTACCCTCAAGATACTTAAAATCTCGAGACTCCGAAAGTAAAATGGGATACCCGCCATTTATCTTGACATTGCCGGTATCGGGCAAATAATTCGCTCCCAAGGAATCCGCATACTTGTCAATTTCGCTCATCCTTGTCTTTTCTTCCAACAAGGACCCTTGAGAATATATTTCAGCGAAATTGTAGCAACGGAAAATCGTATCTTTCTCGTCAGAACTATACGGAGAAAAGTTGTAGAGGGAGGCTGTCTGATAACCCACCCCGCTGACTTTCCCCGCATTGTAGGATTCTTCCAAAACAAATAGACGATGCGACTGTCCACCGCCATATTCACCCATCAAGCCACCCACATAGCTTTCCCCAATGATTTCGCCCATGTTCCTAAGCAAACCGATGTCGTATTTCACAGTAGAGCCGCCATCCCTCTGGATAGTAAACGAACCGGCGAGCCCTCCCACATGTTTGTTCCCCGAGACAGTTCCGTAGTTCCTCAACTTGGTAAAATAAACGCTCAATTCGGGCACATCAACGTAAAAGTCCCCAACAATGCCGCCTACAGCCACCTCTCCATAGACAGAACCATAGTTGTCGCAATTAGATACTCCGCCGCTATTTGCATAAAAGACACTTCCATAACCAATGATTCCCCCAACATGGGCACGCCCCTTTACGGAACCCTTAAAAACACAGCGATCGACGGTCGTCGCATCGGAGGTGTAGTCCGGATACCCAGAAACACCACCTACATAATCTTTTCCTTCAATTATGGCATCAACAAAGATTTCGCTCACTGACGAAGTCGTCGCTCCCGCAGCCGCACCAACAAAGTTTCGTCCCTTGATAAAGGAATTGACGATATTCAAGTTGTAAACATAGCCATCCAAGTAACCAAACAGGCCTTGGTAATCGTCTTCAGAATTCACATAAAGGCCACTGATGGTATGACCATTTCCGTCAAGATAAAGCCTAGCGGGCCTCGCAGAATCGCCTATGGAAGTCCATTTATACTTGGGCGGCTTCTTGCCCCAAGTTGAGGCATCGCCTTCGTTAATGACAATATCGGTCATCAAGGTAAAATGATAGTGCCGCTTCGTCGAGTCCGTGGCATATTCAACCATCAAGGCAAATTCTTCGGGAGTCGTAATTTGAACGGAGCTTCCACTCCCCTTAAAGAAAGTTTTTGCGGGTTTGACCGGCCACGGAACAGGCTCAGCAAGAACTTGTCCGATGGAGAGAAACAAAGCACAAATTGCTAAAATAAACTTGTTCATACGCGCCCTTCCTTATTCTCCATCCTGTACACACCTGACAAAACAGCCCGACCGCTTGGCCAAGTTACTAATGAATGTACGGCCCAACTGGAAATTCGCCGTATATGCACGCCTGTAGTCAAGTTGTGAAGCGCTGCAAAATTCCGCCCCGGCAGTATTAATATTAAAATACCATTTCTTTTCTTTGTTAGAACTCGACTCAGAGCCCAAAGGTATGACAGAAAAACCAGTCGTATTGAGGGGACTTTCGGCAACACTTTCCCAATTAAGGCCCCATCCGACATCCGAAGCAAGTGATGCAGCGCTATTGCCGTTCAAAAGGGACTTCCATTCGCTGGTATCGGGAACATGCCACCCACTGGGGCAAATTCCCCTGTGCGGGAGATTTATCAGGGAATCCGGGGCAGTAGTATCGGCGTAGACCGTATCAATATCCATCAGGGCTGTCCAGGAGTAGAACCTACCTCCGATTCCGCATTCATCGCCATCCTTGACATAGCAACGGCTCTGGATGTACATGCTTTGCGATCCGTCGTCATAGTTCAAGTTTTCCGCCATCCACTTTTTGCCATTGATGACAACGGTCTTATACTTTTTCCCATCGCGGTCGTCTGTCAAAATGCCGTATTCAAGGTTCTTGTTGAAAACATCTTCCTTATCATAACTGGAAAGCGAATCCTGCACCCAGGCACTATTCTCGCAGCGGAACTTGAACCCAAGCATATCATAGGTATCACCCTCGTTTGCCTTCAGGCAAGGGTGCAGTTGGCACATCTCGATATATGAAGCACGCCGCCATGCGCCACCATCATACACGTAATAAAGCGCCTTTGGTGTTCCGCTCACAAGGCACGCCGTCGGCAATTTAGGCCTGTTCCAAACGGTATCCTTGGAAAAACGCGCTATCGCAAAGGACCCTTCGCCCAGGGATTCGAGGCCAATGGTATCGGCAACGGAATCAGGAACGATAAACCAATGGCCTTCGCTACACTGATAATAGCCATTTTTAGAAAACCCGATGGAAGTGTCTCGAACAAACTTTCCTTCCTTCTTGGTGGTACACTTTCCTAAGACCGAATCACGGACATTCTCGATGACACTTGTAATTTCGTGGTCCAGCAAAGCCGAATCCCAAATACCAGCTGAACTGCCACCATCTCTTTCACCAAGGGACCATTGGTAACTTAATACCCACTTGCCTTCATTGCAGATAAAAGATTTTTCTTCGACACGATTGTAGACTTCTGCGCCTTCCAAATCAGCATTGCATTCAGGAAAGCTCCTCAACGAATCACCGATCTGAAGAAGATTTTCCTCGCGCCAAACCTTTTGCGAGGTACATTCCATGTTGCGCTCTAAAGCCTCGACATAAATAACCTTGTATCTATGCGAAGAATCGCAATCGGGCAAATCTGCATAAGACAAAACAGAATCCACCACCTCGCCAGCGCTGCTCGACGACTTGCTTTTTTTACTGGAGCTCGACCGTGTACTTGAGCTAGACGATTCATCAACCTTCTGCCAATCCTTGTAATCTCCCCATTCGTTTCCATCGCAAATCATCGCAGCATTTTCTTCGGACAAATAGACGACTATTCCCTTCCGGTCTTGATTGCATTCATACTTTTTTAGATCGGATTCATTCTTGGCGTATGTACCCTCCGCCTCGTATAATTCGGCAAAAGATCCATCGTCGCTACAGCCGAGACACAGGACGGCAAACAGAAAGGCCGTTACAGATTTCACCAGCAACTTCATTAGTCCTCCCCGCTTTCAATTTTCTTGATGCAGCGCAAGTGACAATAAAAATCCTTCTCCGCATAGTTTGACGAAAGCGCCGAACGTTTATCGTCGGAATAGGTGTACGCCAACATATAATAGGCCTGAGTCTTACTAAGACTCGATGTCGTGCAGAAATTCGCCCTTCGATGGACCCAGTCATTCGTTCCGTACTCCCCACTAGGCAAGAGTGTCAGACCATATTCATTATAGCTATCACGATACGTAACCGAAGTTCCATCGTTCACATACCCCCAAACATCTTTCGCCAGCGCCCTTGTCGAGCCCAAATTAAAGGAGGCACTCCAATTTGAAAGGGACGGGATTCTCCAGCCTTCGGGGCATAGTCCCTGATGGCTCAATGTGTCCGTAATCTTTTTCGACATATACGTCGAATCTACCTGCATCGCTTCGAACCAGCTGTAAAAACGGCCCGTGATTTCGCAATTCTTGGGGTCATCGCCATAGCACTTCCCCTCGTCATCGCCCGAATAGTTCAAGTTTTCCGCCATCCAGAAAAAACCGCCCGCCTTCAGAGTCCTGTATTTCTTTCCATCGCGTTCGTCGGTCATGGTTCCATACTCCACGTCCTCGTTAAAATAATTCTCACGAGGGCGTTCATAGATGGTCATGTATTCCCACAGGTTTTTCCCACGGCAAATAAACGGATAGTCTTTAAAGTCCAGCGTCTCGCCAACATTCTTCATCGAGCAGGCCTTCTTGAAACAAACCTCCGTAGAATCGGCGACTCTCCATCCCCCGTCATAGACATAAAGAAGATGCTCCGCATTCGTCAGGGATTCATCGCAATATCCCGACATATTCTTCTTTGGTGCATTCAGGCGCCCCTCCTTAAAGGAACCTTGTGTACCCGCCCCGAAGCCCAACGTGTCGGCAACCTTTTTCAAGACCCCCGACCAGACACCCTTTTTGCAATAATACAGATGGTCGTAGGATACACAGATTTCCCTTGCAGTGTCCTGCACAATGGCACCATCGTTTTCGCTGTCACACTTGCCGAGAACCTTCTCCGCATTTACAATGGACGAATCATTGCGGACATAATAATAGGCGCTACTGCTGCTGTATCGCATTAACGAATCGGGAATTTCGAAATAGTTGTCGAGATTCGACTTGCCGTCTTTGTTCACTGAATCCAAAGACATCGGAATGTACGGAGTCGCATCATTTGGCGGTGTATATTCAGCCCATTTTTTACCGGTACATTTCATGTAGCCGTTCAACGATGCAATAAAGACATAGCGCCCTTCATGGGAACTGTTGCATTCCTGCAAGTCCTTGATAGAAGGTACAGTGTCGTCAGCGGCAACATAGATATTCAATGTTGTAGCGGAAGCTCCGCTCGTCTGTGCAGAGCTCGAATTCTTGCCTCGGGAACCACTCGACTTGCCTTCGATAGGTTCGAATATCATCCAGAATCCATCCTGGCAAGTAAAATAGGTATCTTCACGCGACACATAGACGGAATCGCCCTGCTGCTCTTCTCCACAGGCACCGAGATCCTCGGCGGATTTCGCCACAGGATAGCTTGCACTCGGACCAACACTGGAAGAATCGTCGCTACAGCCGACAGATAAGGAAAGAATAAGGAACGCGCCCCACTTGCGCGCCATTTCAAATACCGACATTTGTCACAACCTCCACAACCCATAAATAGAAATTTCACAGGCAGCGTTGCGCTCATCATCGCGGACATTCTGTACTTCACGTGGACCGCAAAGCACTATCTGAAGAATAAATTGGAAGGATAGGGTTTTAGAGGCTGGAGCGTTTGTCTTCGTACATTTTTTTGTCGGCATTGATGATGCTATCCCTAAAGCTCGTAGCACGGCCATCCCAGCTGGCATAACCCATACTCACCTCGATTGTATAGGTCTGCGAACTTTTCCGATTTTCGATTTCTTCTTGCAGGCATCCCCGGACTACCTTAAGCACTTCTTTGGGAGTTTTCGTCTGTGCAATCATCAAAAATTCGTCGCCACCATAACGGCACAAGAAAATAGACATTCTCAGCCTTCCACAAGCCCTCTTGAGCGCCCGCGAAACAAGCACCAGCGCACGATCGCCTTCCGTGTGGCCATAAGTGTCATTAATTTGTTTAAAGTGATCCACATCCACCATAACCACAAAAGAATTCTTCGCTTCGCGTTGCAAAAGCAAGTAGCGTTGCAGTTGGTTGCGATTATTGAGCGATGTCAGAGGGTCCGTCGAAATCAGCAGGTTCTGCGAATTGAGATAAACAAAAAGTATTACCAAAGTACACCAGAAACAGAAAATCGGCGTCGTCAACGAAAAGAATATTTGCGCTCCTGCAGCAACGATACAACCCGGGGTATAGCTTGCCACAATAATGTACGTTTTCAAGAACTGCCTATTTTGAGGTTCAAGCCCGCGTGCAATGCAACGGAACGTTACCGTCATGATGTAGATAAACGGCAAGAACGAGAGGACAAAGTAATAAAGGTCGCATGGTTCCAGGTTTTCATCTAGCCAAAAATCAGGAGCTGCTACAAACGAGACAAACAGCAGCACCATTTCCACATAAATCGGGATTCGCAGTTTTGCTTGAAGATGGCGAATCTGCACACGAGTCATATCCTGTCGCGTGCTCATTTCGGCAAAAATGAAGCAGCTATAGAACAACATTGCCGCGATGATTGCATTCGAGTAATTCACCGCCAAAACGCTGAACAAGTTTTTCGGGAGAATTCCATCGTTCACCAAAGCCCAAACCGAATCACTCACAAAATAAAAAATATGCCACAGAACCAGCTTATAAAACAGAGTAAAACGCATCTGCGGTGTCGGGAGCCTCTTGATACTATACAAAAGGAGTATCAGGACGCACGCGCACCCGATACTGACTTCAGCATAAAAAACAAAAACGCTCATAACGAATAAAATACTCTTATTTCCTGAAAAATGTCCACATCCAAGCAAAGTTCTCCCGTCTTTGTGTTTGAGGTCACCTTTTTGAAAAAAAAAGCCAATTTGTTTGAAAATTTTGCCACATGCAAGGCATCGTCACTTGACCGCGCTCACGTTTGGAAGAAGATCCTGACACGGGGAAACAGCAGTGAGTAATCTCTCCTAGCCTCTAGATCCTAACCTCTATTCCCTTATTTACTACATTCTACCTCATGAAACCCTGGAAATTGCTCAATACGGAATATCTGGTAGATGCACCTTGGCTAAAAGTCGCCAAAGAAAAATGTGAACTCCCTAACGGGAAGGTTATAGACGATTTCTATACATTATGGCAGCCAGACTGGGTGTTGATTCTGGCCCGCACCGCCGAAGGCAAATGGATAATGACAGAGCAATACCGTCATGGATCTGGTAAAATCGCGCTGGAGTTCCCCGCCGGAATTATAGATAAAGGAGAAACACCCGAACAAGCCGCACTGAGGGAATTGCAGGAAGAATGTGGGTATAGTTTAGACGAGAGACGAGAGACGAGAGACGAGAGAGGGGAGACGAGAGACGAGAGAGGGGAGACGAGAGACGAGAGGAGTTTAGTCTACCTTGGAGTGTTTCCGGTGAATCCGGATAGGCACCGTGGTGTATTCCATGTGGTATTTCTCGACAACGTTGTCAAAAGCGGCAGTACAAATTTCGACAGTACCGAAGAAATCGAATCGTGCGAAATGAGCGACGAGGAACTGCAAAAGAAAATGGCCGATGGCAGTTTCAACCATCCACTGCAAATGGCAGGGTATCTGAAGTTTAAGTTAGAAGTGGGAAGTAGGAAGTTTTAATGGTTTACTGTCTACTATTAAATTCCCTATGAAGTTGCTTGTCGCCGTATTTGTCTTCGGTGCCGGGCAATAAATCTTCGGCGGTATAGCCACTTGTGATGTTTCGTAGCACTACATTGCGAGCCGATTCGTCGTAACTAAAATGGATGCGGAAGGTACGGTAGGCCAACACGCCTGTATGCGTATTTTCATCGATTGTCAGGCGCCGGCGGGAGCCGTCAAAGACATCTTTCGAGAAATTCCCGCGCGAAAGCTGCACACGGGCAAAACTTTCCAAGTCAAATGGGCTACGCTTCGCAATCCAACGGTTCTGCACCTCAAATTCTCCAGACATTTCAACGGTCCACAAATCACCCACTTGTTCCTCTACCCAACCCGCTTTTGCATCGGGGAAGGCATCAGCCATCGGGATGTAGGGTTTGATGTCGAGCACCGGAGTTCCGTTGAGCAAATCCGCTTCGTCAACATGCAGCACAAGCCCATCTATCCCCAAAAGGCGCACACAACTGAGGCCTATCGGGTTCGGGCGATAAGGGCTGCGACTGGCAAAGGTTCCCACCCGGTCTTTACCCTTGGGGGGTACGGGAGGCCGTGTCGTCGGGCGCCAGCCCTCGTTCTCGCTGAACTGGAATATGACCCAAATGCGTTCAAAGCCCTCCAAGTCGCGGAGCGCCATTTCGAAATTCTGCCCCGATTTAAGCTCGATACGCCCAGGGTGCCCCGCAAAGAGACGCCCCTGGCGGGGGGCATCGTACTTGTACACGGCATCGCCGTAAAAAAAGCCAATCGGTTCGACAAGCACCTTCAGTGTCCTTCATGGGAAAAGGAAAAGGCACCCCGGTTGGAGCGCCTTTTCAAAAAGCAATACCGCTAGACGCGCGTTAGTCGCACTGGCCAGGGGCACCGACCTTAAAGATTGTGAACGATCCGCTTTCACCACCAGTGACATCAGCGAACTTGAACTTTATGGAAGAAAGCACCTTGGCCGCATTGGCACCCGTCATCGTCGTGGTCGCCCATTCCGGCTGTTCGAAATCGCTCCAATTAAAATCTAATGTTTTGTTGGAGCCCGCCGGCAGTGTAACCATCGGGAGAGCATTCTGAAGTTTATTTTCCTGAGACTGTGTCAAACCCAATTCTATTGCAAACGTGGCAGTGCCGGAATAGCTATATGTAACGCAGATACCCTTAGAGGATGTGGCATCACCAGTTGCGTTTGTTTTGCCATAGCCAAACGCAAAACCAAGGTAGGGATAAACACCGGCTTCGGTATCACCTTCGCCGATGACGAAATCGCCGCAGACACCACCACACGCCTCGATAACCGGAGCCATGTTGTTTTCCGGGCCCAATTCGGTTTTCCAGGTGATTGCAGAACCAAGGTCATCAGCGTAGCTGTACCACCAGCCACCATCCTTGTTGCCCGTCGGGACCTGGACATCACCGGCAGTACCGTCCCACAGAGCAAGCTTGAACAGGCCATCATCCTCATTGGCAGGAGGAGTCGAGGAGGCCGGAGTCGGATCCGACTTGACAGAAGAAGATTGTGCAACAGGAGCAGCCGAGCTGCTGCTCGGAGTCGTGGGAGCTATGGAAGAAGAAGAAGCCGCGACCGGAGAGAGACCGCTACCCTGTTCCTGGGAAGAAGAAGACTGACCACCCTGATCACCACCAATCGAAGCCGCATCACTACTGGAACTCGAGCCCATGTCGGCAGAAGAAGCAGGAATACAAGCCATGAAGGAACTTGTAGCCGGGTCAGGATTGGGGATATATCCCGGATGGGCGGAGCACTGATCGTTCGTACTACCTTCCGGCGGAGTAATCGAATTATCATCATCGCTACCGGAGCAGGCTGCAAACATGCACAGGGAACCCGCCACCAGCAAACCAAAAAGTTTTTTCATAGTAACCTCTATAAAGAAAGTTTTTATTCTCTGATGTGTAAATATATATCTTTTTTTCCTTTTTTGCTTTCAAAAAAAATTACCAAACGGCCTTAACGCCAAAAAAACGTGATTTAGAGCATCAATCCAATGTAAAATAAAAGATAATATTGACAAAAAAAAGCATATCGCATTATATAATCATCTTCGGTCAGAAATTATTGCAGGCGCACTATATTATTTCTAAATTTAGCCCGATGAAAGACAAAGCCCGTAAACTTATAGAAAAGTACGAGGAACTGGAATCGGAACTCGGGAACCCGGACGTTCTCGCCGACCAGGCCCGATACAACAAGATTCACAAGCAGTACAAGGGTATCGAGAAGGCAGTCGCCAAGGCCAAGGAATACTTGCAGATGCTCAGCGACCAGGAAGAATGGAAAATGGCCCTCGGCGACTCCGACCCCGAAATGGTCGCGATGGCCAAATCCGAACTTTCGACAATCGAAAAGGCCCTCCCCGAACTCACCGACGAACTGCAAATCCTGATGGTGCCCAAGGACCCGTGGGACTACCGCAACGCCACTCTCGAAATCCGTGGCGGTACCGGCGGTGACGAATCGGCCCTGTTTGCCGGCGACCTTTTCCGCATGTACCAGGGGTACTGCAGCCGCATGGGCTGGAAAATGACCATCCAAGATGCAAGCGAAGGCACCGTGGGCGGCTACAAGGAAATCCGCGTGTTTATCGAGGGTGACAGCGTGTACGGGACGCTCAAGTTCGAAAGTGGCGTACACCGCGTACAGCGCGTGCCCGAAACCGAGACGCAGGGCCGCGTGCATACCTCCGCCGCAACCGTCGCCATCCTCCCCGAAGCCGAGGAAGTCGACGTGGAAATCCGCGAAGCCGATATCCACATGGATACCTACCGCTCTTCGGGCGCGGGCGGCCAGTACATCAACAAGACGGACTCCGCCGTGCGACTCACCCATATCCCGACGGGCGTGGTGGTGAGCTGCCAGACCGAACGTAGCCAGTTGCAGAACCGCCTGCACGCCATGGAAATGTTGCGTTCCAAGATTTTGGACGCGCTCATCGCGAAGAAGGAACAGGAAGAAGCGGCCAGCCGCAAGGCCCTGGTGGGCACAGGCGACCGCTCCGCAAAAATCCGCACTTACAACTTCCCGCAGAACCGCGTGACCGACCACCGCATCGGCCTTACGCTGTACAACCTGGACAAGGTGATTACCGGAGACCTCGACGAGATTATCAACGGGCTCCAGATGGCAAACGCCCAGGAAAAACTCGGGAAGTTTAACGCTTAAAATGTCTTCCCCGCGAAGGCGGGGACCTCCTTTTTAACCATACAAGAAGGAGATGCCCGACTCAATCGGGCATGACAATATAAAATAAGGAAAGTCCAATGTCGCAGATGACCGTACTTGAAATTCTGAACCGCACCAAGGTCTTCTTCGAGAAGAAGGGCGTGCCCGATGCACGCCTGGACGCCGAGTACATCATCAGCCACGGGCTCGGCATGAAAAACCGGATGGACCTGTACCTGAACTTCGAGAAGCCCCTGACAGCAGCCGAACTCGACACGCTCCGGCCGCTGGTCGCACGCCGTGCGAACCGCGAACCGTTGCAGCACATCGTGGGCGACACGAGCTTCCGCGGACACATCATCAAGTGCGACCCGCGGGCGCTGATCCCGCGCCCCGAGACGGAGTCGCTGGTGGACATGGCAATTGAGCGCCTGAACGGTGTCGAAAGCCCCTTCATCGTCGAGGTGGGCACGGGAACAGCGGCGATTTCCATCGCCTGCGCGAAGGAAATCGCCGGAGCGAAAGTCCTCGCAACAGACATTTCGGAAGAAGCCCTTTCGCTTGCCCGCGAAAACGCGCAAGCCAACGGGCTCAATGAAGAATTGACGTTTGCGCAGGGAGACCTGCTTGACGCAGTGACGGGCGACATCGTGGCGAAGATTGTCGGCGCTTCGGCTGGTTCGGCAGGCTCACCAACCTTATCAGCGACCTTGCCTAAAATCAGCTGCCTGATTGCGAACCTCCCCTACATCCCCGACGGGGAAAAGGGCAAGCTCCAGCCCGAAGTGGACAAGTTCGACCCGGCTCTCGCCCTGTACGGCGGCCCCGACGGACTGGACCTCGTGCGCAAGCTGCTCCAGCAAACCGAGGGCAAGCTCTCTGCGGGCGCACCCATCCTCCTCGAAATCGGCTCGGAACAGGCAGAAGTCCTCAAAAACGAGGCCGGGAACTTCCCCTGGCTCGAATTCGAAGGAATCCACAAGGACTACTGCGGCAATATCCGCTTTGTCAGCTACAAGGCCAAGTAGGCCACAAAACCGGGGCTACATTCCCACAGTACAGCCCAAGGCGCCGAGCACGTAAGTTTCGCTTTCACCCATGCGGTAAAACGGCATCAGGGTATCGTCGTCGACGAGCTCGTCCGAAAAGCCACACAGTTGCAACTGTTCACCAATACGCCGCTTGAACGCGGAAAAACCTGTATTCCACAAGCTAGGTTCGGCACCGACTGTAATTGTGCTACCCGAATTTCCAAAAGGAGTTTCCTTCGTTTTCTTCCTTGTCATATTTGATCTTCCTTTTCCATTTTTCCTTTTGACGCCTGTTTTTTCACACACAAAAAAGCAAGTGCCCTTCTGAACACCAAATATAAACACGCCGGAATGTCAAAAAGTGACAATTCGGCTTTTTTTTGAAAAAAAGAGGAAAAATTACTCGATAACTTCGGCCTCGACCTCGGCATGCCCTGCCTTGTCGAGCCCAAGTTTTTTGCCAGCAGCCGTACTCAGGTCAAGGATTCGCTTCCCGGCATAAGGACCGCGGTCGTTCACTCGCACGATGACGCTCTTGCCGTTACTCTTGCGGGTGACCTTGAGCTTGGTGCCGAAGGGGAACGACCGGTGCGCACAGGTCATGGCGTTCTGGTCGAAAATTTCGCCGCTGGCGGTTTTCTTGCCGTCGAAGCCCTTGCCGTAATAGCTTGCGCTCCCGGTAATCTTTGTCCCCACGGGAGCCTTTTTCTTTGAAGTCGGGTGCTTGGACGTGGAATAACCCCTGTCATACCCCGGACGCGAGGCGATACTCGCACTCCCGGCGCATCCCGGAAACACAAACGCAGACACAAGAAAACACACGAGCAGAGAAACATGAGCAAACTTCTGCATCGCGGGCCAACCTACTCGAAGTCGTACATACTGTTGTACGTATTCTCCAGCACTTCGTCTTCCTTGCTCTTGACTTCGGCCTTCTTTTCTTCGGGCTTCTTGTTCAGGGACTCGTAGTACTGCTTGGACAGATTATCAATATGCTCGACAGAATGTTGCACCCTCTTGCGGAGCCGCTTCATATCGTCGTCGGTAAGAGAAATGCGAGTATTCAGGATTTTTGCGGATTCCCTACCCCACGGCGTGGAGCCGTGATTGTTTTTCAGTTGCCGATAGATAGCCACGGCACTGTCCTTGCGCTCGGGATTCATCGCAAAGTACACAGCCTTCATGTACAACGCCTGGATGCCGGACTGGGTCTTCGGGTATTCCTGGTAGAGGCTGTCGAATGCGGTAAATGCGGCTAAGTAAGCGGAATCCACACGTTCCATCTGGTCAATGGGCACTTCCGTTGCCGCTGTCCAAAGGCTTTCAGCCTGCAAGTAGCGAGCCTTCGCCTTGTCTTCGTCGGTCTGGGCGGTGACGCGCATGCCGAGGTTCACTTGCGCTTGCTTGGCGAATTCCGTGTTCGGGTACTTCTCGATGATTTCCTTGTAGAGGACTTCTGCCGAATCCGGGTCGTGCTTGAACTCGTCGTAGATGAAGGCCCTCGCGTATGTGGCGCGCATGACCTTCAGGGAATCCTTGTCCCCTTCGATTACACTATTTAAGCGGCTGACAGCGCTATCCACTTCTGAAAGTTTGAAGAGGAACAGTTCCGCTATCTGGAATTCCGCATTGAAGAAATTCTTCACGTTGGGGATAGAATCTTTCTTGAGATCGTCGTCGTTCTGCTGACGCAGTGCGATAAGGCGCTTGAGGGCTTCGCGGCGTTCGCGGCTCATGCGAGCCCACTCCGACGCGGAATACGTGACAAAACTGCTGTCGTAGTAAACCATCGCTTGCGGGTAGTCCAGCGTGATAGTCTGCTCGTAGTCGCCCAGCGCAAAGTAGCTCCTTGCAGAATGAATCGTACGTTCGTATTCCGAATTCACCTTGTTCAGCACGATAATCGCATCGGGGTAACGCTTGGCGAGCAACATGATTTCGCCCAGGCGCACCAAGTATTCGGGGCGCTTTTTCTCATATTCTTCGTTCTTGTACAGCAACTTATATTCGTCGGCGGCAGCCAGATATTCCTTCTTGTTCACGAGGCATTCCGCAGCCTGCTCGGCGGCCGTCTGCTTTTCGCGCACGTTCAGCTGCTCAATTTCCTTGGCTCGGTAATGCTCGCGAGCCTTGTCCCAGTTTTCCTTGGCGAAATAAAGCCCAGCCAGGCGGAAATGCGCCTTGCCGCGCATAAAGGGAGTGCCCGCCGTATCGGCAAGCAACGCCTCGAGGGCGTCGATAGCCTGGTCCGGGGACTCGGACTGCTCATCCAGGAGCGACATCAAGTTCAGGCCCTGGAAATAGTAGGGATGGTTCTTGGAGGCGACGACCGGTTCCAGAGCAAAGCGGCTCAAGTTATATTCCTGGGTGCGGTAAAGGCAGTAGGCCCTCTGGTATTCGACCGCGCGCATGGAGTCGTAATCGGCAAAGTAGCGTTCGTACTCGTCGTACTTGACGATCGCCTTTTCGAACTCGCCCTTGTGACGGAAGGATTCACCAATGAGGAATACGGCCTCGGCGGTGCGCTTCTTGTTCTTAGGGAAGCGTTCGAGGACGCGGGAACCTTTCTCGATAATCTTGTCGTACCTGAGGCGTTCTTCGGTACCGGGCTTGGAAGCCGTCTCGTCCGGGACGCTGTCCAGACGGGCCGTACGCATCTCCGTCGCCTCGTCGTAAAGGCGTTCCGCATTGAACATGTGATTCAAGTAAGCACAACAAGTGCAACCCTCGAACAGGAGGGCCAAAAGAGCAAGCGCGATGTAGCGATAAAAACGCATAGCGCAAAGATACAAAAAAGTAAGAAGTAGGAAGTAGACAGTAGGAAGTAGGAAGTGGTTAGTAAACAGTGGTTAGGGAATAGGCGAAAGACGAGATATACGAAACTAGGTGCTTTAGCACCTTAGTTGAGTTATCCCCTATGAGGAGACGAGAGGCGAGAGATGGGGGCTGTGAGCGGTGAGCGATGAGAAAGGAAGGCTCCTCGAACCTCTAACCTGGAGCCTCGAGCCTAATACTGGTTCAGGTACTTGACATAATCGCAGAGCTTGATGCCCGGCGGCAGTGCGCTCTTGTCGAAGCGGACCATGCGGACTTCGGCAGGTTTGCCGATGAAGCGGGCCAGGATTTCGAAGTTGTCCTGAGTTTCCCACACGGCGGCATCCATGACAACTCCATCGCCGCAGTCTGTTTCGCCCGTGCTGTTGCCAATGCCCGAAATGCGGGAGTTCTGCTTGAGCAGGCGCGTATAAACTTCGGGAGCGACACCCAGGTGGTTCGATGCCGACGAGGAATCGTACACCACCACGTGTACCTCGCGGAACTGCTTCTTGGAATCGAATACGACCGTATAGCGGTGCATGTACGGTGCGATATAGAAGGATTCCTGCCAAACGTTGTCTGCAACAGGGCGGAAATTGGAGATGGAATACTTCTTGAAGAACTCGCGCGGAGTCACGCCATAACGAACAAGGTAATGTCCGAGCATCGTGGAGAAGTCGTGCGTTGTCGCGGGTTCCATCGACTGGCGGAGGCTGTCGACGGCGCGGTTCAAATCACTGGCGAGCCCGGCGTTGTTCGTCTCGACCACGACCGGTTTCTTGACCTTGGTTTCCTGGATGCGCTGGGCGATGTCGGGATATTCCGGATCGCGAGCCATGATTTCCTGGAACTGATTGCGGGCCAAATCAAAATCGCGACCGTTGAGGTAAGCAAGGCCAAGGGCCTCGCGCAGCGGGAGGTTTTCGGGATAACGTTCCACCAGCGGTTCAAGGATTTCGCAGGCGACCTTCGCCCTGTCACGCGGAGTCAGCTGGGTACCCATGCCGCCCACAGGCGACTGCTTTTCGCCGATGGTCGCCACGGCCATGCGGGCCGGGTTGAAATCCGGACGGATGGCCAAAATGCGCTGGTAAATCTTCTCGGCGGAATCGAAGTGCCCCTTGTATTCTTCCAAATAACCTTTCAGCAAAAGCAGGCGGACGTTCACCGGGTACTGCGAGAGCGCGTAATCCACAAGAGAGGCGCAACTGTCCAAAATGCCCTGGGAATGGTACATGCCCGCAAGCAGTTCGAAGGCTTCCGAAGATTTGCCGAACGAAAGGCTCACTGCAGCGTGGGCCTCGGCGAACGCCTCGTTTACACGGGAATGTTCGGCAAGCAACTTGGCATACCAAAGGCGAGCCTCGTACAAGGCCGGGGCCTTGTCGCAGGCGATACGGGCCAGTTCCAGCGACGCATTGGTATTGCCGACGGCGTAGGCCTTACGGCTATCCATGTAGGCAGCCACACCCGAGCCGGGGAAATTCGCCTGGATTTTTGCGACCAGCATGTTCATGCGGCTCTGCTGGGCATCCGTAAGCGTATCCATTTCAAATAAAGTATTAGCTTCACCCCACACCGCCGGTATGCAGTCGGGGAACAACATCACGATAGCCTCGTAAATGTCGTAGGCGGCCTTCAGCGAGCCAGAACGGGAAAGTTCCGTCGCGCGTCGCAGTTCAGCCTGCGTCTGGACGGGGAGCGAAGACACTCCCTTCTGGAAATCCGGGGTATCACCCAGCATCAAGGACGTGCCAGCCGGGAGCCCGAAGGGGACCCCTTCGACCGTGACCTTGGACGGGCCGTAGATGTCGAAAAAGTAATAGCCAACGAACGCGATTGCCGCGCCGACACACATAACCAGGAATAAGTAGGCAGCCTTTCGGGCAAATGCCGACGGAGTAGACATTACAGCTCCAGGAAGTCCACGAGTTTTTCTTTATGCTCTTTGCTCTTCTGCAATTTACGGAGGGTCTTGTTCTTTATCTGGCGTACCCGCTCGCGGCTGAGTTTCAGGTCTTCGCCAATATCCTTGAGAGTCGTATCCTCAATGGTATCCAGGCCGTAGAACATGCGGAGGATTTCTTCTTCGCGCTGCGGCAAGGACGACAGCGTCTCCTGGATGAGCTTGCGGCGCTCGTCGCGCTCGAGGTCCTCGTCCTGGTTGCCGTCGGAACCGAGCACGTCCATGAGGGTGCTCACCGAATCCGCACTGCTGGAGCCACCACCGGCATCGTCGCCGATCGGGGCGTCCAAGGAAATGTCGACGATTTTTTCCATGACCTCGACGATATCCCTCTCGTACGGGGCAAATTCTTCCATCGCGATGGTCTTTTCGTAGTCACCGCCGTTCTGCATCAAGGCACGCTTGAAGCGATTCACTAGGGCAAGCTTGTTCGGCGGAATGCGAACCGCACCCACCTGTTCAAACAGCGCCTTCTGGATGGACTGACGAATCCACCACACGGCGTAACTGATGAACTTGACATCCTTGTCCATATCAAAACGCTTGGCAGCCTTGAAAAGGCCTAGGTTGCCTTCGTTAATCAAATCCAAAAGGGAAAGACCGCGGCCCTGGTACTTGCGCGCAACGCTGACCACAAACCGCAAATTGCCTCGGATAAGGCGTTGCAGTGCGGACTTGCGAATCTCTTCCGTCTCTCCAGTCTTGATGATCTTCAACAACGCCGATTCCTCCTGCGGAGTCAGCGTAGGATACCTATTCAAGTCCCGGAAGTATAGCGCTTCGTTAAAATCACTCATGGAATACACACCTATCAATCCCTCGGGCAAAAAACCGTCGGTCAAACAAATATGGTTTTTTACTCCCGTTTCGTCAAATTGAACAGTTTATCGTAAGGGTAAATTCCCGAATTGTGACCATCACTAAAGGATAGTCCCGCAGCATACCGACCAATGGATTGAATCCTTGTAAGTTTTATGTCCGCAGGAACTGTGGAATCGTCCAAAAGTTTTTCTCCCGTATGCTCATCGACGCACAGCGCACAGGGGCATGCGAGACGAAGTTCGCGAATGCCACATGCTCCGCGAGTTCCATCGCTCCATTCAAAGCCGATTTTTCCGTCCTTCGTCCTGAAAATCTTCTTGGGCTGAATCATGCGTCCTCCACCGGAAGTTGTTCAAACTCGTAGTTGAAACTCTTGAGCACACCGTCACCTTCAGATGCGAACATCGAAAGCGTGCGCACCGTAGCATCGGCCGCCTGCATAAACGCCTTCGCCGATTCGGAGTTCGGGTAGCGGAGCACCGCAGGAGTGCCTTCATCGCCACAGCCCGCCACCGCAGGTTCCAGCGGCACCTTTGCAATCAATGGCACGCCCCAGCTCTTCGCGATGCGTTCGCCACCGCCTTCGCGGAAGATATTGTGGTGCTTGCCGCACTGGTCGCAAATGAAGTAACTCATGTTCTCGACCACACCCACCACGGGTACGCCCACGGAATCGAACATCGCGAGCCCCTTGCGGCAGTCGGCAAGAGCCACCTCCTGCGGGGTCGTCACCACGACGGCACCGGCCATCGGGCAGTTCTGCGTGAGCGTGAGCTGGATGTCGCCCGTTCCTGGAGGGAAGTCCACCAGCAGGTAGTCAAGCTTGCCCCACCGCACATGGTGGATAAAGTGCTGTATCATTTGGGAAACCATCGGTCCGCGCCAGATGGTCGCCTTGTCGGAATCGGCGAACATGCACATGCTCACGATGCTGATGCCGCCCTTCGCCTCGACAGGCGCAATCGTATTGTCGTCAAAAACTTCGGGAGCCTTGTCGATGCCGAACATGAGCCCCATGCTCGGGCCATAGATGTCGGCATCCAGAATTCCCACTCGGGCCCCCGAAAGACTGAGCGCCATCGCGAGGTTCGCTGTCACAGTGGACTTGCCTACGCCACCCTTGCCACTTGCGACCGCGACCACATGCGCCACTTCGCCGATGTAGGAAACCTTCGGAGCCTGCGTTGCCGCATTGGAGCCTTCCACGCGGCCCTGCGCCGTAAACGTCACGTTCACCTCGCTTGCGCCGAGGCTCTTGACGATGGCAATGCACTGGTCCTTGAACTGGTCACGGATGGGGCATGCCGGGGTCGTGAGCCGCAGGTCGAAGCTCACCTTGTCGCCCTCTATCTTCAGGTTCTGGACAAAGTTCAGTTCCACGATGTTCTTGTGCAGGTCCGGATCCTGGACCGCACGCAAGGCACTTAAGATGTTTTGTTCGTTCAGTTGCATAGGGGAGTTGGAAGTAGGAAGTTAGAAGTAGGAAGTAGACAGTAGGAAGTGGTTGGTGGTTGGTGGTTACGAAAACTTAGGCATTCTCAAGAGATGCGTCATGCAAGGCGGCCATTCTTCTTCGTAGTGGCTCACCAGGATGATGGTCGTCTCTGTCGAAAGCAGTTGCAGCAGGTTAAAGAGTTTCTCGCGGTATTCGCCCTTGAGCCCCTGCGTGGGTTCGTCGAGCAGCAGCACCTCGGGCGGGCGGATAGCGGCACGCGCCATGAGCACCACTCGCTTGTCGATCGGCGAGAGGCTGCGGAAGCGTGCATGCACATCCGAAAAGCCAAGGTATTCAAGCCATTCCTTCGCCTTCGCGCGTTCTTCCCAGGTGGTGTTTTCCGCCTTGCACAAATTCGCGGTAAAGCCCGTGCAAAGCACCTCGGAAAGGTCCAGGTCTTCGCGGTACTGGAGCGCGAGTTCCGGCGAGAAGAACCCGAGTTTCGCCTTGTGGTCCCATATGTTGAGGCCATGCCCCGGACGTTCTCCTAACAAAGTAATATCGTTCTTGTAGATTTGCGGGTGGTCGGCCGTAAGCATCCCGAGGAGCGTACTCTTGCCGGCACCGTTCTCGCCCATCACCGCCCAGTGTTCGCCCTTGCGCACCGTCCAGTTGAGGTTCTTGAGTACCGTCGTGTCGCCGAATTGGACGTTGACGTTTTTGAGGTCGAACAAAATCTCGGCAGTGGACTGCGAATCAGGTTGGTGAGCCTGCCGAACCACCTGATTTGAATCAACTACAGTTCCCTTCGGCAAGCTCAGGGAACTTCCACGAAGTTCCACTATCTCGTAGTCCTTCAGCTCGGCCTTCGTGTACTTGGGTTTCGCGGCGGCACTCGGGAGTTCTCCGGCATACTGCGTAAATGTCTTTTCCGCATAAACGAACGCAGGAATTTCGGGCAGCAGTTCATCTTCGCGGGCAAGGCGCACGGCAAGTTTCACGCCGGGGCGTTTCGACAAGTCCACCACACTCGCGGCCAAGTGGCTGCGGAATTCCGGGTCGAGTCCACCGAACAAGTCGTTGAAGTAAATCCATTCCGGTTTTTCCATCCACATGCGCGCAAGCAACACGCGGCGCAGTTCGCCATTCGAAAGGCTTAGCAGTTTGCGGTCGAGAATCTCCGGCGAAAGTTCCGCAATCGAAAGCGCCTCGTCCAATTTCTCGGGGTCAGTCTCCGGCCAAGCCATATCATCGATGTAGCGGTCCGTCTGCAAGAAGAACTTCTTTTTCAAAAGCAGGTGCCGCACCAGCGGAGCTTCTTCGTCGTGCAGGCTGATGAACCGCTGCTGGAAAAACGGGGCGAGCGCATGCTGGATTTTCCGCTGCATCGCCTCCGACATTGTGGAGACGTTTTTCTGCTGGTTCAAAAAATGAGTAATGACCCTATCCAAGTCCTCGCCCTCGGTGCTGAAAATCTGCACCTGCGGGAACATCTCGATTAAGGCTTCAAAACGCTTAAATTCCATAATATCAAATATAGAAAACGGCCCTATGCGGTGCCACCCTTGAATTTTCATCTCATCAAACAACCCATAAAGAAAAACACCTTCCTGCGATGCAGAAAGATGTTTGTTTTTGGAGGAGTAAAAATTTTGCCTAGAACTTGCTGAAGAAATCCCATGTGGTCTGCGGAACCCAAGACTGCTGCTGGCCCGGATCCTTGTGGTCCCAGATGTGGCCGCCGTTCTGCGTACACCACCGAACCGGGAAGCGTTCTTCGACAGTCGTGTAGTCGTAGCACACATGCGGACCATTGCCACCATATTCTTGAGCCTTTTCGTTCTTGGCCTTGCCGCCTTCGGAGTTGAGTTCCAGGATAATGTCGCGAGCGGCACGTCCCATTTCGGGGCGGCACAGGTCATCTTGCAAACCGAGCACGCCCATCCAGCCGATGCCCATCTGCTTGCGCTGCGGCAACCAGATGTTGCGTTCGGCAGTTTCGTACACGGCCACGGCGCGGAGCACTTCCTGGTGGTTCCATGAAAGTCCGTTACTGAACATGGAGCCGTAGCTGAAGCCTGTCGAGAACACGCGGCTAGAATCAATGCAGAAGTTGCCTTCGAGATAAGCGAGAAGTTCATCAAAAAGCGTGTAGTCATCCTGAGCCCACGGGGCCTGATTTCCGTTACCCTCGGGAGCGACGAAGATAGCCGTCTCATCCTTGTCAAACTGCTTCAGGCCATAGTAGCCTTCGTCCTGCACGCCGCCGGCCCAGCCGCCCATGCACTGCATTCCGAAAATGAGTTTGTATGGTTTGTTCTTGTCGTAGCTCTTGGGGATATCGATGCGCACGGTGCGCGTTCCCTTGCTCCACTTGAATTCGATGTAGGGCTTGTCGCCACGGTACTTGTAGTCGAGTTTGGTGTCTTTACCGCAACCGCTACTGGGAACCGGGTCATTCTTCAAGCCCCAACCGTAAGCATACTGCGGTTGTGGCGGCGCAGGCTTTTTCAAGACGAGCGTCAAGTTCGTATCTAAATTGGTCAGATGAACAGTGAGTGTATCGTAGCCATTCGCAATCACGCGAAGGTCGTCGTTGTCACCCACTTTGAGTAAAGCCCGTGCGCGGGCCTTTTCGCCGAATGTGGCGGAAAAGCTCCCGTCGGCAGTGAACCTGAAGTTCTTTTGTGCATTACCGACCTTGACGCGGGCAAAGTAAGTACCCCTAGCCTTGATAGATGCTTTCATGTCTACCGTTCCCGTGCCGTACAGGGTCTCGTTAAGCAGGCAGTTGCCCACCATGTCGTAGACCTGCACACGAACCGGGCTGCCTGAACTCTGGGAGAACGAAAGTACCCCATTGTTCACGGACAAATACCCCACAGGTCGCGATACCGCAAGCCCCTGGAGCGAATCTGTCAGATTTCCTCCAACAGAAACGGCCGGATCCTGCGGACCGACCGGCCCTGGTGTCACGGAAGAATCCTGATTCCCTCCAGGATTCGGCGATGTTGCCTCGTCCTGATGGAGGGTAAACGAACCCGTCGCATCGGTTTCCACACGGAGGCCCTTGCCCAAAAGAGTGACCGAAGCCTTTTCGATGGCCTTGCCACTTTCGTCATTGACCTTACCGGTTACGGTGAACGCACTCGCCTCAACTGCCGAGAGAGCAACAGAGAAAACGAGCGACACAGCTATTGCTAGTGTACTTTTCATACCAAAACATCCTCATATTGCCAATATTCCTCATATTGCCTTATCAAGATATCCTCATAATGCGGGAAACGTCACACCCCCGGCGAATTTATCATGGACAATAAATCCACGGCAAAAAGTTTACAAACGGCAAGAAAAGAATTATCTTGTTTGCGTGAACCCTATCTTACAAAAAGCTGTTCAAAACGAGCGAATTACCCCCGCCGAAGCGCTCGAACTGCTGAAAAACGCCCCGTGGACCGAGGTCGCGGAGGCCGCCGATGCCGTGCGCAGGCGCATGCACCCCGACAACCGCGTAGGTTATACCGCCTTCCGCATCGTAAACTACACGAACGTCTGCGAAGTCACATGCAGCTTTTGCAGTTTTTGCAGGCCAGCACATAGCCCCGAAGCCTACGTACTTAGCCTCGACGAAATCCGGCAGAAGACGATTGAAGCGAAGGCCAAAGGCGCCGACCAGATCTTTTTGCAAGGGGGCGTGAACCGGGAAATCCCACTTAGCTATTATACCGATGTACTCAAGATGCTCACGCAAGAAATGGGCGTGAAGGTACGCGGGTTCTCGCCGGTTGAACTCGTGCGCATTGCAGAGTTCAACAAAATTACTTTGGACGAACTGCTGGACATTTTTAAGGAAGCAGGGCTCAGTTCCGTGCCGGGAGCAGGCGCCGAAATTCTCTCCGACCGCATGCGGCAAATGCTCAGTCCCAAGAAGCTCCCCGCGCAGCAGTGGTGCGACACGCTCGCGGCCTGCCACAAGAAGGGGCTCCCCGGCAGTGCAAACATCGTGTTCGGCAGCGTCGAAACACCCGAAGAAATCATTGAACATCTGGATTACGTGCGCAAGACGCAGGACATCGCGCAAGGGTTCAAGAGTTTCGTGGTGTGGACTTTCCAGCCGCAAACAGACAAGTTCCCCATCCGGCACGTGCGCGGCGACGAATATCTCAAGCTGCTCGCACTCAGCCGCCTTTACCTTGACAATATCCCGCACATCGAAGTCTCGCTGCTCGGCATGGGGCTTTCGCTGGGTGAACTCGGGCTGCACAGCGGCGCCGACGACATCAACAGCATCGTGATAGAAGAAAACGTATTACAGAACCACGGGCTCACGACCATCGAGGCGGCAGAAAAATTTATACGGAATGCAGGGTTCACGCCGTATCGGCGCAATTTGAATTTTGACTAAAGCACCGAACTTGCCGGAGTGTACTTATTAGAGGAGTTCATCACAGGTGCATGGATTCTCATCAGGGCACTCACAGCTGCCACACAGCATCTGCGTGTATTCCATGTCCACGACCTTCATCTCGGGAGCAACGTATTCCTTCTTTTCTTCCATTTTTTCTCCTTCATCTGTTCCTAGGGAACAGCTTCTGTACTAATTATAACACAAAAAAATGGAACAGGCAACGGAAGGTGCCGTTTTCCCCCTAAAAAAAGACAACCCCGGTCAATAAACCGGGGGTACCTTATTTTCCAAAGTGATCCCAAAAAATCAAGCCAGCTTTACCGATTAGGCGTGCTTAGCGTACTTCTTGAATCCCTTGACCAGCAGGACAGCGAGGATGCAGTACATTTTATTCTCCTTTTAACCTTGTTTTCCGACGTTTTATCGCCATTTTCTTTTGTCGGCGCCAATATTAACAATTTTTTACTAACGTTTCAAGGGAAAAAAGTATATAAGAAATGCTTTTTTTTCATTACCTGCCAAACTACCCCCTCCCCGACAGCGGATTTCACGGCTCCATTTGCCCACAACCGATTACATCTCGCACAAGGAAAATTGGTACATTTGGGAGCATGAAACGCGTTTTAATTACTTGCCTCGCCCTCGCAGCCCTCGCAGTGGCCGACGCATCGTTCCAACTGGATCGCGAGCGTATCGAGGCCGGGCAGACATTCGGTCTTCAGTTTATCATCCCCTTAAATGAACTCCCGGCCAA
>JAEEGI010001716.1_pt1 | contig 54273 bp, 44 predicted proteins | sample 8958751 | NCBI WGS metagenome assembly JAEEGI01 (sample SAMN16246545, study PRJNA631951) | gut metagenome | biome: gut microbiome; feature: rumen; material: KS-attached | host: Bos | place: Iran: Karaj | collected 2018-10
GACCGGACGGAATGAACTGGATTGCGCCTTCGTTTAAGTCGCCCGACGTCGGAAGATAGAAGGTTACAAACCAAGCGCCGATGATGCCGCTCAGGATGGACCAACCGAGCTGACCGATCGCGAAGATAATCATCTCTTTTTTGGTGAGTCTTCTGGTTTTCATGCTGTGAAATTACCCCCTTGTTCCTTAATCAACTTTTCCGCATGCGAAAGAATCCGCATCGACGGATCGTTTGATTACAGTATAGCGCATCCTTATGTAAAAGGAAAGTAAAATTTCTAAAAACGCGCATCTTTATACAAAGCGGTCCGAAGGGACGCCGGCGTCGGAAGGGTCCCCGGCGCGCAGGGGGGGTATGCAGTCGCAGGAAGGATCACCGGTCGTCCGCTGCGCTGTCCCTGCAGGGATATTTGCATCCGTAGGGGAAGATATTATCTTCCCGTTCCGCTGTATCGACGGACGCGCAGCATTCGCGCGGGAAGGCGTCATGGGTGGTTGCAAAATACGCGCGGATACGGTACAATATCGGGTATGGAACAGTTTTGGACATCATTCAACATCGTCATGCCGCTCGTCATCATGATGGCGACCGGCATGCTCATCCGCAGGGTCGGTCTCGTCTCCGAGGACGCGTTCCGCATCATCAACCGCATCGTATTCTATATCGGTATCCCGACGCTTGTGTTTCACGCCGTCGTCACCGACACAACGACCGCGCGTTTGAGCTACGCGTTGTGGGTCGCGGGCAGCGTGCTCGTCACCTTTGCGCTTTCCCTGCTGCTCGCCCGTGTTCTGACAAAGGACCCCGCAAAGCGCGGCACGCTTGCGCAGGCGGCATACCGCAGTAACGACGGTATCTTCGGGCTTGCGGTCGCGACGGCGCTTTTGGGCGAAGGCAACACCGGCACGATGGCGTTCACGCTCGTCATCTCCGCGACGCTGTTCGGCGTGACCGGCGTGCTCTGCTACGAGCTGAACCGCGGCGGCAAGGTCAAGATCGGCAAGGTGCTTCTGAACACGATCAAAAACCCGATCCTCATCGGCGGCGTGCTGGCGCTGATCGTGCGCTTTACGGGGCTGCAGCTTCCGTACGTCATTCTGAAGCCGATCGAGTATTTCAAGAGCATGTGCACGCCTCTGGGCTTTCTGGTCCTCGGCGGCGTGCTGTCGTTCAAATCTTTGAAGGAGGACTGGAAGCTCGTCACCGTCATCAGCGCGGTGAAGCTCATCCTCTTCCCCGTCGCGGTCTGCACGATCGCGTATTTCGTCGGCGGGCTCAGAGGGGCTGAGCTTGCCTCGATCTTCATTGTGTTCTCTGCGCCGACCGCGATGTCCTGCCTGCCGATGGCAAGCGAGCTCGGCGGCGACGTGAAGCTTTCCGGCGAGCTGATCGCGGTCACGACCGTGCTCTCGCTTTTGACCGTATTTCTGTATCTGACATTCTTCGGAGGGATCCTGACAGCATGACCGAACGGCTTTATCTTCTTGACAGCATGACGTCCGCGTTCGACGCGGTCGTGACCGCCTGCGAACCGAAAGGCGACGCATATCTCATCGAGCTCGACCGCAGCGCGTTCTTCCCGAACAAGGGCGGACAGCCCTGCGACGTCGGCAAAATCGGCGATGCCGTCGTTTCCGACGTAAATGAGCAGGGCGAGCGGCTTCTGCACCTTGCGGACCGGGCGATCCCTTTGGGCGCGGCGGTGCATTGCGAGCTGGACTTTTCCCGGCGCTTCGACATCATGCAGCAGCACACCGGCGAACATCTGCTCTCCTACTGCGCGTGGCACCTCTATGGCGCACAGAACGTCGGCTTCCACTGCGCGCTCAGCTACGCGACGCTCGATCTCGACAAGCCGGTCTCGCACGAGGGGATCACGGCGATCGAGAACCTCGCAAACCGCCTTGCCGCCGAAAACGCCGCGGTCACGGCAAAGATCTACGAGACCGAGGAAGATCTCAAGGACATTCCGCTCCGCAAGCATGCGGAGGGCTTAACGGCGCCGATCCGCATCGTCACAATCGAGGGCAGCGACGCGTGCACCTGCTGCGCGCCGCACGTCCGCCGCACCGGGGAGATTGGACAGTTGAAGATCGTTGAGGCGATCCCCTATAAGGGCGGCATGCGCTGTACGTTCCTGTGCGGCATGCGGGCTTTACAGCACGCGCAGCAGATGCAGGACACGGTGAGCGCGATTGCGCTCCGGTTCTCGACCGCGCGCGATCAGGCGGAAGCCGCAGTACAGAAGCAGTCGGAAGACCTGTCCAATGCAAAGCGCGAGCTCCGGCAGGCGTACGCCGCGCTGGACGAATACCTTGCGAAGGCGCTCAAAGCCGAAGCGGAGGACGTGAAGGGTACTAAGCTGATCGTGAAGATCCTGAACGGCGTCGACGCAAAGCGGCTCCGCACGCTTGCGGGCGCGACGATGACGGATAAGGCGCTCTCCGTGCTGTTTTCGGATACGGGCGAACGCGTGTCGTACCTGCTCGCCTCGAACGGGATCAAGACGGACATGGGCTTGCTGATCGGCGCTGTGAATACGGCGCTGAACGGCAACGGCGGCGGACGCGGCACGCTTGCGCAGGGCAGCGCAAAGACGCCCGCAGGTATGGCGGAAACGGTCGAGGGCCTGCGCACCTATTTCAAAAACGTGCTTCTGCACGGGTAACGGAGTACAGTTCTGTACGCCGAAATCGGCGTTTTGACAGCACCGGCGGGCTTTTATCCGCCTTTTTCCATTTATTTCCGACGAATTTCATACAACTGTTGCGGTTTGTTCATAAATACGGCACATTTTGCTTGCATTCCGGTGGTATAGTGAGAGCATCCGAAAATCGACGTAAAGGAACGCATCCCGATGAATCACCGGAACGAAACAAAACCGAAGCATTCACGCGCCGCATGCTTTGCGGCGGGCTTTTTTGCCGCGCTGCTGATTGGCTGTGCCGCAACGGCAGGTTCGCACATTCCGGAAGCGGAAATCCCCGCGGACAGCGTGGTCTTTCAGGAGCCGCCGACGCCCGAACAGGCGATGGTGACGCCCGATCCCGCTTTGATCACGCCGGTTCCGTCCCTCGATCCGACGCCGACCCCCTCCCCCACGCCGACGCCCTCGCCGACGCCCACGCCCTCGCGGCATCCCTTAAACGGCGATACGCTGCTCGTCGGCGACGAGGAGCCGATCGTTTTAGACATTCAGATCCGTCTGATGGAGCTCTGCTATCTCGATTTTGAACAGCCGGACGCGGAGTATTCCGACGGTACCGCGGACGCGATCCGCGCGTTCCAGGTGCGCAACGGCATGCACGGAAACGGCATTTGCGACGCGGCGACCTTTGAAAAGCTGTTTTCCGACGATGCGCTGACCTACGCGATGGTCAAAGGCTCGACCGGCGACGACGTGGAGCTTGCGAAGGAGCGACTCATCGAGCTCGGCTACCTTGAAGGCGTCCCGTTCGGCGAATACGACGAGCAGACCGAAGCGGCGGTCCGGCGGTTCCGCAAGAAAAACCGTCTTTCGGACGACGTGATCATCGACAACGACGCGTTCGAGATCCTGCTCGGCGAAAATACGGTCTCCAACTTCTACGGGCTCGGCGAGAAGGATTCCGCCATTGAAACGTATCAGCAGAGCCTGTACAAGCTCGGCTATCTCACCTATGTGCCGGACGGGATCTTCGGCAAGCAGACGCAGAACGCGGTCCGGCGCTTCCAGGAGGAGAACGGTCTCGTCGTGGACGGCTGTCTCGGCATGAGCACCGTCGACCTTCTGAAGAGCGGCGAAGCGGCGCCGTTTGCCTTCACCGTCGGCACGGAAGGCGCGGACGTGCATCGCATCCAGGAGCGGCTCAGCCATTTCGGCTATCTCTCGGACGCGCAGATCACCGGATACTACGGCGACAAAACGCAGGCGGCGGTGAAATCGTTCCAGAAACGGAATAACCTCAAAGCCGACGGCGCGGTGAATTACGAGACGATGCAGATGCTGCTCGGCGAAGACGCCAAGAAAGCGCCGGCAACGCCGAAGCCCGAAACGCCGAAGCCGACGAAAAAGCCTTCCAAGACGGAAAAGCCAGGCACAACGTCGAAGCCGACCAAAAAGCCGACCCCGAAGCCCGACGACGGCGACAGCGGCGACAGCGGCAGCACGATCAACTACGGCGACGGCGTCGAAGCGTTCATCAAGGTCGCCGAATCGAAGCTCGGCTGCCGGTATGTGCGCGGCGCAAAGGGTCCCGAGCGGTTCGACTGCTCCGGGTTTGTGTACTGGTGCTTAAACCACGCGGGCGTCAAGCAGAGCTATATGACGAGCATCGCATGGCGCAGCTGCTCGAAGTACAAGCGCATCAAGTCGATGGACAGTCTCAAACGCGGGGACGTGCTGGTGTTCAAGGGCAAGTCGATGAGCTCCGGTCACGTCGGGATCTATCTCGGCGGCGGCAGGATGATCGACGCGTCCTCGTCGAAGGGCAAGGTGCGCATCACCGACAGCATCCTTTCGAGCAGCTACTGGACGGATCACTTTTTGATGGCGTACCGGATCTGGAGCTGATCGGCGGCGCGGGGTCGGCTTTGTCCGTAAAAAACGACACAAAAATGACACATTGGTTCCGCTTGCCTTCCCCGGAAAATATGATATACTGAAGAAAAAAGGAGAGGTACGCATATGTCGACATTGAAGGACACCTGGAAAAAGGTCGGCGACGACATCGAAACGATCGGCAAGGACCTGGAAAAGAGCATTGTAAAGACCGTGAAGCAGGGCGCGAAGGTCGTGTCGGATTGGGCAAACAAGGAAGACGACGACGAAAAGAAGGACGCGCCGAAGGCGGACGTCGTTATCGACTCCGAGGAGAAAAAGGAATAACCCGCGGTCCGCTTCGCTGCGGCGCCGCATTTCCGGCACAGTTTGATGCGTTCGGCTGTGCCGTGTTTTTGTATTTGCATACTTGATATTGCGTCCGATCCGCCGTATAATGAAGAGTACGATCGGATCGGAACACGCGTAAAGGAGGGACGGTTATGGAAACGCTTGCTGATTACATCCGCTGGGTCGGCGACCTTGATTTTTGCGCCTATCCGTTCCGGGATGCGGACGCGCTGGTCCTCTCGAACATCGCCTATTACGATCTGGACCCGGTCATGCGGCAGGAGAAGCCGGAGCATACGGTTTCCGACTGTATCCCGATGATCGAAGCCGGCGAAGCAAAGCTCATGATCACGGGCGGCGATCTCGGCAACGGCGAGGTTCTGGAGCGGGCCGCGCGCTCGAAGCGCTACGGCGCGCTTCGCCTGTCCGACTATGAAAATACCGTCCGTGCCGATCCGCCGCTGCAGTTTTCGGCGGTGACCTTCCGCGCGCCGACGTTCTCGTACATCGCCTTTCGCGGAACGGACGCTTCCCTTGCGGGCTGGCGCGAAAACTGCATGATCTCGTTTACGGAGACGGAAGCGCAGAAGCTTTCCCTCGCCTATGCCGAGCGTCTGATCGACGACGGCGTGTGGTATCTCGGCGGGCACTCGAAGGGCGCGAACCTTGCGCAGTACGCCGCCTGTCTTCTGAGCGATCCGAAGTGGGATAAGGTCCAGCACGTCTGGCTTCTGGACGGTCCGGGCTTCTGTCCGGAGGTGCTCAATCCGCGGCTGGACGAGCGGATCGACCCGAAGACGACGCGCATCATTCCGGAATACGACGTCGTCGGCAAGCTGTTCGAGCCGAAAATCACGGATACGAAGATCGTGCGGTCAAGCCGCTACGGGATCGTGCAGCATTCGCTTGCGACCTGGCAGGTGGAATACGGCGAGCTGGCGACGACGGACCACAACGATCCGGGCAGTATGTGGCTCAACCGGCTGATGAACGACTGGCTTGAAAGCATTTCGCAGAAGGACCGCCCGGTCTTCATCAACGAGCTGTTCGACGCGCTTGCCGCAGAGGGCAGCGAATCCTTGGAGGATCTCGATCTCGACCGGCTGCAGACCGTCCTCATCAAGCTCACCGGCGTCAGTAAAACGACGCGAAAGTCCCTTCGGAAGCTCCCGAAACAGCTGTTCCGCGACGACGATCTTCCGAAGATCCCGCGATCGAAATTTGAAAAGCTGCACCGGCTCTTTTCCGATCTGCGGATCCAGGGCGCGGGGCTGCTGCTCATCAGCCTTATCCTGACGCTCATGTCCGGGATCCTGTTTGAGCTGACCACGATCATCATCATTACGGCAGTCGCCGCTTTCCAGATGGTGCTGACCATCCGCAAGCTCATCAAGCAGCGCGGCATGTCCGGCGAGATGCGCGGACGGTTTTTCGTGCTGATCGCCATGCTCGCGCTCGCCGTGATCCTGTTCTTCAAGGAGCAGGCAATGTTTTTGATCGGCAGCGGACTGTACGGCATCGTCTGTCTCGCGCTTTCCTTCTGGGCGATCTGGACCGGCAGCAAGCAAAAGGACAAACGCTCCTTCCTGCATACACTCGCCTTCATCGAAGGCGCCGTGATCGGACTCATCGGACTCGGGTATCTGCTGATCCCGCAGAGCATCGTGCAGCCGTTTACGATCGCGCTTGCCGCATGCATCGCCCTGGACGGGATCATCCGGCTCGTCTGCTGGCTCGTGCGGTACATCGTCGCCCGCAAGCGGGAAAAAGCCGTGTCCGACCTTTCGCGCAAGCGCGTATAACGCATTTCATCTGAGGGGAACATCATGTCCAAATCGAATCGACATTCCATCGACTATATCGCCAAAGCGGCTGCCATCGCCGCGCTTTACGTCGTGCTCACTGAGCTTTCGGCGCTGTTTGGGCTGTCCGGAACGAACGTCATCCAGTTCCGGCTCTCCGAAGCGCTGACCATCCTGCCGTTCTTCACGAGCGCGGCGATCCCCGGGCTCGTCATCGGCTGCTTCCTGTCCAACCTGCTCACCGGCGCGGTCGTCTGGGACGTCGTGTTCGGCACGCTCGCCACGCTGATCGGCGCGCTGCTCACCTATGCGCTGCGCCGGTATAAATGGCTGGCGCCGATCCCGCCGATCGTGGCAAACACCGTCATCGTGCCGTTCGTCCTGCGCTATGCGTACGGCTTTACCGACGCCTTCTGGTTCCTTGCGTTGACCGTGTTTATCGGGGAGCTCGTCTGCTGCGGAATCCTCGGCATGCTTCTGCTGTTTGCTCTGAACAGGCAGTCCGCCTTTATCACGGATCAGGCGGCGCCGATGCAGACGGAACGGCGTTCCTTCAAAGAGCGCTTCCCGCGGTATGTATGGATCACCTTTATCTATCTTGCGGCGATCGATCTGCTCACGTTCTACGCGACGCGTCCGATCCTGCCGTATCTTCCGGCACACAGCCTTTCGACGCCGCTGGACGAGCTGATCCCCCTGCGCCCGGAATGGGTCACGATCTACTTCCTGTCGTTTCTGTCATGGCTCGTCACGATCCTATGGATGCTTGCGGAGAGCAAACAGCACGCATACCGGCTGTGCGGCGTCTATACGATCATCATGATCGTATGCCTGATCTGCTTTCTCGGGTATCCGGTCACGATCCAACGTCCCGAGATCACCGAAAGCGGGTTTTTCAACGACTGGATGCGGTTCCTGTATCAGGTCGATTCGCCGACAAACCTCTGTCCGTCGCTGCACGTCGTGATCAGCTACCTCTGCTGGCGCGGCGTGATGGGCTGCAAAAAGATCCCGAAGTGGTATCAGTGGTTCAACCTGTTCTTCCTGATCCTTGTCTGCTTCAGCATCCTGCTTGTGAAGCAGCACTTCGTCGCGGATATCGCCGCTGCCGTCGTCGTTACCGAAGGCGCGCTGCAGATCGGACGATTGACGCGCATCGAGCGGGTCGGCTTTGCCATCGAAAACAAACTGAGCCGCCGCAAGGCGGCGTAACGCCCCCTTCATATGTCAAAAAGCCGCTCGTTTGAGCGGCTTTTTCGTTACGTTGCGTTATGCGCCGGGGAACTTTCCCATCAGCTCGGAGAAGGCGTTTGCGCCGATGCTCCAAAGGATCTCACTGCGCAGCGCCAGGTACTTCGGATCGTTGCGGTCATAGAGCCTTGCGCGCTCTGCGGGCGTCATTCTGGCGATCATGTTTGCGATCGTACGGTAGTCCGCCTTCTGCGCGTTCCCGCTCCCCGCAAGGAGATGGGCAAGCAGGGAATCTCCCGGATTGTCCGACGTGCCGCTCGCGTGACCTCCGCCGCTCGTGTGACCTCCGCCGCCTGTATTGCCCAAGCCGGAGAGGAACGCCTGATAAAGCGCTTCCGCCGCGTTCATTGCCTGTTCGCGGGCATGATTGATCTGCTCCGCGTTGAAGCGATCGACGCTGATCTTCATCTCCTGCTGTTCCTTCATTGCGTCATACAAATGCTTGGCAAGCTCCGACGCGTAACCGCCTTCGAGCGTTTCAATGTCCCGCTGTTCGCCGCGGTACTGCCGTTCCTTGACGTCGGTAAGATAGGTGCTGTTTCCCATCCCGCGCGACCACGCGTCCGCGTCCAGCTCGGCGTTGATCCGATCCGTTTCGGAGCGACGGTTTTTGATCGCCTGCTCGTACGCCGGACGGAGCCAGTTTCGGATCGTTTCCTGAAGGACGCTCTCGTCAAGCGGGGTAAATTCAATCGTTTCGGGGAGATAATGCTTCAGCATCTCCTGAAACAGCGCTTCCAAAGAGGGGATCGTCGGCGTGCTGCCGCCCGTGCCGGGGGATGTGCCGCCCGAGGACGAGCCGCTGCCCGAGGACGAGCCGCTGCCCGAAGACGAACCGCTGCCCGAGGACGAGCCGCCCGAGGACGAGCCGCCCGAAGGCTTTCCCGGTCCCTGCGGCTTCGATGGCTTCGTCGGTTTCGGATCGATGACCGGGACCGGCGGCGTCCAGGGTGCAATGGGTAGTTTGATCATACTGTTATTCTCCTTCCGTTAATTCGGCGATTGCCGATTCAAGTTCCAGGAGCTTGTTGTACAAAAGCTCCAGATTCTGGTTCAGATTGTTCTCGTTCTGCGCGACGCTCGCGTCATAGGCGTCGCGGTCGATCGACGCGGACGGCATGCGTCCGAGATAGATCGGAAACAGCGCCTGCATGCCGGTGGGTACGAATGCCATAGCGATACCCCCTTACGGACGCCGCTGCTGATCGAACAGCAGCGTGACAGGCGCGTCGAGCGCAAAGGATCCTCCGTTGACGGATGAAAACCGCAGCCGGAACATGCGTCCGACGCCGCGCAGCGGGATCTCTGTGACGCCGAGCGGAACATCGGACAGGAGGACGCTCGTTTCGTACGTTCCGCCGTCGGATACGACGCGCACGTTCATTCTTCCCGCACCGGTCGCGGTAAGCCGGAGAAGCGTCTTGTTTGTATCCTTTCTGCCGAGGTCCAGCGCGGGCGTCGTCCACCACGCGTTGATCGGATCGCCGTCATAGCTGTTGTTCTCGTCGAACACGACCAGCTTTCCTTCGCCGGTCAACAGGTACAGCGCGCCGTGAACGGTGTTGAGATCGACGACAGTGAAACCGTTCCGCAGCATGAAGCGGTCGCGCAGAACGTCGTATTCGATCAGCGTGTCGTTGTACAGCGCGCCGTAACGCGCGCGGATCGCAAAGTACAGCGTGTCGCCGCAGGCAGCGGCGCGGACGCCGGAAAGATTCGCGCTCTTTAAGAGCGGACCGAACGCGCAGAAGGCGGCGCTTTTTCGGACGGTCTGTCCGTCATAGAAGCACAGCCCGCTTTCGGTAAGAAAGAAGAGCCGGTCCGCATAGCGCACACAGGCAGTATGCAGCGGCTGGCGGAACGCCGCGTCGACCGCAACGATGCGGTAGTTTCCGGGACGGTCGCCCAACAGCCGGTACAGCGAATCGCGCTTGAAGATCAGAAGCTGGTTCGACATGGCGAAAAGCCCCGTGATCGGATCGTCGTCCACGCCGACGTCGACGTAGCCGCCGGAAACATTCTCGCTCGTGTCGTCGCTGCGCCAGTCATCGATCGTTCTGCCGCCGCCCGGCGCTTTGCTCCAATACAATCTGCTCGGCGCGCGCGGATCGCCCGCGGCAAACAGCCTGCCAAAATACAGTTCGATGAAGCTCACCGCCTTATCGGACCCCTTTTGCTCCGTGCCGAACACGTCGATAAGGTCCGTCCCCGCGTCGAACGTCAGCATCTGCTCCTTGCCGCAGGCGATGAGCAGCCGGTCCGAAGTGCCGATGCGCACCTTCTGAAAATCCATGCGCTCGCCGGTCACGTCGCGCTCGAACTGGTACAGCGCGCGCCAGGTCTGCGAAACGGCGTTGTAAAGGTACATCATATTCTGCGCGACGGCAAGATACCGATCTCCGCGTTCGGTCGCGTAGACATACATGCGCTCAAACGGCGTATCGGCTTCGGCAAGCGCGGACATCACGCGGGAAAACCCGGTCGCAGTCTTCAGCGCGCCGGAGCGCGTGTCAACGTTGCAGGCGTCCGGACTCATGTCGGGCCGCAAAAGCCCCTCCGTCAAATCCATGCGCACGCTGCCGAACGACGGAAGCGAAACGGTCTGATATGCCATAGACGCCTCCTTTCTACCACCTGCAGGTGATCCGATAATCGGTCGGCTCGTCCAGATCGAGCTTCAGCCTGCGCTTTCTCGCTTCGTACAGCGACATCGCGGCGGACGCATGGTTCAGTCCCTGCGCGTCGTTGACGAGCGTAAACCGTCCGACCATGTACAGAACGATCAGCGGGTGGCATGCCGCGGGCAGCTCGGGTTCGTCGTCGTCCTCGACCAGCGTTTTGGGCAGGTAGCGATAGACGACGGTCATCGGTCCGTCCTGCACGCCGGGTACGCGGAGCGTGTTTGTGTCCGTTCCGAACGCAAACGGCACGCGCATGCCGTTCCGCTCCGTGCCGAGCACCTTGGAGACCGTATACGGCAGTGCCGAAAGGTCGATCGTGCCGTTGACAAGCGGGAGCGTATCGCGCCGCCAGGGACGAAAGGTCTCATAAAGATCGACCAGCGCTTCGTTCGCGAATCGTCTGAGCTTTTCCTTCCACAGCGGCAGCGCGGCGGTGTTCTCGGGATGTTCGAGCTCTCCGAGCGCGCTTTGAATCAATTCACAAACGGTCACGGCGCTCACCCGATCTTTCTGCCGCCTGCCGCCGTATACGCCTGCGCGGCGCGTGCGCCTGTCATCAGCTCTCTGCGGCTCTCCGAAAGAATGCGTGCGATACGCTTCGGCACCTCGACGACCGTGTCTGTGGGGATCCGGAAATTCACGCCGTTCAGCGCGCCTTCCAGGAACGGTCCGATGCCCTCGGCGGGTACATAGACGGAAACGGTCTCTTCCGGCTTGCGCTCCGCGGCGGCTTCTGTTTTTTCCTTCATATTCATGGCTGCTCCTTTCTGAACCGGGGGAGGACGGTCCTCCCCCGGGATCGGTTCGTTATGCGGAGACCGTGTGCTCGATGCGCACGATCCACAGCGGGTTCAGTACCTTCGCGGCGTATGCGGCGACCTTTGCGCCGACGGTCGCACGCTGGTTCAGCGGATCGCCGCTGCCTTCGCTGCCGTGCGGCTTGATGATCGTTTCCATCGTGCCGGAGCCGTCGATGTCAACGACGCCGTACGCATCCGCGCCGAATACCAGCGTCGCATGCACGTCGTACGCACGGTTGTTCGCCATCATCGCGCCTGCATCGTCCGAATAGATCACCGTGTTGGCGGTGTAGGTCACGTTTTCCGCGACCGTCAGCGTGTTCGTATCGCTGTTGTAGCTCGTGATCGTCAGCTCCGTTTCTCCCATATACACCGCGTTGCCGGTGGTGGAGAGATACGCCTTCTGCTCCTTGCTGGGCAGCGCGCGCAGCGGAATCGAATGCGTTGCCGTAGACGCTGCGGAACGGGTCTGATTCCAGACGGACTGGCGGTAAACCTTCGCTTCGGTCGATTCAACGAAGACGACGCCGAAGAGTCTGCCGATTTCGCCGGAATAGATCTGTTCCGCGTTGCTGTACTTCGAAACGTCCTGCCACAGCGCGTCGTTCTGCAGATCGTAGGTTGCGTCCGGCGAGCAGATGCAGACGAAGTGCGGACGGCGCACGGAGCCGTCGATCGCGGTCGTGAACATGCGCGCCTTATTCTTCTTCAGCGTGCGGACCGCCTTGCGGATCTCGTCGACGGTGAGAACGCATTCCCCGTCCAGCTCGCAGCGTTCTCCCATGCCGTTTGCGTACTGCACATTGGTCGTCGCGCACATCGCGTCGCGCGTGACCCATTCGATCACGGTGCCGAGCTGTTCGCCGAGGAGCTCTGCGGAATCCGCAAGCACCTCGTCGTAAGCGGTGAGATCGAGCAGATCGCTCACCTCGACGTAAGCGCCGTACTGGCTGACCTCCGTTTCGATCTTGGACTGCGAAAGCGACTGTCCGTCCGGCGTGACGCCCTCGACAAGCTTCAGCGCGTTGACGTCAGGCGTGAAGAGGTTATACTTGCGGAACTCCACGCGCTTGCCGCCGTGACGCGGAATGCTGCGCTTCTGACCGAAGCTCGCGTGTACAAGGCGCGTCTTTGCGGTCTCCAGAAGCTTCTTGTCGTAGAATTGCTTGTTGAAATATGCACTGCCTGCTGTGTTCAGAGTGGTATTGACTGCCATAGGTTCCTCCTTTTAGATATGAACTCGTTTACCGCTTGCCGCGGCGTTTCTGTACTGTTTTTCCAGCGCGGAAAATGCTTCCCTCGACATGGACATGTAGTCCGGCGACGCAGCGACCGCACGGTCGGTGCGCTGGGACTTCGGGAGCGCGCTGCGGCTTCTTGCCTGTTCGCTCATGCGCGTCTTGACGTTGTTTTCCGCTTCGTCGGCGCGTTTTTCCGCCGCATAGATGCGGACCGCCGCCTTCGGCTCAAACTCGTTCAAGAGCTCCGCGAACGCGCGGTCCCTGACCGCTTCCTGCAGATCGAAGCCCTCGGGCAGCTCGCCGTTGCTCTCCATCTCGACCAGCGCGTTTGCCGCTTCCATGAACGGGTTTTCCGCTTCGGTCTCCGCCGGTTCCGTGACGGCGGGCGTCTGTTTCTTCCTGAAGATCATAATTTACCTCCGAATCGTTTTTGTTTCATTCGTTCGGGAAACAGCGGCTCCTCCGCCTCTGCCTCCCTGATGTGCTTCAGCACCTGTTCCTTGCCCTCAAAGACCATCTGTGAGATCGCCTGTTCCTTGGTGATCGCGCCCATGGACAAGAGGTTCATCATAAGCTCGTTCTGCGCCGCGCTCGCATAGCGGCTGCGTTTTACCGCCTTGATCGAGATCAGAAACTCGATCGGAAGCGAAACGCCGCCCGGCGCGCTCTTTTGGAGCATTTCGCTGTCGAACAGCACCTCCCTGGGCTCTCCGTCGACGGTGATCGTCACCGGACGCAGGAAGCAGTTGAACTCGCGCTCCGTTTCGATCTCAAGGCGCACCGCCTCGCGAAACGCCTCGTGCAGCTGATCGGACGCCTGCCGCGCACGCTTGGTGCTCATCTCCTGCAGCGCTTCGATCGCACGCGCCGCGGTCACGCCGCCCGGCGCCGCCCCGCGGGAGGAGTCGTTCGCGCCGCTCTCCTCTTTGATGTCCTCGCGGATCGCCCGGATATAGGCGAGCAGATAATCCGGCAGCGGCGCGGTAGACATCCACGTCACGCCGCTCAGACTTTCGCCGGTGTGCACATCCTTGGACCAGTCGCGAAGGTCGTCCGGATCGAAGCCGGACGCGTCGGTGACGAGCAGCTTGTTGCGCGACGCTAAGAACGCGTTTTTCAGCACGAGCTGGTCGAGCTTGTCCGCGTAGAGCTGCTGCGTACCGAAGAGGTCGACGATGCCGAAGCCCAGGGCGCTTCCCTTTCGCGGGTAGAGCGTCGTCAGTACGAACGGGTACCGACCGTGTGCAAAATAGCCCTCGGGTTTCACGTCGCGGCTGTCTTCGAGCACGACGCCGCCGCACAAAAGCGCCATGTGTACGCGGTACGCATTCTCCTGCGCGTCGTATTCGCGCCGCCAGTATTCGATGAGAAGCACCGCGTTTTTCGGATCCGGCGAAAGGATCTCGTCGGTGATCAGCTCCGCCGTGTCGATCGGGCGGGATTCGATCAAAGGATATACGTCGGGATAGTGTGTCTGGATCCACGCCTTCGGACGCAGCGCGAGCTTGAAGACGGCACGCCCGTCCTGGAGATCGGTGACCAGCGGATCGATGAGGATGCTTCGGATGTCGACATGGCGGATGAACGCGCCGCCTAAGCCGCCGTTTTCGGCGCTGTCGTAGCCGACCTCCTGCACGCAGTAGCCGCCGACCAGAAGGTCGTGGATCATGCGGCGGTATTCGACCGGATACGCCGCCGCGTCGTGGTTTCTGCGGATCACGGCGTCGATGACCTGCGCCGCGTAAGCGTCCGCCGCGCTTTCGGGCGTGATGACCGCCTCCGGCATCTGATCCGCCAGGTCCGCGGAGACGTTTTCGATCGTGGACTGCAAAATCGGCGTGACCGGCCGCGGCTCGTTCGGATCGGTCACGGGCACGTCGTACCAATGCTCCCCGCGATACATCCGCTCATTGTGCTCCTGCCGCCGCCATTCGTTGCTGTACGCATTGCGAAATTCGTTGAACAGCGCAGTCGCTTCTTCGGCTAACCGCCGTTTGGTTTCGGATTGTCTTGGTTTCATGGTTGTTCCTTTCTTTGTTTCTTGCCTCCCCTGTGGATGGTACGCGCGATGGTACGCGCGATCAAACGCGCGATCTACCTCTGTAACGAAGCGTAGCGTAGTGGAAGCGAAGTGTTAAAGGGGAGGTGTCGCCGTAAGCGACGGAAGGGTTGTTACAGCCCCCGGAACCCCGCATACGGCTGCGGCGTTCCTGCAAGCGGATCGTAGCGGTAAATGCGCTTCCGCTTCTCCGGCGCGGCAGGGCGCGGACGGCTCATCAGCCCGTAACGCAGTGCTTCCGGCGCATGGTCCTCGCAGTTGTCCGCGACGTCCTCGCAGTCGTGCACGTCAAACGTCAGCGTCGGCAGCGTACGGATGAGGTTTTTACACGTTCCGAAGATCAGAAGCTCCGGCGTTCCGTCCGCCTGTCTGGCAAGCGCTTCGCGAACGCGCTGCCAGCCGGGCACGCGGGCGTTGTCCGCCGGCAGAAGCGGCACGCCGTTTTTCGAGAACACCTCCGCAATGCTCTCGCCCTCCGCGCCTTTCAGTCCTCGCTGCTGCCACGCGTCGGGCGAGGCGACGGTATAGGCGATGCGCTCGCCCTCGGACAGCGTTTTGACGCGCCTGGCGATCTCGCTCGAAAGCGTCTTCCGAAGATACAGCTCGCGGTAGACATAGAGCCTGCCCTCCGGCGCGACGGCAAACCACAGCACGCAGCACGGGTCGTTGTATCCCCAATCCATTGCGCGAAAGCGCTTCCACTCCATCGGGAGCCTCGTCGGATCCACGACGTGCAGGCTGCGGTCAAACTCTGAAAAGAACTGCCCTTCCAGTACGTCCCAGTTGCCGTCCAGGTACGCCTTTCTGAGATGCTCTGGCAGATTTTCGAGCGTTTCGAGGTACTGCGGGTTCGATCGGAGCAGCACCGGGTTGTCGGTGACGCGCGCCGGAATGAACACATAGTCCTCCGGCTTTTCACTGTTGCGGTAGTTCCGGTCGATGAACAGGCGCTTGACCCACGCATGCCCGACGCCGCCGGGGTTGCAGGTGTAGTACATGCGCGGCGAGAAGTCGGTGCGCACCGAGCGGTTGCAGGTCGTCAGAAACTGCATCTGCGTCTCGGTAAAGTGCGTCGCCTCCTCAAGCCCGATCACGTCGTACTCCTGTCCCTGGTACTGGAACACGTCCGCCTCGCGGTCGCAGTAGCCGAGCTTGATCCGGCTGCCGTTCGGAAACAGGAACGCGCGCTGCGTCGCCTGATAGGTCACCGCGCCGGCAAGCTCCCGCTGCAGCGGCAGCACATGGTTCTCGTTGAGCTCCGGCAGCGTCCGGCGCAAAAGCAGAAGCCGAAGCCCCGCATAGCGAAAGGCAAGGAGCACGAATTTCCGACGCATCGCCCACGACTTGCCGCCGCCGCGCGCCCCGCCGTAGGCAATGTGCCGCGCGGAGGCAAGGAAGAACTGTTCCTGTTTCGGGTTCGGCGTACCCTCCAAATGCAGGATCATTTTGCATACCTCCCCGCCGCGTCGTCCAGAACGATCTTTATCGTGCCGTCCGCTTGTTCCGCCGTCCCGGAAAGCCCCATGCCCCGCAGCGTCTCCAGCGCCGGCTGGTAACTGAGCTCGCCGAGCAGCGCACGCTCGAGCGTGTAGGCGGCGACCTTCAAAACAGCGTCGCGAAGGATCGCGTCCTCCTTGGAGCACCGCCCGGTGTGAAACGCCGAAAGCACCTCCTCCGGCGTCAGCCGCACCGCCCTCGCAAGACCGAACAGGGTGTAGGGGATCTGTCTCTCTTCCGTTCCGCCGTTTTTCAGCTCACGACGCTCGCGCGTTGCGTCACAAGCCTCAAAATACGCCCCGATCGCGCTGTTCATTCGTTCCGTCCGTTTGTTCATGTTTGCCTCCTTGCCTTTCGCTGAACAAAGCATAGCACAGAAACTTGGTACAAAATTCCCGGAATTTTGACATAATTCAGAGCATAAAAAAAGCGCATGCGGATTCGCTTTTCCTGCAAACCCGCATGCGTTTCCGTATCATACGGCAAGCTCGGATGAATATCCTCCTCAGCCTTTTGTTAAAAAAACGACGTACAAAAACAAGGGCGAAGCCTTTTCGCTTCGCCCTCGGTTCGTTTTGCCGTGTCAGTTGGTCAATTTCCCTTGTACGCGTCCGCCGCTGCGGAGTAGTAATAGATCGCTGCTGCCGCGTTCTGTGCGGCTGTATTGCCGGCATACGCGTTCTGCATCAGCTTCACATAGGACAGCGCGGAGGCGCTGATTATCGCCGTAACATCCCCTGCCGTTACGGAGATTTCGTATTCGGTGGACAGCTGATGCGCCGAGATGTTCGGGATCTCCACAACCCAGCGGGCGCCCTTCTTGGTTACCTTGGCGTCCTTGTCGCCCGAGCAGCTCGCTGTGACGGTGTCGTCGCTGTTCTTCGGCGTAAGGTACAGGCGAATCGCGGTTTCGGAATCCAGCACAAGCGAGAACGAAACCTTGCTGAAGAGCTCGCCGATATCGGGGCAGCTGATCGCATAGCCCGAAACGTCATACTCGTCGAACGACTCTTTGTAGCGCATATCCATCTTCGCGTAAGGCGCATCCTCTCCATCGAGATTCCAGCCCTTCTGCGCCGCAAGGAACGCCTGCGTATAGTAGCCGTAGTCCGCCGTCGCTTCGATCAGCGCCTGCGTCTTATCATTGAACTGATCCTTATTGTCATCGTACGACTCAAAGTAATTCTTAGCAGAGCGTGTGATCTCGATCGTCTTTTCGTCGCCGTTCTGCGTATAGTGGAACGTTGCCGTGATCGGCTCCGCCATCTGGATCGCGTTGATGTAGCAGGTGAACGAATCGGAGCCTTCCGTGTACGCCGCTTCCGCCGTGCAATCGCCGTGCGGGATCGTGAACGTCATTTTGCTCGTCGAATAATCCACGCCATCAATTTCCGGCAGGTTCATATTGAACATCACGCCGATCTTGCCGGAAAGCTCCAGCTGCAATCCGCGGAACGAAGGTACGACCGGCACGATCCAGATATGACCGCCGAACGCGGACCATGCATTGTCATACGTCGGTTTGAAGTAGATCGTGACTGTGCCCGCATAATCAGATGTTACGGTATAGTTGTCGCCCGGATCCGGATACCACTGCGCGATCGCGCCGTCCGCAACGCGCACGACCTTGATCGTATCGCCTTCCGCAAGCGTGGTCTCGAGCATGTACTCGTTTTCGTTTTCCGGGTTCACCGTGAACTGTTGCGCCGGGTCGAGCGCGTCGACCGTCCAGCCGTTCTGCCCGATCAGATAATAGCCGTCCTGCAATCTCCATTCCCACGTTGCCGTGACGGTGGTATCCGCCGTGACGGTGATCGTGTCGCCCGGCTGCTTGTTCACAGCCTCGGCGTCGCCGATCTTCACCGACCAAGCGAAGAAGGTTTTGCCCTCCGGCGCGGTGAAGGTGCAGGCGGGCAGGGTGTAGGTTGCGCCGCCGGTCACGGTCTCCGCTGCTATCGTGCCGGTGCCGCCGTTTGCGTCGAAGGTGACGGTGTATGTAATTACACTTCCAACGAAATAACCGTCCGTAGGCTTGACCGTTTCATCAAAAGATATATGGTTCAATTTGCCAATGCTATTCAGGATGAAAGCATTATCGTAGTCCGGTTCAATGCCTGTCCATGTTTTGGGTGCATATATACCCGTAAGCGTCCAGTCACCTGATGTGACTGTATGATCGCCTGCCGTGGGTTTCAGTGTAACAACTCCGTCCGTCATTTTCGAGATGTTCGGGAACGTCATCGCCGTGGCGGTCGGCACGAACAGATACGGCGTGTTGGCCGTCAGTGAGGTCACATGATTGCCGTCTTCCATGACGGGGGTTGTGCCGCTCACGCCGGCAAACGAGTAGAATGAACCACCCTCGTTACCGTTGCAGGTATAGTCGAACGGCAGTATCACCGCTGCGGCAGTTCCTGAGGTGAATGTCCGGTTGTAGGTCACGCTCGTGACGTTACCGACCTCCTCCGTGATATTCACGCCTACGAGGTTGTTGCCCTGACCGTTGATGGTCACGTCGGCATGCTCCCAAAGGGCATTGAAGACATACTCCACCACCGCGTCGCCGTACTTCGGCGTGTAGTAGTTGCCGTTGTAGAGGAAGCCGTTGGCGTAGCCCTTCACCAGCCCGTGGTCGGTGGTCGCGTCGCCGAGGTTGGCGGGCGCGTCGGTCGCCGTGGCTGCGGGGCGGCCCTGCCTCTTGCCGAGCGCGGTGGTGTAGTAGCAGTTCGTCATGTTGTAGGTCGGGCTGCTGTTTGGATAGACGAACGTGAAGCAGTTGTCGCCCGGCGCGTACTCGCCCGTGCCGTATGCGGCGGGGGCGTAGAGGCAATCGGTGAACGTGACGGTCAGATTACTTCCAAAGAGGTTTCCTATGAAGCCGTTGCAGTAGGTGGTCGCGTCGGCCTCGCTGGGGTTGTATATCAGCCCGTCATAGACACAGCCCGTGACGGTGCAGGCGACGTTCGAGTCATACCAAAGTGCAATGACACCGCCGTGCCACGCAGCGCCGCTGTGGGTAGTGCTTATTTCGGTGCTCACGCGGCAGTTCTCGATGGTGATGTTGCCCGTGGCCTTGCCCACCAGACCGCCCAGCGAAATATTGTCGCCGCCCGTGATGGTGCCCTCGACGTGGAGGTTGCGGATGGTGGCGCCGTTGGTGTAATGGAACGGGGCGCTGTAGCCCTCGCCGGCATGCAGGCTGAACGTCAGCGTCTTGCCCTGTCCGTCGAACGTCCCCTTGAACGGGTGGTCGCTCGTGCCCGCCATCTCCGACGAACCGACGCTTGCGGCGAGTACGACGGTCTTACCGCTGTAGCCGTTGGGAGCCAAGTCGCTGTTCACGGTGAAGCAGAACCAGTCCCATCCGTTGGCGGTCTTGATGGTGTAGGTGTCGCCGCTCTGTGCGAAGTCGTCCTCGCTGATAGAGAATGTGGCACCAATGGTGACATTCTCGGCTGGCATGGTGAACGTATAGGTGTTGCTGCCGTTGTCGGTAATGCCGCTGCCGATGCTGTAGTTTGTCGTTGCGCCCGTCACGGTCAGCCCCGTCAATGTCTCGCCGAACTTCGGCGTGAAGGTGATGGTAACCGTCTGTCCTTCGCCAGCCATAGTTGTGCTTGCGTATTCATCAGTGCTAATGTTGAGCTGCGGATAGATGTTGTTAATTTGAGCATAGGAATACACGTTGTAAGTCTTTGTCAGCGTGTAACCAGTGCCTCCTGCTGTGATGGTGATACTGGCGGTATATTGGCCGGGGTCACTGGGCATTGTGGTGCCGAGGTTTTCGCTGGTCGTATTGTTCACATAGGTGATGTTGCCCTTCGTGGCTCCCGTCTCTGTGCTGAAAAGTGCGAAGTTAATCAGCGTAGCAGGAAAAAGCATAGCTGGGTCACTGTCGTATACATTATCTGCGGTGAGCGACGTCGAAATCTGATGATTGGTAAGCGGGCACTCCAGCCCGTCAGTACCGCCACAGGTAGCGGTCAGCGTGTTGCCATTGAGGGCGTATGTGAAGTCGTGCTCGTGTGCGGGTTCTGCTGCTGGAATATAAGTGATTTTGATCTCACAACCAGAAAGCATTCTAAACATTGACATTTTTCCAAGCCAAAGCGACAGATTGCCTTCTATTCCTTCCGGATCAGTACTGATAAATGTAAAATTTACACTTTCTGTCGTATTTCCACTTCCATCAAGATGACTTTCACCGGTTAACGCCTCATCAGTACCATTATATTTCATGCCATCTATTGACATGAAGAACGAGGTATCTTCCCATGTAGGCGGCCACGCATCATGATCACCAACAATTACTTGTCCAGCGACTCTGCAAGCTTTTGTGAACTCGATTTTAGTAACTTTTCCGTTGACATTCGGCAATACAAAAAACCTGACATTAGGACTATCGTCATAGCTCAATTTATTGCTCACTTCATAGGCAGAGCCTGTTTTTCTGATACCGTTTGTAGAAGTATCGCCATCTGCTGCAAATACAGTTTTTGAAGTGTTATCATCAGGATCAGTCAGGGAAAAGCTGAGTTTATCGTCAGCTCTTACATAAGTACTTAATGAATAGGTCTTTGTGACTTCACTCTCTGCATACGCCGGAGTCACGCTCACCGGCAGCAGCAGCGCGACCATGCAGATGGTCAGCAAAATGGATAACAACTTGTTTTTCATCTTCATTTCCTCTTCCTTTCACAAGAATTGTTCCGTTCTGTCAGCAACAAAAAGCACACCTTGCCGGAGGCGGTGAAGCCCTCGACACGGTGTGTCTGCGGTTACGGGTATGGAAAACAAGCAGACTTATTCTATCTGTCTGTCTGTCTGTCTGTCTGTCTGTCTGTCTGTCTGTCTGTCTGTCTGTCTGTCTGATGATACGCCTTATGCTCATTTTGTCAAGCCCTTTTTTTGTGATAATGATCACATATTTCAACAAATATATAATAGCAGAAAACCGTTCCGAAATCAAGAATTTCACGCACATTTTCGGACAGCCCTGTCGATCGTGTTATGAAAGTGCTTCGTCGATTGCCTTTGCGGCAAGCTTGCCCGCGCCCATCGCCGAAATGACCGTCGCGGCGCCGGTGACGGCGTCGCCGCCCGCGTATACGTTTTCGCGCGAGGTCAGCCCGTCCTCGTTGACGATGATCCCGCCGTGCGAGTTGACTTCGAGACCCGCGGTCGTGTTCTTGATGAGCGGATTCGGACTGGTGCCGATCGCCATGATGACCGTATCGACGTCAAGCGTGAACTCGCTTCCGGGGATCGGAACGGGGCGGCGTCTGCCCTTCGCGTCCGGCTCGCCGAGCTCCATGCGGATGCAGCGCATGCCGGTCACGAAGCCGTTTTTCGGATCGCGCGGATCGTCGGGATTCCGGTAGCCGAGGATCTCGACCGGGTTATTGAGAAGCCGGAAGTCGATCCCTTCCTCCATCGCGTGTTCGACCTCTTCCTTTCTTGCGGGAAGCTCCTCCATCGAGCGGCGGTAGACGATATAGACATGCTCCGCGCCGAGCCGCAGCGCCGTTCTTGCGGCGTCCATCGCGACATTCCCGCCGCCGACGACCGCAACCTTGCCGCCCTTTTGGATCGGCGTGACGGGATCCGCAAGGTACGCCTTCATCAGGTTCGAGCGCGTCAGAAACTCATTTGCGGAATAGACGCCCTTCAAACTTTCGCCCGGGATGTTCATGAAGTTCGGCAGACCCGCGCCGGAGCCGATAAAGACCGCTTCGCAGCCCATATCGAAGAGCTCGTCGACCGTCAGCGTCTTGCCGATCACGACGTTCGTCTGAATATCCACGCCGAGCTCCTTTAAGGTCTCGACCTCCTTTGCGACGATGCTCTTGGGCAGACGGAACTCCGGAATGCCGTAGACGAGCACGCCGCCCGCGGTGTGCAGCGCCTCGAAAACGGAGACCTTGTATCCCTTCTTTGCAAGATCGCCCGCGCAGGTAAGGCCGGAGGGACCGGAGCCCACGACCGCGACCCAATGTCCGTTCGGCGCGGGCGCGGCGGGTTTTTCCGTCGCGTTGGCGTTATGATAATCGGCGACAAAGCGTTCGAGCCTGCCGATGCCGACCGGCTCAAATTTCACGCCCATCGTGCACCTGCTTTCGCACTGCGTTTCCTGCGGGCAAACCCTGCCGCAGACGGCGGGCAGCGACGAGGTCTTATTGATGATCTGATACGCGCCCTCGAAATCGCCCGTTTTGATCTTCGTGATAAAGTCGGGAATGTTCACGTTGACGGGACAGCCGGAAACGCAGGGGCTGTTCCTGCAGTTTAAGCAGCGCTTGGCTTCCTCGACCGCGATCTCGGCGGTATAGCCCAATGCGACCTCGCTGAAGTTATGCGCGCGGACCTCCGGCGCCTGCGTCGGCATTTCATGCTTTTTCGGATTCAGTGCCATATACGTCCCCTCCTTATGCGTTGCGGAACAGATTGCACGCCGTCTCGTGCGCGCGCCGTTCAAAATCAAAGTACATCCGCCCGCGGCTCATCGCCTCGTCGAAATCGACCTTGTAGCCGTCGAAGTCCGGTCCGTCGACACAGGCGAACTTCGTGACGCGTTTGCCGTCCTCCACGAGCGTCAGCCGACAGCCGCCGCACATGCCCGTGCCGTCGATCATGATCGGGTTCATGGACACCGTGACCGGCACGCCGAACGGCTTCGCGGTCAGCGTGACGAACTTCATCATGATCAAAGGACCGATCGTGATGATCATGTCGAACCGCTCGCCCGCTTCAAGCATCTCCTTCAGCGGAACCGTGACGTTGCCGTGCCGCGCATAAGAGCCGTCGTCGGTCATAACGACGAGCCGGTCGGAGCAGGCGCGAAACTCGTCTTCGAGGATCAGCAGGTCCTTGTTTCGGAACCCGATGATCGACGTGACCTCGGCGCCCTGCTCGTGGAACGCCTGCGCCACCGGCATTGCGATCGCGCAGCCCACGCCGCCGCCCACGATGCAGACCTTTTTGATCCCCTCAGTGTGCGTCGGAACGCCCAAGGGTCCCACGAAATCCTGGATGGATTCGCCCTCGTTCTTATGGTTGAGCAGCTCGGTCGTCGCGCCGACGATCTGAAAGATGATCTTGACCGCGCCGCGCGCCTTGTCGACGCCCGCGACGGTCAGCGGGATGCGTTCGCCCGCTTCATCGACGCGCAGGATGATGAACTGCCCCGGCAGCGCCTTGTTTGCGACCAGCGGCGCTTCGATCTCCATCTGCGTCACGGTCGGGTTCAGGTTCTTCTTGGTGATAATTCTGTACATGATCGCCCGCTCCTTTTCTTTGTTCAGTCAATGATGATTACGGCAGCCGCCGTACGTTTTTCAGCACGATCGTGCCGTTTTGGATCGAAGCATCCGCTTCATAGCCGGAAAGGTTCTGCACGACCCAGTCATAAAAATCCTTCTTCGGCTCTGCAAACTGCCAGAGGATCGACATGATCACGCCGCCGTGCACAACGAACGTGAGATCCCCCTGCGCCTTTTGCAGCGTCTCCGCAAACGCCGCGCCGACGCGCGCGTGAAAGTCCGCCTGCGATTCGCCGCCGGGACAAACGCCGCGGCAGAGATCGTCGACCCATGCGCGATAGACGGGATCGTTTTCCATCTCGTCGGCGGTCCGTCCCTCGAACGCGCCGAAGTCCATTTCATGCAGGTTTTCGACGACGATCTGCTCCGCATGCGGGAACAGGATCGCCGCGGTCTGCCGCGCACGCGTAAGCGGCGAAACATAGACGCGGCTGAGCGAAAGGTCCTTTTCTTTTTGCTCCGCGGCGGCGCGTCCCTCGGGACACAGCGGCTCGTCGGAAATGCCGACGTAGCGGCGCGCGGCGTTGCCCGCCGTCGTGCCGTGACGGATCAGTCGGATATGCATGGCGGTTCTCCTTTCAGAACGACCGGGATCCCCGAAACGACGCGTACGACCGCTGTCGCTTCCTTTGCAAGCGCACAGCAGAGCCGTCCCGTCGCCTCGCGCCACGCGCGTTCGTTCGGATCCATCGGGATCACGCCGCTGCCGACCTCGCGGCAGACAACGAACGCCTTTTTTAGGCACTTTCCGAAAAGCGTCTCCGAAGAGGCGGGATCGGTCCTGACCGCCGCTTCGAGATCGACGAGCACCGGCGCGTCCGCGTCCGGATCGTTCGACAACTGCGCGTCCGTGAAGCCGAGCGATCTCAAATAGCGCTTCTTGCCCGCGCCGAGACCGCCGAGGATCAGAACCATAAAGCCACCGCCCTTTCCGCAAGCACCAGCCCGATCAGCATCGCGATCGCCGAAAGCGTGATCCCCGCCCCCGCGAGATCGCCGGACATGCCGCCGAACTGCTTCCTTGCCGTATGCATGATATAGAGGAACACGAGCCCGCCCGCAAGGAGCATGGCAATCGCCGCCGCCGGCGAAAGAACTGCCGCGCCGCCGAGCGACAGCGCGACCCAGACAAGCAGGATCCAGAGCGAGCCCTTCGATGCGGAATCGTGAAACGCTTTCTGCATGCCCTCGCCCGCGCCGGACGGAAGCAGGCTTAAAAGCGAACCGATCGCGCGGGACAGCACATGCGTGATCGCAAGCAGTCCCGCCGTTTTCCAATCGAACGGCAGCGCTGCCGAGAGCCCGAAGTACAGCAGCAGATAGCAGGAAACGCCGATCACGGCAAACGCGCCGCAATGCGGGTCCTTCAAAATCGCGCGTTTCTTTTCCGGCGCGGCATGGCTCGACAGCGCGTCGGTCATGTCCGCAAAGCCGTCCATGTGGATGCCGCCGGACAGCGCGATCGGCAACAGCGTAAAGAGGACCGCGACGAGGATCGCGGGAAGCGACAGAAGCGTCGAAAGCCAATGGCAGAGACACAGCGCTCCGCCGATTACAACGCCCACGAGCGGCAGCGCGGCAAGGACGTTTTTCAAAGAGTACGCGTTCCATTCGATCCGCGGCGTCGGCAGGACCGAGAACGTCGAAAACGCGGCGATCACCGCGGTCCACAGCGTTTTCATGCGGGCAATTCTCCTTTCAGCGGGATCGGGATCCCTGCGACGACCTCGATCACGGCGTCCGCACGCGCGGCAAGCGCACGGTTCAGCGCCCCGAGCGCTTCGATATACGCCGTCGTTGCGGGATCGTAGTCCGTCCCGTCGCTTCCGATCTCGTCGGTCACGACAACGACGCGTTCGCATTGCGTCAAAAGCGCTTCCACGCCGTTGATCACCGCGCCGCACGGATCGCGCGGCGGCTCCGTTTGAAACATTTCGTTTGCGGCAAGGTTGCCGAGATCCTCCAAGAGGACGCAGCGACACGGCGGAAGCAAAAGCGCTGCAAGGTCCGTGAACCGCTCGACGGTGATAAAGCCCTTGTCTTTCCGCATGGCGCGATGCCTTTGGATCCGCTTCGCGCCCTCCTCGCCGAACGGCTGCATGCAGGCAAGATAGACCCGCGGCGAAGCCCAAAGGCACAGCGATTCGGCGTATGCGCTTTTGCCGGACGCGGATCCGCCGGTGACCAGGATCAGCATGCGCCGCCTCCCTGCGGGGTGTACTGTTCGATGCCGGTCTCCGAAAACGAGACCGAGCCGTGATAGACCGCAAGCGCCATGTCGAGCAGCGGCAGCATGCACACCGCGCCGGTGCCCTCGCCGAGCTTCATGTCCGCATACAGGATCGCGGAAAGTCCAAGCTCGTTCAGGATCGCCTGCGCGACCGGTTCCTTCGAGCAGTGGCTTGCGAGCATCGCCGTGACGCAATTCGGCACGAGCCGCGCCGCAACGAGCGCCGCGACCGAGCTGATCAGTCCGTCGATCAAAATCGGCAGCCGGCAAAGCGCCGCGCCGATGTACAGCCCGACCAGTCCCGCAAGATCGAACCCGCCGAGCTTAACCAGCACGTCGAACGCGTCGGTCGGATCCGGTCTGTTCACGTTGATCGCGCGGGCGATCGCCTCCCGCTTGCGCAAAAGTCCCGCGTCGGAAAGCCCCGCGCCGCGGCCGGTGACGGCTTCGACCGGAAGGCGTAAAAGCACCGATGCGATCGCGGAGGAGGTCGAGGTATTGCCGATCCCCATTTCGCCGGTGACAAGGATCGAATCCCCCGCCGCCTTGCGTTCCTTCGCAAGCAGAATGCCGGCTTCAATCGCCTGCATCGCCTGCGCTTCGGTCATGGCGGGTCCCTCCGCCATGTTGTTTGTGCCGTCGGCAACGTGCAGATCGCGGACGCCTTCGACGCGCGAAAGCATGCCGAGATCGACCGGGATCACGTCCGCATGCGCGGTCTTTGCCATAAGACAGACCGAGGAACGATGCTCGAAGATGCGCCGCGCCATCGTTGCGGTCACGGACGCGTCCGTCTGCGTGACGCCTTCTTTGACGATCCCGTTGTCCGCGCAGAGCACCAGCACCGTGCGGCTGCCGATCGACACGTTCTCGTCGCCGGTCAGCCCCGCGATGCGTTCGATCGCGGTCTCCAGCTTGCCGAGCCCGTTCAAAGGCTTTGCCACCCCGTCCCAATGCGCCTTCGCGCGCGCCGCTGCCGCCGTATCCTGCGGCGCGATCGCTTTGTTCCATGTCAAAAACGGTTCTCTCATATGTTCATCCGATCCTGTTTCGATAGATCGATTATACCATCCGCGCGGGGTTCGGTCAATGCCGCGGCGCAGTTTTTGATGCGGCGCCGCACGGCAAATATCCTGCCGTTATTTCGGATATTCGGCGGAAATAACCGCCGCCATTCGGGACCGATGCGGCTGGAAAATCGGACGCGATCGGTGTATTGTATATGTATCAAATAAAAGCACCGGCGCTTTTCACCATAAGAACTTCACGCAAAGGAGGAACCGCACATGAAAAAAGGATTTATGACCCTGCTGATCATCATGCTTGTGCTGATCACGGCATTCGTCGCCTGCTCCGGAAACGCACGGACCTCAAACCGTTCCGGCTGCAGCGGCTGCGGGCTCGGCTGCGCCGCCTGCACCGCCTGCGTTGCCGCCGGCTGTGCGCTCTCCTGCGCACGGGGACTCTTCGACACCGCGCAGGACGTTTACACCGGCGCAGATTATCATTGAAAAAGCACCACACAAAAAGGAGCCTCGCTGAGAAAGGCTCCTTTTTCTGCTGTCTTTATTCCTCGACCGGGAAGCGGTCGATCAGCTTGACCACATAGCGCAGAATCAGTGCCGCATCCTCCGCGGACAGCGCTTCACTGCCGGATACCTGCGCGTTTTTCACGCCCTGTTCGGAGAGCGTATCGAGCCCCACCAGCGCACGCAGCACAAGCGCCGCATCCGCCGCCGTGACCTTGCCGTCGCAGTTTGTGTCGCCGTACAGCGTCTTCGGCTCCGCCGTGGGCGTCGGCGTCGGTGTGGGCGTCGGGGTCGGCGTCGGCGTGGGGGTCGGCGTCGGGGTTGCCGTGGGCGTGGGCGACGGAGACGGTGACGCCGCATACGCAAGCTCCGTGGTGTAATACAAGCTGCTTTCGGACACCGCATAGACCGTCAGCTGCTCGCCCGTGTTGTTTTTTTTGCAGGTGAAGCAGCCGCGTTCCCGATCGTAGCACAGCGTTGCGGTCGGCGTCTGCACATTTGCGATGACAGGCTTGCCGTTTTTCCAGGAAAGCGTCCAGTATGCCGGATTCTTGGCGGACGTCAGCAGCTCCTTCGTTGCGGAAAGCTTGTTCGTGCTGCTCGTGTAGCACAGATACAGACCGGACTCCTTCATGCGGATCGTGTACATGTCGTTTCCGACCGCTTCGAGCACATAGATATAACCGTCGGAGACGTTTGCCAGCGCGTCGCCTGCGACTGTGATGCCGGTGCTGCCGATCGCCGCCGCATCTGTCGCCGTGCCGACGCTGTTCGCGGCGCCATCCGAGCGGAGAACGACCTTGCCGTCATAGGTCAGGACCGCCTCGCCAGACCAGTCCTCCGGCTCTGCAATAAGCAGCAGGAACGTTCCCTGCGGCACCGGCGCGCCGTCCTGCACCACGTAAGAATAGAGCGCGTAAAATGTCTTATTCTCCCGGAGCACAAACGTATCGTCCGCAAACAGGCAGTCGGGACGCACATCGGTATCGGAAACGCGCTGTTCGACCCAGCCGTAGAACGCGTACGCCTGCGCGTTTGCCTTCGGCTTGCCGGTCGGGCGCGGCAGGGTGATCGTATCGCCGGTGTAGCCGCTGATCGCGGCGCAGCTTACGCCTTCCGGCGTCACAAACGTCGCCTTGACCGCCGTACGCCGCGCGAAATCGATGCGGATCGTGCAATCCTCCTCCGCGCGCACCGAGAACAGCGTTCTCGAAAGCCCGTCGCCGTTCTGCGTGACCGTCGCCGTACCGGAGACCACTTCATATCCCGTGACCGCGCAGCCCTCCTTCGGCGTCGCAATGACCGTCGTGCCGGAGGTTTCGACCGTGCCGAGACTCACGTCGTTCGAAACCGCCGTCACCTCGAACTGCGGAAACAGCGTCCACGAGGAATACACGTCCTGCCGCGCGTCGACGTTGCCCTGCCCGGGATACTCATCCTCGGACGAAACGACGATCGGATAGGCAGGGTATCTGGATTCGTAAGGATCCTTGTATCCGCCCATCGTCTTCATGTATGCGACCGCTTCCGCAATGTCGGCACCGTCTTTCATCTTGTTCCAGAAGTATGCCTCCCAACGGTAGTCGCCCGCGAAGGTGACGGACTGGGAATAGCCGTAAACCGCCTCGACGCCCTGTGCGCGCAGCGGCGCTTCCATGCCGTCAGTCGCCATGCCGAGGCAGATCGCCATCCACAGGAAGCTGTTCGGCGCGGTCTCGGTCATGTGGTTTCTGATCGCCGTGCCATCGACGAAAGCGCCGCTGCCGCTTCGGAACGCATGCTGATAGTTGCCGAACGGACCCTGCACCGTGGCGGTATCCGCGCTCGTCAGACCCTCGTAGCTGGTGAGACAGAGATAGGAAGTGTTCGCTTTCGACGTATAGTCGCCGGACGCCGAGGAATAGTCGGTGTTGCCGTGCGAGTCGAAGATGACCGTGCCGCAGGTCTCGAGCGCGTGCGCGACCGTTTCAATCGTCGCCGCGCTGCCCGAATAAACCGTGCAGGAGCCGCCGGTCGCCTGCGCGATCGAGTTTGCCTCGTTCCGGTACTGATTCGTGAAGCTCGAGTCCACGCCGTAATACGGTCCGATCAGCGCGACGTCCGAGGAATAGGGATAGCCGCCCTTGCTCGCGTACGAGACCGTTTCGATTGACGCGACCTCCTTCGGATCCCTGCCGGTCAGGTTGGCGCGCTGCTTCTGACGCGCGTTCGGGACCCAGCCGTTGCCGATGCCGTCCGTATCGTGCCAGAAGACGGACTGTCCGTTCAGATACAGCGAGCCCGCTTCATAGCCGCTCCAGCCTTCGACAAGTGCGACGACGCCGTCCGTCATGGTCATATAATCGGTTGCGGAGGCGGTCGAGACGCTGACGCCGCGCTCCGAAAGGCACGCGTCCTCATACCGCTTGATCTGCTCCCAGAGATCCGGCTCCGCATCGGCGCTCGTGCCGTCGGAAAGCCGGACGATCCCCAGCGGCAGCAGCAAAACTGCCGAGAGCAAAAGCGCAGCCAGTCGTTTCAGTTTCATATCGGTTCTCCTTTCGGGAATGCTCATTCGTATTTTTTATTATATCATATTCATATACCGTTTTCAATTGATTTTTGCGGGAAACGGGCGCGTGCGCGGCAAAAAATAACCGATGGACGCGGACCGCATTCGGTATTATAATGAGGAACAGAACATGCGGGAGGGATCGAGATGGAAGTACGGGATCAGAACGGCTTGACCGAACGGGAATTTCTGGCGGCATACAGGGACAGGCACTACCCCGCGCCGTATCTGACGGCGGACGTCGTGCTGCTGTCGGGCGGCAGGGACGTCCTTTTGATCCGGCGCAAGGGACATCCGTTCTTAGGCTGCTGGGCGCTGCCGGGCGGGTTTGTGGAGCCGAATGAAAGCGCCGCAGAAGGCGCTTTGAGAGAGCTACGGGAGGAAACGAACGTGACCGGATACACGGTCGACGACATCTTCGAGATCGGGCTGTTCAGTAAGCCCGGACGCGACCCGCGCGGCTGGATCGTTTCTGATGCGTTCCTCGTTCCGGTCGACCGCGAAACGATCGACTTCTGCGCAGGCGACGACGCGGCGGACGCGGCGTGGATCCCGGTGGAACGGACCGCAGACGGAATCCGGCTTCCGGAGGGCGTCACGCTTGCGTTCGACCATGCGGACGTGCTGAAAAAAGCCTTCGCGCTGTACGACGTGATCCGCGGATAATATACTCCGCGAAGGTGTTGACACGGCGGCGCGTTCGCGTTACATTTAACATAGTGGAAAAGGCGCGTTTTTGCGCTTGATAAGCTCATAAAAAACCAATTTACAGGAGGAAGACACATGGTTAATGAGGCACTGAAACAGCTTTTGCAGTATGATCCCGAGATCGGCGCGGCAATGCAGGACGAGCTCAACCGTCAGCGCGGGAACCTGGAGCTGATCGCATCCGAAAACATCGTTTCCGAAGCGGTCCTGATGGCGATGGGCAGCGTGCTCACCAACAAGTACGCAGAGGGCTACCCCGGCAAGCGTTACTACGGCGGCTGCCAGTTTGTGGACGTCGTGGAAAATCTCGCGATCGAGCGCGCCAAGAAGCTGTTCGGCTGCGATTACGCCAACGTACAGCCGCATTCCGGCGCACAGGCGAACATGGCGGTGTTCTTTGCGGTGCTGAACCCGGGCGACACGTTCATGGGCATGGACCTTTCTAACGGCGGTCACCTCACCCACGGCAGCCCGGTCAATATGTCCGGCAAGTATTATAAGTGCGTTTCCTACGGTGTGGACGAGCACGGCGTCATCGACTACGAGGACGTGCGCAAAAAGGCGCTTGAGTTCCGTCCGAAGCTGATCGTCGCAGGCGCAAGCGCGTACTGCCGCACGATCGACTTCCCGAAGTTCCGCGAGATCTGCGACGAGGTCGGCGCGGTCCTGATGGTCGACATGGCACACATCGCGGGTCTTGTTGCCGCGGGCGAGCATCCCTCTCCCTTCCCCTATGCGGACGTCGTCACCACCACCACGCACAAGACGCTGCGCGGTCCGCGCGGCGGTCTGATCCTTGCGAACCAGGAAGCGGCGGATAAGTTCAACTTCAACAAGGCGATCTTCCCGGGCATCCAGGGCGGTCCTCTGATGCACGTCATCGCTGGCAAGGCGGTCGCGCTTGCGGAAGCGCTGAAGCCCGAATTCAAAGCGTATCAGCACCAGGTCGTTCTGAACGCGAAGGCGCTTGCGGAAGCGCTGAAGGCGGAAGGTCTCAAGATCGTCTCCGGCGGCACGGACAACCACCTCATGCTGCTCGACCTGATCGGTCTCGACGTATCCGGCAAGGCGCTGCAGAACCGTCTGGACGAGGTCCACATCACGGTCAACAAGAACACGGTCCCCGGCGAGCCCAGAAGCCCGTTCGTGACCTCCGGCGTCCGCATCGGTACGCCTGCCGTCACGACCCGCGGTCTCAAGGAAGAGGACATGAAGACGATCGCGCACTGCATCGCGCTCGCGATCAACGACTTCGAGAACTCCAAGGAGTACATCGACGGCGAAGTCAAGAAGCTCTGCGACAAGTACCCGATCTATCAGGACTGAGCCATGGCGGAGATCCTCAAGGGCAAGCCGGTCGCGGACGCTATGATCGCGCGGATGCGCGAGACCGCCGACGCACTGCGGAATAACGGCATTGAGCCGACGCTTTGCGTTGTGCGCGTGGGCGAACGCGCCGACGACCTGTCCTATGAAAAGGGCGTCAAAAAACGCTGCGCTGAGGTCGGCGTCGCATGCAGGCAGGTGATCCTGCCGGAAGACGTTTCGCAGGCGGATTTCGAGGCGGCATTCGAGATGGTCAACCGCGATCCCGCGGTCCACGGCATTCTGCTGTTCCGCCCGCTGCCTAAAACGCTTGATTCCGAACGCATCCGCAAGCTGTTCGATCCGAAGAAGGACATCGACGGCTGGACAGACGGCTCGCTTGCGGGCGTGTACGCAAACACGGACCTCGGCTTTGCGCCGTGCACTGCGCAGGCGGTGATCGAGCTTCTGCGCTTCTATGGGATCGACCCGAAGGGCAAGCGCGCGACGGTCATCGGACGATCGCTCGTCATCGGGCGTCCGGTCTCGATGCTTCTGATGCACGCAAACGCCACGGTCACGACCTGCCATACGCGTACGGTCGACGTCCCCGCCGTCGCGCGGGAAGCGGACATTCTCGTGTGCGCCGCGGGCGTGATGCGAAGCGTCACGCCGGAGTTTACGAACCCGGACCAGATCGTCGTCGACGTGGGCATCCACTTTGACGAGGAAGCGGGAAAGCTCACGGGCGACGTCGATTTCGACCGCGTCGCGCCGTGCGTCAAAGCGATCACGCCGGTCCCCGGCGGCGTCGGCGGCGTCACGACCTGTGTGCTTTTGGACCACGTTCTGAAAGCCGCGGAACGGTAAATCACAAATCAAAAACACCGTCTTCGGAATACCCGAAGGCGGTGTTTTTTTGATGCTTCACTCCATAAACAGCGCGCGGATGGCTTCGGAGACGTCGGAGACGCGGATGAGGCGGCAGGCATGATCGCCGACCTTGCCGCGGGCGGGGATCAGAACGGTCGTGTAGCCGAGGCGGACCGCTTCCTTAATGCGCGTATCGAGCTGGGACGCGGAGCGGATCTCGCCGGTCAGCCCCACCTCCCCGATCACGACGGTCTTTTCGGGCAGCGGCTTTTCGAGGATCGAGGACGCGACGCACATCGCGGCGGCAAGGTCCGCGCCGCGGTCGGCGATGCGCAGGGATCCCGCGACGTCGCAGTAGACGTCCTTGTCGGACAGGCGAAGCCGCGCCTTGCGTTCGAGCACGGCAAGCAGCACGTTCAGCCGGTTCACATCGAGCCCGACGGCGGTGCGGCGCGGGCTTTGGAACGCCGAGGGACACAGAAGCGACTGGATCTCGCACAGAAGCGGACGCGAGCCTTCGAGCACGCAGGTGACGGCGGTGCCGGCAACACTGCGTCCCGATACGAACAGCGACGCGGGATCGCTCACCTCGCGCATGCCGGTCTCGCACATTTCAAACACGCCGAGCTCGTCGGTCGAGCCGAAGCGGTTTTTGACCGCGCGCAAAAGCCGGAGCCCCTCGTGCCGGTCGCCCTCGAAGTACAGAACGGTGTCGACGATGTGTTCGAGCACGCGCGGACCGGCGATCGCGCCGTCCTTGGTAACGTGCCCGACGATGAAAACGACCGTGCCGGTCTCCTTGGCAAACCGCGTAAAGAGCGCCGTCGCCGCGCGCACCTGCGAAACGCTGCCCGCCGCGCTTTCGGCAGCTTCGGTCTCCATCGTCTGGATCGAGTCGACGATCAGCATCTGCGTGCTTATTTCCTTTGCGCGCTCGATCGCGTCCTCCGCCGAGGTCTCGGTGTACAAAAAGAGGTTCTCGCCTTTGACGCGCAGTCGGTCGGCGCGAAGCTTGATCTGCGAATTGCTCTCCTCGCCGGACACATAGAGCACCGGACCGGAGGCGGAAAGGTTGTCCGCGGCTTCCAGGAGCAGCGTCGATTTACCGATGCCGGGATCGCCGCCCAAAAGAACGACCATGCCCGGGACCAGCCCGCCGCCGAGCACGCGGTCGAACTCGCCGATGCCGGTGGAAACGCGCGTCTGCGCCTCGGCGCGGACGTTTTGGAGCGGCACCGCCTTGGTTTTGGCGGAAACCGCGCCGCGCGAAAGCACGCGCTCCTCCTCGACAAGCGTGTTCCAGCTGCCGCATTGCGGGCATTTCCCCATCCAGCGCGGCGTTTCATAGCCGCATTCTCCGCAGACGTACAGCGTTTTTTCTTTCATTGCTTTTCTCCGACCGTCATAATCTCCATGATGTCCTTGTCGCGCCAAGTCACGTCCATCCACACGATCACGTTCTCGCCGCCGCCCAAAAGCATTGCGGATTCGTCGCTTCTGGTCGTGCAGAACGTCGTCCCGTCGCCGTAGTAATACACATAGTTTTTATTGAACCGCGAATACGCGATAAAGCCGTCGCCGAGCACGAAACCGACCGCGCCGGAGGAGACCTCGACCGTCGTCTCTCCGTTGTACCAAAGGATGTGCCCGTCCTTTGCGTGATCGGAATCGAGGAACGCGATCCCGTCCGCGTTCATCTCCGGATCGTGAACATACGCGGCGTCGGTTACGACCGTTTCGCGTTCGCCGGTCTCAAGATCCATCTTGGTGAGCATGCCGTCCGGCGCAACGTACAAAAGCGTGCTTCCGTACACGAACGGCTTTGAAAGCGCATACGACGAGCCGTCGTAGATCGCAAGCGTTGCGCTCTCGCCGGTATGAAGATCGACCGCAAAGAGCTTGTCGCGGGACTGTCCCGTGCGTTCGATCCAGAACGCCGTATCCCGGTACACCACCGGACGCGGAAGCCCGGTATGCACGACCTTCAATACGCGCGTCTCCTTTGTCTCCCGGTTGTATGCCGTCATCTGCCCGCCGCCGTTTGCCGCCGCGTCGAGATAGACGATCCAGCCGTCGTTCATGGCGGGGAACCGGATGCTCTTATAGGTCAGCGGAAGGCGCAGATAGCTCTGTTTGTGCGCGGCGACGTCGTAGAGAAGCAGCCGCACGAACGCCGCCGTGCCGTCCGGAGTGTAGTTGCCGACCGGCGCATAGAGCGTGCCGGCATGCACGCCGACCTCCGCCGCATACTGGTATTCGGGAATGACGATCTCCGTCTGCATGGACCGGAGATCCGCATGGTACAGCGCATGATCCGGGTACGGATCGTGCGTCGGCTCCGGCGTCGGCTCCGGCGTCGGCGGCGGCTCCGGCGTCGCCTTCTGACAGGAATAGGCGTGATTTCCGAGGTCGTTGAAAAACGGGATCGCGTATTTCCATGCCGCCCACCCGAGCGCGGCAAGAAAACCCAGGACGAGCAGCAGCTCGATCCAGGGCAGAACGCGAAATCGCATCAGATGTTTTCCGAGCTTCGTGGTGGAGCGGTACCGTTTTTCATGCTTCATACCGTTATTTTACACTTATTTCAATTTTCGGTCAACCTTGTGGATTGTGATTCCGAAAAGAATGTGCTATAATGCATTCTGTAGGAGTGTGCGGCTTTGCCGCCGCTTCGGAAAGGAACGAACGCCTTGGCACGACGCGCATTGTACCGCGAATACCGTCCGGAGACCTTTTCGGCTGTCATCGGACAGGATCATATCACCACCATTCTGAAAAATCAGGTGCGGGAGGGCAAGCTTTCCCACGCCTATCTGTTCTGCGGCTCGCGCGGGACGGGCAAAACGACCTCGGCGAAGATCCTTTCGCGCGCGGTCAACTGCCTCGACCCGAAGGACGGCGAACCGTGCGGCGTATGCGCCGCCTGTCAGCTCATCAAGGCGGGCAGCGCCGACGTGATCGAGATCGACGCGGCGTCGAACAACAGCGTGGACAACGTCCGCTCCCTGATCGAGCAGGCGCAGTTCGCGCCGCTGGAGCTAAAATACCGCGTGTTCATCATCGACGAGGTGCACATGCTCTCGAACGCGGCGTTCAACGCGCTTTTGAAAACGCTCGAAGAGCCGCCGAAGCACGTCCTCTTCATCCTCGCGACCACCGAGCCGCAAAAACTCCCCGCAACGATCGTCTCGCGCTGTCAGCGATTCGATTTTCATCGGCTGACCGTTGCGCATATCGTGACGAACCTTTCCGCCGTACTGGAAAAGGCGGGCGCAAGCATCGAACCGAACGGGCTTCGGCTCATTGCCCGGGCAGCGGACGGCGGCATGCGCGACGCGCTGTCGCTTGCAGATCAGTGTCTTTCCTACGCGGGCAGCAAGGTCAGCGAGCAGGACGTTTTGGACGCGCTCGGAACGGTTTCCGGCGCCATGCTCGAAAACGCCGCGAACGCGCTTCTTTCGGGAAACGCCGAACATGCCGTGCGCGCGCTTGATGAGGTCGTGCGAAACGGACGCGATCTCGGCGTATTCTTAGGCGACCTCTCGAAACATTTTCGCGCGCTGCTGCTTGCGAAGACCTGCGGCGACTGCGCGGATCTTCTGGACTGCACCGACGATCAGATGCAGCGGTATCTGAAAGCGGCAAAGGCCGCGGACGAAGCGCGGATCCTTTACGCCGCGGAACAGATCCTTGCGGTGCAGAGCAAGCTAAAGCTCTTCCCTGCCCCGCGCATCCCGATCGAAGCGGCTTTTTTGCGCATCTGCCGCCCGGCGGACGACCGGAGCTTTGCCGCGCTCGAAGCGCGCGTGGCGCTGTTGGAGACAACCCCCCCGTCTCGACAGGTCTCGACAGCCCCCCTTGCACAGGGGGGCCAAGAGTCGGAGCCCCGGAACGATGCGCCGCCGCTGCCCGACGCGCCGCCTGTGTTCGACGCGCCGCCGGTGTTTGAGACGCCGGATCCCGAACCGATACGCCGCGCCGATCCTCTTCCGGAGCCGGCTTCCCCGCAAGCGGAACCGCCCGCGGCGGATACGGCGCCGCAGTTCGGCGAAGCCGCGGAGCTCTGGGAAAAGGCGAAGAAGAAGATCATGGAAATGAACCCGATGGTGTATTTCTATGTGAAGGATACGCGCGGCGCGGCGCTCGAAAACGGCGCGCTCACGGTGGAGTTCCCTGCGACGCAGGAAAGCAGCATGATCGGCATGAAAAACGCGCGCAACCTGCAGGTCGCAAAGGACGCGCTCGAAGCAGCGGCGCCGGGAATCGAGCTCTCGTTCCGGCTCGCGCAGCTGATGAACGAAAACGAAGAAAAACTGAAGGAGCTGTTCGGAAGCTCCCTGACCATCAATTAACGGAGGTAGCAACATGGCAAAAGGCGGATTCCCGAGAGGCGGCATGGGCGGCGGCATGAATATGCAGCAGATGATGATGAAGGCCCAGAAGATGCAGCAGGATATCCAGAAGAAACAGCAGGAGCTGAACGAAACCGAGTTCTCGGCGACGGCAGGCGGCGGCATGGTCACGGTGACCGTCACGGGCGACAAGACCGTGCGGTCGATCAAGCTGGATCCGACGTGCGTCGATCCCGACGACGTCGAGATGCTCGAAGATCTGATCGTCGCGGGCGTGAACGCCGCGCTGAAGGAAGCGGGCGACACGGTCGAGCGCGAAATGAGCAAGATCACCGGAGGCATCGGTCTCGGCTTCTGATATGGCGATCGAATCCATCGAAAAACTGACGACACAGCTTGCCCGTCTGCCCGGCGTCGGACGAAAGACCGCACAGCGGCTTGCGTACCATCTTCTGAGCGTGCCGAAGGAGCAGGCGGCAGAGCTTGCCGAGGCGATCCTTGCGGCGCGCGAAAAGGTGCATCCGTGTCCGATCTGCGGCGCGTTTACCGACCTTGAAACCTGCGAGCTGTGCGCCGATCCGAAGCGGACCGACGAGATCGTGTGCGTTGTTTCCGACGCGCGCGACGTGCTCTCCATGGAAAAAACGCGCGAGTTCCACGGGCGCTATCATGTGCTGAACGGTTCGCTCTCGCCGATGAACGGCATCGGTCCCGGCGCGCTGCGCATCAACGCGCTTTTGGAGCGCTGCAAAACCGGCACGGTCAAGGAGGTCATTCTTGCCACCAACCCGGACGTGGAGGGCGAAGCCACCGCTTCCTACATTGCAAAGCTTTTGAAGCCGATGGGGATCACAACGTCGCGCATTGCGCACGGCATTCCGATCGGCGGCAATCTGGAATACACCGACGAGGTCACGCTCGCCAAGGCGCTGGAGGGACGCAGGATCCTGTGATGAAACGGTTTCGGATCGCGGCATTGCTCATCCTTCTGCTTACGCTCGCCTGCGGCAGTCCGCAGGGAACGGAAGCAGCGGGCGCTTCGGCGCGCCCTGCCGTGCCGGTCATCACGAAAAAGCCGGTCGACACGGTCGTGATCGAGGTCCCGACGTCGACGCCTGCGCCGACCCTGCCGCCGACGCCGACGCCCACTCCTGCCCCGACGCCGACGCCCACGCCCCCGCCGCTGACGGGGATCAGGATCGGGCTCGACCCGGGACATCAGCAGCGCGCAAACATCAACGAGGAGCCGATCGCGCCGGATGAAACGGAAACCAAGATGAAATGCTCCTCCGGCACGCGCGGCATCGCGACCGGGATCTACGAATACGAGGTCAATCTGAACGTTGCTCTGAAGCTCAAAGCGCTTCTGGAACAGGCGGGCGCCACGGTGTTTCTCACGCGCGAAACGAACAACGTGAACATCAGCAACCGCGAGCGCGCGGAGTTTTTCAATGAGAACGAAGTCGATCTTGCCGTGCGTCTGCACTGCAACGGAACCGATGACACGAGCGTGCGCGGCGCGTTCATGCTGCTGCCGACGCAGGAGCGTACGGCGTTCTACAACGAAAATGTGCGCGCGGCGACGCTGATCATCGAGCAGTACTGCAGGGAGACCGGACTTTCGATGCAGAAGCGCAGCGGCATCACCTACAGCAGCTCGCAAACGGGCTTCAACTGGTGCACGCGACCGATCGTTTGTATAGAAATGGGTCATTTGACCAACGAATCGGAAGACTTGCTCTTGACGAGCGACACTTTTCAAGATAAGATGGCAGTTGGGATCTTAAACGGCATTCTTGCCTGTTTCGATCCGGACGCCTGAGATGAAGGAGGAACCCCATGAATAAACCGATCAGCGTACGTTCCGAAGTCGGGAAGCTCAGAACCGTTATGCTGCATTGCCCGGGCGCGGAGCTCGAAAACCTGATGCCGGACTACCTTGCCCGGCAGCTGTTCGACGACATTCCGTACCTTGTCCACGCGAAGGAGGAGCACGATCAGTTTGCAAAGACGCTCCGCGACTGCGGCGTGGAAGTGCTGTACCTCGACACGCTCCTGAAGGAAGCGATCGAAGCGGCGGACGCAAAGGACGAGCTCATTTGGGAATACATCCGCGAAGCGAATATCGCGGCGGAGGGCGCCGAGCAGGCGGTCAACGAATACCTCTCCGCGCAGCCGCTCGATAAGCTCATCCAGATCCTGGCGGGCGGCGTCAGAAAGAGCGACATTCCGAAGGTCCCGAAGCGCCATCTGGTCGACTTCACGGACGACAAGTATCCGTTCTACGTCGATCCGATGCCGAACCTCTACTTCACGCGCGATCCGTTCATGAACGTCGGCGACGGCGTGCTGATCTCGCGCATGGCAAACGAGGTCCGTCGGCGCGAAACGCTGTTTGCAAAGTACATCTTCAAGTATCATCCGGTCTATAAATGGGTCCCGAAGTATCATGACCGCACCGACGTGCATTCACTCGAAGGCGGCGACTGCCTCGTGCTTTCGCCCGAAACCGTGGCGTTCGGCATGTCGCAGCGCACGAGCGCGCAGGCGGTCGAGCTGGCGGCGAACCGTCTGATCGGCGAGCGCACCGGCATCAAGTCTGTCCTTGCGGTCGACATTCCGAAGGTCCGCGCGTTCATGCACCTCGACACCGTCATGACGATGGTCGACGCCGATTCGTTCGTCGTGCATCCGAACATTCTTCGCACGATGCGCGCATTCCGGCTCACGAAGCCCGACGGCAGACAGATCCGGATCGAAGAGGACGCGCGTCCCTTGGTCGAGGTCTTCTCCGACGTGCTGGGTCGGAAGGTCCGCTTCATCGAATGCGGCGGCGCAAGCGAGATCGATGCCGCGCGCGAGCAGTGGAACGACGGCGCTAACACGCTCTGCGTCGCGCCCGGCGAGGTCATCACCTATTCGCGCAACTACGTCACAAACCGGATCTTAAGGGAGAACGGCATCACGGTCCACGAGATCCCGTCCGCAGAGCTTTCGAGAGGACGCGGCGGTCCGCGCTGCATGAGCATGCCGTTCGTCCGCGATCCCATTACAAAGTAAATCCAAAAAATATCACATACAGAAAGGAAACACATTATGTTCCAGGGAAGAAACTTTCTCACGCTGCTCGACTACACACCCGACGAGATCCGCCAGCTTCTGAAGCTTGCGCATCAGGTCAAGGCCGAAAAGAAACAGGGCATTTTCCCGAAGCGCATGGCGAACAAGAACGTCGTGCTGCTGTTCGAGAAGACCTCCACCCGTACCCGCTGCGCGTTTGAGACCGCGGCATACGACGAGGGCGCAAACGTCACGTTCTTGAGCAACAGTCAGATGGGCAAGAAGGAATCGCTCGAAGACACCGCAAAGGTGCTCGGCAGATTCTATGACGGCATCGAGTTCCGCGGTTTCAAGCAGGAGACCGTTGAGCTGCTCGCGAAATACAGCGGCGTTCCGGTTTGGAACGGCCTGACGGACCTCTATCATCCGACGCAGGTCCTTGCGGACTGGATGACGATCGAAGAGCACGTCAAAAAGCCCCTCAACGAGGTCAAGTTCGTATACGTCGGCGACGCGCGCAACAACATGGGCAATTCCCTGATGATCGGCTGCGCAAAGATGGGCATGCACTTTGTCGGCATCGCGCCGAAGGCGCTGTTCCCCTCCGAGGAGCTTGTCAACCGCATGCGCGAGCTCTGCAAGGAGACCGGCGGCAAGATCGAGCTTTCCGATTCCATCGACGCGGTGCAGGGCGCGGACGTCATCTACACCGACGTTTGGGTCTCCATGGGCGAGGAAGCGCAGTTTGAAGAGCGCATCCGTCTCCTCGAGCCGTATCGCGTGACCATGGACATGCTCAAGAAGACCGGCAATCCGAACGTCATCTTCGAGCACTGCCTGCCGTCCTTCCACGATCTCGAGACGAGCGTCGGCAAGGACATCTACGATCGCTTCGGGCTCAAGGAAATGGAAGTTTCCGACGAGGTCTTCCGTTCCAAGCACAGCGTCGTGTTCGACGAAGCGGAGAACCGCATGCACACGATCAAGGCGGTCATGGTCGCCACCATGACCGATACCCTCGACAAATAAGGCTGTCGATAACGGCACCGGATCATTTACGGTAAAAGGTACATTTTTTCACCGTATGAAAGAAAGGGCGGTTAACCGCCCTTTCTTTTTATTTGCCGATACTAAAACGCGTTGTCGATCGTAAAGCTCAACGGATAGAGATCGTCCTTTTCGAGCGGTTCGCGCTTGCCGATCGCGTAGGTTTTGACGTCGATCGAGTGCGCGAGCGGATCGACCGTGAGAATGCGGTAGGCGTATGCCTTGCCCTGCCGGTTCAGCATCAGCATCGTGACCGTGCGCTCCGCTTCGCCGTCGCCGTCGTCGTCATATGTCTTCTTCAGCAGTCCGGAATCGCGCGAATGCCCGCAGATGACCATTCGGACCGTCCGATGCGGCGCGACGATGTTCGTTTCCAGATACTGCGAGTTCGGAAAGATGATGCCCTCCGTTTTCAGAAAACCGTGCGTCAGCAGGATGCAGGGCGTTTCGGGGAACTGTTCAAACACCGTTTCGATCCATGCGCGCTCCGCATCGGTTTTGCCGCTGTCCCAGCCGACGCAAAGCAGCAGCAGCTCAACCCCGCCCTCTTCGAGCAGGATATAATACATTTTGCCGCCCTCATAGGTCTGCCCCTCCGGGAGCTTTTCCAGAAACGGCTGTTTGAGATACGCGTCGTATTTCAGGAGCTTAACGCCGAGATCGTGGTTTCCCGCGACCGGATAGAACGGCAGATCGTCCTTGAACGCGTTGAGGCACAGGTCGAAGTTCTCCCACTCCCAGTCCTTATAGCCGTTGTCGACGACGTCGCCCGTGTGCAGCACGGCAACGAGACGATCCGGCTCCCGCCGCGCGGCGATCTCCGCGCCGAGCGCCTCGAGCTTCTCCGGATACGAATACGCAAGCGTCTGCGTGTCGGGCAGCCATGCAATGCCGAACGGCGTCGGAACGGGCGTCGGGCTCGGCGTGGGCGTGGGCGTAGGCGTCGGCGTGGGGCTGGGCGTAGGCGTCGGCGGCAGCGTCGGAACCGGCGTTTGGACCGGCTCGATCACGACCTCCGCAACGACCTCCTCCGCCGGCGCGAGCGTCGGCTCCGCCTGCACGGTGAATGTCGGCTCCGGGGAGACCGATGGCTGCGATGCAGTCGCTCCGCCGCAGCCGAGCAGCAGTCCGAACGCAAGCAGCAGGCAGCCGATGCGCAGTCTTTTTCGCATGTTTCATTCCTCCCGACAAATTTCGCCCTATTATAGCACATTCCTTTCCGTTTCGCAACGCATGAAAAAAGCGTAAACGATTTGCCGGAATGATTGCCATCCCCCGCGAGCCGTGATATAATAAGAAAAAAGATCCGTACCGAATCAAAGGGGCAGGTTTCGTATGAACATTTATGTCGCGTTTACACTGTTTTCGCTCATGATCCTCATCTACTGGGTCATTTCGGAGTTGTTCGCCATGCTGTTCCGCTTTACGGGTCTGCCCGACGAAAAGGCGCGGTTCCAGGTCATTTCACTGCTGACCGGGTGCGGCTTCACCACGCGCGAAAGCGAGCTCCTTTTGACGAGCCGATCCCGAAGACGGCTTGCCCGCATTACGATGCTGTTCGGATATGTGTTCAATATCACGATCGTATCCATGCTGATCAACGTCCTTCTCTCGATCGACCTTTCCGTGGTCTCCAACCTGTTCAGCGTTCTGATCCCCGTGCTCGCCGCCTCGATCATCATCATCTTCATGCGCGTGCCGAAGGTGCGTGCGTGGGGCGACAGCATCATCGAGCGGGTCGCAAACCGCATGACGCGCCGCGAGTCGACGAACTCCGTTCTGCTGGTCGACTACCTCGGCGAGGATTCGATCGCGCAGGTCACGCTTGCGGAAGTGCCGGAACCGTTTCGTGAAAAGCCGCTTTTCAAAACCGGTCTCCGCGCCGATCACAACCTGATGGTCATGCTGATCGAAAAGCCTGGCAAAAAGGCGGTCCCCGCCGGCGCAAAGTCCGTCATGGAAGCCGGCGACAAGCTCACCATATTCGGCAATTACAAAACGATCTGCTCTGTCTTTGAGGCAAAGGAACGTTTCGGAGAAGAAGCATGATCCGCATGATCGCAAAAGAAGAAGCCTCGGCGTTCCCGTTTTCAAACGACGCCGAGGCGATTACGTTCCATAAAATGCGGCAGCTTTTGCGGGTCCCGGATGCGCTGTGTCTTTCCGACGGAAAGGACCTTTTGTTCGTGCGCGCGGGACAGGGCTTCCCTGCCTGGATCTACACCCGGCGCGGCGTCTCGGACGAGACGCTTTCCGAGCTTGCCGCGTCGCTTTGCGTGCTCCGGGAAACGCATCACCTTGCCGGCGTGATCGGACGCGCGAGCCTTGTCCGCTATCTGGAGCTTGCGCTTCCCTTCCCCTCGCGGCGCCGTCTGCCGCTGACCGCGTATTTGTGCGAACAGCCGAACCGCTTCACCGCCGAGGGCGAGCGCATTCCCGCAGACCGGCTTGACCCTGCCGCGTGCGGCGAGATTCTTGCACAACTTGGCGAACAGGCGCGCGAGCCCATTCCCGAAGCCGCCCGCCTTGCCGCCGGAACCGATTTCTGCGATAGTTCCGATGCGTATGGTTGGTGCATAAACGGGACAATTACAGCTTTGGTTCGGCTTCACGAACGTGCAGAGGGGCTTGCATACATCGGATCCGTGGTGACGGACGCGCAATTTCGCGGAAAAGGGTATGCAAAAGCGCTGGTCAGCTCCGTCGTCGCGGACGCGCACATGCGCGGCGAGCGCACGATGCTCTATGCCGACACGGGTTATACGCCGTCAAATGCCCTCTATCGCGCGGTCGGCTTTCGTGAAACCGGTCGATTGATCGGAATTGATTTCATATAGCTGCTTATATATACCATATTTGGTATATAGCATCACACATAGAAAAACACATATCCTATATTTGGTGCATATAAGGTATCAGTGCAAGAGCATGTACCGTATTCGGTACATGCTTTCACGTTTCAGACGCAAAGCCTGCGCAGGAACATTCCCCTCCTTCATCCCCCTTTGCACAGGGAGGGCAAGAATGCTGCGCAGCCAAAGACCTTCCCCCTTATGAATCTAAATGCGAACCCAAAAGCCTTCCCCTTGAGGGGAAGGTGCCGCAGCGTGAGCGAAGGCGGATGAGGTGTACACGCGGAAAAGCGGTACGCTTTTCGCGGATGAATTGTTCTGCGGACGGGAATTGTGTATGCGGCTTTGACAACCCTTCCACCTCACTTCGCTCGGCACCTCCCCTTACACAGGGGAGGCAAGGACTTTGCGCCCCAAAAGCCTTCCCCTTGATATGGGGAAGGTGTCACGACGAAGGCGCGACGGATGAGGAGTATGGTAGGGGGCGACATCCTCGGCGCCCCGTTCGCGGATGGAATATGAAAAAGGCGAAGCCGGGTGGCTTCGCTCTTTCGGTCTGTCGGGTTAACTATTCGCCTTTGTACGCCTGCGCCGCCTGCCAGTAGGTATAGATGGCCGCGCCGCAGTTCTTCTCATGCTCTGTGGCGCCTGTCCTCGTCAGCATCAGATACACGTACGACATCGGGGACGCCTCAATCACCGTGTATGTACTCGCCACCTGCGAATAGCAGTTGTCGCCGGTGTATACATAGATGAGGTGCATTTCGCCGAGCTTATGCGCCGGGATGTTCGGCACCTCCGCAACGAATCTGCCGCGAACCTTCTGCATCTCGGCTTCATTTGCATTGTCGATCCAGCAAGTTGCAATGCCCGTATAGCTCGGATCGGGCTTGAAGGTCACCTTCAGCTTCGTTTCGCTGTCGAGCGCGAGCATGAACGAAATGCCTTTGATGTTCTCATCGCCCGTACTTTTGATTTGGAACAACAGGCTGTCCTCTTCGATCATATCCGCGATGGCGGCATAATCAGAACTGGCGACCATCTCCGCGAGTTCCCCCGGCAGTATGATCGGCGCATACGACGCCTCGTCGTAGCCCAGCGGCAAGTTCTTCGCTTCCATAAGGAACTGCTGCGTACAGTAGCCGTAGCATACAAGCGCGCGGACAAGGTCTCGCGTCTCCTCGTCAAATTCGCCCGCATGCTCCTTGAAAGCCTCGTAATACTGCATGATCGAGTATTGCTTTTCGATCGTCTGACCGTTGCCGTAGTGGAACGTTGCGGTGATCGTGTCCGCCATTTGGATTGCGTTCACATAGCAAGAGAAGCCGTACAGCGTGCCGTCGCTGTTGGTGTTGTCTGCATCAAACGTGACCGGATCGGACGGGACCGTGCCTTTGCCGCTGATTTCGAACGCCATGTAGCTCGCTGCCTTTTCCTCATCGGTGAGACCGTCGAGGTTCATATAGAAGTTCACGCCGATCTTGCCGTCCAACGTCAGGCTTTGCTTTGCGAACGACGGCGCCGTCGTCGTCGCTTCCGCCAGCATCGCTTCACCGTCTTCGTTCAGGATCACGGTGTAGCCCGCAAAATCGCTGACGAAGTTGGATGCGTCGCCGCCGTTTGTCAGTCCGCTGGTGAACGGTTCGAGGCACGGGATCTTTTCCATTGTGTCATAATTTGCAATGGTGTAGACGTTCACACCGATGGACGCTTCGGGCGCCAGCCCGTCGTCTTCGACGTAGATCACACTGCTGTCGGCCCAATGCTCGATTGCAACGTTATCGGTTTCGGGAACGTCGCCCCAGGTGTTGTCCCTGACGACGGGAGCGCCGGATACAACGAACGGAGCACTGCTCATCCCGAAAACAGTATACACACCGCCGCCGTAGAGGTCGGAATGGTTTTCGCTGATTTCACCGCCGAACAGGCAGAATTGGCCTTCAGAAACGTACACACCGCCGCCGTAGCCGTAGTATTGTTCCTCTGTGGCGGCCAGATTCCCGGTGATCACGCCGCCATACATCTCGAAATAACCCTCAAAGAACTCCATATTGTCCAGATCCCAGTATCCGACAGATACGCCGCCGCCGTCCCGGGCCGCGTTTCCGGTGATCGTGCCGCCATACATGATGAACGAACCGTTATCATCCTCAGAGAATTGTTCTGCTTGCACGAGCACGCCGCCGCCGTCTTTGAGGTTGTTGCCGCCGGTGATGACGCCGGTCTGCCCGGCACTGCTGTCAAGCAAGGTCAGCCAGCCCATGACCGTGATCACGTTGCCGTTTTCCGTCGGCTCCGTCAGATTGCGGTCGACGGTATGACCGTTCAGATCGAGTGTGACATAAGTATCCTCAGGCACCACAAGCGGACCCTCGTCCTGATCGATGCAGACAATGTCTCTGTCCAGCGTGATATCAGCACCGTCTTCTTCGAGCTGCTGCTGCAGCCATGTCCATTGCGTGACAAACGTCGCCTTGACCGCGGCGTTCTCGGCGGGCATCTCGAAGGTCGTGCCTTCGATCTCGGTGATATCGAACTCGCCGGTGTTGAAGCCGGTCTCGCACATGTAGACGAGCGTGTCGAGCGCGTAGCCCTCGTTCGGCGTGACCGTGACCGTGACGGTCTCGCCCGCTGCCGCAACGTCCTTGTCGACCGTGACGGTGCCGTTCTTGTCTGTATCGTTGACGGTCACGAAGAACTTCGTGCGCTCGGCGTAGATGCAGCCGTCGTGCCAATCGCTGCCGCCGTCATAGTTCGGACGGAAGTAGACGGTATAGACGCCGCTTTGCGGGATCTCGCTTTCGTTATAGCCGTAGTCGTTGTTCTCTCCCGCCGGGAACCACCCGTCCTTCGTGATGCCGTCCGGCGAATAGACGACCTTGAACTTGCTATTATACGGTTTGCTCGTGCGCATCAGCGGAACGTCGATCGTGTATTCCTCGGTCGAAGCGTCGGTACGGGTCATCTTGAACTCCGGCGAGATCGACCAGCCGGTCATGGTGCCGACAAGATAGTAGCCCTCGTCCTCGGTCACCGGCGTCGGATCGCCGCCGCCGACGTCGCCGTACGCGCTCCATGTGGTCGTCGCGCCGTCCCAGACATCCTCCGCCAGCGTGAACAGGTTCTTATCGGACGGGACCACAAGGTCACCCGTCTGGTTCCACATGTTGTCCCAGTTGTTGTCCGTGGTCGCCGGGTTCATGCGGACGAAGATGACGGTCGTATCTCCCGACGGAAGCTCGGCTTCATAGATGTCTTCCGTTTCTCCGTCGACCCTGGTCATGCTCGTCCAATGTTGACCGCTGCCCCAGGAATACATCGCAAAGCGCGCGCCGTCCATTTTCCAGCCGCTGTTGGGCTTGAAATACAGCGTCCGCGTCGTGGGTTCGGGCGACGGGGAAGGCGGCGCGGACGGTTCCGCGGTAGGCTGATAGACGACCGCGATGCCCGTCGGACCGACGGTGCCGCTGATCTTCCCGCCCGAAACGGTAAAGACGTTGCCGGTGATCTCGTCGAAATAGTAGCCGCTGCTCATCAGATGCGCGTCAAGGTTGACCGAGCCCGCACCGTCGAGCTTCACGATCGAAACGCCCGCGTCGCCGCCGCTTGTGCCGCGCTCGATCCAGACGGTTTTGTTGCTCGCAGAATCATAGGAGAAGTACTCGCCCTTGCCTTTGTAATGATTCTTGAACTTATTGACCGCCGCGACCGCCGGAGATTTCCAGGACGTGTCGGTGCTTGCCAAGCCAATACGCTCGTTCGGTCTCGCGAAGAACAATGCGGTGGAATTTGCTCTTGCGCCGACGATCGCCCACGTCTGAATCATCTTTTCGGTGGGAATGCCGTCTGTATGATCATTCAGATAATTGTCGTGCGATTCCGCCCAAATGACGTAACTTGACGGATTGCCAGAACGATAATAGATCGAAGTAGCGTTTACGCCGCCGGCATTTTGATCTTTAACCGCTGTGCGTGTATTGTTGCCGGTGACATTGTCGGTCAGACCAATATACTGCGTGTAATTCACCTCGTCGGTGCCCAAATCGTCAAGCGCTTCGCCGTAAATGAACAGGTATGCGCCCTTGTCGCTTGCATATGTCCTTGCTCCGTCGATTACCGTCGGCCAGAAATCGCTTCTCGTTCCCTCCGGATCGGCAGGCACTTCAATATGCTTTGCCGCGTCAAAGCGGAAACCATCGACGCCGCAGTCGATGCAGGCCTTCAGCAGGTCAAGGACCTTTTGCTGAATGACCTCATTCCCGGTATTCAGGTCCGGCATTTTCATATGATAATGCGTCGTGTTGAAGCGATCGGAGGGGGTATTATAATTTATCTCATTTTCCTCCGGATGAAAATAGTCCGCATTTTTCAGATCATCGTCAACCTGATCGGACAGATTATTGTTACCGTTGACCGTATAGCCACCGTCACCTTTATTTCCAAGATGATTTGCAACGATATCTACAATGACATAGATTCCTTCCTGCTCTGCAGCGGTACAAAGCTCTGTCAAGTCCTCTGCGGTGCCGAGCCAGGACTCGTTTTCGCCCGCGATACGGATGCCGATCGGCTGATAGAGCTTCCACCAGTTTCCGCTCGTATCGTTCCACGAGGCGTTGTAGTCCTTCGGCGGCTGCACCGGCGAAGTCTGTACCGCGGCGTAGCCCGCCGCCTTGATGTCCGGCAGCGCTTCTCTGATCTCGTCGAACGACCAGTCGAAGCAGTGCAGGATCGCGCCGCCCTGTACGATCGCCTGATCGATCGGACCGGACTCCGCGACGGCGGTCTTCGGTGCGAAGATCGTCGGGACGAGGCTCAGCACCATCAGAATGGCAAGCAGGACTGATAATACTCTCCGTTTCATATCCATTCCTCCTTATTGTTTGGAGCGGCAAAAACGCGCGGATCCGCCGGATTTCAGGCAGATGCGCGCGCCGTTTCGTACACGAAGGAAAGCGGGCGAAGGGATCCCGTCGTACGGATCGTATCCATGTCGCTTTCCATGCTTTGTCAGCTCCTTTTCCGATTATATATTGTAGCACGTTTCCTATATAAAAGCAAGGGTCAATCCGCAAAAAAACGAAGCCCGAAGGCTCCGTTTTCCGGAACAGGTATATCCATTTATTCGGCTTGTATTCCCCGAACGTGACCGTAACGGTCATGCGCTCGCTGCCGCGTTTTTTCTCTCCCTCCGCCTCACTGCGTTCGGCACCTCCCTCATCAGAGGGAGGTCGGCGTCGGTGTGCTTGTCGAGCTCCCCTCGTCGGAGGGAGGTCGGCGTCGGTGCGCTTGTCGAGCTCCCCTTGTCAGGGGAGCCGGCGGCGAAGCCGACTGAGGGGTAGTTCTCGCGGACATACAACCCTCCCGTCAGCCTTCGGCTGCCACCCTCCCTTGCACAGGGAGGGCAAGGGCTTTTTGGCTCCGAATAGGCAGTTTTCGCACTGCGGGTGTCCGGATCGACGCCCCCTCGTCGGAAGGAGGTCAATTCTCCGGCTTGTATTCCCCGAACGTGACCGCAACCGTCATGCGCTCGCTGCCGCGGCGGATCGTGAACATCGCCGTGTCGCCCGCGTTGTAGGCGGCGATGAGATCGGAAAGGTCCGCGTTCGAGCTGACCGTCTTGCCGTCGATCTCAAGGATCAGATCGCCGACCTGCAGCCCCGCCGCCTGCGCGGCGCTGTCCGCAACGATCTCGGTGATCTGCACGCAGCGCGTACCGCCGTAGGAGAAATAGCCGTAGCCGTTTGTGAGCGAGACGTTCTGCGTGTACACGCCGAGCGCGGCGCGTCCGGTGACGTAGCCGTAGTTCAGAAGATCGTTGATCTCCTTAACGACGCTGTTGACCGGGATCGCAAACCCGAGTCCCTCCGCGCTCGTGTCGGAGACCTTGGCGTTGACGATGCCGATGAGCTTGCCGGACGTGTTGAAAAGCCCGCCGCCCGAATTGCCCGGGCTGATGGCCGCATCCGTCTGCACAAGCTCCATCTCCGTGCCTTCGACCGTGATGCTGCGCCGGACCGCCGAAACGATCCCGCTCGTCGCCGTGCCGCGAAGCTCGCCTAAGGGGTTGCCGATTGCGATCACGTCCTCGCCGACGGTCAGCATGTCGCTGTCGCCGAGCGCCGCGGGCGTGAGACCTTCCGCGTCGATCTTGATAATCGCAAGGTCGTTGCGCGGATCGGTGCCGATCAGCGTCGCTTCATACGAAGTATCGTCGTTCAGCGTGACGGTCAGCTTCTTCGCGCCGTCCACGACGTGCGCGCAGGTGGCGATATAGCCGTCTGCGGTCAGGATCACGCCGCTGCCGCTGCCCGACTGCTCGACCGTCTGCGGCATGCCCCAATAGGAGACCGTGACCTCGAACACGCCGTCGATGCCGACGACGCTCGGCGCGGCAAGCTCCACGACCTGCGCGCGGGTATACTGCCCTTCATATGCAAAGCCCGCGGGCACGCTTGCGTGCTCCGGCGTAACGCCCGCCGTTTCGGTCGGCGTCGCTGCGGCCGGTTCGGGCGACGCGGTAATCACGGGCTCGTCCGACGCGGTCACGACCGGCGCCGCGGTTTCGGGCAGCGCCGTGACCGCAGCTTCCTTCTTCTGCCGGTACTGCGCCGTGCTGTTCATCAGGATCACGCCCGCAAACAGACCGATCACCACCGCCATCGCCGTGCATGCGATCAGTACCGACGTCGCAACGCCGTGCCGTCTTGTTCTTCTCGGTTGTTCATATTCCATAAAAAACGCCTCCGGTTTTGATTTCGGGGCTATTGTAACCCCGGATTGTGAAATGAGTTTGTCAAAAAAAAGGCGTTTTCAAAAACAAATTGCGTCGCACACATGCAGCGATCTGCCGCCGTGTTTGTAAACAATCGCTATTTCGGTTGACGAAACGCGGGCGTTGCCGTAAAATGGAATTATGAATACGACAAAGAAAATCTTAAACTGGATCGTCGCCGTGCTCAAGGGCACGCTCGTCGGTCTCGCCATCGTCATCCCCGGCGTGTCCGGCGGTTCGATGCTTCTCACCATCGGCGTCTATGAGGACGCCGTATCCATCACCTCCAAGGATAAAGCCCGCCGCCGCGCCGCGATCAAAAAGCTGATCCCGTACGCGGTCGGTATCGTGCTCGGCGTCGTCGCGCTGTCGTTCGTCGTGACGTGGCTGCTTTCAAACTTTGAGTTCTTCACGATCCTGCTGTTCTCGGGTCTGATCCTCGGCTCGCTGCCGATGCTGTTCAAAAAGATCAAGGGACACAAGGTCAAATTCGGCTACATCGTCGTCGCGCTCGTGATGATCGCGCTGATGGTGCTGCTGCCGTATCTCAATGACAACACGAGCGAGAGCTTCAAAAAGCTTTCCGCCGCCGACACGCTTTCCGTCGGCGAGCGCGTGGTCCTGACGGAGGGGAACGAAGACACGCTGACCGTGCAAAACGGCGACGCGGGCGTTTCCGTGTGGGAGATCAAGAGCGCGGGCGGCACGTTCGGAAAGCCTTCGGACGGCTATAAGCTGCGCAGCGGCGCGGACAAGAAGACGTTCATGCAGCTTTCCGGCGGGACGGTCCTGCCCGTCGATCAGGATCACGCAAGCGTACTCGATCTGACGATGAATGCGGACGGCACGCTGACGCTTTCCGTGCGCGATTCCGGCGAAACGATGACCTCGCCCGTCTACCGCGCCGTCGACGCGCTGAACAACGGCTTCTGGAGCGCGATGCTTGCCCTGCTGCTCGGCTTTATCGCGGCGGGGACCATGATCGTGCCGGGCATCTCCGGCTCGATGGTCATGCTCGTGCTCGGCTACTATTACAGCGTCATGACGCATTTGAAGAGCGCCGTCGTCTGCCTGCTCACGCTGAACTTTGCAAAGATGGGTCCGCACCTTCTGGTGCTGGTCCCGTTCGGCATCGGTATCCTTTTGGGACTTCTCATCGTGTCGAAAGTGATCCGCTGGCTCCTCGACAAGCACCCCACGCCGACCTATTACGGTATCATCGCACTGATGCTCGCTTCGCCCTACGCGATCTTCCTGAAAGCAAAGTGCTTCGGTCCGGCGTTCGGCGCAAGTCTTGCGCAATGGTGGTTCATCCCGGTCGCGGTGCTGTGCCTTGCGCTCGGCTTTGTCGTATCCTTCTTCATGTCGAAAAAAGAGGCGTAACGCTTCCCCGTTTCGGGACCGTTCCAAAGCGGAACGGTCCTTTTTGATTGACAACGGGCGAACGGTTCGGATATACTGTATCCGTTACAATATACGATTCAACGGAAATGAGGTGCATTTATGTTTTGCAGCAATTGCGGCGCCAGGCTGAACGATACCGATCGGTTCTGTCCGGAATGCGGAACAAAGGTCGAACCGGCGGAAGCGACTCCCGCTGTACAGGAAGCGCAGACGGAACCGGCGGAAGCGGTCTCCTCCGCACCCGAAGACGTCCCCGCAGAGGGCGGCGTTCCCTCCGGACCGGAAACAATCCCCGCAAAGGACGGCGTTCCCTCCGAGCCGGAGCCCGCGCCGAAGAAAAAACATACGGCGCTTTGGATCGTGCTGATCTGCGCAGTGCTTTTGGCTGCCGCGGCGGCAGCGCTGCTCCTCTGGCGTCCGTGGAGCTGGAAGTCGAAGCTCAGGACGATGACGCCGGAAAAGGCGATCACGACGGCGCTCGAGCGGAACAACGCAGCGGCGGCCCTTCATACCGATCTCAGCGAGACGATCTCCGCTTCGATCGGCGTCCCCTCCTTGGGGTATTCCCAGAACATGGATATTACGCTCGTGCTCGGCTCGGACACGCAGACAGATACCGGCGTCAGCAGGACCGAAGGCTATATGAACGCCTTCGGACAGAAGCAGAGCATCCTGATCTACACGGAAAAGATCGACGGCGAGTTGTGGTCCTATTCGTCCCAGAACGACGGAAAGACCTGGCGGCGCGAAAAGCAGACGGATGAGACCAACCCGCTGCTGCAGGTCGCGTCGCAGGCGACGGAGCTGTGGACAAAGCATGCAAAGGATCTAAAGCGGACCGGTACGGAGATGCTTGACGGCACCGAAACGACGGTCTTCACGGGCATGCTTTCCGGCGATTTTGTAAAGGACGCGACCGGAATGACGGGCAGTCTGTTCGGCAGTCCGAGCGAAGCCGTTCTGAACGGGATCGGCGATATGCCGGTCACATTCTGGATCGACAACGAAAACGGACGTCTGGTACGCATGACCGTCGACATGCGTGACATGATGAAAACGATGCTGGACAGTGCGATGAAGGAAACCGTCGGCAGCGCGGCGGCAAATATGGAGCTTTCGATCGACGTCAGCGCGGCGCTGATCGATTGCAGAATGTCGCGGTTCGACACCGTGCCGGAGATCGTGATCCCGGAGGAAGCCAAACGCGCCGGCGAAAGCCCGGCTGCCGCGGGCGACGGCATCGTCGGCACCTGGCGGCTGTACGGCGGCGAGGACGACGAAACACAGCAGTATGTGGACCTGATGCTCGGCATGGGCATGGATATGGTGTTCGTGTTCAACGAGGACGGCACGGGCTCTCTGTCCGTAACCTTCAACGGCGAATCCGAGGAAAACAGCTTCACCTGGTCGCTGGAGGACGGAGAGATCGTGATCGACGGAACCGGCGCGCCGTACCGGATCGAGGACGGACTTCTGCACATCGTTGCGGAAGATACCGCGCTGATCTTCCAGAGATCCGGAGAGTGATCCGCGCCTTTTTCACGGGAAGAGGATTTTCCTCTTCCCTTTTTTCGATCGCGCTGTTATAATATAAGGGTTAAGGAGAGTGTGCTTATGGATTCTGTCAAAACGCTTGCCGCGGCGCTTGCGCCGCTTTGCGGGATCGACGAACCGACGCTGTCGGACTGGATCGAGGTCCCGAAGAATACGGAGATGGGCGATTACGCGTTCCCGTGCTTCCGCCTGTCCAAGACGCTGCGCAAAGCGCCGAACGCGATCGCGGCGGAGCTTGCGGAAAAGCTTACGCTGCCCGCGGGCTTTACAAAATGCGAAGCGGTCGGTCCGTACCTGAACTTCTTCACCGACAAGGGCGCGGTCGCGGACACGGTGCTTTCCCGCGTGCTGAAAGAGGGCGACGCCTACGGACATTCGACCGAGGGAAACGGCAAGACGGTCTGCGTCGAGTACAGCTCGATCAACATCGCAAAGCCGTTCGGCTTCCACCATCTGCCTTCTACCGCGATCGGCAACGCGCTGTACCGCATCTATAAGGCGCTCGGCTACA
>JAEEGI010001726.1_pt1 | contig 54164 bp, 46 predicted proteins | sample 8958751 | NCBI WGS metagenome assembly JAEEGI01 (sample SAMN16246545, study PRJNA631951) | gut metagenome | biome: gut microbiome; feature: rumen; material: KS-attached | host: Bos | place: Iran: Karaj | collected 2018-10
AGACTCTGAAACGGCCGGTAAAACCGTCAAACCGCCGGTAAAGTCCTGATAACTTTACCGGCGGTTTTTTTGTTTAATGGTAGATAATTCCCGTTGAGGGATCCTTGAACTGGGAAACGCGCTGCCTGTAAAGCTCCATGGCGGCGTCCTCGAAGGCAAGAGAGCAGTCCCCGGCGCCCATCTCGCCGAGCAGCCATTTGGTGAAGGGCGGATTGAGTATCAGCAGGGGGCCGGTGACGTAAGTGGCCATGAAGCGGTTTTTGCGTATGCCCTCGCCCTTTTCGCTTTCGTTCAGCCCGTCGCCGCGCAGCGTGCGGAACAGCGGCTCCACGCTGCCGTAGCTGTGCCCGAACAGGCTTTTGAAGCCTACGATGTCCATATCGCCGAAGGAACCGACGTAAAGCGCGTTGTAGCGGTCCATCATCTTATACTTCGCGTGGGTGGGGAATATGCCGAGGCACTTCTGCGTCCGGCCGCTGTCGGCGGTTATGTCCTCGCCGAATATATCCAGGGCGTTGCCGGTGATGAGAAAGAGCTGACCGGAGCCGATGAGGCTTATCAGCCTTTCGCGGTACGGCGTGAGCGCCTCGACGGCGAGGGAGATGCCCTCCTCGGTCACGGAGCCCATGTATATCAGCGCGGGCTCTTCGTCGGCAAAAAGGGGACGGGAGCGCAGAGAGGTCTCCACGAGCTCGATTTCGGGGCACGAGCGGCGGAGATATTCCGGATTCATAAGATCGCCGTAGAGGTTGGCGACCTCCGGGAAGAGTATTTCGACTTTCATTTCTCGGCGGCCTCCCTTGCGAGCGCTTCGATGCGGGCGCGTACCTTTTGGGCGAAAACGAGCGAGTCGGTGCCGTAGAAGAGATATACCTGATCGCCCTTGACGAAGGGCAGGCGGGAAACGGCCTCCATTTCGTCTTCGACGCATATTATCTTTTCCTCGGCTACGCCCGCCAGCAGAAGCCTCAGCCTGTAATCCAGCGCCCTTGCGCCGGTGGCGACGATGCAGCGTATGTCGGGCTTGTTGAGAAACTCGAAATCGCAGTCGTACAGCCACGATACGTTTTCCGACCAGTGCTTTACGTCGCCGAGGCAGTTCATCATAAGCACTATCTCTTTTTCGCCCTCGCGTCCCGCGACGTAGTCGAAGGCGCGGGAGCAGGCAAGGGCGTTTTTCTCCTTGGCCATCTGCATCACGAGAGTGACGTCTCCCGCTTTTACGCTCTCGTGCCGCGTGGCGACGATGCGGCACTGCGCCGCGAGGGCCGCGATGCGCTCATGTTCAAAGCCGAGAGAACGCATGACCGCGACGGCGCAGAGCAGATTGTAGCAGTTGAACACGCTGTCGTTGAGCAGGCCGTATACCGCGCTCCCGCCCTTGTCGGAGACGCGCATGGTCATTTTGTCAAAATCGACCTCGCTGCCGGCGTAGTCGTATTCCGGGGAGGAGAAGCCGCAGGAGGTGCAGACTGCCCTGCCTATGTGATGATAGCGGCGGTAGTCGTAGCGCAGCGTGCCGTGACATATCGGGCAGATGCGCATGTCGTTGATCAGGTTGACGCACTCCACCGTGTCCCCGGGCATGGGCCCTATGCCGAAATACTCCCTTTCGCACTGAGGAGCGACCCGGCAGGAGATAAGATCGTCCGCGTTGACCAGCAGCCTGACGGAGGCGGGGATATAGCGGCTGAGCAGGTCGGCAATATACGCGGGATGGGCGTTGCGCATGATGGAGTCCCGGAACAGGTTGGTTATCACGAGCAGCTGCGGCGTCATGCGGGGGAATACCCTCGGAGCGGAGCGCTCGTCTATTTCGATCACGCCCACGGTCGCGCGCTGGCGGCCGAGGGGAGAGCAGCCCGACAGCAGCGCCGTCACGATGCCCGAGGCAAGGTTGGAGCCGTAGCGGTTCGATACCGTCTTTTCGCCCGTCAGCTCGAGCAGGTCGCACAGCAGATTGGTGAGGGTGGTCTTGCCGTTGGTGCCGGTAACGGCGATGATGCGTTCGGGCTTGGGCACCCTGCCGAGAAAATCCGGGCAGATGCGCAGAGCCAGCTGCCCCGGCAGATTGGTGGCCGGATGGCCGGTCAGCTTCAGCGCGATCACGGAAAGCTTGGCCGTGATAAAAGCGAGGACGTAGCGCAGCTTGTTCATCTCAAAGGCGGTCCTTTTTATCGGTTCGTATTTATTTCAGCGGAAAACGGTCGTTTGCTGCTATGCTTCAAAGCACGTCCTTCAGCCCCGCGGCGTACTTTCTGAATACGGGAAGCATGCCGACGCGGTCGGGAGTATGGACGGGCAGCTGCCAGAAATCGTGGGCGCAGTAGGTGTTGCCCTCGATGAATTCCGGGCCGTCCCGGCTTATCGCCACGTCCCAGCCGACGTAGCGCACCTGAGGGACGATCCTGGCGGCCTCGAGGCACATCGCCACAGCCTGCGGAACGAAGGGCAGACGGTAGCCGGGTATGGTGATGTGAGAGTCGGGATGCTCGTTATAGATGATGCCGAGCGGGGTCTCGCCCGAATGAGCGGGATATTTTATCACCCCGGTCTCCACGTCGACGGGGGCGAACATGCAGTTGCAGTCCACGAAGGAGTCGCCCATGCCTATCTTCTGCACGGCGTAAAGGCAGTGGGGCTCGCCGGAGTCGTCGAGCAGGGTGATGATGCGCATGCAGTTGACCGAGCCGGGATGCAGGGCCTCGAGGTCCGGGTGCTGGTCCACCACGTCCTCGATAAGCCCGTAGCCGCAGCTCTTTATGTGCTCGTACAGAGCGTCGAAATCCGGCCAGTCCGCCATGCGTATGCGCTCCACGCCGTGACTGCACTCGCCGTCCCGTATCTTGGCGAATATTTCCGCCTTGCCCGCGCAGAAGGCGCGAAGGCTTTCCTTGTCCGCCCTGTCGGCACGGATCCAGCCGCGGCGAATGAACTTCGCGAAGATCTCGTTGAACTCGTCCTTGTTGTCAAAGCAGTGCATGTATTCCGCGTCGTTCAGAAACAGGTTCAGCTTGCGGCTTATCATGCGCGTGACGTAGGTGGCGCGCTTTTCGGCGGGAAGCTCATAGAAGCCGAAAATGAGATAATCGTAGTACCCGGCGCCGTATTTTTTCGTGCAGCGGAGTATGTCGAGAAAAACGGATACGCGGCTTCTGCCCGTTTTTTCGCATACCCTGTCAACGACGGATGAAAGCTTTTTGAAGCTGGCGCCGCCGAGGATGCGGCGAATGTAGCTTATGTCCATATTATCCTCCCGGACCGCGAAACGCGGTCATTTCGCTGTATAGATCTTCGGTACCCTCGCGGATATCCCGCATACGACCTCGTCCACGTTCGCGTCCATATCGTCGGCCATGCCGAGAACGGAGACGGCGCCCCCGATAAGCTCGGCCCTGTCTCCCGCGCGGACGCCCGGTATGTCGGTAACGTCGGCCATGAACATATCCATGCATACCTTGCCTATCACCGGCGCGGCGCGGCCGTGTATGCTCACGTGTCCGCGGTTCGACAGGCGGCGGCTGTATCCGTCGGCAAAGCCTACCGGCAGCGTGGCTATGACCGTGGGGCGTTTTGTGACGAAGCTGCCTCCGTAGCCCACGGGCGTGCCCTCGGGGACGGTCTTGACCATGGCGACGCAGGTATGCCAGCTCATGACCTCCTCAAGGCCGGACGCCTCCCAGGCTTCCCCCTCTCCGGGACACAGGCCGAAAAGCGCGTCGCCGACGCGCACGGCGTCCAGCCGGGCCTCGGGCGGGCCGAAAAGCAGAGCGGGGCTGTTGGCGGCGTGTATCATGGGTATGACGACGCCGGAGCGCCTGAGGGCGGAGACGGCGTTCATGAACATTTCGAGCTGGCGGCGCGTTTCGCCGCATCCCGGCTCGTCGGCGCGGGAAAAATGGGTGAAAGCGCCGTCGATGCGGAGATTTTTCATCGCGGCTATGCGCGACACCGGCTCGATGCAGCGCTCGTCCGCGGGAAAACCGATGCGGTTCATGCCGGTATCGAGCTTGATATGTATGCCCTGCACCGTGCCCGCCGCGGCGGCGAGCCTGTCCAGCCGCTCGGCGGTATCCGTCGAGAACACGGTGGGAGTGAGGCGGTATTTCAGCAGCTTCGGCAGGCAGGAGGGCAGAGTGTCGCCCAGAATGAGTATCGTCTCGTCCCTGCAGCCTGCCCGGCGGAGGGCGCGGCCCTCCTCCCATACGGAAACGGCGAAGCTCTTCACGCCGCAGGCTCTGAAAACCGGGGCCGTGCCGGCTATGCCGTGGCCGTAAGCGTCGCCCTTGACGACGGCTATAAGCTCCGTGCCGGGGGCGAGAGAGCCGAGTATCCTTCGTACGTTGCGTTCAAGGCGGTCAAGATGGACGACGGCGGCGGTGCGCCGGGTCATTTCCATGGAACATGCCTCCCGTAAGCAGACGGTACTCATACGAACCCGGTTTTGACGGGCAGCTTTCCGCCTGCACTTCGTTAAAATACTCGACCATCCACAGAGGATGCTCTGCGTTTTTGCCTCGCGCAGACGCAAATCTGCTCCGGCAAAACTCCTTCGGACTTCAAACGGATGATATTTCAGGCGATTTTCGGCCCGCCGGACGCAGGCGGGCCGGCGCCCGTCAAGGACGGGGAGACGAAAAGCACCGAAAGAGCGCCGTTTGAAGCGTGTTCGTATGGGTATCGTCTGCTTAAAGCCTTTGAGAAATAATACCACACACATCGCCTCATTGCAACCGTGACGGACGCGCCGGAGCTATTGCCCCGGAAGAAAAAAGGTGGTATTATTACTGTTAAGTACAGCCGCGGGGAAAGGGGCCGGGAGCAACGGAGATCATACGGAGAGAATGCGTCGGATCGACCAATGACGAGCTGAAAAAAATGGCCGTATCGGGCGCCCGGACCGGCACGGTGCTGACTGCCGTGCGGCAGACCGGCGGCAGAGGCAGGCTCGGAAGAAGCTTCGAGTCTCCCCCGGGAGGCGCATATGTGAGCGTACTGCTCTCAGCGTCGGGCACAGAGGGACTGACCTGCGCCGCCGCCGTCGCCGTGAGACGCGCCGCGGCCGCCTTTGGAGCGGACGCGGATATAAAATGGCCCAACGATCTCGTGTCCGGCGGGAGAAAGCTGTGCGGGATACTCACGGAAATGGTCACCATGGGCGAAAAGAGCTTCGTGATAGTCGGAGCGGGTATGAACGTAAATCAGCTCGAAGAGGATTTTTCACCGCAGCTGAGGGGCAGGGCCGTATCGCTGCGCATGCTCCTCGGCAGAAGCTTCGACTGCGCCGAGGTCGCCGAGAGCATCGGCCGCGCCGTTGCCGCGCTGGACGGCGCGGAAACGGAAGGATATATGGAAGAGTACGCGGCGCGCTGCTCCACGCTGGGAAAAAGAGTGACCGCCGCGGACGGGCGGAGCGGGCTCGCCGTCGGCGTGGAGCGCGACGGGGCGCTGAGGATAACAGGCGACAGGGGAGAGACGGAATATATACGCTTCGGGGAGGTAACGGTGCAGTGAAGCGCAGAGAGATAACGAGCGCGGAGGAGCTTGCCGGCGTCGTGTCGGAAATGGGTATGCTGCCCATATTCAAAAACCCCGTCGAGGGCTTTTCCGTGCAGGAGATGACGCCGGGAAAATACTGGTTCACGGAATTGCCGGGACCGTGGGAATGGCGCATGGAGCTGGCCGAGAGCGGCCGGTTCGTATACGCCAAGCTCTTTGACGGCAGGGCGGGGCTTATGCTGCCGGAGCTTTATACACATCTTGCCAACTGGCGCAGACGGGGATATGACTTCGACTCGCTGTACGAGGAGGGGCTTGCCCCGCTGAGGCTCAAGGGCGTGATGGACGCCCTCGGCAGGACGGAGGGCGGCATGCTGTCGCACGATCTGAAGGCGGCCTGCGGGCTTGAAAAGAGCTTCGACGCGGCCGTGACAAAGCTGCAGATGATGACGTATATTTCCGTAAAGCGCTTCGAATACAGAACGGACAAATACGGCCGCCGCTTCGGCTGGGGCGTTGCCCGTTACGACCTGAGCGAGAGGATATACGGAGAAAAGATCCTGACGGGGGCATATGATACGGAGCCGGAGCGGTCTTTCGGACTGCTGCTGGAGAAAATGAAGAAGCTTTGTCCCGATGCTGAGGAAAAAAAGCTCATAAGGCTGCTGAGATAGGCTTTCATCCGGCAGACTGCGTTCTGCGGGATTTGAAATAAAACGAAAGTGACGGCGGGCTGCGTACGCGCTGTCACACGAATAAAAGGAGGAGACGTTTTTTTGAAAAGAAGGATAATCGGTACCTTGGTATGCCTCGCGCTGCTGCTGGGCTTCGTTCCCGGCATGGCGGCGACGGCACGGGCCGACGGCGTTACGGTGACGCACGACGCCGACGAGATACAGGCTCTTTTGCGCAGCGACGGCGACGTTGCCATACAGCTGGACGCCGATGCGGAAAAGATGCTGACCGCCTATTCCGACTTTGAAGATTCCGAGACCGGTAAATGGAACGGCTGCTACGTCTGGACAAAGCTCGGAAGCGGCAGCAAGACCATAGACCTCAATGGTCACAGATTGTATATCTACGACCGGAGCGCACGCTCGCTCGCTTCTACCGAAGTGACGCATTTCAAGTATTTTCAGAAAGCACTCTTAATGGAAATACCTTCCGGCGCGTCGCTGACGGTCAATGATTCCGGTGACGGCGGCTTGATCCGGATGGACGCGGAGATGCCGGAAAAAACGGAGCTTGAAGGCCACGGTATGATCATGGAGCGAAACATCTTTGCGGTAACGGGAGGTGACCTTACCGTAAACGGCGGCGAGATACACGCAGGACGCTCAAATGATATTTATGCTCAAAACGCAGGAGCATACGATGAAGATTACCATCTGATCGTTGATTACACGATCGGCGATTTCAATTTTTACAAGAACATTTATGGCTATGCCACATGGTTTCTCAGCGGCACCGCCATTACCGCCGCGTCGGGCAGCGTGACGATCAACGGCGGCGACATCTGGGGACGCGGCTGGGATAACTGGACGCTCATTTCCCGCGTTCCGGGAGCGCCGGACGGAGCGGACGACTTCCGCGACCGCTGCGCCGCGCTTCGCGTAATGGGCGGGAATGTCACCGTCAGCGCAGGCAGTTTCCACGGACGCTCCGACGCCGACGCCGTGCAGGTGAGAGATCCGGCCGATCTGACAGTAGACGCCGGTACCTTTGACGTAGGTACGAATAGCTGGCTTGTTGTTCCCGGCGTGGATCTCGGAGGCGTCACCGACGCAATAAACAATATATTTTTCCATGATTCCGTTTTTGATGTGCACAAGGGCAGCGTAGGCTCTTTCGGCGTGCCGCAGGAGTGTATCGCCGATCAGGCCGTTACGGTCGTCAGGGGAAATGCCATGACGATCTATCAAAACGAGATCCCCCCGTATAAGATCATTGACGAAGCCAATATTTTCATCAACTCACCCATAGCGGGCAATGAACGCGCCGAGAGCGTCGGGGAGGTATACGGCGTGCCGGAGGGCTGCACCGTACAGTCCGTCACATGGTATCAGAACGGAAATGAATGGATCAATGCCGGCTCCGGCAGCCCTCTGATTTTCCGCGCGGGCGACAGCTATTCCGTGCAAATCGTTCTGAAAGCAAATACCTCCGGCGGCGTAAAATTCAAAAACAAACTGACCGACGTTTCGATCAACGGCAAAGAAGCGGAGGTCTTGAGAGAGGGAGATTATGCCGCGCTGACGGTGGATTTCGGAAGCTGCCCCACCGCGCTGACCTCCGTTGCGCTGGAGGTCGAAGAACCGATGGAGGAGGCGTATCCGAGCAGCTGGGTCGGAACTGCCGGTAACGGTTATTACGCCGAAGGCGGCTATAGCAATTGGATGGAGTACCGCCGCTGGTTCGTCTCGGACAACGGCGAGAGCGACTGGACCCGGATGGAGGGTGAGGATAGTTTTATCGCGGGTAAGTATTACCGCATGGAAATCGAGATCAGGGCCGGAGAAGGGCAGCAGTTCGCAGTAGACGCCGGCGGGGTGAGCGTTATGCCCGATATTACCGCCACGGTAAACGGCAGAAACGCGACGGTCAGCAAGACCTACGAGCAGGATCCCGGCGAGCATGTCACCGTAACTTGTGATTTCGGGAAATGCCCTGTCAGTGTCAGGTGGGTGGAGCTCGCCGTGACGGCTCCGAAAGACGGAGCGACTATCCGCTTCGACGCCGCCTCGCAGACGGAAGGCACCGCAGTGCTCACGGACGGAGACTACAACGGTACCTTTATGCGCTGGTACCAGTCCGATAACGGCTACGACGGCTGGACGGAAATGAGCCGTTACAGCACCTTTACCGCCGGAAAATATTATAAGTTCCGGGCGGACGTCTGGGCGAAGGGCGACCGCGTATTCCCCACATATGACGACGGCGTTTCGATACAGCCCAACATTTCCGCTGTCGTAAACGGCTACGGCGCTTCTGTATTCAAGATGTACGAGCAGGAGCCTTCCAAGTACGTCACGGTGGAGTATTTCTTCGGCTACTGCAACAGCAGCGTGGTGAACAATATCACCATCCTGAATGTGACGCCGCCCGTCGCGGGCGCGAAACCGAGCTATGTATACAGCATCGACGGCAACGGTTACAGTATGGACAGCTCCCGCAACGCATACTATGACGACTGGCAGCACGGCCGGCAGCTGTACTATGTGCGCAACGGCCTGCAGTGGTGGGACACGAGCACGGGGAGCTGGGATTATGTTTACGAAAATGACAGCTTCATTCCCGGACATACCTATGTCTGCCAGCTTTATCTTATCGCGGAAGACGGCTTCAACTTCCGCAATATGTCGACGCATGGAGCCCTGCCCGCGGCGACCGTGAACGGGAACGCCGCCGAGATCAACGAGGGCTGGACCAACGCGACGGAGGCGCGGATATTCTGCGAATTCACCTGCGCCGCGCGGGAAGTGTCCGAGATTTCACTTACCGGTCTGACCGCTCCGCAGAAAGGCGAAACGCCCGATACGGAGGTCGCCTCCGCCGAACCGGACGCCTATGTCGTTCAGAGCATGCGCTGGCTCGACGTGGAGGACAACGAGGTGAACGAGTTTGCCGAGGGACAGTATTACACGGCGGAAATCGTGGTTGCCTCCGCAAAAAACAACGGCGTTGATTTCTGTACCTTTGCCGATCCCGCCGCCTTCATCGACGGCGTAGAGGTAACGGGCTGGAGCAACAGCGTTACCACGAATATCGACAATACCGTCACCATCCGTTACGCATTCCACAAACCCGCCTACGCTCCCGCAATCGAGGAATTCATACCGATCCTCTCCGCGGATATTGCCGTTGCCGCTCCGGTAAAGGGCGAAGCTCCTCAGCAGCAGATAGCCGAAACCGATGAATACACCGGCACGGTCTCATGGAGCGGCAGCCCCGCGGCCTTTGAGCCGGGTACCGTATACACCGCTTCCGTAACGCTGACGGCTAAGGCGGGCTACGCATTCTCCGTCTATGCGGCTGCCGAGGTCGCCGAGGCGGATTCGATAATACATAAAGCCGTTTCCCAGGACGGCGGCACACTCAGCTTTGACGCGGTTTTCCCCGCGACGGAAAACGATGCGCCGGCGTTCACCGGCCTTGTTGAGCTGGACGGAGAGTGGATATATGTATCAGAAGGGAATAAGGATGCCTCCTTTACCGGCCTTGTCGAGAACGAGTACGGCTGGTGGTACGTGGTGAACGGAACGCTCAGCTTCGACTATACGGGCCTTGTGAGCAACGAATACGGCTGGTGGTATGTCCGCGACAGCAGGCTTGACTTCGGATATACGGGTCTTGTTGAGAACGAATATGGCTGGTGGTACGTAATTGACGGACGTCTCGGCTTTGATTACACCGGTCTTGTTGAGAACGAATACGGCTGGTGGTATGTCCGCGACAGCAGGCTTGACTTCGGCTATACCGGTCTTGTCGAGAACGAGTACGGCTGGTGGTACGTGATTGACGGACATCTCGGCTTCGACTATACGGGCCTTGTGAACAACGAGTACGGCTGGTGGTATGTCCGCGACAGCAGGCTTGACTTCGGCTATACCGGTCTTGTTGAGAACGAATACGGCTGGTGGTATGTCCGCGACAGCAGACTTGACTTCGGCTATACCGGTTCTGTGACCAATGAGTACGGCAGCTGGAACGTGGTCAACGGACAGGTGGTATTTTAAGGGACAGGTTTCAGGGCGCCCGGAACAGGGCTTGCCCGAGCAGCAAATATGAACGTACCCGCGAAATCCGATCGGATTTCGCGGGTACCGTTTATTATTATCTGCCTTCCCGCCTTCCGCCCGCCTTGTACAGCGCGGGGGAGGCGAAAGGGGAAGGATGAAAAGAGGTCGGGGAAAACCGTCCCTGCCGCCCCGGCTGACTCAGGCGAGCACCTCCGAAGCACGGGAGACGACCGCTTCGGCCTCGGGATCGAGTGCGATGGGCTCCATAAGCTCCTCATTGCATTCAAGCATCATGCCGTACAGCTCCGCAACGCCGGCCGCTGCTTCCTTATCCTCCACATAGCCGGCAAAAAGCTCGATAATTTCGTTCCATATCATGGGATTTGCGCGGTTGAAGCTCACTCCCTTTTTCGCCGCGTACACGGCCCTTTCGTAATCGCCGTCGGCCAGATGGAAGCTGACCAGGTACGCATGGGTGGAGTTGGAGGGACGGTCGGCGAGCTCGTCGGCGTATTGCAGAGCCCTGGCGCGGTAACGGGAGCCGGCGCCCGGGCTGTTTATAACGTAGCTGAGCTTATAGTCGGCCTTGTCAAAAACGTCGATGCTCACCGCGCTGTCGAGGGCCCCGTAAAAATCCGTGGTCTTTCCGAGAGAGGAGCGGACGGAACGCCCGGCCGCCATGTTCAGGGAAATGAGCACGGCGAACGCAGCGAAAACGGCGAAGAAGCCCCAGCGGCTCTCTTCGGCGGCCGCGGGCCTGCCCCAGCACAGGGAAACGAGGGCCAGCAAAGCTGCGGCAAGGGGAATGTATACCGACGCGGACATGACCACCTCCATCACGCTGTGCAGGCACAGCATGGCGAAGCAGGCGGCCGCCGCGGGATAAAACAGACGGAAGGACGCGCTTTTGCGGCGGTTCTTTATAAGCAGGAGCAGCGTGGATATCAGTATGGCGGCATAGGCGATGATGCCGACCAGGCCGTTGTCCAGCAGGACCTGGATATAGTGGTTATGGACGTATTTCGTCATATAGTAAAAGTCCTGATACCCGTAGCAGAGGGACTCAAACGAGCCGAGACCGCTGCCGAGAACGGGGCTGCGGCGGAACAGCTTCATGCCGTCGGCGAAGAAGGTGGTGCGCTGTATGGCGTTTTCGTTTGCCAGAAGGCCCTGCATGCGGTTGGCTATGAACGAGGGGAGCAGCTTGTAATCCAGCTTCAGCCTCGTGCCGTCGGAGAGTACGGCTTCGGTGAGCTCCGCGCCGGTCTCGCTGTAAAAATCAAAATACACCACGCGGCTGCCCTCGGGAACGGTGAAGGCACAGCTTGCCGCGTCGCCCCGGTACAGGACGGTGGAGGTATGCATCACCGTCTCGGCGGCGTTCTGACTTTCCACCGTCACGCTGAGCTGACCGCTGTAAGAGCAGGAAAGGGTCATGTCGCCCGCGTCGGGATAGGCCGAGCGGCGCAGCACGCCCCCCGGAGCAAACTGCCGGGCTCCGGAAACGGTGAGCGCTGCCGCGGCGTAAACGGCGATGATCACGGCGACCGCGGCGAGTATGGCGCGGAACAGCCCGCGTTTCTTTTCAAGCCCGTCCCGGACGGCGGGGAAGAGATACAGCTCGATCGCGGCGCAGGCGGCGGCGCACAGCAGCAGCGAGAGCAGAGGGATCGCGGAGGGCGCGCCTCCGGTCTCGTAAAAGCGGAAGGAAACGAACACCGCGGCCAGCGCGCAAACGGCGATATAAAGCATCCTGACGAATACGGATATGCGCTTTTCACCGGCGGCGATGAGATAGATAATCACGGATACGGCGAAAAAGCCCGTGGCGCCCATACTGAAGGCCATTACGAAGGTATAGGAGCAGATCGCCGCGCACACGGAGGCAAATACGCGCCTGCCGCGGCTGTCGGCGCTTTCGAGCAGATAAAGGGAAAAGAATATCCCGAACGAAAGCACGCCGGCAAGTATGTTGCCGTTTCCGAACGCGCCGGTGAGCCTCGTGCCGCTCTCGAAGGCGGCCTGGCCGACGTCAAAGCCCGGAATGAGGGACACGAGGGGGGCGGTGAGCTTCAGCGTGGCAAGGTCGACGCTCAAAAGCGCGTAAAAGGAGCAGGCCGTGACGGCGGCGGCCGCGGCGCGCCGGACCGCGGCCTCGCTGCGGTCGGAGAACGCGAGCACGGCGACGTAGAAAAACGCGCCTATCAGCAGCTTGCCGAATTCGTTGAGATAGAGCTTGCCCGCGGCGGCCCAGATGAGGGACAGCGCCACGACGACGAAGTAGGCGGCGGCAAAAACGGACTGCAGAGTAAGGTTTTCGCGCAGCCTCCGCCGTCTCAGCAGCAGCACCGCCGCTCCGCCCAGGCAGAACAGCACGCAGATGAGCTTGTATGAGCCGCTCAGCACGAACATGCTGAGGTACGCGTAGATCACCGCGAAAACGCATACGGGAAGCTCGCGGAGACCGGTTTTTGCGGAAGTTTTCATTTCGTGTATTTCTCTCCGTGATTGATGAATTTTCCGAGGGTGAGAAGAAGTATTTTTACGTCCATGAGAACGGACCAGTTTTCAATATAATATATATCGCAGCGGATGCGGTCTTCTATGGAGGTGTCGCCCCGAAAGCCGTTCACCTGCGCCCAGCCCGTTATGCCCGGGCGGACCTGATGCTTGACCATGTAAAGAGGCACGCTTTCCTTGAATATGTCCACGTATTTCTGCAGCTCCGGTCTCGGCCCGACCAGGCTCATGTCGCCCTTCAGCACGTTGACCAGCTGGGGAAGCTCGTCTATGGCGTACCTGCGCAGGAAGGTGCCGAAGCGCGTCTGCCTCGACGCCTCGTAGCCGGACCAGCGGCTGCTCTCCTCGGCGGCGGGGCGCATGGAGCGGAACTTATACATCGTGAAGGTGCGCCTGTTCAGCCCGACCCGCTGCTGAGAGAAGATGATCGGCCTGCCGAGGGTAATAAGCGTGCCGAGGGCGGCAAAGGCCGTAAGAGGGAGAGTGAGTATCAGCAGGACGGCGGAGCAGATCACGTCCCCCAGGCGCTTTACGGCGGAATTGATGATGTTGTCGAGAGGTATGCGGCGCACGTTCAGCAGCGGCACGCCGCCTATTTCGTCGATAGAGGGCCGGGAGAGCATGTAGTCGGCGTAAAAGGGGATGAGGGAAAGCTTCACGCCGTTTTTCTCGCACAGCTCGATAACGGCCGTTATCCGCTCCGTTTCCTCCGGCGCGAGGGCGGCGACGGCCTCGTCCGCGCGCGTATCCGACAGGATGCCGTCAAGCTTATCGAAGCCGCCGAGGTAGCTTACGCCGTCGGAAAGGGGACGGGAGCCCACGCTGCCCAGGACGGAAAAGCCCGTCCAGCGGTTGTTTTCGACGGCGTGAACGTATTTCAGCCCGTTTTCCCCCGAGCCTATGACCACCACGTTTTTGAGCCCGCGGCCCTTTGCGCGCGCGCCGTGCAGATATGCCAGCACCGCCCGGCGCTTCGCCATGGACAGCAGGAAAGAAAGAACGAAGAAAAATACCAGCGTCCAGCGGGATACGTCCACGCTGCGCACGGTGAAAAAGACCGCGCCGAGGACGAGAGCGCATATCAGGCAGGCCGCGGCGAGCCGCTCGGCAACGCGGATGAAGTCGATGGAGCGCTGCGACTCGTACAGCCCCTCGGCGGCGCAGATGATGAGAAACAGCGGAGATATGAGCAGGGCGGAATTGAAATAGAACGAAACGGGCATGCTCTCCTCGCCGTGGAACAGGACAAAACGCAGAAAATACGACAGCATCATCGCCGCAACGACGATAACGGCGTCGGCGATGACGTTGAGCGTTTTCAGTATGCTTTGATTTTCACGTATCAAGCCCGTATACCCCCAGATGGTCGCTGTAAATATTTTAATATATTTCCCGAAAAAGTAAACCTTTTTTTGGACCGGGGCGTTTTATTTGCCGTTGAAAAATAAGAATAATATGATAAAATCGGCGATAAGGGGGGAACGCCATGGAAAACGAAGCGAAAAAGATCCTTTACGCCGCGTCCACGGCGAGCCATCTCGAAAACTTCCACGCGCCGTACATAAGCCTGCTTGCCCGGGCAGGGTGCCGGGTGACCGTCTGCTGCCGGGGGATACCGGAGACGGAGGGCGCGGCGGAGCATATTGAGCTGCCTTTCGAGAAAAAGCTCGTCTCTCCGCGCAATTTCATCCTCGCGGCAAAGCTCGCGCGCAGGCTGCGCGAGGACCGCTGCGATCTCATCAGCGTACATACCTCGCTTGCCGCCTTCTTCGTGCGCGTCGCGCTGATGCTTGCCGGAAAAGGGAATACGCGCGTGATAAACACCGTGCACGGCTATCTTTTCGACGAAAACACGCCCGCGCTCAGGCGCAGAATGATGCTCGCGGCGGAAAAGCTCACCGCGCCGGTCACCGACAGAGTGATCGCGATGAACGCCGCGGACTATGAGCTCGCCCGCAGGGAAAGGCTCGGCGGAAGGATATCCTTCACCGACGGGATGGGCGTGGACTTCGGAAAATTCGACGGAGCGGACAGAGCCCGGGCGAGGCGGGAGCTCGGCTTTTCGGACGGTCAGTTCGTCATTCTCTGCGCGGCGGAGTTTTCCCGAAGGAAAAACCAGAGCATGCTGATAAAAGCCGCAGCTGAGCTGCCCGAGGGGGCCGTGATAGCCTTCGCCGGAGCGGGGGACGAGCTGGAACGCTGCCGAGAGCTTGCCCGGTCCGTGCCGGGGCGCGTAAGATTTCTGGGCTACGTGAGGGATATGCGCTCGGCCTGGGCCGCCGCGGACGCCTGCGTATCCGCCAGCCGCAGCGAGGGCCTGCCGTACAACGTGATGGAGGCGATGTACTTCGCTCTTCCCTGCGTGGTGTCCGACGTGAAGGGGAACAACGATCTCATAAGGGACGGAGAGAACGGATATCTCTATCCCTTCGGCGACGCCTCCGCCTGCGCCGAAAAGCTGCGCATGCTCATGGAGGACGCGGAAAAGCGCCGCGCCATGGGCGCGAAGGCAAGGGATGACTGCCGCAGATACGCTCTTGAAAACGTCATGCCGAAAATGGCGGAAATACTCGGAGAGGAGCTCGGGATCGAGCTTGCCGAGCGTCAGCCCTGACGGCGGATACCGAGCCTTTGCCCGTCCAGCGCGGCGGAAACGAGCCTGTCGCCCTCGTAGGCGAGCTTAAGCGAAAAAAACGGATGCTCCGAGGCGATGAGATCGAGAAAGATCCTGTCGCCCTCCCACATGGGCAGGCTGAAAAGCCTGCTTTTTTCTATCCATTCAAGCTCGCCCTCGTCGCAGGGAGAGGTCTCGCCGCTTTCGCAGGCGGCGGTGAAAAGATGCATATACTCGGTCTCCCAGCGGTCGGACACGAAGGTGACTATGCCGCGCAGCCGCAGTCCGGTCACGCTCAGACCGGTTTCCTCTTTGATCTCGCGCAGCACGCATTCCTCGGGGCTCTCGCCCTCCTCGAAGCCGCCGCCTATGCCTATCCACTTGTCGCGGTTCACGTCGTTTTCCTTTTTCACGCGGTGCAGCATCAGATAGCTGCCGCCCCGCTCGATATAGCAGAGAGTGCTGTTTCTCATGGCTCGGAATTTCCTTATATTTGATAAAAGAATGATATCACGCCTCCGCGGGCATTGCAACAGGAGGCGTGCGCTCGGCGTGCGCTGCAAAAAAACTTGACATAAAATGCAAATATTTTTATATTATATTTGACCGAGGCCAATGAGATTTTTTGGGGGCGATGACAGGGCATGAAGGAAAAAAGGGAGCGTCTCACAAAAAGAGAGAGGAAAAGGGAAGAAGAACGGGTCATCTGGCAGTGGGACGGCGGGGAGAGCGCCGAAGAAGAACTGCCCGACAGGGAAAAGGAAAAAATGCTGTCGGATGAAGAATACTTTACCGAAGAGCGTATCCGCATGGGCAAGATCAAGGGCATTATAGCCCTTGTCGTTTTCGCCGCCGTGATCGTCGTGTGGTTTTTTATCAGGCTGAAATGGGTCCGTCCGGGATTTTGAAAAAAAACAGATTGACAAGACGGATACAACTGTTATAATACGAATATCAAAAATATTGTCAGAGTAGGCAGTGCGCATCAAGTGCCGCAGGGATGGGAAGTCGCCCTCGGACGAAAAACCGGAAGGTTTGTGTTGGACTGCCGCGTCCGCTGACGCATAATGCGGGATACGGCCGCGCTTTGCGGCTTTTGATCTTCCTTTTGTGTCGGCAAAAGGAAGATCATTTTTTCGGCCGGACGGCTTTGCCCGGCTGCAAGGGCCTATGCGGCAACCTGTTTTTTCGAAAGGAAGCGGTGATATGGACTACCGTCAGGCGCTGGATTACATACTCGGCACGCCCAATACCGGAGAGGTAAACGGACGGGACGTGATGAAGGCGCTCATGGCAGAGCTGGGCGATCCGCAGAAGGATACCAAATACGTTCACATCGCGGGCACCAACGGCAAGGGCTCGACCTCTGCGTTCCTGGCCTCGATACTGCGAAAGGCGGGCTACCGTACCGGCCTTTACACCTCGCCGTTCATCCAGCGCTTCAACGAGCGCATACAGGTGGACGGGGTGCAGATACCGGACGAGGCTCTCGCGGAGATAACCACCCGCGTAGCCGCGGCGGCCGACGCCATACAGGCCAAGGGCTTCCGCAGACCGACGATATTCGAACTGATAACCGCGCTGGGCTTCTGCTGGTTCAGCCGCTGCCGCTGCGATATAGTCGTGCTGGAGGTGGGCCTGGGCGGGAGGCTGGACGCCACGAACGTGATAGACTCGGCCGAAGCATACGTGATGGTGAACATCGGCTACGACCATATGGAGATGCTCGGAGACACCCTGCCGAAGATCGCCGCGGAGAAAGCGGGGATTATAAAGGACGGGGGCAGGACGGTGGTATACGGCCAGAGCGAAGAGGTCGAGGAAGTGTTCAGACAGGCCTGCCGGGAGCACGGCAGCGAATTCATCCGCTCGGACAACGCCTCCGCGAAGGTGCGCGAAAGGAGCCTGAAGGGGACCTGCTTCGATTTCGACGGATATGAAAAGCTCAGGATATCCTTGCTGGGACGCTATCAGGTATGCAACGCCTGCACCGCGGTCACGACGGTGCGCGCTCTGAGGGCAGGAGGCTGGAAGATAAGCGCAAAGGCCCTGAGAGACGGGCTGAAAAGCGCGAAATGGCCCGGCAGGATGGAGCTTATGAAGCAAAAGCCTGTCATAATTGTGGACGGCGCCCACAATCCTCAGGGCGTAGAGGCGCTGATGGAGGGCATGGAAGAGCTCTTCCCGGGCAAAAAGCTCAATATCGTGATAGGCGTGCTCGCCGACAAGGACTATATCTCCGGCATAAACGCCGCCATGGGGCACGCAAAGAAATTCTTTACCGTCACGCCGGACAGCTACCGGGCGCTTTCGGCCGAACGGCTCGCGGAGGAAATAAGCAGCCGCCGGAGCGTGCCCGCCGAGGCGTTCGAGGGCATACCGCAGGCGATAGAGGCCGCCGAAAGGCAGTCGGACGCGGACGACGTTATCTGCATATTCGGCTCGCTTTATCAGGTCGGAGAGATACGAAGCTATTTTGGGAGGAACGAATTTTGAACAAGAAGACAAACGTGTCGGAATGGGCGACGACCCTGAAAAAACCCAAGACCCTGGCCGTGTGCGCGATGCTCGCCGCGCTCAGCGTGATCCTTGCGCGCTTCATAATCCCCATGCCCAACGCTTTCACGCGCTTTTCCATCGAGGCCGTGCCCATAGTCATCGCCGGAGTGCTTTTCGGGCCTCTCGCCGGAGGGATAGTGGGCTTCATCGCGGACCTGGTGGGCTGCCTGTTCTCGGGCTACGGCTACAATCCTCTGTTCTGCGTCCCGCCCATCCTGTACGGCGTGCTGCCGGGGCTGCTCAGCTTCGTTATGGCCAAAAAGACGGATATCCTGCGCGTCGCCGTCGTTTTCCTGCCGCCGGTGGTGATAGGCTCGATACTGTATCAGAGCTGGTCTCTGGCGACGGTCTACAACAGCAAGGGCAGCTTCGCGGCCAGCTTCTCCTATTTCCTTACCACCCGGAGCATACAGTTTGCCGTGACCTTCGTCATCGACGTGCTGCTGACCTGGCTGCTGTTCCGCTCAAGGCTGTTTGACCGCGCCGGACTGTGGAAAACGCCGAAGGAGGAAGAACGGAATGGATCAAAGCCCGCCTGAATATCTCCAGCAGGAAAGATTTCAGCAGGTCAAGCCCGGTCTTGACAGGACGCGGGAGCTGCTCGCGCGGCTGGGCGAGCCTCAGAAAAAGGTGAAGACAGTCCATGTCGCGGGCACCAACGGCAAGGGCTCGGTATGCGCCTGCATCGCCTCGGTGCTCAGACACGCGGGATATACCGTGGGCATGTATACCTCTCCGAGCGTAGTGTGCTATAACGAACGGTATCAGATAAACGGGGAGTATATAAGCGACGAAGAACTCGCCCGCGGGCTGGAGAAGCTCGCGCCCTTTATCGACGCCATGGAGGACACGCCCACGCAGTTCGAGATCGAGACCGCGCTGGCGCTGGACCTGTTCGCGGAAAACGGCTGCGATATCGCGGTGATCGAAGTGGGCATGGGCGGCCGGTGGGACGCCACCAACGTAATAGACAGCCCCGAGGCCGCCGTGATATGCGCCATAGGCCTTGACCACTGCGGCATGCTCGGCGGCACCGAGGCCGAGATCGCGCGGGTGAAGGCAGGCATAATAAAGCCCGGCTGCGACGCGGTCCTTTACCCGAGCGGGGAGGAGCCGGACGCGGAGGTGGAGAAAGAATGCGCCGGGACCGGCGCGAGACTGCACCGCTGCGATTTCGGCGAATTGAAAATACTTTCCTCCGGTGTGGACGGCAGCCGCTTCGATTTCGGAGAGCTTCACGATATATATTTGCCCCTGCCGGGGAAATATCAGCCGAAAAACGCCGCACTGGCGATAACCGCGCTTCGCGCCCTGCGCTCGAGGGGCTGGGAGATAAGCGATGAGGACGTCGTGGGCGGCCTCGCCGAAACGGTATGGCCGGGAAGGATGGAGCTGCTGAGCGAAAGCCCCGTATTCATCCTCGACGGCTCCCACAATCCTCACGGCATGCGGGCGACGGCCGAGAGCCTTGAGGAGTATTTCAAGGGCAGGAAGCTCATTTTCGTGGTGAGCATGATGGCGGACAAGGACGTGGCGGGGACGCTGAGCCGCCTCGTGCCCATGGCCGAGCTTTTCGTGGCCGTGGAGGCGCCCAACAGCCGCGCCATGAAGCCCGGGGAGCTGGCAAAGCTGCTCAGAGGCATGGGCGCGAAGGCCGCCGCCTTCGACAGGATAGACACCGGCGTCCGATACGCGCTCGAGCGCGCCGGGAAGGACGGCGTGATCGCCGCGCTGGGAACGCTGTATTTCTCCGCGGAGGTGCGCCGCGCGGTGAAAGAGGCAATATAAAGCGATAATCGAAAAAAAGTGTTGACACGGCGGAGAAATGCGGGTATAATCTCCGGGAAAAGAAAGAAGACGGCTTTGCCGCCTCACCCGGCCATCGTGATGCGCCGCGGTCAACAGGGATGATCGGACTTCTCAAAGGGAGTCGTTATGCTGTTGCGCGGGCCGGATGGCCCGCGCAAAATTTTTGGAGGTGTTTCGGTATCAGCAGCACTGCGCATCAAATCAATGATGAGATCACGGATAAGGAAGTTCGGCTGATAGGCGACGACGGCGCTCAGCTCGGCATCATGAGCGCGGCGGCGGCCCTGGAGATAGCGACCGAGCGGGATCTCGACCTGGTGAAGATATCCCCGAATTCCGTGCCTCCCGTATGCAAGATCATGGATTACGGGAAATATCGCTTTGAGCAGTCCAAACGAGATAAAGAAACAAAGAAAAATCAGAAAGTGATCGAGGTAAAGGAGATCCGCATGTCACCCGGCATCGGTCTGAACGACTTCAACACAAAGCTGAAGAACGGACAGAAGTTTCTGGCCGACGGCGACAGGCTGAAGGTGACCGTGCGTTTCCGCGGCCGCGAGATGACGCATACCGAGATCGGAGAGGAACTGCTGAATAAATTTGCGGAGCAGTGCGCCGAGATCGCAGTTGTCAATAAAGCACCCAAGCTTGACGGGCGCAACATGACGATGTTCATGTCGCCCAAAAACGTCAAGTGAAGTTGTATATATGTTACGGAAGGAGAACCCAAAATGCCTAAACTCAAAACACACAGCGGGGCGAAGAAAAGATTTAATCTTACCAAGAACGGTAAGGTAAAGCGCGCTCACGCCTTCAAGAGCCACATCCTGACCAAAAAGAACACCAAACGCAAGAGAGGTCTCCGTCAGGGCGCTTATGCCGACGCGACCAACGCACCGGCGATCAAGCGCATGATCCCCTACAAATAAGAAAATTACTGCTGAATATAGGAGGCATTCGAAATGGCAAGAGTCAAAGGCGCAATGATGACGCGCAAAAGAAGAAAGAAAATACTCGGATTTGCCAAGGGCTACTGGGGCTCCAAATCCACTCATTTTAAAATGGCCAACCAGGCCGTCATGAAATCCCTCACCTACGCGTATATAGGCAGAAAGAACAAGAAAAGGGATTTCCGCAAGCTGTGGATCACCCGCATCAGCGCGGCCTGCAAGCTCAACGGAATGAATTATTCCACCTTTATGCACGGCCTCAAGCTCGCCGGGATAGAGATCAACCGCAAGATGCTTTCCGAGATGGCCATACACGACCCCGCGGCCTTCACCGCGCTTACCGAAAAGTCCAAAGCCGCGCTCGGCTGAGCCGGCATTGAATAACGAACGGCACGACCGCCGCAAGCATTCGTCGCTTGCGGCGGTTTCTGTCAAGTTTTTCTCGCCTTTGCCGCGCAAAGTACTACACAGAACGGTGATTTTGTGATACAATACCATAATTAAAAGGAATGCCGTCGGACGTACCGGGATTTGAGGAAGCGGAATGAAAAAAGCACTGAAAAAAGCGGCTGCCGCCGCGCTCATCGCGATAACGGCGCTTTGCTCGGGATGCGCGGTCGAGAGCGTGGACGAGCTGATGAGCCTTCCGCAGCTGTCGGAGGAGTACATCGAGCTTCAGACGGTCATCGACGGCGTTCTGAAAAGCGGCGCGGTATACGCCGCGCCCACCTCCGGCGCGTACAGGCAGTCGGTGCAGCTTTACGATATCAACGGCGACGGCGTGAACGAGGCGCTGGCGTTTTTCCGCTTTCAGGGAGAGAAGCCGCTGAGGATATATATTTTCAGCCAGAACGAGGAGAGCTACGAGGTCGTCGCGACCGTCGACGGCGACGGAACGAGCATAGGCGGCATCAGCTACGTGGACATGGACGGCGACGGCTGGAGCGAGATCGCCGTGGGCTGGCACATGGGCGCGGATCTGGACATGCTCGGAGTATACAGCCTGAAGGGCTTTAAGGCGTCCGCCATCCTCATGGCCGATTACGACCAGTATACCGCCGCGGACATGAACGGCGACGGCAATGCCGAGCTCATGGTGCTGCGGGAGCGCAGCGGAGAAAAAAGCGGAGATATCGAGCTGTATACCATCAGCCCCGACGGAGAAACGGAAACGGCCTCGGCCCGGCTCAGCGTCGGGATGGAGGCGATATCGCGTCTCGCCGCGGGAACTCTGACGGACGGCAAGACCGCGCTTTTCGTCGACGGCGCGTATCAGAGCAGCGGCCTTATAAGCGACGTTTTCGTTTTCGACGGCTCGGAGCTGAAAAACATAACCGTTTCGCCGGAGACCGGCGACAGCGAAAATACGAAGCGGTCCTACGCGGCCGCGTACTGCCGGGACATAGACTCGGACGGGGTCATGGAGGTCCCGGTCACCAGACAGCTGAAGTCCAAAACGGACACGGCGTACAGAGTGCTTGACTGGTACTGCTGCTCTTCCTCGGGAGAGACCGAACTGAAGCTGACGACCTACCACAATTACACCGACAGCTGGTATCTCGTGCTGCCGGAGCAGTGGCGGGACAACGTGACCATACGCCGCGAGGACAGCAGCACGGGAGAAAGAGGCGTGATCTTCTCCCGCTGGAACGGCGACGAGGAGCCCGTAACGGATATCCTGGCCATCTACGCCATAACGGGGGAGAACCGCGACGATATGGCGGCGAAGGACGGCAGAGAGGTGCTGTACCGCAGCAGCGATACGATCTACGCGGCGCGGCTGCTCTGCGAGGAGGGTGAAGTGGACTTCGCCCCGGACTACGCGTATCTGAAAAGCGCGTTCGCGCGCATATACGCAGAATGGATCACGGGCGTGAACTGAGCTGACGGAGGGAAGCATGAAAAAAATACTTATCTTGGAAGACGAGGCCAGCATACGCAGCTTTATCGTGCTCAATCTCCGCCGTTCCGGCTATGAGCCCATAGAAGCGGAAACGGGAGCCGAGGCGCTTGAGCGGATCCGGCAAAATCCCGATATCAGCCTGGCGGTGCTGGACGTCATGCTGCCGGACATAGACGGCTTCGAGGTATGCCGCAGGATAAGGGCGACCGACTCGAAAATGGGGATAATCATGCTTACGGCGAGGGCGCAGGAGATAGACAAGGTCACCGGCCTGATGACCGGCGCGGACGATTACATCACCAAGCCGCTTACGTCCATCGCGGAGTTCACCGCCCGCATCGACGCGCTTTACAGGCGCGTCGGCGGAGAAGAGGGAGACGACGGGAGCGAGACGGTAAGGGGCATATTCCGCCTGAACACCCGCAGCAGGACCCTGGAGAAAAACGGTCAGCGCATACGCCTGACGCAGGTGGAGTACGCGATAGTGAAGCTGTTCATGGACAATCCCGGCAAGGCGATGTCGAGAGAAGAGATACTTGCCGCCGTATGGGGCGACGAATACCTCGGCGAGACCGGCGAGACCAAGGTCGTTGACGTGAACATACGCAGACTGAGGATCAAAATAGAGGACGATCCCACAAATCCCGAGTATATCACCACGGTATGGGGCCACGGCTACAAGTGGGGCTTCTGAGGGGAATATGAAACTGCGCGGCATCAAACAAAGATGGATGTTCAACTGCATGCTCGTGACGGTGCTTGCCGTGCTGGCGGGCGTGATGGCGTTTTCGGTATCCAGAGCCAATTACTATTACAGCGGGATACGCTCGGGCATGGAGTCCAAGGCCAGAACGGCGGCGGATTTCTTCGCAAACTACGTGACGAGGACTTACGCCGAGTATTACCAGAGCGCGTACAGGTATACCGAGCTTTTTGACGGACGCGACCGCATGGAGCTGCAGTTCATCAATACTCAGGGGCGCATAGTCGTATCCACCTACGGTCTTACGGCGGGAACGTCTCCGGGTACCGACGACATTTCCGGCGCGATAGAAACGAAAAGCCTGAAAAGCTGGACCGGCAGAAATCCCGCCACGGGAGAAAGGATAACGGCGGTATCCTCGCCGGTGCTGTATTCCAACGGCCAGGTCGCGGGAGTCATGCGGTACGTTACCAGCCTTAGGCTGGCCGACAGACAGCTGCTGCTGAACGTGCTGCTCGCGCTGGGAGTGGGCGCGGGCGTGGTGCTGCTGGTGTTCCTGCTGAGCACCATCTTCATACGCTCGATAGTCACGCCCGTGCAGGAGGTCACCGTGATGACCCGGCGCATAGCGGACGGAGGCTACGGCAGCCAGATAGAAAACAAGTACAGAGACGAGATAGGCGAGATGGTCGACTCCATCAACGAGATGTCGATACAGATAAGCCAGTCGGAAAAAATGAAGGCGGAGTTCATATCCTCCGTTTCCCACGAGCTGCGCACGCCGCTGACCGCCATTGCCGGCTGGAGCGAAACGCTGAGCTACGACGACGGCATGTCGGAGGAGTCGAAAAAGGGCCTGGAAAACATAATAGAGGAAGCAAAAAGACTCACCAACATGGTCGAGGAGCTGCTCGACTTTACCCGCATCGAGGACGGACGCTTTACCGTGAGCATTGAAAAGCTCGACATAGAGGCAGAGCTTGAGGACGCGATCTTCGCTTACAGAGAGCTTTTCAAGCAGAAGGGGATCACGCTGGAGCACATACCCTCCGAGGAGCCCCTGCCGATCATCCCGGGAGATCCCGAGAGGCTCAAGCAGGTCTTCCTCAACGTGCTGGACAACGCCGCCAAGCACGGCGGCTCAGGCAAGAGGATAACCGTGATGATAGACCTTTCCCGCGATCATGAGGGCGGCGGAAAGGACTACGTGAGGATAAGAGTGCGCGATTACGGCCCGGGCATACCGCCGGACGAGCTTCCGCACGTCAAATACAAATTCTACAAGGGCAGCTCCAAAGCGAGAGGCAGCGGCATCGGCCTTGCGGTATGCGAGGAGATAGTAAGGCTGCACTCCGGAGTGCTCAATATCGAAAACGCCGAGGGCGGCGGAACGGTGGTCACCATACTGCTGCCCGTTTCCAATAATCCGTAAAGAGGTGAAGCGCATGGATAAAAAAGAAGGCGCCGCCTGCTTCCGCACCACCATAGGCGGGCAGGCGCTGATAGAGGGCATAATGATGCGCGGCCCGAAAAAACAGGCGATAGTCGTGCGCAGTCCCAAGGGACTGGTCGTAAAGGAAGAGGAAATAAAGCTGATAAAGGACCGCTACCCGATCCTCGGCCTGCCGCTGATCAGAGGGGTGGTGTCGTTTTTCGCCTCGCTGATATCGGGCATGAAGGCCCTGATGTTTTCCGCGGAGTGCATGCCCGAGGAGGAGCAGCAGGCCCAGGAAAGCAAGCTGGACAAATGGATAAACGAGCATTTCGACGCCGAGAGATCGTCCAAAATAATAATGTCCGTATCCATGGTCATAGGCATAGCCCTGGCGGTCGCTTTGTTTTTCGTGCTTCCGTACTTCATCACCGGGCTGCTGTCCGGGGGGATCAGGTCGAACATAATCAAGAACCTGTTCGACGGAGTGATCAGGATATGCATTTTCCTGTTCTATATGTGGGCGGTGACCCGCATGAAGGAGATACACAGAGTGTTCGAGTATCACGGGGCGGAGCACAAGTCGATATTCTGCTACGAAAAGGGACTTGAGCTCACCGTTGAAAACGTCCGCCCGCAGCCGAGGCAGCATCCGCGCTGCGGAACGAGCTTCCTCTTCGTGGTGATGATCGTGAGCATGCTGGTATTTTCGGTGGTCAGCTGGAAAAACCGACTGGTGGGCATGTTCATAAGGCTGCTGCTGCTGCCGGTGGTGGTGGCGATAAGCTATGAGATAAACCGCTGGTGCGGCAGACACGACAATATACTTTCCACCGTGCTCGCCGCTCCCGGCAAGGCGCTTCAGAGGCTGACGGTATATGAGCCGGACGACGGCATGATAGAGGTCGCCATCGAGGCGCTCAAGCTTGTGATACCGGAGGAAAAGGGCTCGGACGAGTGGTGAGCCGATGAGGACCTACAACGATATTTACATCGACGCCTCGAAACGGCTGAAAAAAGCCGGCATAGAGGCGGCTTCGCTCGAGGCGCGGCTGCTGCTCGCATACGCGGCGGACAAAACGCCGGAGGAGCTGCTGAGGGACATCCGGATGTATCCCGGGGACGAGACGGAGCAGAGGGCGGAGCTGTTTTTCAGCCGCCGCCTTTCCGGAGAGCCCGCGGCCTACATCCTCGGAGAATGGGAATTCTGCGGGCTCAGCTTTGAGGTGAACCCCAACGTGCTCATTCCGAGGATGGATACCGAGCTGCTGCCAGAGCTGCTGCTGGAGCATCTGGCGGAGCGGGAGAAGCCGAGGATACTCGATCTGTGCGCGGGAAGCGGCTGCATAGGCCTGACCGCCGCGGCGCGGAGAGCGGACCTGACCGCAGTGCTCGCGGACATAGACGAGAGGGCGCTGATCGTTTGCCGCCGCAACGCCCGGCGGCACAGACTGACTTCGCGCTCTTACTGCGTGAAAGCGGACGCCCTGGCCAGGCCCTCCGAGAAGCTCGGGAGCTTCGACGCGATAGTATGCAATCCTCCGTATATCGCCTCCGGGGAGATAGACGGGCTTGACCCGTCCGTAAAGGACTATGAGCCGAGATCGGCGCTGGACGGAGGCGAAGACGGGCTTGATTTTTACAGGAGCGTCTGCGCGTTTTGGATCGGGCTGCTCAGAAGCGGGGGGATACTCGCGTTCGAATGCGGCGAGGGACAGAGCGGCAGAGTTAAGGACATCGCCCTCAGCGCGGGGCTGACGTATTTACGGAGCGCAAACGATACGCTCGGCGTCGAACGGGCTGTCGTTTTTCGGAAATAATGCGGGGAGGATAAGGATTTGGCTACGAAAAAACAGCATGTTGTAGAGAGCGCGGCGCCCGCCGCCGACAAGAAGAAGGCTCTGGAGACCACGCTCGCGCAGATAGAGCGCAATTTCGGACCGGGCTCGATAATGCGTCTGGGAGAATCCGCCGGGATGAACGTCGAGGCGATCTCGACCGGCTCGCTTACCCTGGACATGGCGCTCGGCATCGGCGGAGTGCCCAAGGGCAGGATTATAGAGATATACGGGCCGGAGTCGTCCGGCAAGACCACTCTTGCCCTGCATATACTCGCTTCCGCTCAGAAGGCGGGAGGCGAAGCGGCGTTCATCGACGCCGAGCACGCCCTCGATCCGTCCTACGCCCGCGCCCTCGGCGTGGACATAGACCGGCTGCTCATTTCTCAGCCCGATACGGGCGAGCAGGCTCTGGAGATAACCGAGGCGCTCGTGCGCTCCGGCGCGGTGGACGCCATCATAATCGACTCCGTCGCGGCGCTCGTGCCCAGAGCGGAGATCGAGGCGGAAATGGGGGACTCCGTGGTCGGCCTGCACGCGAGACTTATGTCCCAGGCGCTGAGAAAGCTTGCCGGCTCGATATCCAAGACGAACTGCGTGGTGGTTTTCATAAACCAGCTGCGCGAGAAGATAGGCGTGGTGTACGGCAACCCCGAGACCACCACCGGCGGCAGAGCCCTGAAATTCTACTCGAGCGTGAGGCTGGAGGTGCGCCGCACCGAAACGATAGCGAACGGCCACGAGAAGATAGGCAGCCGCACCAAGGTCAAGGTCACCAAGAACAAGGTCGCGCCGCCCTTCAAGGAAGCGGAATTCGATATCATTTACGGCGAGGGCATATCCCGCCTGGGCGAGATAACGGACATAGGCGTGAACATGAACATCATAGAAAAGAGCGGTTCATGGTTCACCGTGAACGGACAGCGCATACAGGGCAAGGACGGCGTCAAGGCCTTCCTGAAGGACAACCCCGACGTCGCCGAGGAGATAGAGAAGAAGATAATAGCCGATTTCGACGCCGCCGCGGCCGCCCGCAAGGCTCCGCCCGCGGCCGTCGCCGCAGGCGCCGCGGTGAGAGTGGACGCGGACGACTTCGAAGACTGATGCGCCTTGAAAAGATCGTTCCCTCCGCCCGGGACAGCGACAGACTCACGCTCCTGTTCGACGACGGCAGCTCCCTGCGCTGCGGCGCCGGAGAGCTGCTCGAATTCGGACTCAGCCGCGGCACGGAGCTGGATGAGGAAAAATTCGGACGGCTGAAGGACGCCTGCGAGTACTACCGCGTGCGCATGAAGGCGGCCGAGCTGACGGCGATGAAGGCCATGTCGGCCGGCGAGCTCAAAAGGAAGCTGCGGGAGAAGGGCGCCTCGGAGGAAAACGCCGGGCGGGCGAGCGAACGGCTGCGGGAGCTCGGGGCGATCGACGAGGAGGAATACGCCCGCATGATAGTCCGCCGCTGCGCGGCGAAGGGCTACGGAAGGGCAAGGATCACCGCCGAGCTGCGCCGGCACATGCTGCCCGCGGAATACTGGGACGGCGCTCTTGCCGAGCTTCCGGAGAGCGGCGATAAGCTGGACGCATTCATAAGAGAAAGGCTTTCCGGCAAAAAGCCGGATATGCGGGAGAAAAAGCGCGTCAGCGACGCTTTGGCCCGCAGAGGCTACGGCTGGGAAGAGATAAGCTCCGCGATGCGGAGGTACGAGGAAACGGCGGAATATCCGGAGGAAGACCGATGAGATCGCATAAGGTTGCAGTCGTGTCGCTGGGCTGCGCGAAAAACCAGGTGAACAGCGAGCAGATGCTGTGGAAGCTGGAAAAGGAAGGATACCCCCTCACCGGGGACGCGGCGGAGGCGGACACGATAATAATAAACACCTGCGCTTTCATAGACAGCGCGAAAGAGGAAGCGATAGACGCCATACTCGAGTATTCATCCCTCGGCGGCAAGCAGATAATAGTCGCCGGCTGCCTTGCGCAGAGGTACAGGGAGGAAATACTCAGCGAGCTGCCGGAGGTGGACAACCTCGTGGGCTGCGGAAGCTACGACGAGATATGCCGCGCCATTGAAATGGCGGACGAGGGGAACAGAGAGGGCGTCTTCGGCGACATAGACGCTCCGGTGAGCGAGAGCGGGCGCATAACCGACTGCAGCCGGGGCTGGGCGTATATCAAGATAGCCGAGGGCTGCAGCAACCGATGCGCCTACTGCATCATCCCCAGGCTCCGGGGCAGATACCGCAGCAGGCCGATGGAAAACATACTGCGCGAGGCTCGCGATCTTGCCGACCGGGGCGCGAAGGAGCTTATCGTCGTCGCCCAGGATATCACGAGATACGGCACGGATCTGTACGGAAGACCCTCTCTCGCCAAGCTTATAAAAGAGCTCGCAAGGACGGAAAAGATCGAATGGATACGGCTGCATTATCTGTATCCGGACATGATAGACGACGAGCTTATACGCACCGTAGCGGAAGAGCCCAAGGTAGTGAAATATCTCGATATACCCATACAGCATATAAACGACGGGATACTGCGCGCCATGAACCGCCGCGGCAGCGGAGAGGAGATCGAAAGGCTCATAGAGAAGCTCAGACGCGAGATACCCGGCGTGGTGATACGCACCAGCCTCATAACCGGACTTCCCGGGGAGGGAGAAAAGGAGTTTGAGGAGCTGTGCGATTTCCTGAAAAGGACCGGGCTGGAAAGAGCCGGAGTGTTCGCGTTTTCGCCGCAGGAGGGCACGCCGGCCTTCGATATGGACCGCCCGGACGCCGAGACGGCGCAGCGCAGGGCCGAGCTGCTTGCGGACATACAGTCGCGTATAATGGACCGCTTCAACGAAAGCCGCATAGGCTCCGAAACGAGAGTGCTCGCCGAGGAATACGATCCCGAAGCGGACTGCTGGTACGGCAGGAGCTGGGCGGACTCCCCGGACGTGGACGGAAGAGTGAGCTTCTCCGGAGAGGGGATCAGCCCCGGAGAGTTTTACGACGTAAGGATAACCGGTACTGTCGGAGGCGACCTTACGGGCGAACTGATATGACGGCGAGAACATGAAAGGACGTTTTGGCAGATGACCACCGCAAACAAGATAACCATTGTCAGAGTGGCGCTTATCCCCGTATTCATAGCGCTTATGCTGCTCAAATTCAAATACTCGGATTTAGCCGCCCTCGTCGTTTTTGCCGCCGCGTGTCTGAGCGACTTTGCCGACGGATATATAGCAAGGAAATACGATCAGGTCACGACCTTCGGAAAATTCATGGATCCGCTCGCCGACAAGCTGCTGGTGGCCGCCGCGCTGCTTATCTTCGTGGCGCGGGGGCAGATGCCGTCCTGGGCGGCCTTTATCGTGATAGCGAGAGAATTTGCAGTGACCGCGCTGAGACTCGTCGCGGTGGACGGCGGAGTGGTCATCGCCGCGGGCATATCCGGCAAGGTGAAGACCATGGTCTCCATGATATGCATCTGCGTAATGATAACCCCGCTGCACTCGATGACCGTCATACCCGGACTGATGAACTTCGACGGGCTTGCGGTGATACTGATACTGCTGACCACGGTATGGTCCGGCGCGGAATACTTCGTGCGCAACGCGAAGCTTCTCAAACTGAAATAAATAAAAAAACAGGTCGAATAAACAGATCGCCCCGGATAATAATAATGATCCGGGGCGACAGACTGCAGACAAAGCGTGATTTAAGAAAAGACAGCCGTATCAACGCATACAGCCTCGCAGAGTTCACGCCCGCAGGCGTGAATAAACCGGGATATTTTCGCCGGAAACCTTTATTTTCGGCGAAAATACCTCTCACGGAGCGCGCGTACGCGCGCCGCAGGGCGGCGCGCCGGGCGCGAAGCGCAGTGCGGCTCTTATGCCGGTGAAGTCCGAAGGACTTTGCCGGCAAGTTCAGATCGCCCCGGATAATAATAATGATCCGGGGCGATTTTTGTGCGTATGCGGTAAGCTCGCCCGCGGAAAAGGGAGCGGGACATATGTTCAACGTGAAGGTGGCCGAGGGAGAAAACAGAAAGGCCGGGCCGTATATACGCGAATGCCTGAAAAAAGCGGCGCGGGAGGGAAGGATAGACGCGGCGCTCTGCGCGGGCAGCGCCGTGGATCTGCTGATAATCCCGAGGGGCGCAGGAAGCAGCGGAGAAAAGGCGGGATGCATGCTCCTGGCCGGGGGCCAGAGCCGCGAAGGCGGGGAAAAAAGCGTGCGCTGCGGACTGTCGGCCGGCGACGAGCTCACTTTGTCGAGCATAGGGAGGGACAACGCGCTTTTGTCGCTGCAGAAGGATATCACGACCCTGTCGGGGACCCTGCTGGAGCCGCAGGAGATACCCGTGGAGCTGGCAAGACCCGCGGAGCCGGAGGCGGTGCTCGCCGCGGCGGGGGCGATGCTGCTGCTCGGCGCCGATCCGGACGGGCTGAAACTGTCATAGCGCAGCCGGGCCGGGAATACACTCTACAAAGGGGTGATATTGCTTTGGCATGGCAGAACAATACTGCCGAGCTTCGCGGACTGACGGGCGGCGAAGCGCGGCTTTCACATATCAGCAAGGGCGTGAGCTATTACTGCTTTGAGGTGCTTACAAAAAGACTGTCCGGCGCCGTCGACAGGATAAACGTGACGGTACCGGAGCATTTGCTGGAGTCTGTACCCGCGGCGGGAGAGAGAGTATACGTTTTCGGAGAGCTGCGCTCATACAACAACCGCAGCGGAAGCGGCAGCAGGCTGCGGCTGTACGTCCACGGCCAGCAGCTCGAAAGCTGCGGAGAGGAAGAGGAGGATCTCAACCGCGTCCTGCTCACGGGCGCGCTGTGCCGTCCGCCGACCTGGCGGCGTACTCCCATGGGCAGGGAGATATGCGATCTTATGCTGGCGGTGAACAGGCGCTACGGCCGCGCCGATTACATACCCTGCATAGCCTGGGGACGCAACGCGGAGCTTGCCGGAGAGTGGGAGACGGGGAGACGGGTCAGTCTGAGCGGACGCTTTCAGAGCAGAAAGTATATCAAGAGCGAGAACGGCACGGGCGTAGAAAAAACGGCGTATGAGGTATCCGTCAGCGATTTTCCCGAGCCTGACGGAGCTCCGTGACCCTTTCGTCGTACATATCGGCCAGCTCCCGCGGAGAAAATACGTGACGCGTGCCGCAGAAGCGGCAGATTATCTCCGCCTCCTCGCCGCTGTCGCGCATGTCCTTAAGCTCGCGTATGCCCAATTTCTTTATGGCCGAGCGGTACTTTTCCCGCGAACAGCCGCAGCGGTATTCAATATCGTGCTCATCGAGCAGGGAATAGGGCAGACCGGACAGGAGCGACGCGATGATATCCCCGTCGGCCCTGCCGGCGGCGATGAGAGCGGACAGAGAGGGAAGAGAGTCCACGTTGGCTTGAAGGACGGGGATGATATCCTCATCGGCTCCGGGCAGGAGCTGGAGCATATACCCTCCCGCTCCCATGACGCCTCCGGCTTTGTCCACTCTTACTCCGAGAGCGCAGACCGTGGGGGTCTGTTCGCTGACGGCGTAGTAATTGGTGACGTCCTCCGCGATCTCGCCGCTGACCAGCGCGCAGTGGCCCACGTAGGGCTCGCCGAAGCCGTAGTCGCGCACCACGTACAGCTCGCCGCTTTTGCCCACGACTCCGCCCACGTCGAGCTTGCCGAGAGCGTTCGGAGGGAGCTCCGCCGTGGGCTCGTCGCAGCAGCCGCGCACGTTGCCGCGGCTGTCGGAAACACAGACAAAGCTGCCTGCCGGGCCTCCGCCGCTGATGCGCAGAGTAAGACTGCCCTGCTCGTCCTTGAGAGTGCTGCCCATGACCGCGGCCGCCGTCAGACAGCGGCCGAGGGCGGCGGTGACCGTCTTGGAGGGGCGGTGGATCTCTGCCGCGCGGGCGACGACGCCGGTGGTGTTTGCGAAAATTACTCTCGCGCTGCCGTCGTCGGTAAGCGCGGTGGTGATCTTTCCGGTGTATGACATGATCTTTTCCTCACAAATAATATCAAAAAGGAAGATGACTGTGAAAAACAGAATAATAAAGGCGTACGCCGTGTTCATCGCGGCGGCTCTTTTGACGGGAGGCATATCCGCGCTCGTTACCCTGCCGGGTATGAAGGAATACATGAGCGAGGCGGTAAAGCCCGCGCTTTCGCCGCCGGGAGCCGTGTTCGGGGCGGTGTGGACGCTGCTGTACACGCTTATGGGCATATCGGCAGCGGAAGTATATCTTTCGGACGCTCCGGACAGATGGCGCGCTCTGACGGTTTACGCGGTGCAGCTGGCGGTGAACTTTATGTGGAGCGTGTTCTTTTTCGGACTCGCCGTTTACGGCTTCGCGCTGATATGGCTGCTGCTTTTACTGGTGCTGACGGCAATAATGACGGCGATGTTTTACGGGATAAAGCGCCGCGCGGGACTGCTGCAGCTGCCGTATATCGCCTGGCTGTGCTTCGCACTGTATCTGAACTTCGCGGTGTGGATGCTGAACGGATGATCGTGTCCGGCCGCAATTTGCCGGGGCAGTTTTTCAACGGCCCCGGTTTTCATGCACGGGCAGCTTCACAGCAGACCTTCCCTGCGCATCGCGGCGAAAAGCAGCTCCCGGTGAGCGTCCTCAAGGGGCGTAAGGGGCATGCGCAGATAGTTTTTGCACCACCCGAGCTCCGACATGGCCGCCTTGACGGGGATGGGGTTGACCTCGCAGAACAGGGCGCGTATCAGCGGCAGATATCTCAGCTGCAGCGCCGCCGCTCCGGCGGTGTCTCCCTCAAAGTACATGCGGCACAGCTTCGATGTCTCGGCGGGCATGAGATTGGACAGGACGGAAATGACGCCCTTGCCGCCGAGAGAAAGTATGGGTATGATCTGATCGTCGTTGCCGGAGTAGAGATCGAGCTTGCCCTCCACCAGCGCGGCTGTGGAAACGATCTTTGAAATATCGCTGTTGGCTTCCTTGATGCCGGCGATGTTGCCGTGGTCGGCAAGGCGGGCATAGGTCTCCGGCTCGATGTTCACGCCGGTGCGGCTGGGAACATTGTACAGGATAAGGGGCTTTGTGACCGCGTCGGCGATCATGGAATACATCTTTACAAGTCCGTTCTGAGTCGCTTTTATGTAATACGGAGTCACCACGAGCAGGGCGTCGGCGCCCGCCTCGCAGGCATAGCGGCTCAGGCTGATGGCATATTCGGTTTCGTTTGAGCCGGTACCGGCTATCATCGGCACGCGGCCGGCTATGCGCTCTGCGCTGAAGCGCAGCACCTCGCGGTGCTCTTTGTCGGAGAGCGTTTTGCCTTCGCCGGTACTGCCGGCGATGACCAGAGCGTCTATTCCTTTTTCTATCTGCCAGTCTATGAGCTTTCCGAGAGAATCGTAATCCACGCCGGCCTCGGTGGTGGGAGTAATGAGCGCGGTGGCGGCTCCGGTGAAAACAGGTTTCCTTTCCATTACGCTTCCTCCTTCGACTGCAAATATAACGGTTTTTACGCAGGAGCTTCTTTTGCCGTTTTGCCGGACCGAGCGTCCCGCATATCATTATATACCATTGCGGATGTTTTTTCCACTGTTTTGAGCGGGACGGCTTCGGGAGGAGCCGCCGGGGCGGTTTGGAAAAGCCCGGCGTTTATTATGTAAATGATTAAAAAAAGTCTTTATTTTGTCCGCGGAACATGTTATACTGCATAAAAAGCGTATCCGTAAAGCCCTGCCCGAAACGGATATGCGTTTCTGCCCGAGCCAAAGAAAAATTTACATAAAGGAGAGAACAGCATGAAAGATTTCAAAGGCAAGATAGTATTCGTGTCCGGCGGCGCTTCCGGCGCCGGTCTCGGCCAGGCCAAGGTCTTCGGCCGCGAGGGCATGAAGGTCGCTATCGGCGACGTTCGCGAGGACGCCCTTGAAAACGCGAAGAAGGAGCTTATCGCTTTCGGTATCCCCGAGAAGGATATACTCCCGATCAAGGTCGATCTGACCAACCGTGAGGACTACGCGGCCTGCGCCGACAAGATCGAGGAAGTTTTCGGCGGCCCCCCGCACCTCTTCATTCAGACCGCCGGCGTCAACTCCTTCGGTCCCGTTGAGGCCTCCACCTTCGACGACTTTGACTGGGTCATCGGCGTTGACCTCTATGCCGTGGTAAACGGCCTGCTGATCTTCGTTCCCCGCATGATCAAGGCCTATGCCCACAAGACCGAGTTCTGGGTAGCGACCACCTCCTCCGGCGGAGCTTTTATGGCCAGCTCCACCTGCGCTCCTTACTGCGCCTCCAAGGCTGCCGTAAACAACCTGATGTACTCCTACGCCGAGGCTCTCAGGCCCTACGGCGCCGGCGCCACCGTTCTGTGCCCGGCAAACATCAATTCCAACATAGGCAACGCGGAGAAGTTCCGCCCCGCCAACCTCAAGAACACCGGCTATCACGTAAGTGAAGGCACCATGAAGACCCTCAGGGCGATCCACGCCACCGGTATCGATCCCGTTGAGCTCGGCGAGATCCTCAAGGAAGGCATCGAGAACGGCCGCATAATCGTTATGCCCGACCGTCATCCCGAGACCTGGGCAAATCAGGTCCGCAGCTACAACGAGACCATCGAAGACTACACTCTCACCGAGGCGCAGCGCCAGGAGAAGGCCGCAAAGCGTATGGCTGAGATGATGAAGAACTTCACCCCGCCGCCGCCTCCCAAGGACGGCGAAAAGGCTCCCGCTCCCGCTCCCATGTGGGGAACGCCCGACGGCGGCGAAGCCTTCGGCCAGGCCCGCAAGGATCTCGACTGGGTCGAGGCCAGCAGACGCAGCCAGAACTGAGTCAAATATTCAAATTCAAGGAGCGTCCTCCGTTCGGGGGACGCTCCTTCCTTATACACTTTCCGAAAGCGCAGGGTCTATTCGAACTGGCTGGCGTAGAGCCGGTAGTAATAGCCCTTCTGCAGCATAAGGCTTTCGTGCGTGCCCTGCTCCACCACGTCGCCGTGGTCCACCACGAGTATGTGATCGGCGTTTCGGACGGTGGAGAGGCGGTGGGCGATGACGAAGCTGGTCCTGCCCGCCATGAGAGTGCGGATGGCCTTCTGTACCTGCCGCTCCGTATTGGTATCCACGTTGCTGGTCGCCTCGTCGAGGATGAGCATGCCGGTATCGTACAGCATTGCCCGCGCGATGGTAAGCAGCTGCTTCTGTCCTTTGGATATGTTGCCGCCGTCCTCGCTGATGACCGTCTGGTAGCCCCGGGGCAGGCGCATTATATAGCTGTGGATATGCGCCGCCTTTGCCGCGGCGACCACCTCTTCCATGGCGGCGTTTTCCTTGCCGTAGGCTATGTTCTCGAAGATCGTGCCCCGGAAGAGCCAGGTATCCTGCAGCACCATCGCGTAGGCGCGGCGCAGGGAGTCCATCGTATATTCTCTCGCCGGGCGCTCGTCCACGCGTATCTGTCCCGAATCCGGATCGTAAAAACGCATGAGCAGGTTTATGATCGTGGTCTTGCCCGCTCCCGTGGGCCCGACGATGGCCACGGTCTGCCCGGGACCGGCCTCCATATTCAGACGGTGCAGCACGGTCTTGCCGGGAAGGTAGCCGAAGCTGACGTCCCGGGCCTCCACGTGGCCCCTGCAGTCCCGCAGCTCCGCGGCGCCGTAAATGTCCTTGACCTCCTCCGGCTCGTCGAGCAGACGGAATACCCTTTCCGAGGCGGCGAGAGCGGAAAAGATCTCGTTTACGATGTTGGATATCTCGTTTATGGGCCCGGAGAACTTGCGCGAGTAGAGCACGAAGGTGGATATCTGCTCCAGGCCCACTATGCCGAGCATATACAGTATCGCGCCTCCCATGCCGATGGCCGCGAGACCCATGTTGGCTATCATGCCCACGGTGGGCCCCATGCGCACGCCCAGGCCGTCCGCGTCCCGGTAGGCTTCGGCGGCCTTGCGGTTGATGCGGCTGAAGTCCCCGCATACCCGCTCCTCCTGGGCGTAGGCGAGAATGGTCTTCTGCCCGGTGAACATCTCCTCGGCAAAGCCGTTCATCTCACCGTAGGCGGCGCTGCGCTTTGAGTACAGCGGCCGCGTCTTTTTGCCCATATACCGCGTAAAGGCGATGGAAATGGGGATGGTGGCCGCCATGCACAGCACCAGGGGAACGGAAATGGCGCACATCATGGCGAAGGAGCCCGCAACGGTCACGAAAGCGGTAAGTATCTGAATGACGTCCGCGGACAGGGAGGTGGAGACGACGTCGATGTCGTAGCTCACCCGGCTGATTATGTCGCCCGCCTGATGCCGGTCGAAATAACCCACCGGCAGGGTCATGAGCTTGTTGAAAACGTCCCGCCGCATATTGCGGGCCACCCTGCGGCCCACCCGCATCATGCCGACGGACACCAGAAAGCTCATTATATTCCCGCCCGCGTAGCAGCCCAGCATCCAGAGAGCGTAGCGCTTTACCAGCGCCATGTCCACCCGGCCCGCTCCGAGGCGATAGCCGGCCTCCGCGGCGCCTATGGCCTTGCCCGCGAAGCGCGGGCCGAGAAGATTGCCGACGTTGCTGAGAAGGGCGCAGACAAGGAAAAGAATGACTAACCCTCGATAGGTCAGCAGATAGCGGAGTATACGCCGAAGGGCGCCTTTTGTGTCCTTCGGTCTTTCTTTTTTTCCGCCGCGGTCACCGGGTCCCGGCATTCGTCACGCCCCCTTTCACTGCATGTCGCCCATCTGGATGCCGTAGGTCTCCCGGTATACCGGGCAGGTCTCCAGCAGCTCCCGATGGGTGCCGCAGCCGATTATCTTGCCGTCGTCCATTACAAGGATGCGGTCCATGCCCATAACGGAGCTCACCCGCTGGGCGACCATGATGAGAGTGGTGTCTCCGTAATGCTCGCGGATCGCCCTGCGCATGGAGGCGTCCGTTTTGTAGTCAAGGGCGCTGGAGCTGTCGTCGAGGATAAGCACCTCGGGCCTGCCCGCGAGCGCGCGGGCCACCAGCAGCCTCTGCTTCTGACCGCCGGAGAGGTTTGCTCCCTTGATGGCGGCGGCGTAGTCGAGCCCCTCCGGCAGGGCGTCGACGTATTCCAGCGCCATGGCGTCCCCGAGGGCCGCGCGGATATCATCGTCTGAGAGCCCGCGGCCGAAATTCACGTTTTCGCGAAGAGTGTCCTGAAAGACCATATCGTTCTGAAAGCAGACGCCGAAGCGGCTGCGGAGCCCGTCCCGGTCAAAGGTGCGCACGTCCCTTCCGTCAAGGAATACGCCGCCCTCGTCCGCGTCGTAAAAGCGCAGCAGCAGATGTATCACGGTGGACTTGCCGCAGCCCGTGGGCCCGATGATCCCGAGGCTTTCGCCCTTTTCCAGAGTGAAGGAGACGCCGTCCAGCGCCTTCTCCCGGCTCTCCCCGGCAAAATCGGAAGCGTCGGCGACGCTCCGGCTGTCCTCGCCGTAGCGGAAGCTGACGTTTTCAAAGCGAATGAAGCCGGGCCCGGCGGGACTGAGACCGTCCTCCGGGGCGAGAACGTGCTGATCCGCGGGCGAGCGCAGCACCTCGTCGATACGGTTGGCGGAGGCGCTGGCCTTGCTCATGGACATGAAAATGCGCGTAAGCCCCATTACGCCCATGGCGATCATGTTGAAATAGGTAAGAAAGGCGAGAATGACTCCCGGCTCCAGGCTCCCGGCGTTCACCCGGCGGGCGCCGATCAGCACCACCAGCGTCAGGCCAACGTTCAGACAGAACTGCAGGAAAGGCCCGGGTATCGCCATGACCGTGCTCGCGGTGATGTCCGTAGCGGTCATGTCCTCGTTGGCGGCGGCAAAGCGGCGCTTTTCATATTCCGTTTTGGAAAGGGCCTTCACCACGCGTATGCCGGTGATGTTTTCCCGCATTATGCGCACCAGGGCGTCAAGCTTGTCCTGGACCCGGGCGTACATCGGGATGCCCTTGGCGGAGACCGACAGCACTATCAATATGAGCACCGGCAGCATTATCACCAGGATCATCGCCAGGGAGGCGTCCATTATCAGCGTGACGGCCACGCCGCCCAGCAGCATCATCGGCGCGCGTATGCACAGAGCCTGCAGCTGCTGCACCGCGGACTGCACGTTATAGCTGTCCGAGGTCATGCGGGAAATGAGAGAGGGCAGGCCGAAGGCGTCGAAGCGGCTGCCGCCGAGATTGACGATCTTGCGGAAAAGGGCCTGCCGCACGTCGTAGCTCACCCGGTGGGCGTTCTCGATGGAACGGCGGTTGGCTGCCACGTTGAGCAGCCTGGTGACGAAGGCCGCCGCGAACATGAGGCAGCCCCACAGGATAACGCTCCGCAGCTGCTTCGAAGGCACCACGTAGTCGATGATGTGTTCAAGTATGTAAGGTATGGCGAGCTCCGACAGGGTACCGATCAGCTTGAGCAGCACCGCGATGAAGACGCTCCCGCCGTAACGGCTCATGGAGCGGAATATCAGCTTCACGGTCCGTTTCCCCCTTCCGGGGACAGCAGCGCGAGCGCGTTGGCGCAGAGGCGCTCCGTCAGCTTTTCCAGCTCCGCCCGTTCTTCTTCGCCGAAGCCGCTCAGCATCGACTCTGTGAAGCTCTCGAAGGAAGCGCGGATGCGTGGGTAGATCTCCGCGGCCTTTTCCGTGGGATAGACCCTCCGGCAGCGGCCGTCCTCCGCCGGGGCCTCGCGGCGTATGTAGCCCTGCTCCTCGAGCTTCATCAGTCGGTGAGCCACCGTGGTCTTGTCGAGGAACAGGGCGGAAATGAGCTCCTCCTGGGCAAGCCCCGGGCGGCGGCAGACGTGGCTGAGGAGCATCTGCTGAGCGGGGCTCAGCTCCGTGTCCGCGAGAGAGCGGGCGCGGTATATTTTGAAGCAGCGGGCGATGCAGAGTATATCGCCGAGAGCGCGGCTGCGCATGGCGTCGCCTCCTTATCACGGTCATGCTCCAAAGTATACGCCGGATAGTTGCGAAATGCAACTATCAAAGAGAAAAATAAGCGGCCCGGGACCGGCGGCGGAGCTTTGCTCCGGATCCGTTCGCAAAAGCGCCCGGCAATGCCGGATCGCGGCTTTTCTTATGCGATTTATCGTGGTATACTTAAAAAAATCCGCGGCTTATCCGGAGAAAAAACGGAAACGAAGTATCATATCCGAAGGAGGCGGCAAAGGGCAATGCTGAACAGAAAAGACCTTCATGAGATCGTCGCCATAGGCAGCGAGCTGACGGCGGAAAAGGACAAGGGCCTTCTGCTGGAAAAGCTTTTGACCGAGGCAATGAAAATCTCGTCCTGCGACGCGGGCACGCTGTACCTGTTCGAGAAGGAACGGCTGAGCTTTCACATCATGAAGACCCGGTCGCAGAAGGTGAGCCGGAAAAGAAAGGAAATAACGCTTCCGCCCGTGGAGCTGCAGGAGGAGAACGTCTGCGCCTACGCGGCCATTCATCGGGAGCTCGTCAACGTCCCGGACGTGTATAACAGCGACCGGTTCGATTTCTCCGGCCCCAGGCGTTACGACGAAATGACCGGCTACCGCACGGTCTCCATGCTGGTGGTCCCGCTGGAGGACTCCGAGCAGAAGCTGATAGGCGTGCTCCAGCTTATCAACAAGCAGGACGCCGGCGGAGAGATAGTCCCCTTTACCGAGGACGATGAATTCTCGCTCCGCTCTTTAGGCTCCATGACTGCCGTCTCCCTTGCGAATATGATCTATTCCAATCTGGTCAAAGACTCGTCCAAGACATTCTCCGCGTTTATTTTTGCTTATTGCTGCTGGATGATCGTCTATGCTCTGTGGGAATATCTCGGACGGCCGATCTCCCCGGATATCATGACCCACGGCGTGGAGCTGCTGGGCTTTCTGATGTTTTTCTACATCATCGGAAACACGAGCCTGAGCCGGAAGGACCTGGGCATAAAAACGGAACACCCCTGGAAGACGGTGCGCACGGGCCTGCTGATAGCGGCCTGCGCGGCGGCAGTGATGTGTATCGGCAAAGCCGTGATCCGCATTTTCGTCCCGAACGCCATAGGCCCGGAGTATCCCTTCTTTGATATCCGCGCCTTCGGCCTGAGGCAGCTTCTCTATATCCTTACGGCAGGCGTACAGGAATTTTTGGCCCGAAGCGTTATCCAGGGCAACCTGCGGCGCATCATGGTGGGGAGGCATACCGCCGCGGCGGCGATAGTGATATCCTCTCTGTCCTTCGCGACGCTGCATATACACCTGGGACTGATATTCATGCTCGGCGCGGCGGTGCTGGCGGGACTGGAGGGCATCCTTTACGAGAAACAGAAGTCGATCTTCGGCGTGTGGATCGTACACTGGGTCTTCGGCGTCGCCGGAACGCTGCTGCATTTCATCGACCACTGAAAACGGGATACGAAAAACGCGGAGGCCTCGAAAACGAAGCCTCCGCGTTTGATCTGCTTTCGCCGCCCGCCGCGCGGAGCGGGACGTCAGCCGCCGTATTCCGCAAGCACCTGCTTGAGAAGCAGCGGATCGTCTGTCATGATGGCGTCCGCCCCGCGCTCGATCAGAAAGCGCATTTCCTCGGCGTCGTTGATCGTCCAATACTGCACGGCAATGTTCCTTTTATGCGCGCGGTCGATAAGAGAATTCCGGGTAAGGTTAAGACGGACTCCCTTGAGCTTGTATTCCGTCGGTATCTGCAGGCAGGCAAAATCCACGTCGGACAACAGGTTGACGCGGAAAAGCTGCGTGATGACGAATTCAGCCGCGCCGGAGGTGGACGCTCCGCGCATGAGCGTGGGATGCTCGTCCTTCAGATACTTCTCGATCTCCGGATGGAAGGTGCCGAACACGAAATTCGACTTGTAATCCGGAAAGCGCTCGGTAAGGGTACGGTCGATTATGTCTGCCGCGGCAAAGCCGGTCTCGCCGCCGTTTTTGATCTCGATGATGAAGAGAAGATCCTTGTTCGTATCGTAGAATTCCTCCAGAAGCTCGTGAAATTCCAGGATCTTGAGCCCGAGCTCCTCCTGCTCGGCGTCAGAAAGACCGCGGTAAACGTATTCTCCGCTTTCGCCGTCAAGGAAGTTGTAGCCCATATTGTATTCGCGCAGCTCCTCGAGCGTGTGCTCCGCTATGGTCACCGTTTCCGCACCCTCGGGACAGGCCATGCGGTTTATGTCGGGGTCGTGACTGTAAACCAGATGCCCGTCGGCGGTCATCCACAGGTCGGACTCGCAGATGTCGATGCGGTATTCGTTCACGGCCGCGCGGTAAGCCATGAGCGTGTTTTCCGGGTTGCTTACGCCTCCGCCGCGGTGGGCGGCGATCATCGGAAGCGCGTCCGGAGCCTTGATGAAGGGATTGGTCTCCATTACCTTTTTCGGCGGTATCACGTTGATGGCCGCGAAAAACAGGATGATCGCGGCGGCGATCACGCAAAGCACCTTCAGACCCGTTCTTTTTTTCCTGCCGGCGGACTCATTCGCGGCCGTCTTTTCCATAGCGGTCTCCTTTTTTATTGTTTTAATGCAACTGTGATCTACAGCATCATAACACGGGAGAACCGGTTTTTCAATAGAAGCGGCGCCCGGACGGGGAGTTTTTCCGCTGGCCGGAACGGCTGCCGGTATCGTTTTGCATCATAAGAAAACGATCAAAAACGCTCGGAAAAACTTGAAAACGAGGAGGAGGGTTGATATACTTATTTATGATTTTAAAGAATGAAATTTAAGATCTTAATTCGGCGCGATACCGGTCCAGAATGACAGATACTGTCGTTCCCGGGGAATATAATCGGATCATACCTTATTCGAGAGGGTGATCGGCATGATCAAAAAATCCAAATACGACCGTATCCTTTCCCTTTATTCCGTCCTGAACGCCGGAGAGATCGTGGATAAAGCGGCCTGCGCGCGCGACTTCGGAGTGAACGAAAGGACGATACAAAGAGATATCGACGACCTCCGGGCCTTTTATCAGGAAAACACTCTCGGCGTCGGCTGGGGGAAAACGGTGGTTTTCGACCGCGCGAAGGGCGGCTACCGGCTGAACGACACCGCGGGCGGCATACTCACCAACAGCGAGATCCTTGCCGTATGCAAGATCCTCCTGGAAAGCCGAAGCCTGGTGAAAGAGGAAATGCTTCCCATCCTGGACAAACTTGTGGACCGCTGCGTTCCCGAAAAAAACAAAAAGGCCGTCACGGAGCTTATCCGCAACGAGCAGTTCCATTATATCGAGCCCCATCACGGGGTGAAATTCGTGGACAAGCTCTGGGACCTCGGCTCCGCCGTCCGTGAGCAGAGGATAATCGAGATAGATTACGCCCGGCTCAAGGGCGCCTCGACCGTTCACCGTCGGCTGCAGCCCGTGGGGATCATGGTGTCGGAGTATTATTTCTACCTTACTGCCTTTATTGACGATATCGACAAGACGGAGCACTTCGACGATCCCGGCGATCTCCGGCCTACTATTTATCGCATCGACCGCATCCGGGATATGAAGGTGACGGAGGAGCGATTCCGGGTGCCCTATGCCCAGCGGTTTGAAGAAGGCGAGTTCCGCAAGCGGGTGCAGTTCATGTTCGGAGGAAAGCTGCGGACCGTGCGCTTTGTCTACACCGGACTTTCGCTGGAGTCAGTGCTGGACCGGCTCCCCACGGCGCGGGTGCTGGAGGAAAAGGACGGGGCGTATACCATTGAGGCCGAGGTCTTCGGGGACGGGATAGATATGTGGCTGAGGAGCCAGGGGGAGCAGGTACAGGTGATCGGGTGAAGGAGAGTGGCCTAAGCAAACGCTGGAGCGGGAAGGGGCGAAAATTTAGTGGATGCCTTTGCCAAAGCGAAAAAGAAATGGGAGACCTATCGACAAGCTGTTGAGCAATATAATACGCAAATCAGGATTCAAATCAGCTCTTGTCATGAAGAGTACTCGCGGCGCTTAGATGCAAGTAATGAAATCGACAAGGCAGTTCAACTGGTAAGAAGCATATCGGACATACCAGATACCTTTCAAGCGAAACTGGAGGAAATCCGGAGAAACAGGCTTCTGTATGATGAGGAATTGGCATGTGCAAACGCTCAGTCCGAAACCATAATCAAGGCAACGCCGGGGATCATGGCATTCCGCTCTGTTGAGCAGATTTCAGAGGATGATGATATCTCGGAAACCCACTATACCGAAAGGAAGAAGGAAGATATTGTCGGCGTAGTTCTGGCTTGCGGTCGGAGCATGACTGAGCAATTGATTCAGCAGCTTAATGAACTGGTTGCGGGAAAGAATTCCACCGCATCCCTGATGGTAATCACCGCCGATTTGATCGCCCAGCGGCTTGAAAGCAGGAAAAAGAATGACGAGGCCGATGTTGTACCGGTCTGCGGTAAAGAACTGACCGATCAGATCACCGACACGATTGATGATTTTGCTGATGAAGATGATGATTCCCGCTATATTCGGTATGCTACTGCTTGGATAGCTGGAAGGCGTTTGGCTCGGCAACGTAGGGAAGAGAACGCAGATATCTACTGCGAGTTTTTGAGTGTTCTGGCTGGGGAACTGCAACTGAAGGAGAATGCGCCGCCCGAAACAGCTTCCGTGGCACAAATGCGGCTGTGGAACAGAAAAACTGATCGGGCGACCCAGAATATCCGGCAGGCAACGGAAAACCTGTCATCCATCAGTCTGGCGAACAGGCTTGATTCATCGAAGTATCAGATGATGTCTCTGAAAAGTAGTCTGGGGGTCACAAGGGGAGCCCTGGTCCAGGTAAAGAGCGAGAACAAGGATTACAATGAGATGACTTGGAATGAGCAGCGCAGACTGGACAAGCTCGTGGACACCGCCTGCGAATTATCCCGGTTGCTGCCAGTCAATGCGGAGGATGTGGAGGAGGATACGGCATAATAATAGAAGTTTGCATCTTTTGGAATACCATTATTTCCACTCACATAAGGAAGCGAAATAGATGAATATCGGTTTCACATCATCGTTGGATTTGGAAAAGCACCCAATGCTTTCAGCCAAAAGCATTGCTAAGTCGGATTATTACGATGCTTTGTGCTACTTTACACTCCACCAGCAGAACAATGAGTTTGTAAATGCACGCCTTGAGGATTACAAACATCGATTTGACGTTTTCTCGCAACGTAGAGAAGATATATCTGATACGAAGAGTGTTAAAAGAATCGTCAATACGCGATTTAGACCGTGGAGTAACAAATATAAATATTGGCTATTGTGTGATATTGCCATAATCCTACTCGAAGATCAACTAATTATCAACGCAGAAAAAGAAATGGAACCTTATACTTCAAAGCGGCAGCAGGATCAGCTTAGCTTTTTGCTAAATGTCCTGTTTGAAAAAAAAGCGAGTATTCCAGCCTTTCAAACGGCTGCTCCTCTAATTGAGCAGTATCAAAAGAATCGACGCTTTGCTGGCCTTTCTGAAAAAAGATATGTTGTAACTGCAAATATGAGTGCCGGGAAATCTACTTTTATTAACGCGCTTATGGGAAAACCACTTGCCCGAACCTCAGAAGAAGCCTGTACCGGTAACATAAACTGTTTTTACAACAAATCATTTGAGGATGGTGCTATTCACTTCAATAGCAATACACTAACTCTCCACGCTGTAGCACAAGCGCTGACATCATTCTCCTGGGAAAAGGAATCTCAATTTGCCACTTATTTTCGCTCAATTGAAAGCACAGAAAACCGCATCTGTATTGTTGATACGCCAGGTGTTAATTCGGCAATTAACAAGCGGCATGGATCGATTTCCAAAGAAGTTTTGCAAAAAGACACTTTTGACAAGATTATCTATGTGCTTAATGCATCCAAATTAGGAACAGATGAAGAAATAGCTTATATTCGTTGGATTTCCGAACACGTTCCGCACGAAAAAGTGATATTTGTCCTCAACAAGCTCGATAATTACAAAACAAGCGAAGATGATATTTCCGCGAGTATCAACGGGGTACGTAATGATCTTCTCAAGTACTTTGAGAATCCAATAATTTGTCCACTTTCTGCTCGCTTTGCGTTACTTCTAAAAATGAAATCCTATGGCGACCAACTAACCCCAGATGAAGAAGATGAGTACCAATATTTTGCAAGAAAGTTTAAGAAACCTTCATATGATCTATCAAAGTATTACGCTTGTGCATATCCAGATAGTAATGAAGAAAGCGTTGTGTTGAGCCAAAAATGCGGAATTTATGGGCTTGAGAAAATTCTTTAAGGAGGAAGCACATGAAAAAGGTCTTTATCAAGTACAATCCCTACAGACTTGAAACGGAGATAACTGTTGACGGCAAACGTTTGGCTGACAATAGTATTCTCGGAGAAAAGGCAGTGCCTGGTTCTCGCTTGCAAGAATGGGTAGAGGAATTGCCCAAAATCCTTATTGATGAATACAATGACGTAGATTTTGACGTTACTTTTCACGGAACCTTGCTTGATTATGAAGATTTAACTGAAGTATTTACTCAAGCGTATAAGGAGGGTAGCTTGACCGCAAAGCTTGAACGTATCCCCGCAAAAGAAACCACTGATAAAGAAGCACTGATTGATCAGGTGTTTAGCGAGATTCAAGCCGGACCGTTTGATGAGCTGCGCGATGTTGAGATTATTAGCGCATTTCGACATGCAAAAAGTAGTGATTTTGAAGTCTGCGTAGTAGCAACCATGAGCGCTGGTAAGTCTACACTCATCAACTCCATGTTGGGAACAAAACTGATGCCATCGAAGCAGGAGGCTTGTACTGCCATTATTACACGCATCAAGGATGCGCGTGATGGAGAAACCAACTGGCAAGCAGAAGTATATGATAAGAACGGTAGAATGATTGAAACTTATGAAGCACTGGACTACCCCACAATGGAACGTCTCAATTCTGACCAAAAAGTTTCTTTGATTAAAATGAACGGTGATATTCCATTTGTAACTGCTGATGATGTCTCACTGGTGCTGATTGACACACCAGGTCCGAATAACTCCAGAGACCCCGAACACAAGAAAGTTCAGAGCGAGTTTCTTGGCAAATCTTCGAAATCGTTGGTGCTTTATATCATGGAAGGTACTTTCGGTTCTGATGATGACAATGCTCTCTTGCAGCGAGTTGCGGACAGCATGAAGGTTGGCGGTAAGCAGTCTAAGGACAGGTTTATTTTTGTCATAAACAAAATGGATGATCGCAAAAAAGAGGATGGAGATACTGAGCAAACGCTGGAGCGAATCCATGCCTACTTGAAGAAACATGGCATTACAAATCCCAATCTGTTCCCAGCCGCAGCTCTTCCGGCACTGAATATCAGACTGATTGCAAATGGCGATGATGTTGAAGAAGATATGGTTGAAGAGACTGAATTTAAAGTACGTAAGCTTAATCGCAATAGGAGTATGCATTATGAAACCTATGCCCCTTTGCCTTCCAGTATTCGCAACAATATCAATCAACAGCTTTCTGATGCACAGATTGCAGAGGATGCTAATGCAGAAGCTCTGATTCATACCGGCATCGTTTCCGTAGAGGCATCCATTCGCCAGTATGTCCAGAAATATGCTAAAACCGCTAAGATCAAGAATATTGTTGACACCTTCATGCACAAACTGGATGAGGTCGGCTGTTTTGAGGAAACCAAGCGCGAGCTTGCAAAAAACCGCGATGAGAGCGAGAAAATTGTTCAAGCAATCAATAACATCCGCCAAAACATTGACGATGTGAAAGTAGCCAAAAAATTCAAAGATTCGGTTGATGATGCGGTAGTTGCTGTAAACGATAATGCAAAGATAGTAATCCAAGAAATCGTAGAAAAGTTCGAAGCCAAGATTACCACGAAAATTGATAGTGTTCGGGGAGAAGAGCTTGATATCAACGACGCTCAGGATGAGGTTGATAGACTGGAACGGTTTGCCAAGAAACTCGAACCCGATTTCCAGACCGAACTTGATGATTTGATTCGTGAGAACCTGATCAATACCGGAACTGCTCTCATAAATGAGTACAAGAAAAAGCTTGCATCCTTGAGTGAGGATATCGATAATATTGGATTGTCTGGTCTTTCCATTGATCCGCTGAAACTGATGGGTGGTAGCGTATCTTCTGATGGTTTTTCAATCAATAAACTTGTTAAGTCAAAAGATGTTGAGGATGGCGGTGAATGGGTCGAGAACACGAATAAAAAATGGTACAAACCTTGGACTTGGTTCCAGGAAAAAGGGTATTATCGCGCAAAGTATAAAAAAGTCAGATACGTAGACGCTGCCGAGCTTGCGCATGAGTTCCTGCAGCCCATTGAAGAAATCATATATGAAGATGGCACGGCAGCAATAAAGCACGCTCTGAAGCAGTCGAATCGTATTGCGGTTATCTTTAACAATGAATTTTCGCGTTTAGATGGCGTTCTGAAACAAAAGCTTGCTGAACTTAAAAGCTTTGCTTCCGATGAGGAAAAAGCTGAAGAACGAATCAGAGAATCTGAAAGAAAGCTTGAATGGCTCAATATGATTAAATCTGAAGTTGCTTCAATTCTGGATATTTAAGGAGGGCATTAGAGTGTTAGCTGAATCTTTTTATGAGGCGGTAAATTCCGGTAATGTTCGCAAATTGCGTATCATGATGAAGGACAGTTTGCTGGTTGATCCAACCTTTAAAGAACTAAATGAAATGGAGACTGCCGCAGCAATGGTTCCTGGTTTGTATGATGAACATGACGGGGAACCTTTTGTCCTGGACAGGATTGATTGGAACGATGATTATTTGAACAAGCAAAAGGTCCAACTAATCTATAATTTTTCACATGAACGACTCAATCATTTGAAAGAAGTCGTCCATGTGTTGCGCCCTGTTTCTGAGAACCAAAACGCTAACAGTTTTAATCGCCCACAAAGTACAACAGAAGATGAACACATCTCTTATGAGGAACAGAAGGCTCATGATCAGCAGAACGGGACCTACAAGGGCGCTGCCATTGCAGGTGGTGCCGTTGTCGGAGCTGTCGTAGGTGGTGTTATTGCTGCCGTGGCAGGTGTTACAGTTGTTGGCGGTGCTGTTGCCGGAGCTGTAGTTGGCGGCGCTGCGGTTTCTTTCGCCGTTCTTGGAGGTAAGTAAAATATGAGCGATTCCGTAATTCTTGGGAGGAAGGAAGATCATCCGATTGTTATTCCAGCCGAAGAAGTTCCTCTGGTTCCCGAATCACCAGAGCAAAATATACCGACCTATACCTCTTTGCAAAAAGGTCTTATGGAAGCGAACAGACTTGTCGATGATATTGTTCTGAAGAAATACCTGCATAATCTGACAGGGTTTGAAGTCATCCCGTTGGATGAAAGCATGAAAAAAATCAGTGATATCCGGCTCTTTAAGATCACCGAAATGGTATATCAGAATGACGAATACTCTACTTACAAATTTGCTTCCGTCTTCAATGCTGTGCAGAATTTGAATTGTGGTGTATTTATTGTTGCCGATAGTGATGGACAAAAAACTGACTTCTACATGGGAGTTCGATCCTTGGATGGAAAACGAACCACAAAATCGCTCAAAGAAACACTGAGAAATGCTTTGACCGGTCAGTTCCCCGGAGTAAAAACAAAAAACTTGCTTGACCCCGAAGCAGAAATATTCTTGTCCAATATCCCATCTAAGAATATCGCATCCGTTTCTTGCGTTGCGAAAAACAAAGATGAAAGTTTCATTGACAACGAGAGCTTTATCCAAGGTTTAGAAAAGCTTGCGCTTGCAATGCAGGGACAGAAATATACAACAATCATTTTGGCAAAGAGCACACCTACCGAACAGTTGGAAGAAACTCGACGTGCGTATGAGATGATCTACACACAGCTTTCTCCGTTTGCCAATATGCAGATGTCTTACGGAAGCAATACGGCATTGAGTATTTCTGACGCTTTTTCACATGGTACATCCTTCGGCACGTCTCATTCCACAAATGAGTCCGTCCAGAAAGGGACAAGTTACTCAAAAGGAACATCAGAAAGCCATTCGACCACAAAATCTGATACATTGGGCACGTTGGCAAAAAGCCTTGGAACCGCCGCGCTTGGTGTTGCAAGTTTAGTTGCAGCTCCATTAACTGGTGGAGCCAGCGTAGCGGTAGGAGCTGCTATCGCAATGGGAAATATCGGATTGATGGCATATAATCCGAAATCAAAAACGGATGGAACTACCACCAATGAAAACTATTCGGAAAACACTTCCGAAACCCATGGAATGTCTGATACTACCAGCGAGAATGAATCAAGCAATGAAACTCATAGTAGTGGGACGACTACCGGAACCACAAAAAACATGCAGTTGAGCTTGCAAAACAAATCTTTGATTGACACGCTAGAAAGAGTGGATTCACAGCTCAAACGCATTGATGAATGCGAAAGCATTGGTATGTGGGAATGTGCCGCATATTTCCTTTCGGATAACCAGGAAACTGCAGAGATGGCTGCTGGTACTTATAAGGCACTTATGAAGGGGGACAAATCCGGTGTTGAGACATCCGCAATTAACTACTGGGGTCTCAAAAACAATGCGAAACAGCTTCCTATTCTACGTGATTATATTACAAATTTCATTCATCCGGTCTTTGAGTATAAGTCCGAAAGCCTTTCTGTACCAGTCACGGCAGCTTCTCTCGTCAGTGGGAATGAGCTTGCAATTCAGATGGGGTTGCCAAGAAAGTCTGTCTGCGGGTTCCCTGTAATCGAACACGCTGACTTTGGGAAAGAGGTTGTACGCTACTATCAGAAACTACATAGCAGAGACTTCTCCCTAGGAAAGGTGTTTAGCATGGGAAAAGAAACGGATACCGAGGTAAACCTTGACTGCAATTCTCTCACCATGCACACGTTTGTAACCGGTTCAACCGGATCGGGCAAGAGCAATACAATCTATGAGATTCTGAATCAGCTCAGGACGCTTTACAACATCCCGTTCCTGGTCATTGAACCAGCAAAGGGAGAGTATAAAAACATTTTTGGGCAATTCTCTGATGTTACAGTATATGGTACAAATCCTAAGAAGTCCTCTCTCCTGCGGATAAACCCGTTCTGTTTTCCTGGTGACATCCATATTTTGGAGCATCTCGACCGGCTTGTAGAAATATTCAATGTATGCTGGCCGATGTATGCAGCTATGCCTGCGATACTCAAGGAAGCAATGGAACAGGCGTATATCTCCGTCGGGTGGAACCTCAGTACATCCGAAAACAGCAAAGGAGCAAAATACCCGAATTTTGCTGATTTGCTTGAACAAATTGAAAAGGTTATCAGCGAAACAAAATACTCAGACAACAATAAAGGAGATTACTCCGGCGCGTTGCTTACAAGAGTAAAGTCATTGACCAATGGCTTGAATGGATTGATCTTCACCAACGATGCCCTTTCCGACAGCAGTCTCTTTGATAAGAGTGTTGTGGTCGATTTGAGTCGAGTTGGTTCTTCGGAAACAAAGTCTCTTATTATGGGAATTCTTGTTATGAAACTCAATGAGTATCGCATGGCTTCCGGCAAGATGAACAGCCCTCTTACTCATATCACGGTTTTGGAAGAGGCACACAATCTTTTGAAGCACACTTCGACAGTGCAGTCTTCGGAATCGGCAAATCTCCTTGGGAAATCTGTGGAAATGTTAGCGAATTCTATTGCCGAAATGCGTACTTATGGTGAAGGCTTTATTATTGCTGACCAAGCCCCTGGGCTGCTTGATATGTCTGTCATTCTCAATACAAACACGAAGATTATTTGGAGATTACCCGACAAATCCGATAGAGAACTTGTAGGCTATGCTGCTGGTCTGAATGAAGAACAGGTTGAAGAACTATCCAAGCTCAAGCGGGGTGTCGCAGCGGTGTACCAGAACGATTGGGTTGAGCCTGTTTTGGTTCAGGTTGGGAAATGTAATATCGCCGAGAATTTCTATGACTACGAAGAAACTTATTACAATGTTGACATTACCGATATTCGTGTACAGCTTCTCCGTTTCCTGCTTCAAGGTAGAGTTACAGAAAAGCTTGATTTTTCCGTTGGCGATATTGAACGCTCTCTCGACCTTCTGCGTTTATCTGAATTGAATGCCGAATATGTAGAAGAACAGATTTCCGAATATAAAGATACCGGAAAACCTTCTGCATGGAAAGATGAGGAATTCCGGCGACTTTCCAGAAGAGTCACAGATATTTCCGGCGCTCGCGGTTATGTTGACAACTGCATCCGTTCAGCTACAAGCCTTGAGGATTTGACGGATAAGCTCAAAAGATTTGCCCTTCAGAATGTACCTGAAGCTCCTGAACCTGTCATTATTGCCTTGAGTCAGTGCCTTATGAAAGATATGAGTATTCAACAAGATGAACCCGAATTCCGCGATAAGCTGTACAAACGATGGTTTGAGTATATCTCAACTTACAGGAGGGTTATTAGATGATTGGAACTTGGTTCAAAGATGTGACTGATAACCCGGAGAAGCGATTATCAGATTCTCCGCTTAGCAAGTTGCTTGAAAATTTTTCGGAGACACTGACTGGAAAATATGATTTCAGTTTGGCGAAGGAAACCGACAAAGAAAATGTTGTTGATGGAGGTGAAACCAAAGAAACGCGCGAGTTGACCGATGTAGAAAAGCAGGAATTGAAGGATACGCTCGGATGGTCAGACAGGCAGATTACAAAATGTACGATTGATGAAGATGGCATAATTAATTATCGTACCGACAATTGTGAGTTGGCAGGAAAAACATCAGAAACGGGTGTAATGTATGAAAAAGTTGAAATCGAAATTAACGGAGTAAAAATCGAAGGTGTTTTTCCGAAATTCGATAGTGCATTCGATACTGAATTATCGCCAGAGAAGTATAAATCAAAGGCTTATGCAGTAGACTGTAACAAGAGTTTGAAAGAAGCCATTGTGAATGATCCAGACCTCAAGAATAAATTCACGGACGAGCAGTTGAAAGACATCGAAGATGACAGAACTCCTACTGGATTTGTCTGGCATCACAGCGAGGAACCGGGGAAAATGCAGCTCGTTAAGGATACGGACCATCGGGCAAATAGGCATACAGGGGGAAGCGCCTTGTGGGGTCCTGACAGCACTGACAATAGTCGAAAAGGAGAATACTTCTAATGAATACAGTATCTAATAATACTAATCCCAACATTGATGCTAGTGTGCTTTCTATAGCAGAAAAGGAACACAGCATCGCAATACAGGACGATATTAAACAATTCATTATCAGTAATGCTGGCGGTTATCCAAGGAAAAACGTCATCCATTCTGGCGACGAAGAATACGAAGTTCGTGTTTTCCTTTCACTTGACAGAAATGATCCTCATTATTTCATTGGAGACTGGCTCAATGATTTTCTGACAAGGACGAATGGAAAAATAATTCCTATTGCTATTGACTCGGAAAACAACATTTTTTGCGTAAACAATGAAACCGGAAAGGTTTATTACTGGAGCTATGACTCAGATGAATACTTCTGTATTTCATCTGACTTGTCTTCATTTATTAATCTGTTCTGATTCTCCCAAGGTTCATGTCGTTGGCTTTTTAGCGCTACCAAAAAAGCTTAGTATCATCAATGACATCAATTGACTATCTGAATCAACATAGTTCATTTGGGATCTAATTCGGCGGAGAATTCGGTTCACAAGAAAAAAAGAGCACAAGGACTTCCTGCAAGTCCCAGTGCTCTTTTTTCGGAAAGCCGGATTTTTTTCCTTCTCAATGACAATCTCTGTCCCTATTCGGGTAAGGTACAATAAGTTGCGCAAATTCAGGTAGATAAAAAGAGACATAGTTTGCAGCCTCTGGTAGAATGGAGTTGCGACACAACACTCTGAAAGGAGAAAGCAAACTATGTCGAAAAAGATTGTACAGCTTAACGAGGAAGTAATCAAGGGGCAGCTCAAGGAATTGGTCCGCGGCAGTGTCGAGGAAACGCTCAACGAACTGCTGGAGAAAGAAGCAGATCAGCTGACCCAGGCTGCCCGTTATGAGCGAAACGAGGCCCGCCAGGGTTATCGCAGCGGACACTATGACCGAAACCTCACAACGACCAGCGGCGACGTTACGCTGCACATGCCGAGGCTGAAAGGCGTGACCTTTGAAACCGCCATCATAGAACGTTACCGTCGGAGAGAAAGCAGCGTAGAAGAAGCACTCATTGAGATGTACCTGGCCGGCGTCTCTGTTCGGCGGGTGGAAGATATAACGGAGGTCCTATGGGGCAGTAAGGTGTCGCCGTCCACGATCAGCGAGCTGAACAAGAAAGCATATGTCCACATCGAAGATTGGCGGAACCGCCCGCTGCAGGGCGGCAGATACCCCTATGTCTACGTTGACGGTATCTATCTGCGGCGGAACTGGGGCGGCGAATATGAAAACGTCTCGGTTCTGGTGGCAATCGCCGTCAACGAGGACGGCTACCGGGAAGTCCTGGGAGCCGCAGAGGGGATGAAGGAGGACAAAGCAAGCTGGATCAGCTTCTTTCAGTGGCTGAAAGGCCGGGGCCTTGATGGGGTAAAGCTCATCATCGGGGACAAGTGTCTGGGAATGCTGAAAGCGGTGGGCGAAGTCTTTCCCGATGCCAAATACCAACGCTGCGTTGTCCATTTTTACCGGAATGTG
>JAEEGI010001728.1_pt1 | contig 54141 bp, 51 predicted proteins | sample 8958751 | NCBI WGS metagenome assembly JAEEGI01 (sample SAMN16246545, study PRJNA631951) | gut metagenome | biome: gut microbiome; feature: rumen; material: KS-attached | host: Bos | place: Iran: Karaj | collected 2018-10
TACCAGCCATTCTTGCTTAGAGATTCACGAACCTTTTACGGCTATCTATAATTCCGGCCAGATGTGGAAGTTTAAGATTCCCAGTAGGGTGAGAGAGATATGCCAGTTCTTGACTCCTGAACAGGAACAGGGAACCAACTTGGAGATTATCCAAAAGTATTTTGGCGCATATAAGAGTTCACAATTAGACATAGTAAGAATCAACCTCTGGTTTAACTGCAACACCGTGGCAGACTACCGTGAGGCAATCAAAGCATTAAGCAAATGAAAACGTTAAACGAGAAGTTAAACCTCCTTCAGAAGAAATTGGATGGAGGTGAGAAGATAACCATTGCCATCTTTGGCTTGGGTAGTGTTGGTTGCTATCTGCTGGATTATCTGGTATCGTTGGCAGACCCGCAGTTAAAACTTGTTGTGGTAGGACGTAACGCTGAAAAAATGCAGCAGGATGTGAATATCATCCGTACAGCAGCTACTATCCGTAGGCAGATGCGTAGTGAGATTGTGGTTGAAGGAGGTTGTGACTTCAAGGACGTTGCATCAATTGAGGCCGCTTTGAGAAAGATACAGCCTGATTTTATTGTGAATAGCAGTCGCCTCTATGCCGGTTTGAAGTATGGTACTATTTCCTGGTCAAACCTTCGTGCATACGGCATTTGGAGTCCCATGTCTGTCCTTCTTGGTAAGAACATCATGGAGGCATATGGAAAGGCAGATTGCAATGCCATTAGTATCAATACCTCTTATTCTGATGCCGTTATTCCTTGGCTGAAGAGTGCTGGTATGCCTTACTTTGATTTTGGTAGCGGCAACCTGAATCATCTGATTCCTCGTATGAAATTCTTTGTGGCAGAGAAGTTCGGTATTGAGAACTTAAATGATGTTAACATTACGCTTGTTGCTAGTCACTTCCACGATGTGGTGATTAGCAAGGAAGGTCATACAGAGGGAGTTAAGCTTTTGTTGAGCATCAAGTATCAAGGCAAGGAACTTGACATCAACCATGATGAGGTTTATAAGGCCTGTGGAATTCCTATGCCTACAGACCAGAAACGCAATATGATGAATGCCTCTAGTAATTTTGACATCATTTATAGCATCCTTTCTGCTATTCGTGAAAAGAAGGCTATCAAGATTCATACTCCCGGTGTTGATGGTCATATTGGTGGTTATCCGTTCATCATTGATGGAACAGGTGAGCAAGTTAAGGGGTATATGGTTCCTGACTATTCTCTTGGGGAGATGGAGAAGGTGAACCGCAATTCGATATACTGTGATGGTATCGAGAATGTAGAGGATGGTTGTCTTGTTTATACGGATGAACTCGTTCAAAAAGTCAAGAATCGCTTTGACGTAATTATTCCTAAACGGATTCCTTTGGTTGAAGCAGAGAATGTGGCGGAGTTGTTAATTTCCAAGATAATAAAGTCAATTATAAAGTAAAGGCTCAATAACTTTTTTTATTTAATGAAATATGATTATCTAATTGTCGGTTCTGGACTATATGGAGCTACATTCGCATATAGAGCCAAACAGATAGGAAAACGTTGTTTGGTGATTGAAAAGCGTCCTCATTTAGGTGGTAATATATACTGTGAGAGAATTGAGGGGATTAATGTGCATAAGTATGGAGCGCATATCTTTCATACGAATAGTAAGCAGGTGTGGGATTTTGTGAATTCCATCGTGGAGTTCAACCGCTATACAAATTCGCCTATAGCGAACTACAAGGGTAAGTTGTATAATCTGCCGTTCAATATGAACACGTTCTACCAAATGTGGGGCGTTTTGACTCCAGATGAGGCCAAAGCAAAGATTGAGGAACAGAAAGCAGAGGCAGTTGCAACCATGAAAGCTGCAGGCGTATCTGAACCTCGAAATTTGGAGGAGCAAGCCCTGATATTAATAGGTAAAGATATTTACAATGCCTTAATCAAAGGATATACAGAGAAACAATGGGGACGTAAATGCTCAGAGTTGCCAGCCTTTATTATTAAACGCCTGCCTGTAAGATTTATCCACGATAATAATTACTTCAACGACAGATATCAGGGTATTCCCATCGGTGGATATAACAAGTTGATTGATGGCCTACTTGAAGGTGTTGAGACAAAAGTAAACACGAACTTCTTCGAGGATCGTGTGTATTGGCAGAGTATTGCAGATAAAATCGTTTATACAGGAGCTATTGATGAATACTTTGATTATAAACTTGGCAAACTTGAGTGGCGCACGGTATCCTTTGAGGAGGAAATTCTTGAAATGCCCAATTATCAAGGAAACGCTGTAATGAATTATACCGAAGTAGAAGTACCATACACGCGCATCATTGAGCATAAGCATTTTGAGATGTTTGGTCAGGAGGTGTATGATTGTCCAAAGACTATCATTAGCCGTGAGTTTTCTATGGAGTATAAAGATGGGATGGAGCCTTACTATACGGTAAATGATGAACGCAACAATACTTTGGCTGATCAATATCGCGCTCTTGCCAGTCACGAACGAAATGTCATCTTTGGTGGTCGTTTAGCAGAATATAAATATTATGACATGGCTCCGATTGTTGAGAAAGTATTAAACTTGCATTCTATTTAAAAAAACAAAAATAGAAAAATGGCGAGATCGATAAAACGAAATTTTATATATAATATCATCCTTAATATATCACAAGTACTTTTTCCTCTTGTGACTGCTCCTTATGTTTCAAGAGTTCTAGAGCCAGATGGATTAGGCCTTTTTAATTTTGCCCAAACTTTAGCTTATTATTTCTCTTTATTTGCTGCTTTAGGTATTCCTTTTTATGGAATAAGAGAGATTGCGAAAATCAGAGATAATGTTAATGAACAGACAAAGTTTGTTTCAGAGATTATGTCAATCTCCGCTGTAGCAACATTATTCATCACAATTATTCTTTTCTTGTTGATATGTATTGTAAACCAGTTGAATGAGAATTACATGGTCTTTGTAATTGCATGCATTGTATTGTATTTTACACCATTAAGAACAGATTGGTTTTTCTCAGGAAAAGAGGAATTTGGCTATATTGCACTAAGATCTTTAATCGTTAAAACAATAAGTGTAGTATTGTTGTTTATTGTAGTTAGAACAAAAGATGATTTGATAATATATGTTGCATTGAATGCTGTCACATTAGTAGCTAATGATATATGGAACTTCATTAAAATGTATAGGAATGGTATACATCCGTATTTTACATTATCTGGAAAAAAACATATCAAGCCATTATTAATACTTTTTTCTTCTACTATTGCAATTTCTATATATGCAGTTTTAGATACCCTTATGCTGGGTTTCATGACGGATTACGCAGAGGTTGGTTATTACAATTGCGCTACACATTTGTCTAAGGCGTTGGTACCAATTGTTACAAGTTTAGCCGCTGTGGTTCTTCCTAGAATCACACAACTTAAGAAAGATGGCAAATGGGCGGAAATTAATGATTTGTTAAATAAGTCATTCTCCATTGTTGGATTTCTTAGCTTTCCAATTACTTTTGCTGTGATTGCTGTATCACCAGTTTTTGTCCCATTGTTTTTTGGCGAACAATTTTATGGAACAATTTTGCCATTACAAATAATTGTTTTTACTGTAGTAGCTATTGGTTTCAATAATCTTACTGGAATTCAAATATTGTTGGGTTTTGGATATGACAAATATTTTCTTTGCTCAATCCTATCCGGCGCATTTTCAAATTTCTTCCTTAATTTGATATTGATTCCATTATATGGAGCATCTGGTGCTGCCTTCTCATCTGTAATTGCCGAAAGTGTTGTCCTTGGAGTCATGTTGTTTTTTATATATAGTCACACACCTGTTAGATTTGTGTTGAGGAGAGAATTGTTTCAGGCTATTGTGTTATCATCAACGTTCTTGGTAGTAGCTTATTTGATATTCAACCAGATTGAAGGTTGGATAGGTCTCATTATTGTGATTGTAATATGTACTTTGCTATACCTATTTGGACAATATTGTTTTAGGAGCTCAATAGAACATGAAATTCTACTAATAATAACAAATAAAATTAAGAAATATAAGAATGAATAAATTATTGACTATAGTTGTTCCAACCTATAATATGGAGAAGTATCTCCGTAGATGTCTGGATTCGCTGAAATTAGAAGATCATGATTTGTTTGAAACACTTGAGGTGTTGGTAATTAACGATGGTAGCAAGGACTCATCTTCGGCAATAGCTCATGAGTACCAAGACAAATATCCTAATGTGTTTTGTGTTATTGACAAAGAAAATGGGAATTACGGGTCATGTGTGAATCGTGGAATTAGAGAGGCAAGTGGTAAATACTTTAGGATTCTTGATGCTGATGATTGGTATAATACGGAAGCATTAGAAGTTTTTTTGGACAAGCTAAAAAATATAGGTTCAGATGTTGTATTTACTATGCATCAAGTTTGTTATAGTAATGGTAAGGTAAAGACCAAGAATGTTAAGGGAATGCCTGCTGATATTTCTTACTTTGAAGATTATGATTTTATATCATCAGATAATACCAGTCTTCTTAGTATGCATTCTATTACATATAGAACAGATTTCTTACGTGCTTCCGGACTTAGGCATCAGGAAGGTATAAGCTATACAGATATAGAATTTTGCTATTTCCCCCTTACAAGTGCCAAAACATTTTTTTATATTGATGTTTATCTATATAATTACTTTATTGGACGCGAAGGTCAGACGGTAACTAAAGAAGCAGAAATTAGGCATTACAATGATTTTTATCTTATATGTAGACGAATTGTCCCTGACTATATCAAGGAATGTGCTTCGTCCTCATTAAATAGGAAGAAGATGTTAGTACAGATTATGTCCAGTCCACTAATAAATCTCCTATATATCCAGTTAGTTTACAAAAAGGCTATTGATCCTTATCAATTAGAAAAGATGAAGGATGTTGTTTCTTTTGTAAAAAGAGACGATCTCCTGAGTCGTCTTATACGCTATTCAACTTATAGAAAAATCCCCTTTTTCCTTTTGTGGGAAAAATATAATATTAGACTAGGAGCTTTCATAGGAAAATAGAAAAGAAGACCAGAATGGTTATTCAATTGTTTTTTTTAATAATATCTTTATATGCTTATTCGTTGGCGCCTTTAACAATGGATATGCTTTTCATGGCAACCATGATAATTGTCGCACTATTATCAATTATATTTAATTATTATACTAAAAATTCAGGTATTAAGAAACAATATCTTCGGCATTCTGTTTTATTTGTAATTTCTTATATTGTTGTCTTTTATCAATACAACATTGATTATGTATTGGGCTTTGTTGAAGTTAATGAAAGAACATCGCTTATATGGTATGATACTACAGTCGTTTGTAAGAGTCTTGCAATGGCGAATATTGGGTTGTCCTCCTTTATGATTGGATTTCAATTATTTAACAAAATAGGGAGATGGAATATAACAGCTCATCATGTGTATATATATAGAAACTCAAAAATAATAGTTAATTGTATTTATGTATTAATTATTTTATATTTGATATTTGTTGAAAAAGACTACTTGATTAACGGCTATCCAAACCATATAGAACAAGGTAATATTGCATATCATCTTAGTATCTACATCCAAGGTCTTTTGTTTTCTGCATTTGTAATTAATTCATGTAAATTAAGGAGTTGTAATATAAAGACATCAGTGTCTAAATATCTAAGAATTAACAAAACACTTTTATTAGCTGTATTTTTGTGGGTGACTTTGATCCTATTAAGTGGAAGACGTACGGAAGCTATAAAAGATATTCTTTTAGTTTTAATAAGTTTTATATATGTTTGCCAATATAAATTTGGTATTAGAGAATTATTGATTCCAATAATTGGCCTTTCTGTTTTAATGGGCGTAATGGCATTAACACGAGTAGAAGGAACTATGACAATGGACGAAGCAATAAAAGCTTTACAAGGAAGTGTGTCTATATCTCCTTTGACGCAGGAATTAGCATTCAATGTTTCATCTCTGCATATTGCTCTTTCTAACATCCCAGAAAATATAGGTTATAATTATGGTATTACATTTGTTTTGGGTTTTTTAGTAATAGTACCAGGATTGCAACCTTTTGTAATTAATGCCTTGTCAATTCCAGATGTTTTAAAAGGTTCTGCATGGTTAATCACCGAAATATCAAATGTGGATTTTGGGATGGGAACATCAGTTATTGCTGATATTTATGTAAGTTTTGGTATATGGGGAGTTATACCTATAATGGTTTTATGGGGTATTCTTCTCTCATTTATGGAAAAAAGTACTTTTGGCTATAAAGTAACAAATCCATATATCATAGCCTTTTCTTTTTCCATATATACAACTCTAATATATGTCGTAAGATCTTCGCTGGTATCCGTCTTAGATTCTATCTCATATACATTAATCTTCATTTTCCTGTTTTCTAAAAGGAAGAAAGTCTGTTTATAATTCAAATTGCATAAATAATGAAAAAAATACTCTTTATTGCACATACATTTTCTGCTGGTGGAGGGGCAGAGAGAGTTCTAAATACTCTTGTTGGAGAACTGTCAAAATGGTATAAAATTGATATTATTGAGCGTTGGGAAGATAATACTCTCGTCTATGATCTACCTAAGAATGTTAACAAACTAAAGTCTATGACTTATTTCCCTCACATGGTAGACGAAATGGGATGGAATAAGACTTATTGGAACCTTCAGCGTAAATTGCTATCTATAGTTACAACTCTTTTTCCTGGCTTTGTCTATCGGCATTTCATTAATGGTCGTTATGATTATGAAATATCGTTCAATTATCTTTATTCGGCATTATTGGTCGCCAATAGTCCAAATAAGCAATCTAAGAAAATTGCTTGGAATCATGGTGATTTATATGATTTAGACTATAAAAAATTGAAAGGAAAAGCTTTATTTTTCAATTGGATAAAATATACAATAGAAAAAAGAGCTTTAAAGAAGGTTGATTCTGTGGTAGCAATATCTCAAAATACGTATAGATCAATTGTTCAATTGTTTCCTTTTGCAGAGAATAAGCTAAAATTGATCTCTAATGGATATGATTTTAAATCAATGATAGAAAAATCTTGCGAAGATGATGTCCATGTTTCTTCACGCTTCCGCATGATTTTTTTAGGCCGATTAGACCATAATAAAAATGTTATAGTTCAAATTAAGGCTGTAAACAAATTAATCAAAGAAAAAAGAATGGATGTGGAGTTGCTAATATTTGGGCAGGGATCTGAAGAAGGATCACTTAAAGCAGAAGCAGGAGAAAATATGGGAAATCATATTTTCTTTAAAGGTTTTATTTCTAATCCGTATCCATATTTGAAAAGTTCAAACGCTTTAATCATGACATCTCTGTCTGAAGGTTTTCCAACCGTTCTTGTTGAATCAATATGTTTGGGTACGCCAGTTATAGCCACAAAGGTTGGAGGGGTGAGTGAAATTCTTCAAGTTAGTAAAAACGGACTTGTTGTGGAAAATGATGTAAATGATATTGCAGAAAAAATATGTTATATGGCTTCACATTATGAACAATTTACAAATCATATTGAAGATACTGTAAGCCAATTTACTGCTGAGAATTGGGGTAGAAATGTGAAAAATCTTTTGGAGACATTATAAATATGGAAAAATATAAAATATTGACCTGTGCAGGCTTTGGTAATACTGGATCCAGTGTGGTGTCTGACTATCTTGCTGAATTTGATAGTATTGATGTTCGTGCAGGTGAAGAGGAGTTTCGTTTTTTACACGATTACGGTGGAGTCTCAATGTTGGAGGATTGTTTAGTGAAAAACTATCATAAGCAGAATTCCGACGGAGCTATCCAAGCATTTCTCCAAATGGTTAGATACCAAAGCGGTACGGCTTTCGCCAAGAAATACGAAAAATATTTTGGAGGAGAGTTTAATAAGATATCTACTCAGTACATTGAAGAGCTTACGGATGCGAAATGGACAGGCCATCTCGAAACGGCTGTTTTTTCAATATCACCAACTTGGCGATTGCTGTATTATCAAATATATCCACGACTGGTTAAGTTGATGCATGGATGGAAAGGGTATATAGGAAGGTATTATCCCCGAACGGATGTTTACTATTCAAGTCCTTCAGAGAACTATTTCGTTGAATGTACAAAACGATATTTAAGCCGGCTCTTTGCAGTTTTGGACCCACATCATGAAAAAGAATATCTTTACCTTGACCAGTTGTTACCTCCAACTAATATTGAAAGGTATTTAAAATTCTTTGATGACATCAAAGTGATTGTAGTTGACAGGGATCCGAGAGACGTGTATATAGAAACTGTTTATTATTGGGGTGACACTTTGTACCCTCATTCTGTCGATCAATTTATTATGCTCTATAGAAAACAAAGGCAATTCATTGATGAAGAAAAGGAAGATAATAGGATTCTAAGGGTAAAATTTGAGGATACAGTTTATCACTACGAAGAATTTTGTGATAGAGCAAAAGCCTTTGTGGGTTTAAATGAATCTTCTCATATTAAACCCAAATCAAAATTTGATCCAGAAAGATCTATTAAAAATACACAATTATGGAGAAAATATAGTATTCCTCAGGAGTATCTTTTAAAAATCGAGAATGAATTATTTGACTATTGTTATGATTATAATCAGTGAGTAAATATGTTAATTGTCATAATTGCAGGGGGGCAAGGAACTAGAATTGCTTCAGTAAACAGCGAAATACCGAAAGCGATGATTCCTGTCTGTGGGAAGCCTATCATTGAGCATGAAGTGGAGTTGTGTAAACGATATGGCTACACAAATTATCTCTTCATTATTGGTTATATGGGCGATCAGATATCTAATCACTTTGGGGATGGTAGTAAATGGGGGGTAAAAATTGATTATTATCAAGAGAAACAACCTTTAGGCACTGCAGGAGCTTTGGGCTACTTGAAAGATAGACTCACGGAAGACTTTTTTGTGTTGTATGGAGATACCATAGTTGATTTCGACATGAAAGCGATGTTGGCATATCATCAGTCAAAGAAAGCTGATGCCACACTATTCTTACATCCTAACGATCATCCGTACGATTCCGATATCGTAGAACTGGATAATGAGGGAAGGGTGGTAAAGTTCCATAATAAGCCACATCCGGAAGGATTTGTTAGTAGGAATATTGTAAATGCAGCCTTGTTCATTTTTTCGCCAAAAATACTGGAGCAGATTGAAATCGATATCAAGAGTCATATTGAGAAGAATATCCTGCCACGCTGCTTGGAGGCAGGTATGAACCTCTATGGTTATTTAAGTTTTGAGTATATTAAGGACATGGGCACGCCTGAACGCTACTATGCTGTATGTGATGATGTGAAAAGCGGAAAAGTTGCCCGACTTAACAGAATTAACAAGCGACCTGCTATTTTCCTCGATAGGGATGGTACGATCTCTAGGGAAGTGAATCTCCTTAACAAACCGGAGCAATTAAAATTGATAGAGGGTGCTGCAGAGGCTATCAAGCTCATTAACAAAAGTGACTATCTGGCTGTGATTGTGACAAATCAGCCTGTGATAGCCAGAAATCTTTGTAGTATAGAAGAACTGGAATATATACATGCTACGCTTGAAACGATGTTAGGAAAAGAGGGGGCTTATGTAAATGCTATTTATTATTGCCCTCATCATCCAGATAAAGGTTATCCAGAGGAACGACCAGAATACAAAGTTGATTGCGAATGTCGTAAGCCCAATCCTGGGATGTTGATAAAGGCCAGCAAAGATTGGAATATTGATCTTTCACGTTCTGTGATGATAGGTGATACGACTCGAGACTTACAGGCAGGCTACAATGCCCATGTCAAAGAGTCCATAATGATTGAAACAAACAAACCGAACGCTTTGCTTGATGCTGTTCGAAAAATCATCAAATAAATAAAGCTTATGATTATTTCAAGAACTCCCTTCCGCATATCGTTTGCAGGAGGCGGATCAGATTTGCCTTCATTCTATAAGAAAGAGGCAGGCGCTGTGTTAAGTACGTCGATAGACAAGTATATGTACATCACAATCCACCCATGGTTTGATAGAAACAAAACTATTCTAAAATATTCAAAAACAGAGGTAGTGTCCTCTATTAATGAGATAAAACATCCAATATTCCGTGAAATATTGAGTATGTATGATGTCCATGGAGTTGATTTGAGCTCAATTGCCGACATACCATCTGGAACAGGACTTGGATCAAGTTCTTCTTTCACAGTAGGTCTTCTTCATGCTGTTCGGGCTTATCTTGGTAAAGCAACAAGTGGTGAAAAACTTGGTGAGTTGGCATGCGATGTAGAAATAAATCGTGTTGGTTCGCCAATTGGGAAACAGGACCAGTATGCTGCAGCTTGTGGAGGCCTTAACTTTATCACTTTCTTTGGTGATGAGACGGTCAATGTGGAGAAGATTATCATGCAGCCAGAAAAAAAGAAAGAGTTGGAAGAGAGTCTGTTGATGGTATTTGTAGGTGGTGAACATTCTGCTAATGCTATCCTTAAGAGCCAGTCTGCTGCTATTTGTGATACAAAGAAGTTTGACGCACAGAAGCAGATGGTGCAACTTGCTTATAACCTTCGTGAGTCATTGGAAAATAATAATTTGGAGGACTTTGGCAGAATATTACATGAAAGTTGGCTCCTTAAGAAATCTTTAACGTCAGGCATTTCTAACGGCATTGTAGATGATATGTATAACAAAGGTATTGAAGCTGGTGCTTTAGGAGGTAAACTCCTCGGTGCTGGCGGTGCAGGCTTCATATTGTTTTATTGTCCGAAAGAACGACAAGAAGAATTTCGAGAAAGGATGGGAAAAATTAATGAATTAAAGTTTAAGTTTGATAATAACGGATCAAAGATAATTTATGTTGGAGAGAAAGTAAGTATTTAGAATTAATAAAAGAATAAGGTATGGTTGACTATAAAGATGAGATATCTCAATATTTTGAGAAAGAAAAGGCCACGTTGGATGCCATCAGCAAAGACGACCTGAATACGCTTATGAATGTTCTGGTTCATGCAAAGGATGAAGGACGTACTATCTATATCATGGGCAATGGAGGTTCTGCTGCTACTGCCTCACATTATGTATGTGACTTCAACAAGGGAATCTCGTTTGGTAAAGATAAAATGTTCAAATTTATTTGTCTGAATGATAACATTCCCACAATGATGGCTTATGCCAACGATGTGAGTTATGCTGATATTTTTGTTGGACCTCTTAAGAATTTCATGCAAGAAGGGGACATCGTAATTGGTATTTCTGGTAGTGGAAACTCTGAGAATATTGTCCGTGCTATCAAATATGCCAATGAAAATGGAGGAGTAACAGTTGGTATTACAGGGTATAGTGGTGGCAATGTCAAGCAACTGAGCAAGTATAATGTCCATGTACCTGTTGATGATATGCAGATAACAGAAGACTTGCATATGGTGCTTGATCATTGTATGATGAAAATATTGTGTGCAAAATGAGCATGGAAAAAGAGAAAATAAGCATCATTGTATTGATGTATAATTGTGAAAATGCCGTAGGCGAATGCATTCGGAGTATAATTAATCAGACATATCAAAATTGGGAACTTATATTGGTTCATGGTGCCTCTTCGGATAATACTTATGAGATATGTGAAAAATACTCAAATAATGATTCGCGAATTAGAAACATTGTTTATTTAGATAAGAAAGGTCCTTCACCAGCAAGATGGAGAGGGGCTATTGAAGCAACAGGAGAATGGATGATGTTTCTTGACGGGGATGATTGGCTGGACGAGAGTTGCCTAATTGATGTATATAACAAAGCGATAGAATTTAACCGACCAGACTTCGTTTTTTGGAAATTTGAGCAAATAATGAATGATAAAGTTATTCGTGGAAAATGGAGCTTTAATGACGATAAGGAATACCAATACTATCAAGGAGATGAGTGCAAAGAGTTGTCGTGCCAAATGATGAATTATAGAGCTGGGCTAGGGGAATCATATGCAAAATTAATAAAAACAGAGTATTGTAAAAAAAATAATATTTATCCAAATCCCAATCTCAGACAAGGTCTTGAAGGATGGGAGTATACTTTGCGACTGAGTTATATGGCTGATAGTGCTCTGTTTCTTAATAGACCATATTATAAATATCGTTATAGCCCAACGTCATTATCTAAAATTTCCAATGACTCTGAAATCGACTATATCCATCAATGCTTGATTAGTATGTTTGAATTTTGTGATAAAATGAATCCTCATTTCAAAAACAAAATGAAAGGAAAACTATATCAAAGAGCATTATATACAGTCCTCGCTGTTGCGATGTCTACATACTTTAATCCAAATAGTACGGAGAAATATTGTATTAGGAAGGAAAGATTTAAATCTGCCCTACAGAGATGTTATATCTTGAAAAATTCTTTAAAATACGCTGATTACTCTGCTTTTGATAAAAAAAGAAAATTCTCAATTGAATGTATAAAACATCATCTGTATTTTCCCTTGGAAATAGTCGCGAAAGTTAAATATTTGTTGATTCAAAATGGTTATTATAATTACTAAATAGTAATTATAGTAAAGGATTTTACCAAATCGTAATATTTCGTTTAATAAAAATGTGTGTGTAACTAGGATTTACCAACTATAACATGAAATTATTACACATCGCAGAGTGCGCAGGTGGCGTAGATCGTTATCTTCGTTTGCTACTACCTTTATTAGAGAGTAAATTTAAACAGGTGTTGGTATGTTCACAACACTTTTCTTCACAATACTATTTAAACATTGTGGATGAGATAGTACAAATGGAGATGGATCAATCATTTTCACTAAAGAAAATCTATCAGCAGGTTGTACTTTTAAGGTCTATTTTCAAAAAAGAAGAACCAGATATCATATATTGTCACAGCAGTTTTGCAGGTGGAATCGGGCGATTGGCATCTTTTGGCTTTAAACACAAAATTGTATATAATCCTCACGGATGGGCTTTTAATATCCCTTATGGATTAAAACCGAAATTTTACATTTTATTAGAACGTGTTCTCGCTTATAAAACCGATAAAATAATAGCGATTTCTGACTTTGAAAAGCAAAATGCAATCCGATATGGTATTATAAAGGATGAAAAGATTGATGTTATATATAGTGGCATAGATTTAGAGGCTACAAAAAAAAATTCACTCGATAAGAATATAACAAGGAAATCCTTAGGCATTCCTGATGATGCCTTTCTTGTAGGAATGTCTGCAAGAATATGTGAAACAAAAGCTCCAGATATCTTTGTTGAAGCTAGCGCTATAATTAAAAAAGCAATTCCAAATGCTTTTTTTATATTAATTGGTGATGGAGAATTACGAATTGAGATCGAAAAACTGATTAAAGAGAAATGTTTAGTCAATTGTGTTACCATTACCGGTTGGGTAGAGAATCCATTACCTTATATTAAGTTATTGGATGTTGGTTTGCTGTTGTCTAGATGGGAAGGATTCGGACTTGCTTTGGTAGAATATATGAAACTGGGTATTCCTATAGTTGCGACAAGGGTGTGCGCTATTCCAAATCTAATTACTAATGACTATAATGGGTTACTTGTTGATATGGATAATTATAAACAAGTGGCAGAGGCTGTGATTAAAATATACAAATCAAAGAAGTTGAGAGAAAAGATGATAACAAATGGGGTATCCGTGGTAAACACGAAATATGATATTCATAGAGTAGCTATGCAACATTTGGAATTATTTAGCGGCTTATTGGAAAACAAATAATTATGTGTAAGAAAGTAGACATATCTTATGTTATATCTCCGTTGAACAATTTTCATATGAGGTTCAAACTAACAATTTAGTAATGAGGAGTATTGAAAATGAACAAAAAGGAATATATTTTATTTCAGTTAAACAGCCAAATACTTTTGGTCATTCTTCTCTCTTATGATATTTCTGCAGATTCATGGAACAAACTTCGTGATGAAATTGCTTCCAAAAATGAAACAGATAAAAATGCAGAAGTCTACATCGATTTTTTACTGCGTAATGGTCTAAAAGACAGATATTATAGGATCCGTTTGGATGATAGAATTCTATTATTCAATACTGCACGCCATTGCGATGCACCAGAAGAATGTAAAGCCTTGTCGGATTATTATTTTTGTTTGCATGAAGATTTGTTAGACAGAGGTATTTTATCTCCAAGGCAAAAATCTACCTATTTGAAACGTGTTCGATGTAATATTCAATCATATCCTTTAGCAGAACAAGCCTCGGATTATGCAGCAGAAATACATACCATATAATCACAACCTTCAAAATCGAAGCGCGCGGATCAATTTTGATCCGCGCGCTTTGTTTCTACACCTTTACTTTCACCCAATAGAAATTGCCTGTCATAGTGTGCTTGCACTGGAACTTGTATTCTGGGCGATTCAGGTAGTTGCCTATCTTTTGGAAGGAACCAGTATCCTCTTTGTAGCCCTTGAACTTGCTCTTCAGCAGGGCGGAGAGGTCCTTCAGACTCATCCACTGGCCATCGTCCGCTCCCTTGCCTGAGGGGAGTTGTCCGTCGGACTGAGGGGTGGGAGCTGTTCTGGGCTTCTGCACCACAGCCATCAGCATCTCGCCAAGTCCGTTGAGTCGCTGATACTGCAGGTTGTGCTCCATCAGATTGCGCTCCTCTTCCTTCGTGAGCCAATAGCGCTCGCCACTTTGAATCTCATGCATCAGCTGGGCAAAGAGCTGGTCGTGCTGAACTGGCGTCTCGAAATCGATGTCGCCATCGATGAGCACACAGAGGAAACGGCGAGAACCCGAGGGATCCGTCAGAGGCGTCTGCTCGTTGGTAGTGCCGATGAACGAAGCATAACGACGATTCGAGGTATAGGCCTTGCCGTAAGGCGGACGATACTTTAAGTCAGCCGTCGACACCAGATACTTCAGCACAATCTGCTGGCGCTGGGTGACGCGATCGAACTCATCGAGGTTGATCAGTCCAAACGAGCTCAAACCCAGATTCAGGTCGTTCTCGTTCTTAAAGTTGATGCGATCGTTGTAATAGTCCTGCAACTCGCGAGGCAAGAGGATGCGGCAGAACGACGATTTACCACAACCCTGCCTACCTATTAAAAGAGGTACGAGCGCGTTACCCGTCAGCTGACCCTTACCCAACCACATGGCTACCATCGAGCGCATCCAGATATGGAAGAGGTGTGTCCACTCCTTCCACTCCGTCGGAACCCTCTCAGCCAGAGGCGTCACGCGATCCTTGCCATCCCAACGGGGCAGGTGGTCCAGATAGTCGTTCACGGGGTCGTAACGCTCTATGTCGTCAGAGTTCACGTAGCGACGGATATCCTTGTCCCAACAACGGATGCCCTGCTCCAAGGCCCTTATGGTGATGGAGTTACGAGCCTCTTCCGTCAGATCCTGAAACGAAAAGCCGATGCCCGTCCTCGTGCGATACTCCGCCACACCACGCATCACGTTCTTGCGAAGTTCGTAGTTCGAATTCAGGAATATGTTGATCTTCATCGTCAGCAGCGTCTCTGGCGGGATGGTCTTTGTGCGCTGAATGCCCTTCCGCTCCATGTACTTCTCCACCAGTTCCTCGCGATAGGCGTTCTCGAACACCTTCCTCACCAAATCCTCCTCATCCCAGAAGATCGATTTCATCATCGTCTGGCGCATTGCCGGAGCCATCGCCAGCCCCGTTTCCATACAGTACTGGGCGAGTCGCGAGAGCAAAGCATGATGGCGCTCATCCTTGTCGGCGATGCCCTCCGTATCGTCGTAAGCCTTCGATACGTTGAACTCGAAAACGGTGTGCAGACTCCTGTAGCGATCGTAATTGCTCGTCTGCTCCAGAGCCGAACGCTGGTGGGTGATGCTCTCCGTCGCCTTCTCAGCCTTGGCGTAGATGGGTGTCGCCATAGGGTTATACACCATTCCTGGATCGAAACTCATGTAGCAGATGCGCTGAGTGGTAGGTTCGAGCTTCTCTACAGTTACACCCAACTGACCGTTGTAGATCAGCCTCGCGCGTTCATACAAATTCTCATGGAAAAGGGCGATCTCTTGAGTGGTCTGGGGCAAACGTTCTGCGTCAGGAGTATTCTCTCGCCTCTCACCCCTCACCTCTGGCTTCTGAACCAGTTCTCCCTGACACACAATCTTTACCGACTGCCCATCAGCACCGACAAACGCCATCAGCGTCTGAGGCATCTCAGCAGCACCACGCCTCACGGCATCAGCCTCATCATGGCTCGTCAGGTTGTTTACCTCCAGCAGCACCAGTCCGGTATAGCCTCTGGTGATACGCTCACCATTGCGATGCTCCTGCTCCAGGGCGAAACAGATCCGAGGCAGATTCTTGGGCCAGTTCACGTAACCCGTAAGCGTTCCCTCATCGTTGCGATCGGCAAACGTCATCAGCGGAAACACGTTGCGAAACTCGTTCACCTGTTCCTGAAACTCCCCGTTGCGGATGAAATCTGCTAATTCCTGCAACTCCACAAGCCGCAGCGTTTCCTTATTCCTATATTTCTTGATAAGTGTTATCCTTGCTTTCATATCCTGTTGGTTTATAATCGAGGTGCAAAGGTACTAAAAATCGATCAGAATACCAAATATTTATTGCACAAATATTCAAAAATGTGCAGAAAATGTGCAAATGATTCTCCGCGGAAAAATTTGTAGAAAATAGTATTAAGCCTTCATAGTGACATCTTACTATTTGATATACAGAAGATTAACATATGAAGGCTTGCTCTAAAAGCCTTCATGGAGCCTTCATATAAGGCCTATTATCTACCACAAACTACCTAATCCGTACTTCATTCAGATGATTGTTCCCCCTACTTCCGACAAGGGGAACGATGAGTTCCCTCGGAGAAAACTGTCAGTTCCCGCCGTGGAAACTCGCTGTTCCCTTATTCTTTGCTAATATGGAACTACCTGATAATTAGATATTTAAAGTAAAATATCGCATATTTTAGCCCTATTTTCATGCCGGAACAACCGGATTATGAAGGCTATATGAAGGCTCAAAAGCCAAGGCTTCATAGTATAACATACTATAGACCAATAAGATAACTAAGCATATGAAGGCTTTATCAATTTTTGAAGAAATATTCCGCGAAAATATATAGGAGATAACACGAAATCACAGCAAAGAAATTAATCGGGTAATATTTGGTAGTCTTCTCGTTTATTCGTACCTTTGCAGTCATGAAAACGAAAAACGAGAACTTATTAGCGACACAGTCGCAGGAAGAAGCCTTCCGCGAGAAGGTTCGTCATTATCTGGTGTGTTTCATCGACAGCTGTCCCATGCGCGAGCAATGCCTCCGCTGGTTGGTGGGACAATATGCCCCAACCTTACCTTATGCCTATAACGCCATCAACCCCCGCAATCCCAAGATCGGTGGAGAGCAGTGCGAGATGTTCCGCAAGAATCAGCGAGTTGTGATGAAGCGTGGCCTGACACATCTTTACGATGATATGCCGGGAATTATGGAACATCGCGTTCGTGGACTGCTCATCGAATGGTGGGGCCACAAGAAATATTATGAGGTACGCAAGGGCCAACGCCTCGTCACCCCCGAGATGCAGCAAGATGTAGAGGACGCCTGCCACCATCACGGCTGGCAAGGCCCCATCAACTACGACGCCGAAGAAGAATCCTGGCTGTGGTAAGATTTAATATGAAACGCTTGGTAGTGTCGAGAATAAGCAGTACCTTTGCACAAATAAAAAAACTAAAGAATCAATGGACATACAGAAAATTGAAAATTACAAAAGCGCCTTTGATGCTATAACAAAGGTTGTAAAAGATGAAGATGGCAACGACATCGAAGTATGGTATGCTCGCGAATTACAAGACGTACTTGGGTATGCCAGATGGGAGAATTTCGTTGTCGCAATTGGTCGAGCTATGGAATCATGTAAGACGCTGGGAATCAGCGTGGATGACCATTTTCGTGAGGTCACGAAAATGGTCCAATTAGGTAGTGGATCTCAACGTGAAGTTCAAGACTTTATGCTTACCCGATATGCATGTTATCTGATAGCTCAGAATGGCGATCCGAAAAAAGAGGAAGTTGCTTTTGCACAGAGTTATTTTGCTGTACAGACACGTAAGGCAGAACTAATTGAGGCACGTCTGAATGAGATTGCCCGTTTGAATACTCGTGAACGCCTACGAGCTTCTGAAAAGCAACTTAGCAGAAATATCTATCAACGTGGTGTTGACGACAAAGGGTTTGGCCGTATTCGTTCAAAGGGTGATTATGCGTTGTTTGGTGGTCTTTCTACTGATCAGATGAAGAAACGTTTGGGTATTAAGAACGGAGCTTTAGCTGATTATTTGCCTACATTAACTATTGCTGCTAAGAACCTGGCTACAGAGATGACAAATTATAATGTAGAACAAAAGGATCTTTATGGCGAGGCAAATATTACAGCAGAACACGTGCAAAACAATCGCAGTGTACGAGGTATGCTGAACCAGCGTGGCATCAAGCCTGAGAATCTTCCTCCCGCTGAAGATATTAAGAAAGTAGAGCGTAAAGTGGCAAAAGACGAGAAACTCATGCAGAAGAAAACCTCAAAGTTGCCAAAGTAAGATAAAAAGTGTTGAGGACGTCTGGCACCACTGCGGCTGGCAAGGCCCCATCAACTACGACGACGAAGATCTTAACAAAACAACAGCAGCTACAACATATGAAGTTGTAGCTGCTGTTACTATTATATATAGGTATTAGTACCTCTTCAAAGCAACGTATATTTCGTCAAGTTTCCTTATTCTCGTTTATCTGGGTATTTCTTATCTTTCCTTTTTTTAGAAATCTTTCTCAATCTTTTCTTGAGAGATAATCTTTGTAAGAAGGAGCTTGCGATCATCATCAGAAAGGGCGTCTGCATGGCCACCAAACACATTCATGCATAGAATAGCATTCACGAAATGATGCACTTCACCTTCAGATTTAACAATGATATGTGAAATATCACCGACATTAAAAGTCAATGTCTTGGCTTTCAGTGCGTCTGAAGGCTCCGGCTTAGTCCCATCACCCCGCCATCTCTTATACTCATCAGCAGACCACTTCCAATCAATTCCTTCACCAGTTGCGACATAACGCCATTCGTTTTCGATGTAGTTTGATTGCATTTGCCCACTAGGTCCTTGGCTGAAAAATCTCTTCACATAGCCATAAAGACTATAAACAGCATCTTTTGCATTGCCTCGATTAAAGAATGGCACAAGTGCATCAAGAGACTTTTTATCAGAGAGATTGATTGTTATTCCCGTGTCATTACCGCCTTTTTTCTTCACCTCTTCATCCAATGAGCGTTTATAAGATCTCAAGAAACCAAGACTCACCAGAATCCTTTCATCATTAACATACAAGATGGGATTGATCAGATGTCTCAGAGCCCATTCCTTTGTCAACCCAATGGCATATTCCCCATATCTCTCTTTGAACAAGGTAGTTCTTGTCAACGGGATATCACAGAAACTTATCATGGGAACACCGACAGTTAACACCCTGTCAGCATAAGACAAGTCTTCCTTGCAGAAATTAGGGAACAGCCCTGTTTCTAGAATCCTCAACAATATGCTAGGATCCTTTGTAAAGTGGAAAAGCGAAGATGTTCTATAACTCGGCATAATTGTATATTTTGGTTTACATACACACTTATGTTGACAGACACTTTTTCTTCTCGATAGCACTATGCAGATACTCATCTACAACTTGGGTATCCAACTCAAAAACGGTATTCCCGTACTTTTCATCGGTCTCTGAAAAGCCATAAGATAATAATATCATTTTTACCATCGAACACTTTCTTGCCTCGCTATAATTTAGTACATGGCCTTTTTTCTTCTTTGGATCAGAATAGTGTTTTTGAATCGTCTCTTTCGCCACCCTATTTACATTCACTTTTGATAGCAAAAAATGATCCAACTTATCCACATACACATGAGTTGCCCTAATAATCGCAGCCACCTCTTTAAATGAGGGAGGTATGCCTTTATCAAAGTTTTCTATTGAATCTAAAATAGATAAACCTTGAAAAGTATCCTCATACCATTTGCTGTTTCTTTTGTCACTTAGTGTGTCTTTGTAACGTTTTCCAAGTTTGTTCTCGGCGTCAAAGTGAGTCGTATTGTTACGCCACTGAATACCAAGAGCCACTAAAGAAGCATATTTCAAGATGTCAGAATCATCAGTTTTCAGGATAGCCAATGTATATGTATCCATCTTTTGTGACACGGACTGTCCTGCTCCTGATATATTATTAAAGAGTCCTTCAGATTCAATTATCGTGGGTTTACGATGAGCCAGAATAAAATACATATCTAGGTTGTCTATAACCCAAGAAAGAGCAGCATTTAGAGCAAATCGAGAGCTCCTTTGAGCGGATTGTCTCTTGCTCTTGGGATTCCATGACGTACTAAACTGGGCTGTTTTTGTTATCTCTCCAGCCTCTATAGCATCCAAGCCAACTAAAATTGTTATCAGAAAATGATTGGCATTACCAATTCTTTTCTTGAACAGTCTCTTTGCAAAGCTACTTTCCAAAATTAGATGCTCCATATCCAGCAGAAAACAGCCAAAACAAGAATCGAACTTTTTCCTCATACTTTTAAGGCACCCAAAGATGCTCTTAAGGTATGCGTCCTAACCAATAGACGATTGGCTGTATATATACAATTATCTTACTAGCATTCTAAACAATCAAATAATTTACTCTTCTTCGTCATCAACTTTAACGATTCTAATATCTGCGTATTTTCTATTTTTACATTCTTTCCTTTCTTTCATTCCATTAAGAAATAAAAGATGGCTAGTAACTGCCTGTTCAAATCCTATACGATTTATGAACACATCAAATGAGAAATATTCTACGAACTTCTCACCAATCTGATCCAACCACCCTAAATATTTCCAATCTTTATAAGAAAGCAAGAAGAATGGTTTTAACTTAATTGACATTTTAAGCGAAATCTTATAATTATGAACATCTTCAAATGCACGATTCATATAATAACTCTCAAAATACCTTGGCAACACCGTTCCAAATCCCATAAACTTAGACTCAAATCGAATATCAAAGTTTCTATTTTTTATTATTAAAGAATCACCATCTCTGCACACCTTTGAATTACGTGGCAATTCTATTTCTAATCTATCATAAAAGGCCCCATCTTCACCATTCATATACACTATTTTACCATTGTCAGATTCATTCCCATTAACCATCTTTTGAAATTTCTCACGTTCCTCATAAGGTTTTGAAATCAATTCTATCACCCTATTCTTGATTAAGACGTCGGGAATCTGTTCTCGTCCTATTATTTCTGTTGCATCGTTATCAACACCTGAAAAATATGAATTAAGTTTTAAGGAAATCCAATGAACATAAAGATACTCGAGAAATTCATTAACAAACGTCTTTCCCTTTTTTCTCTGTCTATCCTTCCACTCAAAAGAATCCTCCCATAATGGTTTATATGCCTTATTCTCCGACATAACAGAAACAAAAGCATTATAAAAATCCTCATTGAAACTGAATCTATTTATCTCAATAATGTTTTTCTCTTTATCAATGGGAAGAAGAGTATCAACATTTACTTCATATGAAGAGCATCCAAAATACTCTTTTATGTAACAAAGAGCGACAAATAACACACATAGCGCACCAGGAATCACAGCAATTAACAAGTTTGTTTCTTTGGTTATGGCATTTGCTATAAGCGAAACACCCGTTGATAATATCACAACTAAAAGAAAGTTCTTGAAAATATTATACTTCTGTAATTTAACTTCAGATAATGGTTTCATCGTTTCAATACATTAATAGAAAACAGCCATAACTTCTCAACTAATCTTATATTACCAGAATATAAACTATAAGACTCGATTTCATCTGACTCTTCGTTTGGGTTCATATTTCTATGGCAAAATAGTTTGGTCGGAATCCCATTTAAACTAGCATTCCTTCTATTATGTCGAACCACCCTTTTATCTCTCCATCAGGGTCACGTTCTACAAGCCTTTGGTAATTCATTGTATTTCGGAAAACACTACTAAGCTTTATTTTGGATTTATTATCATTAAGACCTTTCCATCCCATCTTTGCAGCATAGGCAGCGCCAAACCGTGCCGGTACTCCATCAGAGTCAGTCTCAACAGTAACTCCATAACTATCATATATGGCGTCTTGATGGAGATAATTTTCAATTTCCCTTTTTTTAGTTAGTCCAGCCCATGATCCATCACCTCTCCCATTAATCGAATCAACAGTATTCTGATAAGTCGCTACATCGTTGTCATAGATATGGAATTCTTTACAGTGTAATTTCTGTAAATACTGATAGTCTACCCAGTGTTTCAATATACTACCACCTAAAGGTATAATCATTATCTCTGGTGCATTCTCTATATCTACTAAATCATGATAATGCTCATGTAAGCATCTATTAAATGATTTCATCGCATCCACGTCAGTAGGTCCTTCTACGCATACGACAACTTTCACATGCGGACGGACATCAGGCAGGATACCTAATGCAGCGAAAACTTGATTTATGACATCATTGCTAGGTGTACATACTAATACCAGAGGATTTTGATCAGCATCTCTAGTTACAAATCTAACACTTTCTAGCGGTAACTCCTTAGAAATGTTTGGACTATGGGTTGTCAATATCACCTGACTATTCCCTGAATTAGCCAACTCATAGAAAGAATCTATTAATACCTTCTGATTATTAGGATGCTGACCTGTTTCTGGTTCTTCAATGGCATAAATTACATCGCATCGATCATCAGCTTTAGCCCGTCTGTCAGCAGCAGCCTTGAAGAAACTTACTAATATCATCCTTCTTACACCACTACCCCTTTTATTCAAAGGGATACCTTCATCAGTTGCCATATTAATAGAAAATAGCCCATTCCATTTAGCAGGCGTAGGGGGCGTAAACTTCGGAGACAATTGTTGTGCCAAGTCTGGACTAATCTTTTTCAGAGCCTCAAAGGTGTCATTTGCGTTTTTTTCAGCTTCTTCTTGTACTTTCTTTTTTATTTCCTCTATTTGACCATCAACTTGTTTCAATGCTTCCTTTATGGCATTTTTCATCGGATCTTGCACCTCATCGTCACTATCCTTGCTACTGCGATCACTTTGGAATAGAGCATAAGTAGGAAGATACTTTTGCAGTTGACTCCATATGTCTTTTGTCCCTGATAGCGTAACAGGAATCTCAACAACCTCTAGCAAACTGGTGGCATTAAAATGATTCCATATGTTCTTTCGCATTGATGGATTACCATTCAATGAAGATTCTATAGCATTCGCACGGATAATCTTTTTTAGATCATTTTCCTTCATACTTAATAGTGACTCCATTTCAGGTAAGCGAGGGTGCTTCGCTATGATGGTAACAGTCTCTACAATTTTTGACTTACTACAATCAAACTGTTTTCTCACCCTCAATGTATCTGTATCTATAGTAAGATACTCCTCGTCAAGATTTGTTTCAGCATCTGCATCTAGGATAAGTTTATCAGGTAGGTTACAAAAGTCACAAGTCATAGTAATAACCTTATTTGCCCCCGAATGTATATTTACATCCGTCGGATCAATTTTAACGGTCTCATTATTAAAGAAAATCTCAAGAGCCTCCAAGATGCTCGATTTTCCGATATCATTTTTGCCGACAATAGTAGTTAGGGCATCAAATTCAACTTCGATGTCCTGATAACAACGGAAATTTTCTATTCTTACACGTTTTAGTTTCATAAGCTAATTATTGATACCTCTGATGGTCCATCTGTTAGATTATTAACCTACATATATGACCCCTAAATAGTTGTTATCATTTCGATGAGGATTGTAAAAATGAGTACCCGACACAATACTGCGCCCATTGTCACCAAGTAAACCCCACATTGGATTATAGAACATTTTGAATCCTCGTCCATTCACTGTCCTTCTCAAATTCATAGCGACGGTCTTATCCATCACTGCATTGAAACATGAAGAGCCAACCATTCCTTCTTCAAAAGGATTCCTATTCAAATCACCACATACTATTGTCAGATTGTTCCTTCCCGCTTTTTCCATCTCATTAATTGCTTGGACGACGTATCTAACTTCCTCTGCTTGATTGGATTCTGCGTTTGAATCATTCGTCTTACTAATCAGGTGGCATAATACTTGATTGAACGTCTTATTCAATGATCTACTTATATAACGCTTAACTGTAAAACGTCGCTCATCATGTATAGTGATTAACTCATTCGCGGGAAGAACTGGAAACACCTCAACTTTAGCGGGTACAATAGATCGTAAATAGCAGAATGATGGATATACCTTCTTTAGCTCCCTCAGAAGTCTTTCCTGTTCGCCATTAGGGATTTATTTTTCTTCAGTATACATTGCTATGCGAAGAAAGTTATCAAAACTCCTGATCTATCCTCGGGTTAAAACCGCTGTAATCAATCATACATTATCAAAACAACAGCACCAACCGAACATCCTACTGCCAATAACTACGGATCAAAGAACTGTCCACTGATCCACTACATCGATCAACTCCTCAGGGTCACCCTATCCTTGCGAACAGAGCATACCCGTTGTTCCGATATGTAGCTCCACACTTCATAGATGACTGATGACCAATGCATCGATGATTAGTAGTAACCGCTGGCAAAAATAAACAATAATTCTGAAACTCCCAAACAACTCCCAATATTTTTTCACGAACACCTTAATCTAACCCAAGCCAACACCTCAGCCACCATAGCAGCATGCACACAACTATCATTATAGAACACGCTGATCACCACGCTCTCCAGCCCAGCCTTCTTCACACCTTATTTATATATAAGAAGCGCCTCCTCAGTCTATCTCAAACATCCTCAACTCACAGTGATAAAGGATATTTTTGAAAAGAATGGTGATACGCCCAAATTGCTGACGGTTCATTTTACGATGCCTCCTTTTAAACCAAATAACTTCCGACACCAAAGGTCATTGGGGGGAGGTGCTATTATGGACACAGCCCCATATGCTGTATCTGTAGGCAGATATTTCTTTGGGTCAAGACCAGAAAAGATCTCCTGTGTGGTTTCAGAGCGCCAGCAAGATGGTTTGGATATTGAATATAGCCTGATGATGTCATATCCTGACGGAAAGACGATGATTGGACATTTTGGCTTCAATACAGAATATATCAATCAGGTGCACCTGATGGGTCATCGTACGAATGTTTTGTGTAATCGTGGCTCTTCTTTGGCTTGGCCTTGCCTTCAGTATCACAATTACATTACACGTTATCTGGCCCTGGATTAAAGTTAACAAAGAACTCTTCCCGTTCTCTTTCCAATGAAGAAATCTCGTGACACATAAACTTGCATGTGAAATCATAAAACGGTTTAGCCGTTGCCAACTCGTCTGGCCTCTGGAAATTTAGTTGATCCTCATAATACCTGACCAGTTTCTCGCCCTTAGATCTGTCAGCAGCAAAGAGAAACACATACTGACACCCAACATATTTCAATGCATTCAGTATTTGAGGGACCACAAAATACCAAAAAATCGTTGTTCCTCTTAACTGAGGCAGTTCAAAGTTTTCCCATAAATCATCTGTTTCACTGTTTGAACAGAAATGAACAAGTTCTATTCCCGAGAAAGTTTTACCAACCCTCGCGATATCATCATTCAATTCCTTCTCCAGTTCTTCCAAGATGTCAAGTTTCTGCTGGGGCAGCTTGTGCAGGTCATATCTCGTGACACCTTTGCAGGCTCTTATCTTTTCCATCACATCCGCAACATCCTGCTTTTGTTGTAGCGTCAATGATTTGTCATCCGATATATCATCCAATTCTTCCGACAGTTTCTTCAGCCTTTCCAATAACTCAGGCTTTATAAAGTGGTCAAACAGCAATCCGCATTTCAGAGAAAAGAAGAACAATATCTGACCATTAGGATGTTTCACCACATAGTAGGCAGTACTATTCGACTCATCCTCAGAGTAGGCTTCATTCCTTAAAGTCTGAGCTATATCGTCATTAATGTCATTAGAAAAATTGTCAACCAAGTACATATTGTCTACATCTGACGACAATCGTTGACATTCAAGGTTATCCAGAATAGCCTGTTGTTCTGAGGTAATCTTCATAGTCTAATTAAGTTGGTTCCCTGACTTGTTCAATTCCTCAAGCTTCATGCAACGCTCTTTATAGCGCATGGCATCTTCTGTTATGTCCTCAAGCTTCATCACCACATCTGACTCATCGTACTTCCCATACCCCACACGAGCCCTTTTCCACGACAATTCGCCATGAGAAATAGCACTTAGCATCACTGATTTTGATGGGGCAAACTCTCTAAACACCTCATCAAAAACAGGTAAAAATCGCCTTATAAAGGCATCGGAAGGCATATCCTGAAGTTTATCAAGCTTGTATAAGGAGCGGATATCCGGTAGGACTGGGCCGTAAAGCCATGCATGGAAAGTAGCTTCAAACATCGGATGCCCCGTCTGAGCGATACATTCCCTCTGCGTGAAATAAAGAAGCTTATGCAACTTCATTTCATCAATCCTAGACCCGAACATCTTCTGGTATCGGTCGCAGATGTAAGAGGCAACTTTCACAACATCTTCCATTGTCACTATATCTTTTCGGATGCAAATTTAAACTTTTTCTTTCAAATACAAGCAAAATCAATGCCAAAATTTGCACTTTAAGCATTATTTTGAGCATTTATAACTGTACTTAATCCTTATTCCCCACCTGTAGATAGGGATTTCCAAACAAATGAAGGCACGCCCAAGCTGATGGAGATACAAATTTCTCTTTAATAGCCATATTCGAATGAAACACAGCATCAATAATGTATTCTCCATGCATAAAATGATCCATAAAAGTGGCCAGCCATAAAGGAAGAATTTCTGCAGATAAACTCCACATTGGCGCTATAACTGATTTATAGCCCATTCGTATATACCTTTTAACGATGGTATGTACGGCTCCATCATACTCTTTATAAATAGCACTACCAGAATGGCATACAAACAATATCAACAATTTACCGGATCCAACAATCTTATCAGTATCAATAATAGGCTGACTATTTGCATAAAACCACTCGCTCTCACTAATATTCTTTCCGCCATGGGCACATACGATATTCATGTCGGAAGACAAAGGCTTGACCGGAATGTTAGTTTCGCATATCAGGAATTGATATTCAGATAAAGTGTTTGCCAAATGAGATTTTATTCCAGAAAATGTTATTTCACCACTTTGAATAGGTGTCCAAAAGGATCTTGAAAAGTTGTGAGGTAGTAATAATTCTGACCTATTAGTTTTTATAAGCAATTCCGTAGAAATAATGTTGGCTGTGGGCATACGTTGACCCACGAACTCACTTAATCTTTCGTCCACGAAAAGTTGATGAGGATAGGATTCTAATTCCATGTCCTTTACGAACATAGCTCTACCTGCAACGTTAGGAATAGACAAGCAACATGACTTAAGAGTCTCAAACAGACAAACACTCTCTTCCGCCAGCTCTTTCTCGGTCTTTTCAAACCTATCACCTGCCCTCGTTATATAGTCACTGCGGAACTGCAACTTAGAAACGACATCCTGTTGTACTGTCTGGGTGTCAACTAGTTTTAATGATTCTAGATAATCCATCCCGAACATCTCGTTCATTAGTGACAACCTACATACATGATCATCCCCCAACCCTATCCACATTATGATATCTTCATGCTCTGGACGTAAGAATTTCTTAAGATCAGTAACACTGATATAAGGTTGATGACCCTCAATATTATCATCCTCAATTTCCATAACAGTAAGTGGGGCTTTATAACGATCCTGCTTGACAAATGTATAGTCTGCTCTTACCATCATTGCCAACAAGAACTCTTCTGGATTATTATCTTTTACAGAGGACTCAACTACTTTTCTTGCCATTTTTTTTGCAATTGTACTGTCATGACTATAATTAGCCGAATAGCGGTCGCTATTCAACCTAGTCATTATCGTCAACAAATGATTAGCAAGGCTTTTACTATCATCAAAAAAATCTATATAAAGTTCATTTCCTTCAATTACAAGTTCCTTCTCAACTATTTCCTCATAAGGGGCCAACCCGGACAAGTCGTGATCACCGAATACTTCGTGTATACTCTTAAACAATGTATAAAGAGGTAATGCCACACGTTTTTTAAACGACAATATATCCGTTTCGTTCTCTTTCAAGAAACGAATAGTCTCACTAATCGAAGTTTCATCATGGGTAAAGACTTTTGCTGTTAGAACCGTATAATAAACCGACATCTTCTCAAAAGCATTGCAACCAATACTATCAGAAATCGCTAACAAACAATTCATTTCTTTCTCATCATATCGATTAACTTCACGTAAGACTTTAAGAATAGTCCAGATAATATCAAAGATAATTCTTTTGGGTATGACTTTGTATCTCTCTAAATACGTGAATGCAATTTCCAAGTATAATAAAGCTCCTAAAGGACTTGAAGAATCAATATAGGAAGATGATGCCACTACATAGGGATACTCTTCAAGATGCTCACGATAGCCTATCACCAATGTCGTTTCTGCCAAATCCCTTGCTTGTTGTTTGTGCATTGATGAATTCAAACGGCTAATCACACTCATCGTACTGTTGAAAAACAAATCCATGATCCCGTCTTTTTCGCAAATTGCATATTCAACAGAAAGCAAAGACATAGCCACCTTTATAGTATCTTTGTCCCAATTAGTTTGTATTGCCAAAATTGATATCTGATAATGACAATAAGTAGCTAACAATTTTCGATCGTCGTTATTCAGTCCATCAGCTATCTTAGTAAGAGGTTCGCTGAATAGATACATTTTTGGTATTTTGTTCACGGCATTCATTAACAGCATTTCCGCCTTTCTCTGGTTAATCTCATCTTTCGGAAAATCCATATAAAATTCCATTGGCGATTGATCTGATGAGACTAATACTGCATTTCTTTTAACCCAACCAATTGCATAATCAGTCATAACCATAATAGCCGTATTACTCACACGGCCAAGCTGGTCAACGAGATATTTAACCATTTTTTGAGCATTAATAAAGTCCCTCTTTGCATAAGGTATGCCCATGTAGAGAGCCCTTTCTACATGCTCCACCACCTCTTTCTGCGATTTCCCTATGGCCTTATCTATTTCGGACTTAATCTTCTTATACATTTTAAGCAGCTTTTGTCAGGAGATCTATTATCCTCCGTTTTTCCACCTTCCATTAATATCTTTGTACTTTAGTTCTGTTGGTGCATCCCGATGGTTGTATGATTCTGTGCTCTGTGAGTCTTAAGCAAGGTATGCCTTTTCATCTTTTACTGCAATACAATCCCACTCCTCGGGGGCACCCCATTGTTGCGAACAGAGCGAATGTACAAATCCTATTTCCGGCAATACAATTCATAGATGATTGGAATCCAAATGCACCGATGATTAGTAGTAACCGCTGGCGAAGGTACGAATTATTTTTCATACTTCCAAATCTTGACGCAGCTTTTTTACTATCACCGCATCTAAAACCAAACCAGCCCTGACCTGCAAATGCAAATCAGGGCTGGTGATTATATGAACAGCCTCGAAGACGTTTCTCCCTGGTAGCCTCAAAAGAAGAACCACGACAGAATTACTACCGTAAGCTGTCAATTTTGACGTTCGGGCTTGAAAACAACCTTTTAGGGCTGTTTTTGCCACCTGACGCGTCTAAACTATATTAAATTTTATTGTTTTTTAATGCCAATGGTCATTGGCAGCATATTCTCATAATCAGTTCTTCCTTGCATGATCGCCTTGAAGAATTCCTTAAAATATTCAAGCGTTGACACACCACACATCTTACACGTCTCGATAAACGTGTGGTAAATAACTGATACTTCTGCACCATCATGACTGCCAAAAGTCAGTGAGTTCTTGCGCTCTACTGTCATAGGGCGTAGGGTGCGTTCCGCAAGTGAATTATCAATACTGTACCGGCCATCTTTCAGATATAGGACGAGCTGGTTCCAGAAGCTCTTCAGATAGTTGAGTGCCTTGTTCATTAGGTCTCCTCTCATACCACTTGTATCAGCCAGGAGCTTGTCTAACCGCTGCCGTATTCTCTGTATGATTTTGGTGGTCTGTTCTCCTTGCCGTTCTTGCTGTATCTGCTGTGGAGTAAGATGTCTCAGTCGGTACTGTTCTTCCAGATCATACAGTCTTCCGATGTTCGAGATAAAGTATTCGGCATCTGCATCCTTACCCTGTTCCTGAGCATACTTAAACTTTGCCCTTGCATGGGCCAGACAGCACAGGTGGTCCACATCTACCAGTTCTTTATCCAGATACATATAGACATTAAAGCCGTCCGACTGGAGAGCATCGATTTCAGTATTACCAAGGAAGTCGCGAAGCACCTGGCGTCCACGACTGCCATCATCATAGAAATAGACTGCAACCTTGGCTTCCTTATTCACCATACACCAGATGTATTTCTTTCCGTACTTACCAGCCACCTTCACTCTGCACCAGGTCTCATCACAGTTAACGACTGCACCCTTAGCGAGAAGCTTCTCCTTAAGTACTGGAAGCACTCTCTTAAGGTACTCTGAGCCCTTTACAAACCAGTTGTATACGGTATTGCGGCTAACGTTCATCTTGTTGTTCAGCAGGCGCACCATCTCACGATATACCGGAGTATTCATATGGTACTTGTTGAATACGAGATTGGCTAGCAAAGAGCATGAAGCGTGAGTGCCAGGGAAACGGTCTATTGCAGTCCCGTTTTCTGTCTCCGCGCTTACCTTTGGGAAGTAGCCTTTGCGCATAATACCGTCCTTATCCTTGTAGATAATCATCTCGTAGTCGTGCTGTACAATGTATGATACCTGCTCGTATGTTGACTCATAAACGCTCTTGATAATGGTTGCTCCTTCAGGAAGGAGATTCACATCAGACTCATGTATTACACGGTTGTCTGCAAACATCGTCTGATACTTCATACCTTTGCGATACTCGAAGCTCTTCTGGGTCTGCTCCGCCGATCCAGTCTCCTCTGCGGGTGCAGCATCAGCTTGTTGATTTGAGCTCATAGCAGCACCATTAGTTCCATCGAAATCATCCTTGTCTTTCTCTCTGTCCTGTACAGGTGCAGCCTTCTTCTTGGTGCCCTTCTGACTGGTAGAGCCAAAGCGGACTTTGTTACCGACTGATATCTGTGACAGCAGGTCATTGACTTTCCGCTGGAGGGTCTTATTCTGAGTAGTAAGGTCAGCCACCTGATTAGTCAATCTGTCGATAGACTTCATCAGGTTCGACTGGGTCTTTACATCCTGCTTATGAATATCCCTCAGGTCCTTTACCATATCCTTCAGTTCCTGGTTCTCCTGTGACCGTTCATCCTCGCGTTTAACAAGGAAGTGTATCATTGAAATCAGCTGGTCTTTTTCCATAGAAATGTATGGATCTTCCGCAGAGATTGGCTCCGTTTCCATCCCCTGCAGACGTTGCATCATCAGCACTCGCTTCAATAATTCGTCCTTCTCCATACCTTCTATTTACTCTACAAAGGTACGAAAAATTTTTGAAATATGCAAGCTTTTTAATCATTTAATTCGCTGATTATCAACGTTTTCCACAAAGTTTAACATTCCATTCGGATGGCTTTTATTTTATCGTAAGTTGCTTAATCACAGGCGATTCTAGCACTGCCACCAAATCTTTCCAATCAATGGAATACACCGGCTTTTCATCCACAAAACTCAATCTCATAAACGTGTAGCCATTGGTAAATGTCTTCTGATGTACGTAGTAGGCATTCTCTTCGAAATTCACCATTTTTACCGTTCTTCTGTTCTTTGACATGAAGATAAATACACTCCCGTCATGAGTTGTAAGATGATGCTTGTGCTTTACTATCTGGAGCAACCTGTGTGCTCCGCAACGCATGTCATTAACATCGGGTACGAAATAGAACTTCTTCAGCCCGGAGATTGTCAGCATACCACCTCCAATCTCTCAATCAGGTGCTTGAGCTCAGTGAAACTAATTCCAGTCTTGGCAATTCTCATCCCGTCTGGAAACTTGATGCTGATGGAGATCTTCTTGTTGATATTGGTCACCCTATCAGTGGGATATTTGAATGGGTGACTGACGGGATCATGCACCTGGCTTTCTTCACTTACCTTCTCAACTTCTGACTGGATGTTAGCATCCTCACCCGGATTACCTGTTATCGAAACAGGATAAACCTTCTTATGCGTTTTCTTGTACCATTTCTCAAAAGTAGGATAGTCAACTCCATGCTTTGTGCAGAACTCCTCTATCGAGATGTTCTTTGGGAGGCCCTCGGCCTGGTACAAAAACCAAAGGCTCTCAAAATCTTTACTGCTGTATACCATAGCTCTCATTCTTTGAACGAGCGCAAAGGTATCATTTTCCCACCTCATATACAAGACGTCAAAATTGACAGCTTACATTACTACCACCGCCAATATTTCTATGGCAATGATGGCATACGCCATTATGTGTCGTCTGTTAATGTGTCGATTGCTAATTTATTCTAAATATAAATTTTTGTTATCCTTATACCAATCCTCCAGCGCTTCCTCAAACGTCCATTTAAATTGATAGCCACTCTCCTTCATCTTCTTACCACAGATATTAGTGGAAATCTGGAGTTTCTTCACCCTTGCAGGGCATATACCCATCGGGCTACCTATCATCTTTGCACCAGCCGCCATTGGCATAATAACCGAGTTGGGGATATAGGGAACAGCCTGCTTCAATCCCGTCACCTTCTTCATCGACTTTACAATCTCCTCTATCGTATAAGCTGGTTCAAAAGTACAGTTAAAGATGTCAAAAGGAGTCTTGCGCTCTTCCACGTTCCATAGGATAAATCTTACTAGTTCCTTTACATACACACATGCCTTGATAGTGTCCTTACGTCCAGGAAATGCGAATGTATGCTTGCGAATACCCCAGTAAAGACGAGAGAAGTTCCCATTCTCACCCTTACCAAACACAACGCCAGGACGAACAATAGTCAGTTTTCGATTTGCGTCCCCCGCTTGCCAAGCCATATGAATCTTTTCTGCCACTAACTTCGATATACCATACGCCGTATTCGGAGTAGGAAGTGTTTCCTCTGTCTTCAGCTGTTCAGATGCGCCATATGGCGCAATTGATGATGTAAACACCATATTCCTGATACCGTACTTCTCTGCGAAGGCACATATATTCTCTGCTCCACGGATATTCGTCTCAAAATACTCTATATCTTCATGCCCAGGTGTACGATGCACTGCTGCGAAATTGAATATTACATCTTCTGGAGTTGGTGTAAAGGGTAACTCTCCAATTAGCTTACGGATATCGAACTCTAAATAAGTCGATCCAAGCGATTCTCCCTCACGAACCGCAGGCTTATAATTCTTCACTACCGGATTCGGAGTCCCTGGCTTTACAATATCCAGATTCCAAACTTTAGCCTTTGGATGTACTTCGTTTAAAAGATTAGTAAGATGAGTACCGATAAAACCGGTACCACCAGTGATGATATAATTCATGCTTTAAACTCCTTGTATTTCTCTTCAACGAACTCTTTTATTTCCCTCTTAAATCGTTCTTCTGAAAAGCCCTCGGCCCACTCTCTGCAATCTCGAGGAGAGAATGGCTGCTCCCCCATTGCCTCAAACCGTTTCACAGCTTCCATGATAGCTTCAGGTGTCTGTTCCTTGAAGAACAAACCAGTTTTCCCATCACAAACAGTTTCGAGAGAACCTCCATGGCCGTATGCGATTACGGGGGTTCCACAACTCTCTGCTTCAATGGGTATCATACCGAAATCTTCATCTGGCGCAAATACAAAACACTTGGCATGCTGCATTTTCTCTTTTAAGACATCAAAGGGCTGATAACCCATTACCTCAACATTTGGACCAGCCAGTTTTTTATATGCCTCCAAATTAGGACCACCACCAATAACCACCAATTTCTTGTCTGGCAACTGATTAAAAGCCTCAATGACTGCATCTATTTTTTTATAGGCCACCAAACGACTACTGGTGAGGTAATAGTCCTGCTTGTCCTCACATAGTTCAAATCGAGATATGTCAATATTGGGGTGTATCGTTACAGAATCTCTTCGGTAAGTCTCTTTAATTCGACGACCTACATAGTCAGAATTACTAATATAATGGTCCACACGGAAACTACTCAACATATCCCACTTCCTGATTCTATGCAGGAGGTATCTTACCAACCAACTCTTTAATCCTTTCGTCAGATTCGACTCTTCCAGATATTCATTATACATATCCCAGACATAGCGTATTGGAGAGTGAACATAGCTAATGTGCAATTGATCTTCCTTCGTTAGCACACCTTTAGCCACACAATGCGATGAGGAGATAATAATATCGTATCCTCGCAAGTCGAACTGCTCTATAGCAAATGGAAACAATGGCAAGTATGCCCTATGTTTCTTCGTGCCAAATGGCATTTTTTGTATGAAAGAAGTATGTACTTTCTCCCAAGGAATACCTAATTCTTCACAAATCTCTTTTTTTGCGACCAGCGTATATATATCCGCATCTGGGAAAACGTCTAATATCGCCTTAGTTACTTTATCCGACCCGCCAACAGTAACGAGCCATTCTTGTATAATTGCAACTTTCATTTTGAGTTTTTTAGATAATGGACAAATTAATAAACTTGCCTTTCATATATATAGATCTTATGCATTTGTTTTAGGGGAGGATAATTCTTTGTACGAATCAGCTATGCGTCTACAAAAAAAACTATAAACATGAGAATTAACCCATATAGGCTCAAGTAGTTTTTTTCTAACTTGATCAAACAACACAATCCAGATATATGTTAGTAATACAAATGTGAATAAATACAAAATGAACCAATCAGAGCCAATCCATGACGAAACCTGATAAACTTTATTCCATAGAATCTCATAAAAATTCGGGGTTTGGTGTACTATATACACTGCAAATGCAGAACCAGCAAACCAATTGATACATTTACCTGTTCCAATATCTAACTTTATAAAGAAATAGAATATGCACAAAGATATAAGAAGATTGGGAACTGATTTAAAATCATCAATATATTGGATTGCTATAGTAACACCCTTATATTCGCAAAATGTCAAGAATAAATATAGAATAATGCCAATTGACAAAACAATCCACCTGTTGATATGAAAAGACTGTATAGAGGTCTTGTACTGTCGCATGGCCAAATAGACAAAATCAAACCAAACAAAAGAGCATATAAAATTATCCCATATTTTGGGCGTAATAGTACTGAACACACTAATGAGGATAAATAATATTATCACCATAAATTTGCCCCCCCCCCCAGATTGGGGAATAAGATTCATAAATGGAATAAGTAAAAGCATAGCAATATACGCAGATCCAAACCATACAGGCCTAAGGGTAAACGGCATAAAACAACGGATAATATCAACATCTGAGTGAGGTAAGTCGAGCAAAAGTATTACAACAGATATACTTATTGTATAGAATGCCATTTGTCCATATAACTTTAAAATCCTTTCTGCTTTGAAACTTGACTCCACTAAAAACCATGTTCCTATCAACAGGAACAAGTTTACACCAATTCTGTGACCTGAGCCTGCAATATAGGATGATAACAATTTTTCTCCTGAGGCACAATTCAAAACCTCAGTCTGATGAATCATGTGACCAGCAATGATTGCAAACATAGCAAGAATTCTCAGCAGCTCTATATTACTATTTCTTACACTAATCATTATTGTTTCCAATTTCTTTCTATTATTAGCCAACAAAAAACTTTTTGATTTTATTGAAGAGGAAATCTTCAATAGGAGTAGGAATTATATAAAGAGATAATAACAACGTTAACTTATACAAGAAGCCCTCCAAATAGCGATTTAGCAGTTTGTAATTCTCTTTATAAAATGGCTTATCCCTATAAACAGAAGTTATATTACGAAACATCTTGGGCTTCGAATAAGTCTTCCTATATTCTTTCCATTTCTCAAAATATTCTTCGCCAAGTTTTTCGAACACACGTGAGATTCCTACTATAAAATAATACGCTAACCTTGTAGGATATCCCTCCGACTTACTTAATCTTTGTACAAATAATGGGAAAGGGATAAAAATGCATTTACTCTTTTCTATACCTTTATATAAAACATAAAGCCACTCATAGGCAATACATTCATATTGTAGTGGATCATCAACAAAGGGCATCCATAAGTCTTTTCTAAATACATTTGAAGACATAAAACTTGGTAGATCAAAGTACCTTAAAATAAAATCTTTTCCTGTTTCATAATAATTGCAACTCGCATTGTCATCAAAGTGATTATATAGTGTCCTATATGGGCTGGTGTCAAGGTCCGAAATAAAATAATTAAAGTGCAGAAGACCTATTCCGGGGTTTTCTTGGATGTAATTTAAGATTGTACTTACAAAATATGGTGGCATTAAATCATCATCTCCATGTAGGAAAACATATTCTGCATCAGATAACTCTATACCGTATTTGAAATTATATAGATAGCCTTTATTACTTTCATGACGATGATAAATCACAAAAGGGTATTCCTCAACTACTCTATTCATATACTCCTCTGTATTATCAACAGAAGCATTGTCACAAACCACAAGCGACACATCATCCAACCAAGGAAGTATTTGCTTAATAATAGATTCTATTGTACTTTTAAGGATGTCTGCTCTATTATAAGTTGGAACGATTATACCTAATTTCTTCATTGTTACACCATTATAGTAGTTCTTAATGAGTTAATTTTACGAAGGAGCTATAAATACGTCTTATTACAGTCTCAGTATACCTATTTGTTTTTAAGAAAGCTGCTAATGAAGAAAAAGTTTTTGCAAATACATATAATATGAACTTAGGACAAATACCAAGAAACAAGAGGAAATAATACCCTCCATCACACTGCTTAATAAAGAACCTATTTCTAATTACGTCTTTTACTGACCATTTCCCCTCACTCCTCCTCTTAATATGAAAGAACATACTTAGTACTCCTGCCTTCTTTGCATTATCCCTAATACATTTCATTTTCACGTCATATGGATAATAGAGAGGCAAAGACATCACAAGAAGATACCATTTTTTATACATTACATCAAATACATGATAAAGCCATCCGCTTTCCTTTGTGAGAATAAGATTCTGCACTGTAAGATTGGGATTAAAATATATTCGACTTTTTCTATTTGCAGTAGGATCAAACATTAATGCTGTCTGATTAAAGCAAGATGCCCTATATCGTTCGAAATCCATTTCATTGATTAGCCTTTCGTTATATATCATACAACTTATCCAAGTAAGATGCCATCCAATATCTTTCATCAAATCTATGGAGTTATCATAAACTTTTTTTTGTTTAGGGAGTAAAAGATGACGAGTCCCATCACCGCCATTGAGTATATAACCATCGAGTTCTTCTGCGGTCAAATCTTCAATAACAGAGTCAATACACTCAATATAGCTGGTATCAGACATAAGCCAGCGATATCTTGTCGATGGCATTTTGAGCACGTATTCAAAATTGTCATCAGGGCCTATATTTTTCACATGACGATGGTAGTGGACAATATCATATTTTTCCATATACTTTCTTACAATTACCTCTGTATTGTCTGACGAGGCATTGTCGGATACATATATCTGGATACAGTTATCCTGACATAAAGAAGCCATATTACAAAGAATCTGATCCAAACATCCTGCTCGGTTAAATGTAGGTATACAAATAGAAAGTATAGGATTTTTATTCATACTCAATGACAAGGTTTTATATCGCAAATCTCATCAACCCTTCCTTAAATGAAATAGAAGGACTCCATCCTGTATCTTTTGTAAGTTCGCTGATATCAGCAACTAGATGCATAGGCTGGTGAGGATAGTAATCTTTAGCGCCAAAAACAGCTTTCACTGAAGGATTAATGAGTTGAATAATATCAGCGATGTAATCAGACAATATACGTCCATTCCCTGAACCTAACGGGTAGGTTTTCCCATCTTTACCATTTTCAGCAATAGCCAAAATAGCTCTGCCCGCATCGTCAGCATAGAGATAGTCCCACATCTGTTCACATTTCGTCAGTTCCGGTGATCGACCAGCTTTCACCTCGTTAATAACATAACTGATAAGCGTATTCTCACCATCATTTGGACCATATACACTCAAGATGCGCACCCAGTTTTGTCGAATACCAAGATTCCCACACATCATGGCAGAAAGCTTACCCGCGGCATATTTTGCGATGCCATATCCACTTTCAGGTTGTTCCGGAAGTTTTGGCGTTAAATCAACCGTCTGAATCCCATATTCCGCTTGAGAGCCAGCTCCGACAAATACCTTACACCCACATTTCTTGGCCAATGCACACGCATCCAATGTATACTGGATATTACGTGCTTGCACTTCTACATCATCACGGGATGCTCCGAATGTTTTTTCCCAAGACAAATGGACAAAGGCATCATACTTCCCTTCTAATGTCAAAGAACGATAGTCGTCAAGATTGCATTCTACAATCTTGACGCGACTATCATTCGGAAGGTTTGAGAGTCGCCTAGAGCCTTTATGTACGATACAGGTAACGCAAATTTTCTTGGACAAGGCCTGTCTAACAACCGCACTACCTACTGCTCCTGTCGCCCCTGTTACAATAATATTATTTAGCGTCATAAACACATTGGTTTTGTAACTTTTCATCCATAAACGGGGCCATTTTCTCCAGCGGTGCTGATGACATCTTACCCGTCTTCTTGTCCATGAAGCTTGCACTCTTCGGAAATAGGGTTTGTTCTGGATGCATGTGTATCTCACAAATCATTGGTCCGTCACTTGCTAATACGGATGCTATAGTATCAGCCAACTTCTGTCCGTTCTCTCTGCATGAAGTATATGGAATACCATAGGCGCCTGCGATTTTCTCCAAATTAGGACAGATTACTCCTGATGTCGGATTACTACCAGTGAATTTACCTCCAAAGAAAGCCTTCTGGGTGGTCTTGATGGCCAGATAGCCTTCGTTCTCCAAAACAAACACCTTCAAAGGCATCTTATAAGTCACGAGGGTCTGAAGTTCCTGAATATTCATCTGGAGCGAACCATCACCAGTAACAAGTACTGTCTTTCCGCCCTTTATTCCATTCTCCTTGGCTTGATTTGACACAACTGCGCCAATAGCAGCAGGCAGGTCATAGCCCATAGCTGCACAACCTTGGTTGGCAAATACTCTTACACCTTTGTTTACCTGCATGGCCTGATAGGTACAAGTATAAGCCGTTCCATTACCTGTCACGCATACATCACCATCATGAAGTTGTTTGAATAGTTCGTCAGCAAACTTATAGGAATTGGTATAGCCTTCTTCGTCGGGATTGTCATCAAACAGGGTTGGGATTTTACTCTCTACTTCTCTGCCCCAAGCAATCCAACCTTGACAATCGGGTAGATAGTTTCCTCCTTCAAGAGCGATCAGCATCTTGTCGATGAATTCAGACAAATTCACATGGATAGGCATATCAATATTCAAAGTAGGCTTTTCCATCTCAGCCAAATCAATATCTACCATTACCTTATATGCCTTGGGGGCGAGCAAGTCGTAAGCATAGCTCACCTGACGGATACTCAAGCGGGTACCCAGTACAATCAGCAGGTCGGAATTTTGAACCATGATATTGCCAATACGGTCACCACAAATACCCGGCTTACCAAAGCAGAGAGGATGATCATGCCAAATAACATCTGAACCACTGATAGCTGTCACTACAGGAATGTTCAGTTTTTCTGCCAACTGGATAAATTCATTCTCACGTTTGGCCAGGCGAACGCCATTGCCTACATAGATGACAGGACTCTTCGCCACCTTAATCTTCTCTATCAATTGCTTGATTTGCTCATCTACCAAGGCGTGCTTTACTGGGTCTATTATTTCAGATGGATCAAATTCCTTAAACTGAGTTTCATCAACTGTTGCCCCTTGTACATCAAGGGGTATGTCTAGCCAGACGGGGCCAGGTCTTCCATCAAGGGCAATGGCGACAGCCTTATCCAACTCGTATTTTATATCCAGGGGATTATATACAGTCTTCGCATATTTTGTAATCGGTGTAACTACAGATACGATGTCCGCCTCCTGGTCACCTAATTGACGAAGCTTAAGGTAGGGATAAGTATGTTTATATGTAGATGTCTTGATCTGACCAGAGATATAAATACCTGGGATAGAATCTAGATACTGTCCCAATACGCCTGTAATAGCATTTGTTCCACCAGGACCTGTGGTTACATTTGTTACACAGAGTTGACCACAGGTACGATAATAGCCCTCCGCTGCTATTGCTGAAGCTTGCTCATGATGATTGCAGATATAGGTTAACCCTTTGGTATGACCTATAGAATCATTGAGGTGCATAGCACCACCACCTGTTACTAAGAAACAATGACTGATTCCATGCTTCTCTACGAGATGCTGGAAAATGAAATCACTAACCTTAATCATATTAATACTATTTTTTAGATTGTACAAACTTATTTATTTGGTCTAAACAAAGAGAATAGACATCTTCATGTTGATAACGCTTATACCAATCAGCTGTTAATTGACAGCACTGCTCAATATTAGTACGCGGTTCCCAACCTAAGCGAAACTTAGCTTTGCTGATGTCCAACATCAGAAGATTAGCTTCATGAAGAGCATTTGGATTTGAGACATCCTTTAGTTCTCCCTTACCATAGTATCTGGTCAGCATGGTGGCCACATCCCATACTGGAGTTATACTCTCAGTACGAGGGCCAAAGTTCCACCCTTCACAGTATTTCGTAGGCTCCTGTCGCATTTTGCTGGCTAGAAGCATATAACCAGAAAGAGGCTCTAATACATGTTGCCAAGGACGAACAGCCTTTGGAGAACGGATTTCAATAGGCTTATCAGCCTCCAATGCTCTAATACAGTCAGGAACTATACGGTCTTTTGCCCAGTCACCTCCACCTACTACATTACCAGCACGAACACTAGCAATTGCTACATGGTGTTTCTTTCCATAATCAGCAGGATTGAAGAAGCTCCGGCGCCATGAATTAATAGCAATCTCGGCAGCTCCTTTAGATGAACTATATGGATCATAACCTCCCATAGGTTCATTCTCACGATAGCCCCAAATTTGCTCTCTATTCTCGTAACACTTATCCGTGGTAATCATCACTACCACTTTCACAGAGTCTGTTTTACGTACAGCTTCCATAATGTTGATTGAGCCCATAACATTGGTCTCATAGGTTTCTACGGGTATATCATAACTAAGACGGACTAAAGGCTGAGCGGCCAAATGGAATACTATCTCTGGCTTATATTCAGCAAAGATTTCTTTCATCTTTTGACCATCACGAATATCTGCCCTTATGTCGGCCTTTATTTTCTTACCAATCCCAGAGAGGACAAAATTATCATTTTCTGAGAATGGTTCTAAACCGATACCTACTACTTCTGCCCCCATTTCGTGGAGCCAGACACAGAGCCATGAGCCCTTAAAACCTGTGTGACCTGTTACAAGCACACGTTTACCTCTATAAAAACCGTTGAATATGTCTATCATCTTTAAATATATTATATAATTTCTCTATAACAATTCTGAATTGCCAACAAATCATCAGGCAGATGGTCAAACCACCTGATGTAGCCTGCATCGCCTTCTGTCAAATTACCATTGTTAAATTTGTAAGACTCGTCAACATGACATTTATAGACCAATGTGATGAAGTGAGCTCGTTCATTCTGATTTTCAATTGGACGATGCTCATGCTCAATGATTTCAAAGACCTTTATAGGTTCTTTCTCTATTGAGAGTTGGTTTATTCCGAGTTCTTTCTGTGCAACTATTCGAATTCTTTCTTCGCATGTTTCCTTAAACCGAACACACCCTCCTGGCACATGCCATCCCTTGCCACAATGAGGGTCATCACGTCTTGTCAATAGAAATTGTCCCAGATTATTATACACTAGCAAATCCACATTTACAATAGGGACCAAAGAAGATATCTGTAGAAACAACTTCTCACCAAGTCCCTTCTCCGGATGAATCTGATTTTGGCTAATATTTTGGTTTAATCTCTTCATTTATAATGGAATATTTACTCGAACGCCATCCTTGAAAATAATCCTTGCAGGATTACCAACCACAGTACAATTATCAGGAATACTTTTCGTTACAACAGTTCCAGCTCCAATTTTTACATTATTACCAATGTGGACATCCCCTATGACGATTACATTTGCACCAACATGGACATTATTCTCAAGATATGGTCGTACTAGTCGACCGTCCTTCAACCTCTTATTACCGAAAGTGGTATTATGTAAAAAGGCGCATCCATATCCTATATGTTCACAATTAAGAATTGTACCCCATGCGTGGGAGAAGAAAATACCCCCCCCACAACATCTGGGCAATCTATTACTGTTGTATTTCCGTATGGTGGACGTAGGATAATTTTCAGAATTTTTCCTAACTTGCCTATGCGATATAAGAATATTACTCTAAAGCATCCGCCTCTTATCATAAAATAAAGCCATCTAGAAAAATAAGCGAAACACGTTTTTCCCTTGAGAAACGGGCGTGAGGCATAATCCGGATTTGAGGCATACCTATCTATATCTGCCTTTATTAGATTCAATGTGGATTTATAGCCCATATTTAATATACATTAGACCCCTTAGGTACTATACGCTCCCATTTTTTCCAAGGAGCCTTGCCGGTTTGCAACAGCTTCTCAAGCATATCCCGTTCACGAACATTGTCCATACACTGCCAGAAACCTTCGTGAATGTAAGACATCAGCTCACCCTGATCTGCAAGCGTTTCTAACGGTTTGCGTTCAAAAACAGTGTCATCGCCATCTATGAGGTCGAATACTTCTGGCTGGAGTACCATGTAGCCAGCATTGATAGGAGCACCATCGCTGATATTCTTCTCACGAAAGGACTTAACAGCACCTCCTTCAATGTCAAGCACTCCCTTGTCCTGCTTCATTTTAACAGCTGTAAGTGTTGCTTTCTTACCATGACTCTTATGGAACTCTAACAGTTTGTTGATATCTACATCACAAACTCCATCACCATAGGTCATAAAGAATGGTTCGTTGCCAACATATTTCTGAATACGTTTAATGCGTCCACCCGTCATGGTATTATAGCCCGTATCAACCACTGTCACCTTCCATGGTTCTAAATGGCTATGATGAATTGTCATCTCATTCTTACCATCCCGGAAATCAAAGCTAACATCAGAGTTGTGAAGGAAATAGTTGGCAAACCACTCCTTTATATACTCCTGCTTATAGCCGGCACAAATAATAAACTCATTGTGACCATAGTAAGCAAATTCTTTCATGATATGCCATAATATCGGCATTCCACCAATTTCAATCATTGGTTTGGGCTTAAACGCCGACTCCTCGCTAATTCGAGTACCAAAGCCACCTGCTAATAAAACAACTTTCATGCTTTTGAGTTTACAAAGTCCTTGATCGTATCAATCATATACTGGAGCTTCTCTGGTGTCATGCCAGGATATAGCCCAAGCCAGAAAGAGTCACGCATAATAGAATCAGTCACAGGCAGCGAACCACCAACTACGCGATAGTCCTTATTCTCCTCGTACTGTTCAAAAGCTGGATGACGGAGAAGATTTCCTGCAAAGAGGTTACGGGTTTGAACCTTATGATCCTCTAGATAATGGGTCAACTCATTACGTGTATAGCCTGCATCTTCTTTCACAGTAATGAAGAAACCGAACCATGATGGTTTTGAGTTCTTCTGGGGCTCAGGAAGTAACAGTCCCTTAACACCCTTCAGACCGTCATACATCGTCTGATAGTTCTCTCTTCTGCGCTTCACAATAAAGTCAAGCTTCTCTAACTGTGCACATCCGATAGCAGCCTGAAGGTCTGTAGCTTTCAGATTATAGCCTAGATGACTGTATACATATTTATGGTCATAGCCCTGAGGTAACTGTCCGAACTGACCCGTGAAGCGACAACCGCAAGTATTGTCAACGCCACCTACACACCAACAATCACGACCCCAGTCGCGATAACTATTGACATACTTATGAAGTTCGGGGTTGTTGGTATAGACAGCACCACCTTCACCCATGGTCATATGGTGAGGAGGATAGAAACTACTTGTTCCAATGTCACCAATGGTGCCAGTTTTTTTCCATTCGCCATCTATGAAATACTCTGACCCAAGGGCATCGCAATTATCCTCAACAAGCCAGAGGTTATGCTTCTTACAGAAATCAACTACTACCTGAAGGTTAAAAGGATTGCCGAGACTATGGGCAATCATCACTGCCTTCGTTTTTTGTGAAAGGGCATTTTCCAACTGACAGGTATCAATATTACTTTCCTCTACGCTCATATCCACAAATACAGGAATTGCACCATACTGAACGATACAAGCCACTGTCGTGGGGAATCCTGCAGCAACAGTGATTACCTCATCACCTCGCTTAATTTGACGTTCTTTCAGTTCTGGAGCTGTCAGGGCACTGAAAGCAAGGAGATTGGCAGATGAACCAGAGTTACAAAGTGAACAATATTTTACGCCCAACCACTTTGCCAATCGAGTTTCAAACTTATGCGCCCAAGGACCGGCTGTCAGCCAGAAATCCAAGGATGCATCCACTAGGTTGACCATCTCTTCATCATCGAAGTAACGGCCACCATAATTCACACGGGTCTTTCCAGCCTCAAAAGCAGGCTGAGGAGCATGTACTTCCCGATAATACTCGCGAGTCAACTCAAGAATCTGCTTCTTTAATTCTTCTTTTCTCATAATTCACGTATTTATTATTTTATCTGATTACTTTTGCTTTTTGTAAAACAGGCTTTACCATCCTCCAGGGAAATCCGACATAATGTGCTAAAGCCATAGCGGTTTTATATTTAAATCCCATTCCTAAGAAGATATTCCGTAAACGTTGGGGAGCCCAAGACCCTTTATAGTTATGGATACTATAGGTATTGTCAGTTACTGTCACTTCCATCGAATATAAGTTTTTGGGGCTGAAATAATCGAAAGGAAATACGGGTATTTCTTTCTCTTTTACAGATTGAGCTTCACTTACATTTTGGACATCTTTCAACACATATCCATCATTAGAAAGAACCTTCCATACAACTTCAGGCAAAGGTAACATATCCATCTCTCCATTATCTTTTAAGAAATGCCTCCCTTCATAATGCTTCAAACAATCACCAATCCATTTTTGGCCTTTTGATACTCCAAAAGCCGCAACCTCAAGGTAGAAAGTTGAATTATTAGTTCCTGAAGTATTCTCATAGCACATCATAGTATCAAGGCTCAGAAATTTATCAAAAGACTTAAGCACCTCCACATCGGAATCTAAATATATTCCTCCGTAGTTATATAAGGCGAATAGGCGTAAATAGTCAGCAGCAAATGCATATTTTTTGCATTCAAAAGCCTCACGTACCCAATCACTTTTATCCTTCGGAAATCTATTAAAGTCCCATTTTATGAACTCATAATCCTTCAGATGCTTTTGCCAAGTACTCATATATCCCAAGATGTCTTTTGGCATAGGATCATCACTCAGCCAACAATAATGTATAATTTTTGGAATCATACTGTATTTTTTTTAGTTTCTTGTTTTGACATGAAAAAATCACACAAAAGCATATTGAAACAGCAATTAATGTAGTATTACAAAAAGGCTTTAATTCAAGACTGTTAAATAAATTAACAAAGAAATACACAAAAACAGCTATTGAATATGTTGCTTTCTTAGCCTGGAAACACTTCTGATATGGTAAACCATAAAAATAGAATCTTAACAAAAAGAATACACCAACAATACCGATACCACTTAAAAGCATAGCGGTTGCGCCATGACAATATGCAGCCCCGAGAGAAATACCAAATAAGGGCCTTGCGACGAACGCACTAAGCGTCATAACTACACTATATATTCTTGCAAATGCAGAAAAATCGCCCAAAGAACTACTATATTTACCATCAGCATCCATATTGAAAAAATCTCCAATATTACTTGTCAGATTTAGCAAACGGCCTGCAACAAATCCATCTGAGTTTTCAACAATAACTGCCACTAATAATGAAGAGCAAGAGAGAATAACAATAATCAATGTAAGTATTTCTCTTTTCATAGAGGGTGGGCAAAGAACAGTCCATCTATATAAAAGAAATATAGTGATAAAAGCAGCAAGAAATAAGACCATGCTAAAACTTGTACTTAATAACATTAAAACGAGTATAACAAATGTATATCTATTTATACCATTCTTACGGCCTTTACATATATTTATAGCCATATTAATTATCAGACATAATAGTAATGTGAATGCGAAATGAGAAGACTCTCGTGTAAACAAATTAATGCCATAACTATCTCCTCTTAGTTCAGCATCATAAACTGTTGATTCACTAAACCCCAACATTGTCTCCATCATCACTCCCCATGTCTTCTTTAAACCAAGCACCATTTTAAAAAGGAACTCTACAATTCCGACGACCAAAAATACGTTTATAACCTTGGACAAGCCAAATAGATAGTTCTTATAATCATTTATAGAAAACCGTTTAAATACTACCATGGCAATGAAAGTAGCATAAACAAATCTCGATGTATACCTTGATACATTACCTGTAAAAGCGGGTGTAGAAGCACTAATCTCCCCATGAATTATATCATCCCAAATGCCATCCACACCATTAGCAATTAATACACTACAAGGATATATTCCCAATAATATAACAGGCAAAATGTAACACAAATTTAAGAGTATATAGGTTCTATATATTTTAATATGTTTATTTATAAACACACATATACAATACACCAGAAAAAATTTCTGAGTATAATCCGAATAGTATATTAAGTGAGAATCACCTATATTCATACAATAACCTGCTTCAAAAAAAAGATCAGTTATTGTACAAAAAATAAGAAAATTCAAAAATGGCCTTTTTCCTATAATGATTATAATGGAAGCCAATATAAATATCAATCCGAATGGAGTTACCGTAGTCATCTCTTAACTATTCTCTTAATCTTTCTCGCTACTGCTAGCAACAATGCCACTGTAATTTCCGTTAGGGTAAAACCATATTTTTTCTTATTCTTATGCCAATATATCAACGACGAAAAAATACCGGATTTAAAATCTCTATATAGAAAGAATTGTTTTTGTTTCTTGAAAAAAGACGTTATTTCATTAGGGATTAACTCCCTGTATTTCTTATCATCTTCGTTTACAGGCTCTACTTTTTCCACGTACCCCTTATACCACTTTTCTATTTGCAGACAGGAATCCATCAATATACGGTTATTTCCTATGTTTGAAATTGTAGTATCATGTATTCTATAAAGAAACGAAGATTCCCTAACATTTGCAATACCCTTCTCCCCTGCAGCGATTATAGCCGACACATAATCACTACTCAGAGCTAGGGGAAATTTGTAAAAACCGCCATTGTTCCTTAATGTTGATGCTTTGTAACAAAAATCGCCTATAAACTGTACCCTCCCTTTAAATCCATGCCATGCCAATGAATAAGCAGTTTCAAAAATAGGTCTTTCCTCTTGTCTATCAACAAGCTTCCCCTCATCGTTAATTAAATCAGTGCGCGTATGATATATATTTAAGTCTGGGTATTCATTCATTATCTTAACATAGTTTTCCAGACAATGAGGGAGCAACATGTCGTCATCACCCATACATATAATATAATCTCCCTTTGCATATTCTAAACATTTATTCCAGTTGTCTACGACATCAACTGCTCCATAATTTCTATCATTTTTAAAATAGCAAATTCTATTATCTGAAAAAGACTTAACTATTTCATCTAAATGGTATGGTGAGTGGTCATCCACTATCACGACTTCGAAATCTTTATAAGTTTGAGAAAGAACACTCTCTATGCATTCGCGAAGAAATGATGATTTGTATGCTGGTATTGTAATAGAAAATTTCATATCTTTTCCTGCTATTTTTATAATCTTCCTTACACATTATTATTAACAAAGCCTCAATAATTTCTCAGGTTTAATAAAAACGACAAGTAATTCCATTAAACCTATAATATAATTCACGTGGGCGATCATTAACTTTTTTAGCTGGTATACCCGCCACAACAGCAAATGGTTCAACATCTTTTGTCACAACACAACCTGCACAACAAACTGCGCCTTCACCTATCGTAACGCCGGGTAATATCACCACGTTACTCCCTATCCACACTCTATTACAAATCTCTACGCTCTTCTTCTTATCATCTATACATCTAAAGTAGGGATCACGATGGTCATGCTGTTGAGTATAAATACTTACGTTTGAAGACAAATTTACATTTTCGCCAATAGTTAGTCCACATCTTGCATCAAGCAAAGCATTATCCCCAATAATACTTCCGCTTCCAACCTTTAAAAAAATAGGTTCTCTAATCTCTGTTTTGAAATGAAATATCACATTATTCCCCAAAGTTGCTCCCAATGATTTATAAACCCATTTTCGAAGATGACATGAAGGCAACATGGAAATATGATATAACATATATCTTTGCCAACCATCTCTTGCAAACCGCTCCCATAAGATGTAAGGAGCACTAAATAACCTTAAAAATAGACTATGGGATCGTTTCTTTTTTTTATATGCATTTACAATCTGGAAAGGAAATAGCATACAAATAAGTATCCATTTAAATAGAATAGCTATAATAAGTATGATAAAAAGGAATGTATTCATTATTAATTAATTTTCAATATACATTTATAATCAACGGGATGAATTCATCATTGTTCTAACATTATCAAAAGCCACTCTTAGAAATGTATTCTTGTAATAATAAAATTCCAATATTCCAAAATACACACATACTACGACTATTCCTCCTATTAAAGAAAGCACATAACTGGTTATGTAAATATTTAATATCACACAAGTCGCTATAGCTGGGATCGCCCATAATAACCTCTTTATTAGCTTTATGAATGGGAAAGAATATGAAATATACTTTGAAACATAATATTGCGAAAAAAAAAGTACTGTCAATTCAGAAGCAACCCAAACAATCGCAGATCCACTACTATTCAGCAATGGAACTATCAGGAAATTAAGAGTCAATCCTACCAACGCACCAAAAACCGAATTTACTAATATTGATTTATCTTTTTTTAGTGGCATTAGTATTTGGATTACAAGTATTTGTTCATAACCGATAACTAACAACAAGGGCATTATTATACGCATTGGGATAATAGCACCTTCAAATCCTGTTCCTGCTATAATTCTTATTATACTTTCTGAAAAAACAAATCCTATTATCACCATTGGAACAACAAATGTCAACAATACGTCTACGGATTTATTAATCAATCGTAAGAAATCATCCCTTTTTTCTTCTGCCAACAGTGAACTCATCCTTGGCATCATCACATTGGTAAATGCAGTAATAAAGGCCAATATTAATGTATATAGTTTTACAGCAGTAGTATAATAACCCACTTCAACAGTACCACATGCAAAGCCCAAATATGCTACATTAAAGGAGGTATACATGGAAGTAAGCAACATATAAACACCGAGAAGAAAAAATGGAACCAAATATTTTTTAAGATGCAAGTTTCTAAAAGAGAATTGCACAAACTTCTTACTATATAATATATTAGCTAAGGAATTAACAATTATAAGAGATGTGTTAATTGCAAAATATTTCACATAGTCTTCTGAGCATTTTATGAAAGCAAATATCGATAGGACATAAATCACCTTGAATATAAGAGATCGTAATGTTATAAATCTAAAATTTTCTAATCCTGTATATAACCATTCTACCATTAACGCATTAAACAAAATCTTTGCAGCCCCTATATAAAAGAGTTTCTGATAATCATGGAATTTCTGGACAAAAGGCATTACACCTAATAAGATTAGTATTATTAATAGTGATGTAATGAAATTTAAGGTAACCAAACTAGTAAATACAGACGATAACTTTTTTTTATCATCTTTCGCCTGAGCTATTTCGCGTATACCCAATGTAGTCATTCCCATCATGGAAATAAGTATACCATAATTAATAATGCTATCAACAAAATTACATATTCCAATCTTATCGACCCCTAACACTCTTGTAATATAGGGATAGGTTATTAATGGGAATAGGTATCCCGAAACAGTTAGGATACTGCTCCAATATATATTTCTCTTTACTGATGACATGTGCGCCTTTACTATTTCAAAATTTAGATTATTATATTCCGAATACACGTACGCAGAGTGTCTGTCCAGTATGGAATTGTAATGTTAAAAGATTCTTTTATCTTAGATTTGTCCAGCACAGAATATGCCGGGCGTTTTACTGGGCTTGGAAACTCGTTGCTGTGGCATGGTTGGATATCACAAAGACCCTCTAAATCTCCCTGATTAGGGAGACTATTATAATAGCCGATTTCCAAACCGATTTGCTGTATCATCTTCGTGAAGTCATACCAACTGCAGACACCTTCGTTTGAGAAATGGTATATACCAGTTTTCGAATAGTTGAAAGTTGAAAGTTGAGAGTTGAGAGTTTCATTCTTGTAATCTTCGATTGCTACCATTATCACCTTAGCGAGATCCAATGCATAAGTTGGGGTACCAACTTGATCAAAAACGACCTTCAATTGTGGTTTTGTAGAAGTGAGGTTCAACATGGTTTTCACAAAGTTCTTTCCAAACTCGCTATATAACCATGCAGTGCGGAAGATAAGGTAATCTACTCCCGTCTTTTGGATATTCTGCTCGCCACGTAATTTAGTCAAACCATATACGCCAGTAGGTGTCCCTTTTTGGCCTTCCTTGCAGGGAGTGTTGTATGGCTCTTTACCAAACACATAATCAGTAGAGATTTGAACAAGTAATCCATTTACCTCCTTCATTGCCTTAGCAAGGTTCTCAGGAGCCGTTGCATTTAGCTTCTCAACCAAAGCATACTTTTCAGGATCCTCAGCGCCATCAACATTTGTCCATGCGACACAATTGACAATTGCATCAACTTTTTCTCGCTTCACAACCTCTCGGATAGCCTCAAGGTTTGTGATATCCAAATGCTCTGTTTCAGTCTTTATGTTCTCACCAGCCAATTTCTTTAGCATAACTATAGACTCCTCAGAAGTACCTACAACATCTGTGAAGATATACTTATCAGTACTACCTTTCGCAATGATGCGCATCTCATTGCCCAACTGCCCGTTGGCTCCGGTTATCAAAATCACCATATCAATACAGACTAACGTTTATATCAAAGGGACTTTCAAAGTCCTTTAAGCAAGCATGTTTGGTGTCTTTTTCTGAGAGAAGTGCCTTTTCGGTTGGAATCTTCCAATCAACACCTAGACTGTTATCCACTATAGAGATACCACCATCTGCTTCCGGATGATAGAACTCGTCACATTTGTACTGGAATATTGCCGTTTCACTCAATACAGCAAAGCCATGAGCAAAGCCACGGGGGACTAAGAACTGGCGGCCTACTTTAGCGGTTAGCATTGAGCGGTTATCGGTTAGCGTGTTGTTATACTCGTTTGCTATTCGTTCGCCTTCTTCATCATGGGCACATAGTAAGCATTCAACGTGTTGGCCATAAGTGGGACTCCCCTTACGAATATCAACAGCTACGTCCAATACGGCACCTTTCACACAACGGACCAATTTACTTTGTGTGAAGGGGGGGCGCTGGAAATGAAGCCCACGCCTCACACCATAAGTACTCATACTCTCATTGTCCTGCACAAAGTTCACTTTATGCCCTAAGATGGGAACTACCTTTTCGTCGAAGTCTCTTTGTGAGAAGCTCTCAAAAAAATAGCCACGTGAATCACCAAAAACATTAGGTTCTATTATTAATACGCCATCAATAGTGTTTTTGATAACTTTCATCATATTTAACAGTCAATCATGCCATTCCTTTATTCTCTGTTCTTCGCTCAGTTGGCAAATAAGCAAAGTGTTATCGTGTTCTGCAATGATGCAGTCTTTTAGTCCTTGAATTACTACAGGCTTGTCTTGGGGCACGCGAACCATACATCCAGTGCTTTCTACCATTTTTACTTTGTTTCCAATGATTGCATTATTACCTTTGTCATGTGAAGAAAGTGAATGAAGTGACCCCCAAGTTCCCAAATCGCTCCATCCAAACTCTGCTGGCATAACGTATGCCAAAGATGTTTTCTCCATCACAGCATAGTCAATGGATATCTTTGTGCAATCAGGGAACAATCGATTGACCATTTCCTGTTCCTTCTCGGTGAACATCACAGGTGCTATTTTATCCATGATAGATGCTACTTCTGGTACAAATTGTCGGAGTTCGCTCACGATAGTCTTAACCGACCATAGGAACATACCACTATTCCAAGTATATCCACCTTCCTGGAGGTACTGTATTGCTGTCTTGAGATCTGGTTTCTCGCGGAATGACTTAAGTTTAAAAACACCATTTTCTTCTGCCTCACCTTGTTCAATATAACCATAACCAGTATCGGGTCTTGACGGTTGCATACCAAGGGTAAGGATTCTATTACCCTTGGATACAAATTCAAAGCCCTTATTAATTACCTTCTTTAACTTTTCAACTTTTAAAATCAAATGGTCAGAAGGAACAACTGCGAAGATTGCCTCGGGATCTTCTTTTTGTATTTTCCAACTAACGTACGCAATGCATGGCGCTGTATTACGCATGCAGGGTTCCAAGAGCACATGTTGAGGGTTAATACCATGTAATTGCTCTAAGACCAAGTCTTTATAATCCATGGAGGTTACGACCCATACGTGGTCAATATCAATGATTCCTTCATAACGGTCAAACGTTTGCTGAATCATTGTCCTGCCACTGCCTGTGATATCCAAAAACTGTTTAGGACATTGCGGGGTTGACATCGGCCAAAATCGAGAACCAATGCCACCTGCCATTATAACTAAATGTTTTGCCATAATCTAATAAGGGCCAAAAGTCTACCCCTTTTACATAACCAATTTTTTATCCATCTACCTCTCGGCAGTATAAGTTTATTCTATGATAACTCTATCGATGAAATAGTAAATATGCGTCAATAGCAACTCTGTGAATCGACCAAGTATAAACTTGTCATCACCATTTTCTCTATTTTTCCAAGAATCCCAATAAAAGAATCTCACTTGCAGTTCATTACGACCAGCGACCTGCGTCAAGGTGAGACAACCCTTCTCTGCCCATTGTCCTTCTGTAAGAACCAGAGCCTTATCGCCACCATCCGTCTCAACGCACTGCCATGTGGCAATTCCATTCCCATTGGCATCAGCCTTGGATTCGACACTCTTCAGTATCTCCTTCTTCAGCCTCCTCGCACTCGGTGTCTGTATTATGTAGTTCATATTATATATATATTTAACTTTGTCACATACAAACCTAGCTATAAACCAGATGATGCTCTGAGCTTGATGCCGTTGTAGTAAATGGAGGCTCGATTCCCTCGGGATGAGTCAGTTCAAGAGCACCATACACCTCATCTGTACTAATATGATAGAATCGGCAAGGGATTCTTTCTTTCCCCGTTTGACGGGGACACCATCACATATTTCTCAGGCAGACTCTCCCAATAGAGCTTAGCTGCCTGAAGCAGAGACAATGTTCCCATCACGTTGGTCTTGGCGAATGTAAAGGGATCCTTAATCGAACGGTCCACATGGCTCTCAGCTGCGAGGTGGATAATACCATCCACTTTCTTGTCCTGCATCAGCTTGTAGAAGGCATCGAAGTCGCAGAAATCCCTCTTTACAAACTCATAGTTGGGTTTGTTCTCGATGTCCTTCAGGTTTGCCAGGTTTCCGGCATACGTCAGTTTGTCGAGGTTAATAATGTGATACTCAGGGTACTTGTTCACAAACAGGCGAACTACATGGCTTCCGATAAAGCCAGCGCCACCAGTAATAAC